>Ga0055524_1000516_pt1 | contig 29808 bp, 26 predicted proteins | sample AraplaCol_mCL_r2_2_FD_55011 | JGI IMG/M metagenome (GOLD analysis project Ga0055524, IMG submission 55011) | Arabidopsis root microbial communities from North Carolina, USA - plate scrape MF_Col_mCL_r2 | ecosystem: Host-associated > Plants > Roots > Endosphere | place: USA: North Carolina...
GTGCGTATCCAGCGTCCCAATGGCGATGAAGAGTTCGTCTTCGTCGCCGGCGGCCTGCTGGAAGTGCAGCCGGACGTCGTGACCGTGCTGGCCGACACCGCNATCCGCGGCAAGGACCTCGACGAGGCCCGNGCCGAGGCCGCGAAGAAGGCCGCCGAGGAAGCGATGAAGAACGCCAAGAGCGACATCGACTTCGCCAAGGCGCAAAGCGANTTCGCGGCCATGGCCGCGCAGATCGCCGCGCTGCGCAAGTTCCGCGCCAAGCGCTGAGCCCCCCATCTCCTCGCGCNCCGGGACGCCGGTGCGGCGAGGACACCACACTGCATCGGCAGGACTGCGAAAAACNCGCACTCCTGCCGATGTTCTTTTCGGCGTTCCCCAGACCACTCGGTTCGGTATCGCACACTTCGAACATCCGGCTTCGACCGGAGCAAGCACCGGCGTCCCGCCGGTGTCGTTTTTGAGGGAGTTCCCATGTCATTCAACGTCCTGGCGCGCCGCGCCACCCTGGCGCTCGCCCTGACGGCCCTGTTCGGCTGCGCGACCGAGCAATCCCGCACCATTGAAGTCCCGCGCGCGGCGCCCGCCCCGGTCCAGTACCAGGGGCAGCGTGCCCCGATCGCGGTGGGCAAGTTCGAGAACCGCTCGAGCTTCATGCGCGGCATGTTCGCCGACGCCATCGACCGCCTGGGCAACCAGTCCAAGTCGATCCTGATCGCCCACCTGCAGCAGACCAACCGCTTCAGCGTGCTGGACCGCGACAACCTCGAAGAGGCGCAGCAGGAAGCCAAGTTCAAGAACAGCGCGCTGACGATCAAGGGCGCGGACTACCTGGTGACGGGCTCGGTGACTGAATTCGGCCGCAAGGAAGTCGGAGACCAGCAGCTGTTCGGCGTGCTGGGCCGCGGCAAGAAGCAGATCGCCTACGCCAAGGTCACGCTGAACGTGGTGAACAGCCAGACCTCGGAAGTCGTGTACTCGGCGCAGGGCGCCGGCGAATACGAGCTGTCGACGCGCGAGGTCGTCGGCTTCGGCGGCACCGCCAGCTACGACGCGACGCTGAACGGCAAGGTCCTGGACCTGGCCATCAAGGAGGCCGTCAACACGATGGTCGCCGGCATCGACAGCGGCGCCTGGAAGCCGCAAGCCGCTCGCTGACCAGGAGCCCCACCATGACCCTCCGCATCAAGCACGCGCTGCGCGTGAGCGCAGCCGTGGCCGTCGCCGCGCTGCTGACCGCCTGCGGCACGCCGCAGAAGCCGCTCTATCAATGGGCCGGTTATCAGAACAGCGTCTACCAGTACTTCAAGACCAACGGCACCGCGCCTGGCGACCAGATCACGCAACTCGAAGCGCAGCTGATCAAGAACAAGGCGGCCAACGAAGCGACGCCGCCCGGCCTGCACGGCCATCTGGCGCTGCTCTACGCGAAGGTCGGCAACGACGACGCCGCGCGCGCCCACCTGGAAGCCGAGCGCGCGCTGTTCCCGGAATCCGCCGCCTACGTGGACTTCCTGCTGAAGAAGCCGTCCGAGAAGACCGCGGCCGCTGCCGCCGTGCCCGCCAAGGCGGCCAGCGGCGTCTGAGCGCCGAGGAGAACGACACCATGACGAACCTGATGTCCCTGATCCGCCGCCTCGGCGCCGTGGCCGTGCTGGCCGCGCTGACCGCCTGCGCCTCGCCGTCCAAGCCCTACGACTACACCGCGTTCAAGGAAGCCAAGCCGGCCTCGCTGCTGGTGCTGCCGCCGGTCAACGACACGCCGGACGTGAACGCCACCTATGGCGTGCTCTCCAACCTGTCGATGCCGCTGGGCGAAGCCGGCTACTACGTGCTGCCGGTGTCGCTGGTCGATGAGACGCTGCGCACCAACGGCATCACCACGCCGGCGGACGCACACCAGATCGACGCCGCCAAGCTGCGCCAGATCTTTGGCGCCGACGCGGCGTTGTATGTCGACGTGAAGCAGTACGGCTCGGTCTACAAGGTGCTGTCGAGCGAGACCATCGTCGAGATGCATGCCAAGCTGGTGGACCTGCGCACCGGCGCGCTGCTGTGGGACGGCAAGGCGACCGCTTCGAGCGCCGAGCAGAACAACAACAGCCAGGGCGGCCTGATCGGCATGCTCGTCAAGGCGGTGGTCGACCAGATCGCCAGCAACCTGTCGGATCGCAGCTACCAGATCGCGGGCATGACCAGCAACCGTCTGGTCTACGCCCCCAATGGCCTGCTGCCGGGCCCCAGGGCGCGCCAGCCTGTGAAAAACTAAGGGTCTCGATCACGAACCCGGAAACGGCGGGCGCCGCGACGCGCCAGCCGATCCCCACCCACCGGTTCGCGCCGGTGGGTTTTCTTTTTTCAGCATGACCACTCCCATCTCCATCACCCGCCACCAGGGCCTTGAGGCCATCGAACTCCGCGCACCCGATGGCGCTTGCGCGACGCTGCTGCTGCATGGCGCGCACCTGGTGTCCTGGGTGCCCGCGGGCGCCGACGAACAGCTCTACCTCTCCCCGAAGAGCGCCTTCGCCACCGGCCAGGCGATCCGCGGTGGCGTGCCGGTGATCTTTCCGCAGTTCGCGACGCGCGGCCCGCTGCAGCGCCATGGCTTCGCGCGTGGGAAGCCGTGGCAGCTGGTCAGCGCCGAGTCCGGCAAGGACGACGCATTGGCCGTGCTGCGCCTGAACGACGACGGCGCCACCCGCATGGTCTGGCCGCACGCCTTCGAGGCCGAGATCAGCATCCGGATCGCCGGCCGCGCGCTCGAGATCGAACTCGCCTGCGAGAACCAGGGCGACACGCCGCTGGCCTTCAGCGCCGCGCTGCACACCTACCTGCGGCTGACGCAGATCATGTCGGCGTCGGTCCAGGGCCTGTCCGGCCTGGCGTATTGGGACTCGACGATCGAACGCGCCGCCACCCAGCACGAGGACCTGCTGCGCCTGGACGGCGAGACCGACCGCATCTACCAGGACGTCAAGCACGGCCTGACCCTGCGCGACGGCGACCGTCGCCTGGCGATCCGCCAGCAGGGCTTCGCCGACGCCGTGGTCTGGAACCCCGGCCAGGCCAAGGGCGACGCGCTTCCCGACATGCCCGAAGGCGGCTGGAAGCAGATGCTCTGCGTCGAAGCTGCGCAGGTGCTCAAGCCGGTCGAACTCGCGCCCGGCGAGAGCTGGGCCGGCATGCAGACGCTCGAGCTGCTCTGATCCACTCGCGCCGTGGCCGGCGCCTGCGACGAGTTAAGCTGGCCCGTCCTTCATTGCACGGAGCGAGCATGGGCGACAAGAAGTCCAAGAACGACGCGAAGCAGAGTGACCGGTCCGGCCAGAACGGCGGCAAGCTCTCCAAGTCCGACTACCTGGACCGCCTGCAGCCGATGCAGGTCGAGCTGAACAACCTGGCCCGGTGGCTGCAGCACACGCGCAAGCGGCTGCTGGTGATCATCGAAGGCCGCGACACCGCCGGGAAGGGCGGCGTCATCAACGCGATCTCCGAGACGCTCAATCCCCGCCAGTGCCGCACCGTCGCACTGGGCAAGCCCAGCGAGCGGGAGCAGGGCGAGTGGTACTTCCAGCGCTACCTCACCCACCTGCCGTCCGCCGGCGAGATCGTGCTCTTCGACCGCAGCTGGTACAACCGCGCCGGCGTCGAGGCGGTGATGGGCTTCTGCACGCCGCGGCAGACCGAGGACTTCCTCGAGCAGGCGCCGCGACTGGAGCGGCTGCTGGTCGACGACGGCCTGCTGCTCTTCAAATACTGGCTCACCGTCGACCAGCAGCAGCAGGAAGAGCGCTTCGCCGAACGCGCCGAGGATCCGCTCAAGCAGTGGAAGCTCTCGCCGATCGACCTCGAGGCCCGCAAGCATTACCAGGACTACGGCCGTGCGCGCGACCGCATGCTCGAGCACACGCACACCAAGCACGCGCCCTGGACGCTGGTCGACTTCAACGACCAGCGCCGCGGCCGGCTCACGCTGATCCGCCACCTGCTCGACCACCTGCCGGACGTGACCGTGCCCGCGAAGGAACTGGTGTTCCCCAAGCTCACGGGCGGCCCGAAAGCCGAGCGCTTCGGCTGGAAGCTCAAGCCGATCAAGAGCCTTTGAGCGCTTGCGGACTGCGACCGCCGCTGGCCCTCACCCCCAACCTCTCCCGCAAGCGGGCGAGGGGGTAATACGGCACAGCATTAGCATGAATTCCCTCTCCCGCTTGCGGGAGAGGGCTGGGGTGAGGGCCAGCGGCCGCCGCAGCAAGCCCTACAGCACGACGACCGCGTCCGGCAGCTCATTGCGCGGCACCGCGCCCGCTTCGGGCGGGAAGTGCTCCGCGAGCAGGGCCTCCACCGCGCGGATCGCCTCCACCAGGCCTTCCTCGAAGCGGCCATCGCGCAGCGACTGCCGCAGCCCGTCGACGATGGCCTGCCACTGCGCCGCACTGACGCGCCGGTTCAGCCCGCGGTCCGCGACGATCTCGATCGCGTGCTCCGCCAGCAGCAGGTAGACCAGCACGCCGTTGTTGTGCTCGGTGTCCCACACGCGCAGCTTGCCGAACAGCGCCAACGCCCGCTGCCGCGCGGACAGGCCGCGCCACAGGTAGCTGACCGGCAGGCTGGCCTCGACGCACACCCGGATCTCGCCGGCATGGCGCAACTCGCTCTCGGTCACCCGCGCGGACAGCCGCGCCAGCGCCGCCGCGGGCAGCACGCGACGCACGTCGGCCTCGTCCCAGAAGCGATGGCGGAAGAACCGCTCCAGCCGGCTGGCGTCGCCGGCGTGGCGCGCCTCGTGATCGGTCCGTCGGTTCATCACCAGTCTCCCGAGGCGCCACCGCCGCCGAAGTCGCCACCGCCGCCGGACGAGAAGCCGCCGCCGTCGCCGCCGCCCCAACTGCCGCCGCCATCACCGCCGCCACCGCCCCAGATGATCGGTGGCGCGATGCCGCCCGATCCATGGGCGCTGCGCCGGTAGGCGCCGGAGGATCCCGAGCCGCGTCGGGCCGCGCCGATGCCGAGCACGCCCACCAGGATCAGCGAGGCGATCGCCGCGCCAGCGCCCAGCAGCAGGCTGCCGCTCAGCCCCCAGCCGACCGCGCCAGCGCCGGCGCCGGTGAACAGGCTGCCGAGCTTGCGGCCGAAGATCGCGGTGAGCAGCGCGCCGGCCAGCGGCACGCCGAGGAAGGCGATCATCGCGATCTCGCCGAGGTCGATGCCGTGACCGCCCGTCGATGGCGCCGGTCGCTGCGTCGGTGCGGGCAGGTGCTCGCCTCGGATGCGCGCCTGCAGCGAGTCGATCGCCCGGTTCAATCCGCCAGCGTAGTCGCCGGCCTTGAAGGCGGGCGTGATGTCGCGCTCGATGATCTGGCGCGCGGCCAGGTCGGGCACCGCGCCTTCCAGCGCCTTGGCGGTCTGGATGTTGATGCGCCGGTCGTTCTTGGCCACGACGATCAGCAGCCCGTCGCCGACGTCCCGCCGACCGATCTTCCACTGGTCGCCGACCCGCTGCGCGTAGGCGGCGATGTCCTCGGGCGCGGTCGTCGCCACCATCAGCACGACGATCTGCGGCCCGGCCTCGCGCTCGAAGGCGGCGAGCTTGGCATCGATCGCCTGCTGCTGCGCGGCGGTCAGGGTGCCGGTCTGGTCGATGACGCGACCGCTGAGCGCGGGGACCGCCTGCACGTCCTGCGCCCGTGCGCGCGGCAGCAGGCCGACGCTCATCAGCAGGCCGAGGCAGGCGAGCGCGAACACGCGCAGCAGCGCGGACCAGCGCGCGGGACTGGCGCCGGCGTTGTTCATCACCGGGAGTCGCGCCGCCACCGAGGCCGCCCGCATGCGCGGGTCCTCAGTTCGACGCCGGAGAGGCGGCCGGCGCCGGCGTCGCGGGCGCCGTGGCCGGGGTGGGCTTGTCGAAGCTCACCGACGGCGGCGCGGAGACCGCGGCCTCGTTCTGCACCGTGAAGTTGGGCTTGACCTCGTAGCCGAAGACCTTGGCCGTCAGGTTGGTCGGGAAGCGGCGCGTCAGCACGTTGTACTCCTGCACCGACTTGATGTAGCGGTTGCGGGCGACGGTGATGCGGTTCTCGGTGCCCTCGAGCTGCACGCGCAGGTCGCGGAAGCCCTGGTTGGCCTGCAGCTGCGGATACCGCTCGCTGACCACCATCAGCCGGCTCAGCGCGCCGGAGAGCTCGCCCTGAGCGGCCTGGAACTTCTGCAGCGCGGCCGGGTCGCGCGCCAGCTCGGGCGTGACCTGGATGCTGGTGGCCTTGGCGCGGGCCTCGACGACCTTGGTCAGCGTCTCCTGCTCGAAATTGGCCTCGCCCTTGACCGTGTTGACGATGTTGGGGATGAGGTCGCTGCGGCGCTGGTACTGGCTCAGCACCTCGGACCAACTGGCGTTGACCTGCTCGTCCAGGCTCTGGAACTCGTTGTAGCCGCAGCCGGTCAGCGCCAGGGGCGCCCCGACGATCAGCGTGGCGGCGGCCGCGGCGCGCGCGGCGGCAAGCAAACGGGACGGGGTCGATGTCATTCGCGTAACCTCCTTGTGCGCACCGGCATATCGTGTGCCAGCCGCGGGAATTCAAGAGCAGGGAGCCCCGAGGATAATCGCCCTCCCATGAGCGCCCCCCTTCAGAACGACGTCTTCCTGCGCGCCTGCCTGCGCCAGCCCACCGAATACACCCCCGTCTGGCTGATGCGCCAGGCCGGCCGCTACCTGCCTGAATATCGCGACACCCGCGCCAAAGCTGGCAGCTTCATGGGCCTGGCCACCAACACGGACTACGCGACCGAGGTCACGCTGCAGCCGCTGGAGCGTTACCCGCTCGACGCGGCCATCCTCTTCAGCGACATCCTGACCGTGCCGGACGCGATGGGCCTGGGCCTGTCGTTCGCGCAGGGCGAGGGCCCCAAGTTCGAGAAGGTCGTGCGCGACGAGGCGGCGGTGAACACGCTGGCCGTGCCCGACATGGACAAGCTGCGCTACGTCTTCGACGCGGTGAGCTCGATCCGCCGCGCGCTGAACGGCCGCGTGCCGCTGATCGGCTTCTCCGGCAGCCCGTGGACGCTGGCCTGCTACATGGTGGAGGGCGGCGGCTCTGACGACTATCGCCACGTCAAGAGCCTGATGTACGCGCGCCCGGACCTGATGCACCGCATCCTGTCCATCAACGCCGACGCGGTCGCCGCCTACCTGAACGCGCAAGTCGAGGCCGGCGCGCAGGCGGTGATGGTCTTCGACTCCTGGGGCGGCGTGCTGGCCGACGGCCAGTTCCAGCAATTCAGCCTGGCCTACTCGCGCCGCGTGCTGGCGCAGCTCAAGGGCGAGCACGACGGCCGCCGCATCCCCAAGCTGCTGTTCACCAAGGGCGGCGGCCTGTGGCTGGACGAGATCGCGGCCTCGGGCGCCGACGTCGTCGGCCTGGACTGGACGGTGAACCTGGGCCGCGCCCGCGCGCAGGTTCAGGACCGCGTCGCGCTGCAGGGCAACCTCGATCCGAACGTGCTGTTCGCGCCGCCGGCCGCGGTGCGCGAGCAGGCGCGCGCGGTGCTCGACAGCTTCGGCGCGCCGCGCCGCGCGGATGGCGCCTGGGGCGGCCATGTGTTCAACCTCGGCCATGGCATCAGCCAGTTCACGCCGCCGGAAAGCGTGGCCGAACTGGTCGACGAAGTGCATCGGCACTCGCGCCGGCTGCGGGGTGACGAGGCCTAGTTATCCCCAAATCCGTGCATGTCACCCAAACGCAGCACACGCGTTGGCTTGCAGCTAGGGCTTTCCCCGATGGGCGTGTAAGTCGTTGATTCCAAAGGGGAGGGAGTGTTTCCCCGGAATTTGACGCCGACAGGCGCTCGCGGCGGCAATCGCATCGGCCTCGAAAATCCCGGGGCGTTTCCCACAAAGTTATCCACAGGCTCTCGACCCCGTTGTGAACACCGTTGGAAATCAGGCACTTGGCGCGTTTTCCTCATGGCCGATGGAGGCCGTCCGGGACGCGGTGGCGCTGGGCGAACGCCCCAGAGGGCGAGCCCGATGAGCGAGGCGCCGGCCCCACGCCGCGTGCGGGTCGCCGTGGAGGCGCCCCAGCACAGCGGGCTGACCGGACCGCTGGACTACCTCGGCCCGCAAGACTTGACCCCGGGCACCCTGGTGCATGTGACGCTGGGCCGCCGGGACGTGATGGGGCTGGTGTGGGACGACCTGCCGGACGGCGTGGACCTGCCCGAGGACGAGCGCCTGCCCGAATCCGAGCTGCGACCGGTGGGCGAGGCGCTCGATGCGCTGCCGCCGCTGTCCGACCGCTGGCGGCGGCTGGTGGAGTTCGCCGCGAGCTACTACCAGCGCAGCGTCGGCGAACTGGCGCTGGCGGTGCTGCCGCCCCAGCTGCGGGACCTGGACGCCAAGCAGCTGCAGGCGCGGCTGAAGAAGCTGGACAAGGCCGACGCGGCGGCCGCGGCGCAGGCGGCCGACACGCCGGATACGCCGGCCACGCCCGCTGACCGGCCCGCGCTGACCGCGCAGCAGCAGGTGGCGCTCGACGCCGTCCTGGAGCTGGCCGCTCGCGAGGCGCCACCGCCCGCGCTGCTCTGGGGTCTGACCGGCAGCGGCAAGACCGAGATCTACCTGCGCGCCGCCGAGGCCGCCCTGGAGCGCGGCCAGCAGGTGCTGGTGCTGGTGCCGGAGATCAACCTGACGCCGCAACTCGAGGCGCGTTTCGCCGAGCGCTTCGCCGGCCACGCGATCGTGTCGCTGCACAGCGGGCTCACGCCGGCGCAGCGCCTGCGCCACTGGCTCGCGGCGCACCTGGGTCGCGCGCAGCTGGTGCTGGGCACGCGGCTGGCGGTCTTCGCGTCGATGCCGCGGCTCGGATTGATCGTGGTCGACGAGGAACACGACCCGTCCTACAAGCAGCAGGACGGCGCGCGCTACTCGGCGCGGGACTTGGCGGTCTATCGCGGCCACCTGGAGAAGGTCCCGGTGCTGCTGGGCTCGGCGACGCCCTCGCTGGAGAGCTGGCAGCACGCGCTGGGCGGTCGTTATCGGCGCATCGACCTGACCGAGCGCATCGGCGGCGGCGCGCTGCCGCGGGTGCGGCTGTTCGACATGAACCGGCTCGAGCGCAAGAAGGGCGTCACCACGACGCTGTCGGTGCCGCTGCTGGACGCGCTGCGCAAGCGGCTCGACCGCGGCGAGCAGAGCCTGGTGTTCCTGAACCGCCGCGGCTACGCGCCGGTATTGCATTGCGACCAGTGCAACTGGAAGAGCGACTGCCCGCATTGCAGCGCGCACCAGGTCTTCCACAAGGAGGACCGCACGCTGCGCTGCCACCATTGCGGCGTGTCGGCGCGCGTGCCGCGGGCCTGTCCGTCCTGCGGCAATCCGGACATCGCGCCACTGGGCCGCGGCACCGAGCGCCTGGAGGAGCAACTCGCGCAGGCGCTGCCCGGCGCGCGCGTGGCGCGCATCGATGCCGACACCACCAAGCTCAAGGGCAGCCTCGAATCGCAGCTCGCGGCGGTGCATGAGGGCGATGTCGACATCCTGGTGGGCACGCAGATGGTCGCCAAGGGCCACGACTTCCGCCGCATCACGCTGGTCGCGGCGGTGAATCCGGACGGCGCGCTGTTCAGCAGCGACTTCCGCGCGCCGGAGCGGCTCTTCTCGCTGCTGATGCAGGCGGGCGGACGCGCGGGCCGCGATGCGGCGCAGGCCGCCGCCAGCGAGATGTGGGTGCAGACCTGGTACCCCGAGCACGCGCTCTACCAGTCGCTGCAGAAGCACGACTACGAGGCCTTCGCGTCCAGCCAGCTGCACGAGCGCATGTCGGCCAATCTGCCGCCATTCGCGCATCTGGCGCTGGTGCGCGCGGAGGGGCGCAGCGTCGAGGCCGCGCGCGACTTCCTGACCGCGGCGCAGGAGGCGGCGCAGGCGCTGCCCTTGTCGCTCGGCCTGCTGCTGTATCCGCCGGTGCCGATGGCGGTGGCGCGGGTCGCGGACAGCGAGCGCTTCCAGATGCTGATCGAGGCCGGCAGCCGCGCGCAGCTGCAGCGCTTCCTGCGCGCCTGGCTGCCGGAGCTGCACGCGCTCAAGCGCCGTCAGAAGGGGCTGACGCGCTGGGCGGTGGACGTCGATCCGCTGGCGATCTGAGGCGCCAGCAGACGCCGTCTCACAGCAGGCGCGCGAGCGCCTCCTCCAGCACCGGCCACGCGGCGCGCACCGCGGCCAGCGCGTCCTCCGAGCCGGTGGCGGCGTCCTGCGCGTCCTGCTCGAGCTGGCGCGCCACTTCGGCGGCTTCGGCATGGCCGAGCGTCAGCAGCACGCTCTTGAGGCTGTGCGCGAGGTGGCGCAGCTTCACATGCTCGCCCCGTTCGCAGGCGCTGCGACCGCTGGCGATGTCGAGCGGGAACTGCATCCGGCAGCGCGCCAGGAAGGCTTGGTACAGCGCGGCGTTGCCGCCGAAGTACTGCTCGATGGCAGCCTGGTGGATCGACGGCATCGCCGCCGGCGGCGACGCGGCGTCGCGCAGGCCGTCCAGGCACGATTGCAGGTCCGCCAGCGAGCAGGGCTTGGACAGGAAACGCGTCACGCCCAGCGCCTCGAGCTGCTCGCGCACCGCCGGATTCAGGCCGGCGCTGAACACGGCCAGCCGCGCGTTGCCGCGCAGTTCGGGCCGCTGCTTGAGCGTCTGCAGCAGGTCCAGCCCGTGACGGCCGGGCAGCATCAGGTCGCTGATGACGAGGTCGAAACTCTGCGTCGCGAGCGCCAGCAGCGCCTCGTCGACCGAGATGCAGGCCTGCAGGCGCACCTCGTCGTCCTCCAGCGCCATCGAGACGAAGCGCTGCAGCGTGGTGTCGTCCTCCACGAGGAGGACCCGGATGCGGGACGCCATGCTCAGCCGGCGAACTGCGGCTGACGGGCCCGGATGCGCTGGACCGCCGCGGCGAGCAGCGGCGGCAGGTCGGTGACGAGCCGCGGCTTGTGCACCAGCGGCAGACCGGCGAGCGCGAACGCGTAGGGCGAGCGCTGCTGTTCGTCCAGCGCGGTGACGAAGATCAGTTCGCTGCTGGCGAATTGCGGCTGCGAGCGCAGGCTGGTCACCAGCGCCGCGCCGTCGATGCCGGGCAGCAGGATGTCGACCAGCAGGATTTCCGGCTGCAGCTGCCCGTACATCACCAGGCCGCCGATGCCGTCGTTGGCCGTGTGCAGGTCGAGGTCGGGGAACTCCTGCTGCGCGAGCAGCATCACCAGGTTCTGGTAATGGACCGAGTCCTCGATCAGCAGTGCCTTCAGCCGCTGCGGCGCGCCGTCGGCGGGCGCCAGCTCGGCGGGTTTGGTGGGCGCGAGGCCCCGGCCGGTGAGCCAGGCGTCGAGCGAGGCCCGCAGGATGCGCCGGTGGCCGCCCGGCGTGCGCCAGGCCTGCAGCTCCCCGCGATCGACCATCAGCTGCACCGACCGGACCGCCATGCCGAGGCGCTGCGCGACTTCGCGCGTGCTGAAGTCCTCTTGCATGTCGTCGGGGGTCCGGGCAATGGCAGTCATGAGTCGATTTTGCCGAATTTCCTAAAGTTTTAGGTGGGCAATATCCCCATTTATAAGCGATAAAACTGATAGTCGATGTGACATCCGTGGGAGATCGGGGCTTCCCTTGCGGTCCGGTGGGGCGAACTCTGGTGCAATCCGGGTCCGAGGAGATGCGATGACGATGCGAAGGACCGGACAGGCCATGGCGGGCCGGCTGGCCGCGATGACGGCAGCCTTGTGGCTGCTTGCGTTCGCGCCGGCCGCGAGCAGCGCTCCGAAGGACGCCGCGCCGACCGCTCTGCCGGCGGCGGGCAGCACGCTGCAGCGCATCCAGGCCAGCGGCGTGCTGCGGGTCTGCATCTGGCCCGACTACTACGGCATCACCTACCGCCATCCTCGCGACGAGACGCTCAGCGGCCTGGACATCGACCTCTCCAACGAGCTCGCCAAGGACCTGGGCGTGCGCCTGCGCTATGTCGAATCCTCCTTCCAGCGCCTGATCCCCGATCTCGAAGGCGACCGCTGCGACGTGGCGATGTTCGCGGTGGCCGTGGTGCCGCAGCGCAAGGCGGCGCTCGCCTTCACCCAGCCCTACCTGCAGAGCGACATCTACGCGATCGCGAGCCGCGCGAGCCGCGTCGTCAAGCGCTGGGAGGACATCGACCAGAGCGGGGTGGTGGTCGCCGTGCAGGCGGGCACCTCGATGGAACCGGTGATGCGCGAGGCGCTCAAGCGCGCGCGGCTGCTGGTCGTGCAGCCGCCGGCGACGCGCGAGCGCGAACTGGAATCCGGCCGCGCCGATGTCTTCATGACCGACTACCCCTACAGCCGGCGGCTGCTCGACAACGCCGACTGGGCGCACCTGATCGCGCCGCCCAAGCCCTTTCACGTCCTGCCGTATGCCTACGCCATCCGGCGCGGCGATGCGGCCTGGCTGGCGCGCCTGGACGAGTTCGTCGCGCGCATCAAGCGCGACGGCCGGCTGCGCGCCGCGGCCGAGCGCCACGGGCTGGGCGCGATCGTGGTCCCCTGAGGCGGAGTCGCGACGATGCTCGGTCCGGCCGTCCGATCCCTCCAGCGCCTGCGCCGCGCGGCGCTGTGGGCCGGCGTCGTCGTGGCGGCGGGCACGCTGGCCGGTCTGATCGGCCCGGCCTGGGTCGGTCGCCAGGAGGCGATCGACGAGGCCCGCGCCCGCGGCGCGCTGCTGGCGCAGGTGCTGGAGAGCGACGCGAGCCGCACCATCGAGACCGCGTCGCTGTCCCTGCACGCGATCGGGGATGGGCTGACGCGATCGATCGCCGATCCGCATGAGGCCGAGCACCTGGAAGCGCATTTCAGCCATGTGCTGGTGGGCTTGCCGTTCATCCGCAGCGTGTCGCTGCTGGACACCCGCGGGAAGGTGCTGATCAGCACGAATGCCGATGAAATCGGCCTGGAAGTGCCGCTGGACGACTTCGGCCGGCTGCCCGGTCCGGACCGCGACATGCTGATGCCGCTGCGACCGGGGCGCGGCCTCGCGGACCTGGCGCGGGGACGACCGCCGCGCAGTTCGCCGGTGGGGATGCTGCCGCTGCTGTTGCAACTGCCGGCGTCGCCGGACACGCCCGCGAGCGGCGCGTCCACGGCGGCCGGCGTCGCGCCCGGTGCGCGCGAGCGGGAGCCGCGCTGGCTGCTGGCGCTGATCAATCCGGATGCGCTGACGCAGGTCCAGCAGCGCGCGCTGCCCACCGGGCGCAGCGCCGCCTGGCTCGCGTCGACGGACGGCCAGCTGCTTGCCGCGATGGAGACGCTGCACCAACTGCCCGGCCAGCGGCTGGACGGCCACCCGGCGTTCGACGCCCTGCGTCGCGGGCGCGAGCACGGCACCTACATCGGCGCCGGCGCCTTGCCGGGCGAGGTCGTCGTGGCCTATCGCGCGGCGCCGCGGCGCTCGCTGATGGTGGGCGTGGAGCAATCGGTCGAGGAGGTGCTCGCGCGCTGGCACGCCGGCCTGCGCTGGCTGATGCTGATCGGCGCCCTGGCGCTGGCCCTGATCGCGCTGGCGACGGTCACCGTGCGGCGCAGCCTGCAGGCCCGGGCCGAGGCGATGGAAGCGCTGGAGGGCGCGCACGTGCAGCTCGCCGACCGCGAGCGCGACATGCGCGTGCTGCTCAAGAGCGTGCAGGAGGTGATCTTCCGGACCAATCCGTCGGGCACGCTGACCTTCGTGAACGCGCGCTGGACGACGCTGCATCGCGGGCGTCCGGACGAGGCCGTCGGCCGCCGGCTGGCCGACCTCGCCGAGCCGGCCGACCGCGAGGCGGTGGCCGGGCTCTTCGGCGGCGACGAGGGCGTGCGCAGCGTCGAGGCCACGATCCGCAATGGCGAGGGCGCGCCGCGTCGCTACCAGATCGCGACGGTGCCGCTGCGCCGCGACGGGGAGCTGCTCGGCTACGCCGGCAGCGCCGTCGACATCACCGAACGCGCGGCCGCCGAGCGGCTCACCCGCCAGGCGCGCGACGCGGCGGAGGAGGCCTCGCGCACCAAGACCGAGTTCCTCGCCAACATCAGCCACGAGCTGCGCACGCCCTTGCAATCCATCCTCGGCTTCTCCGAACTGGGCATGGCGCGCAGCGGCGGCCAGGAGCGGTTGCATGCGATGTTCTCGGACATCCACGGCTCCGGCCAGCGCATGCTGGCCTTGGTCAACGACCTGCTGGACGCGTCCAAGCTCGATGCCGTCGGCGCGCTGGAACTCCGCGCGCAGGACCTGCGCGAGCCGGTGGGCGCGGTGATGCGGGAGCTCGCGCCCTTGACCGCCAAGCGCCAGCTCACGCTGGCCGCCGAGTTGCCCGAGCCGATGCCCGCGAGCGTCGACCCGCTGCGCTTCCAGCAGGCGGTGCGCAACGTGCTGGCCAACGCGATCAAGTTCGCGCCGCAGGGCGGCACCATCGAGCTGCGCGGGCAACGGCGGTCCGACGGCGCGTTGCACCTGTGCGTCGCCGACCGCGGGCCGGGCATCCCGGTCGATGAGCTGGAGCGCATCTTCGATCCCTTCGTCCAGTCGAGCACGACCAAGGACGGCTCCGGCGGCACCGGCCTGGGCCTGCCGATCAGCCGGCGCATCGTCGAGATGCATGGCGGCCAGCTGTACGCGGCCAACCGCGAAGGCGGCGGGGCCGAATTCCACCTGATCCTGCCCGCCACGGATTCGATGACGCCCGGCGACGGCGCACTGGCCGCCGACTGAGCCGCCAACCGGGCCGCCGCTGTCCCCTGATCGAGGCCGCCCGCGCGCGGCGCGGCGCCGTCCGACAGCGCCGTCCGGCGCGCTGTGCCATCCTTGCGCATCGTTGGAGCCGGCACACCGGCGGCAGGAGCGCACCATGAAGTGGGAAGGACAACGCGAGAGCGACAACGTCGAGGACGCGCGAGGTGGCGGCGGCGGTGGCGGAGGCGGAGGCGGCTTCCCGATGCTCGGCGGACGCGGCATCGGCATCGGCGGCATCGTCATCGCCCTGCTCGCCTCCTGGGCCTTCGGCATCAACCCGCTGACCGTGCTCAGCGCGCTCGACGGCAGCACCGTCCAGACCGGCGGCGAGCAACGGCCCGTCGCACCCAGCCATCCCCAGGACACGCCAGCCAAATTCGTCAGCGTCGTGCTGGCCGACACCGAAGACGTCTGGAACAAACTCTTCCAGGCCGGCGGCAAGACCTACGAAGCCCCCAAGCTCCGCCTCTTCGAGGGTCGCGAACCTACCGCCTGCGGCATGGGCCAGGCCGCCATGGGCCCGTTCTACTGCCCCGGCGACAGCAAGGTCTACATCGACCTCAGCTTCTACCAAACCCTGCGCGAGCGCCTCGGCGCGCCCGGCGACTTCGCCCAGGCCTACGTGATCGCCCACGAGGTCGGCCATCACGTCCAACATCAACTCGGCATCACCCAGAAAGTCGAAGCCGCCAGACGCCGTCAGTCCGAACAGGCCGCCAACGCCACCAGCGTTCGCGTCGAACTCCAGGCCGACTGCTTCGCCGGGGTCTGGGCCCATCACTCCCAACAAAGCAAAGGCTGGCTGGAGGCCGGTGATATCGACGAAGCGCTCAATGCAGCCGCCAAGATCGGCGACGACACGCTTCAACGCAACGCGGGGCGCGCCGTCGTGCCAGAAAGCTTCACCCACGGCACCAGCGAACAACGCCAGCGGTGGTTCAAGCGAGGCATGGCACAGGGGGACCTCAGAGACTGCGATACCTTCTCGGCGCGGCAGATCTGAGATCGCGGGTTGCGGTGGGAGGTCGAGCGCACGCGCTTGGCCGAGGCCGCCGGCGAAGCCGAAGCTCAGGGCGCCAACTCGCTCCGCTCACCTTCGGCTCGCTCCGCTCAAACAGACGGCGCCCCAGTCAGTTGACGAAGCTTCGGCTTCGCCGGCGGCCTCGGCCAAGCACGTCAATCGAGTCGCTCATTGCGACGATTGCTGGGGCGTGGCGGGGGCGGAGCCCGGGGCAGGGCGCGGACGCGCCTCGGCTCGGGGATCGCCGACGCAACCCCTCAACCATTGACTCATCTCCCATTGCACCTGGCCAGCAGACTCGCGCGAGCTGTAGCCGTGCGCCTCGAAAGGCAGCAAGACATAGCGGGCCGTGCCGCCCAGGCCCGCCAAGGCCTGGTACAGACGCTCGCTCTGCATCGGGAACGTGCCCGAGTTGTTGTCCGCCTCACCATGAATCAGCAACAGCGGATCTTTGATCTGGTTCGCGAAAAGGAAGGGCGACAGCTTCAGGTAGACATCCTTCGCATCCCACAACGATCGGCGCTCGCTCTGGAATCCAAACGGCGTCAGCGTGCGGTTGTAGGCACCACTTCGCGCAATGCCACAACGGAACAGCTTCGTGTGCGCCAACAGGTTCACCGCCATGAAGGCGCCGTAGCTGTGACCCCCGATCGCCACACGCCTCGGATCCACCACGCCCAGATCCTCCGCCTTGTCCACGATCGCCCGCGCATTCGCAGTGACCTGCTCGATGAAGCTGTCGTTCATGTTCCGCGAGTCGCCCACCACCGGCATCGTCGCGTCCATCAGCACCACATACCCATCCATCAGCAGGTTCAACGGACTGATGCCCGAGAAACTCATGTACCGGCCCGGCGATCCGCTCAACTGACCGGCGATCGCGGCATCGTTGAACTCCAGCGGATACGCCCACACCAGCGCCGGCCGCTTCTCACCCTCCTTGAGATCCGGCGGCAAATACATCCAGAACGACAGCTCGACGCCATCGTTGCGCTTGAAACTCACCAGCTCGCGCCGCACCGCCTTGAGCTGCGGCGCCGGATCCTTGATCCGCGTCAGCGGCGTGACCTTGCCGTTCTCCCGCAGGCTCAGGTTGGGCGGCTCATGCTCGGTTTCGCGCTGCGTCACCAGCCGCCGGTCCTCCAGCAGCGCCACCGGCTGCTCGTACACGCCCTCGGCCGACTGGAACAAGCGCTGCACGCTCAGGTCGCGCAGCGACAGCTTGTCGAGGAAAGGCCGGTCGCCCTTGGGACTCGCGCCCTGGCCCGACAGCAGCAGGTCGCCATTGAGCGTCTGCGCGACCTGGTGACCATTGGCCAGCGTCCGCATGAAGGGGAAGCCCGGGTGCCGGTAGCGCTCGCGCACCGAGTGCTCGAACAAGGGCCGGCTCTGCTTGCCGTTGAGCGGTAGCAGGTAGGTCCGTGACCAGCCGCGGCTGCGGTCCTCCTCCGTCAGCAGCCCATGCACGCCGTCGTCCAGGAAACGCAGCCGCGTGAAGCGGTAAGGCATGCGCTGGACCTCGAAGGGCTCGCCGGTGTAGGGCGGGTCCAGCCGCATGACGCGGTCGCGGAAGGCGGCGCGGTTGGCGGGATTCCCGCCGTCGAGCGCCTCCACCCAGTAGATCGCCGCGTCCTTGCTCGGCGACGGATAGAAGACCCGCGGGCCGGGCAACGCGCCGTCGATGGCCACGCCCTGCTTGAGCGGCATCTTGGCCAGCTCGCGGATGACCTTGCCGTCGCGCTGGCGCACCTCCACGACGGTGGGGAAGTCGTCGAAGGTGAGCGCGTAGCTGAACGGGCGCACCAGCCGCTCCGTCAGCAGCGCCTGGCCGTTGCCGACGCTGGACACGCTGGTGAACAGGCCCGGCGTGCCGATGTCGCGGCTCTGGCCGCTGGCGATGTCGATCAGCGTGAGCTGCGCTCGCGCGAAGTACTCGAACAGGTCTTCGTCGCGCGGGTTGCGCAGCAGGTCCGGATAGGTGCGCTCGGGCGACGCCTTGCCGTGCGTTTCCTGGATCGCCGGGCCGGTCTGCGGCCGGTTGGGCACGGGGCCGCGATCGTCGGGAATGGTGAGCACCACCGCCTCGCGCGGATTCAGCCAGGCGATGTCGTCCGCATCGATGGCGTTGTTGAGCCGCACGTTGTAGATGCGCCAGAGCTGGCCGTTGGACGTCGCCCCGGCCCAGAGCTCTTCGCCGGTGTCCGTGCGCCTGGACAGCAGGAAGCGTTGCCCGTCCGGCGCCCAGACGAAGTTGTGCCAGGTGCCGCCGGCCGGCAGCTCGACCTCGCGCTCGGCCGCCTCGGGATCGAGCAGCGAGCGCAGTCGCACCCGCTGCACCGCGACCAGGTTCTGCTGGCTCGCATTGCGGGGATCGAAGCGGGCGCCGGCCAGCCGCAGCCCGGGGCGGGCCAGCTCTTCCAGCGGCGTGTAGCGGCGTTGCTCGACCAGCGCCAGCGATTGCCGGTCCGGCGAGGGCAGCAGCCGCGGCAGGGCCGGCGTGTCCAGCAGCTCGCGGATTGCCGGCGACGGCTGCTTGTACGGGGAGGGCGCCGCGCCGGCCCGGCCGGGCAGGAGGGTCGCCAGCAGCGTGGTGGCGAGGAGGGCCGCGAGGGCGCCGACGGGCGGGCGGATCAGGCCGACAGAGGGGACGCGGGAGGGCATGGGGCCGAAGTATCGCTGCGCTAGGATTCGCGCCCATGATCGAGCCGCCCAACCCGCACGTGCCGGAATCCCGCGCCCCGCACGATCCGTCCGCCGCCAGGGGCGGCCGGGCGGTCGCGGCGCTGCCGGCGGTCGGCGAGCGCCTGGGCGTCTGGCGCGTCGCCGCCGAGCTGTTCGAATGCGCCTCCGGCTTCTGGTTCCGCGTCGAGCACGGCAAGGCCGCGGCCCAGACCGGCCTGGCGCTGGTCTATCGCCATGAGGTCGATGCGCAGGCCGTGCTGATGCGCTTCGCCGAGGACTCCGAGTCCCTGTCGCGCTTCCAGCATCCCGCCTACGGCGCGCCGCTGGACAGCGGGCTGAGCCCCACCGGGCTGCCCTACCTCGTCGTGCCGGCGATGGAGGGCGCGCCGCTGATGCGCGTGGCGATGGCGCTGCCGCTCAAGCGCCGGATGCAGCTGCTGCTGGACCTCGTTGACCTGCTGGAAGCCGCCCATGCGCAGGGGCTGGTGCTGCACGAGCTCGACCCGGGCACCTTGTGGCTGAGCCCGGCGCAGCAGCTGCACTGGCTGGGCCAGGGCCTGGCCCCGCGCGACAGCCAGGCCCCCGCCGCGCTGGTGCGCGCCGCCGAGCCGCTCGCGAACGCGCGCCAGCGCGCGGGCGGGCGCCCGGACGCCAACAGCGAGGCCCACACCCTGGGCCGTCTGCTGGGGCTGCTGGTCAACGGCCGGCTGCCGCGTCGCGACGCGACTGAAGAGGGATTCGAGGAGGAGCCCGAACCGGGCGCGACGCCGGTCGCCTCGCTGCAGTCCTGGCTGTCGCTGACCGCCGCGCAGCGCGAGAGCCTGGACCAGTTGCTGGACCGCGCCATGATGGACGGCCGCTCCTTCACCGACCGTCAGCTGCTGGCGCAGGCCGTCCGCGACTGGATCGAGGCCGAGCCCGCGCCGGCGACGCGATCCGCCCCCACCGGCGCGCCGGCGTCCGCGCCGATGCCGCTGCTGCCGTCGCCTCCGCCGCTGGACCACGAGGCCGACGAGCGCCCCCGGGCGCCCGCCGCGTCGCTCGCGGAACGGCTGGCCGGCATCGCGCTGGTGCTGGCGCTGGCCGCGGTCGTCGCCTGGCTGCTGCTGCGCGCGGGTTGAGGGCGAGTTGAGTCCCGGGGGCGCCCGGGGTGAGCGCTGGAGAGGCGCGGTTGGGACGCCGGCTGAGCGCGTGCGCCCGGAGCAGCCCAGCTGGATGACGGATTGACGACCTCGATGAGCTAGTCATCTCACGCATCCCGCTGTCGGGGGTATCGGAACACCCTGGCGAATCGACTACTTCGCGAGGCCAGTCGCCATCGATGAGTCACAAGCGCCCGAGTTCAGGCGAATTGTTTGGGCGCGGGCGTCTTCCTACGATCCATCTCCTGTCGCCATGGATGGTGACGCGAGGAGATGCGCGTGAGTTTCGAAATCCGGTCGATGTCGGTCGCCGACTGGCGGACCTGCTGGCGGGACGCGGTGACCGACCCCGAATGCTCCCCCTGGCTGCGCGGTGTGCTGGAGAGCTGCATCGACGGGAAGAACGCGCACTGGATCCGGCTGTCCGAGCGCTGGGCCGTGGACGGCGCCACCGGCGACTACCTGGTCCGGCTGCCCTCGCTGATCGGGCGGCAGATCTCGGACCAGTTCTGCGCCCGCGTCGGCGAGCGGCTCTACGGACTCTGCGGCCTGGGGGTGGGCGAGTCGAAGGTGTTCTTCGCGGGCGGCTCCTCGCCGTCCTACGAGGCCATGGCGCAGGTCCACGCGGTGCTGTCCGCGGCCTTCGCGGTGCACGGCTCGTATGCGGAGGACATCGGGCGCGATCCGATCCGCGAGCCGGTGTTCATTCCCGGCGCGCTGATGCCCGAGAACCTCGCCGCCGAAACCCGCGGTTCCTGAGGCCGCAACCCCGTGTCGCGGGGCTGTCCCGCGCGGACCGGGCGCCTATCATCGGCGCTCACATGGACGCCCTCCGCCGCCAACTGCTCCGCCATGCCGCGCTCGGCGCCGCGACCCTCGCCGGGTCGGGGGCCGTCCGGGCCGAGCCCCTGGCGAGTGGCAGCCCAACGGGCAACGCCGCATCGGGCCGGCCGCGATCGGGCCTGGTGCGGATCGTGGGCACCACCTTCGCCCGGCTCTTCGAACCCGGCGCGGACGGCGCCAAGCCGTTCGGCCTGGCGGTGGACCTGCTCGACGCGATCCTGATCCCCGCCGGCCACACGCCGCGCTACGAGTTCTATCCCTGGCTGCGGGCGCAGTCGATGATCGAGCACGGCCCGGCGCAGGTCCTGGTCGGCCCCTACCGGACCCCGGAGCGCGAGCGGCTGATGCGTTTCTCGCGCCAGGCCTTCTACGAGGACGCGCTGGTCTTCTACGCGCGCCGGCGCGAGGAGGGCCTGTGGTGGGGCGACTTCCAGGCGCTGCAGCGCCTGAGCATCGGCGCGGTGCAGGGCTGGGTCTACGGCGAGCGCTTCGAGCAGTCGCGCGCCGCGCTCAGCGTCACCGTCGTGCGCGACCTGGCCACCGCGCTGCGCATGCTGCAAGTGGGCCGCCTGGACCTGATCGCCGCCAATCAGCGCAATTCGGAGCCAGTGATCCAGGAACTGGGCCTGGGCGACCAGGTCGCCCTCTGCGCCCCGCCGTTCGCGCAGCTCAAGGGGCACTTCGCGTTCAGCCGCGAGCCGGCGGGCGAGTCCTGGCTCGCGCTGGTCGACGCCGGCATGCAGCGCCTGCGCGCCAGCGGCGAGCTGCAGCAGATGGCCGCGCGACGCGGTGTCGCGCTGCCCGAGTGAGCGGCGCGCGCCGCCTGCTCAGCTCAAGAGCAGCAGCGCCAGGCCGATGGCGGCCGGCAGCGCCTGGATGAAGAGGATCTTGCGGCTGGCCGTCGCGGCGCCGTAGAGCCCGGCCACCAGCACGCAGGCCAGGAAGAAGACCTTCACCGGACCGCCCGCGGCGCCCAGCACCAGCCCCCAGATCAGGCCCGCGGCCAGGAAGCCGTTGTAGAGGCCCTGGTTGGCGGCCAGCACCTTGCTGGCCTGGGCGAATTCGGGCGTCAGCCCGAAAGCCTTGCGGCCGGTGGGCGTGGTCCAGAGAAACATCTCCAGCACGAGGATGTAGACGTGGATGAGCGCGACGAGCGCGACGACGATGTTGGCGGCTGTGTTCATGGTTCGCACTTTACGTCCCGCTATCATCCCCGGCCCGCCCGCAGTTCCCTGTCCCGCACGTTCCATGTCCAAGACCACGCTCAATCCGGCCCAGCTCGCGGCCGTGCATCACCTGGCGGGGCCCTGCCTGGTGATCGCGGGCGCGGGGTCGGGCAAGACCAGCGTGATCACGCAGAAGATCGCCAAGCTGATGTCCGAGGGCTACCGGCCGAAGAACATCGCCGCGATCACCTTCACCAACAAGGCGTCGCAGGAGATGCGCGAGCGCGCCCGGCACCTGGTGGGCAACAAGGCGGGTTCGGAGCTGGTGATCTCGACCTTCCACTCGCTGGGCGTGCGCATCCTGCGCGAGGACGGGCGGCACCTCGGGCTCAAGGAGCAGTTCTCGATCATGGACTCGGACGACGTGCTGTCCGTGCTCCGCGACGCGGGCGGCACCACCGACGCGGCGACGGCCAAGTCCTGGCAGTGGACGATCTCGCTGTGGAAGAACCAGAACCTCAGCCCGCAGCAGGCGCTGGCCTACGCCAAGGACGACATGGAGCGCGCGGCCGCCGTCGTCATGCAGCGCTACCAGGAACGGCTGACCGCCTACCAGGCGGTGGACTTCGATGACCTGATTGGCATGCCGCTCAAGCTGCTGCAGACCAACGAGGAAGCGCGAGGCAAGTGGCAGGAGACGCTGCGCTACGTGCTGGTCGACGAGTACCAGGACACCAACGCCGTCCAGTACGAGCTGCTGAAGTGCCTGGTCGGCGAGCGCGCGATGTTCACCGCCGTGGGCGACGACGACCAGTCCATCTACGGCTGGCGCGGCGCCACCATCGAGAACCTCAAGAAGCTGCCGGTCGATTTCCCGCAGCTCAAGGTGATCCCGCTGGAGCAGAACTACCGCTCCACCAGCGCGATCCTGCGCGCGGCCAACAACGTGATCGGCGGCAATCCGAAGCTGTTCCCGAAGACGCTGTGGAGCGAGTTCGGCGAGGGCGACCCCATCACGCTGATCGAGGCCGATGGCGAGGAACACGAGGCCGAACGCGCCGTCGCGCGCATCCAGTCGATCCGTGCCAACCATCCGACGACGAAGTTCTCCGACTTCGCGATCCTGTACCGCGCCAACCACCAGGCGCGCATCTTCGAGCAGGCGCTGCGCCGCGCCGAGATCCCGTACAAGGTCTCCGGCGGCCAGAGCTTCTTCGACCGCACCGAGATCAAGGACCTGTGCGCCTGGCTGCGGCTGCTCGTCAACCAGGACGACGACCCCGCGTTCCTGCGCGCGGTGACCACGCCCAAGCGCGGCATCGGCCACCAGACGCTGGGTCACCTGAGCGACTTCTCGGCGAAGTGGAAGCTGTCGATGTTCGAATCGCTGTTCGCCGAGTCGCTCAAGGCGACGCTGTCGAGCAAGGCGCTGCACGGGCTGCATGAATTCGGCCGCTATGTCGTCGACCTGGAGTACCGCGCCCGCCACGCCGTCGGCGGCGAGGAGGGCAAGGCGCTGATGATGGAGTGGCTCAAGGACATCGGCTACGAGCAGTACCTCATCGACCAGGAGGACAACGAGAAGGTGGCGCAGGCCCGCTGGGGCAACGTGCTGGACTTCGTCGACTGGGTCGCCAAACGTTGCGGCGGCGAGATCACCACCGACGGCGGCATCACCACCGAGAGCCCGCGCCAGTCGCTGCTCGACGTGGCGCAGACCATCAGCGTCATCCTGTCGCTGGCCGAGCGCCAGGAGGAGCAGGACCAGGTCGTGCTGACGACGCTGCATGCCTCCAAGGGTCTGGAATGGCCGCACGTGCTGTTGGCCGGCGTCAACGAGGGTCTGCTGCCCTTCAAGGCCGAGAACGAGGACCTCACGCCGCAGCGCGTCGAGGAGGAGCGCCGGCTGATGTACGTCGGCATCACGCGGGCGCGGCGCACGCTGGCGGTGTCCACGCTGCGCCGGCGCAAGAAGAACCGCGAGACGGTGGTGGGCGTGCCCTCGCGCTTCATCGCGGAGATGAAGCTCAACGAGAGCGGCATCAAGGAAGACCCGCGGGAGAAGCTCAAGCGCATGCGCGAGCAACTGGCCGCCAAGGCCGCCGAGACCGCGGCCCGGCAGGCGCAGGCGGCCAAGGACGAGCGCTGAGCAACCCCGGTCACCCGACCCACGGGTGCGGGGGCGCAAGCGCAGGATTCTTACTGGTTCGGGTCATTACGAGGCCCTGTCCGCCTTCCTAGCATCCGGTCCCTCTGCGCCCGCCGAGGAGACCCGATGTCCGCCGCCCCCTTCCCCAAGTCGCGCTTCAGCGACGCGCTGCCGCCCGAGGAGGCCGCCGCCCGCCACCGCCTCATCGGCACGATCGCCGATGAACTGCGCCAGGCCCATTGGCATCCCGCCACGCTGCCGGTGAGCGCGCAGGACCTGGCCGAGGGCGCCGGCGTGGAGGTGCGCGCCCGCGGCGGCGCGCAGGAACCGCTGTACCCGTATCGCGGCCGCCTGCTCTACCTCGACGAACGGCCGGTGATCGAGGTCAACCTGGGCGAGGACGCGGCGCGGCGGCGCATCGTGCTGGCGCACGCGCTGGGCCACCACCTGCTGGGCCACGGACCGGTGCCGCCGGAGACGCTGGTCACGCTGTCCACCTGCTGCCCGCGACGCATCGAGCAGGAGGCCCACCACTTCGCGCTGGACCTGCTGATGCCGGAGGTCGCGATCTACCGGTTGATGGATCACGGCATGCTCAGCGCCCGCAAGCTGGCGAACAAGTTCCAGGTCCCCGAGGCCTCGCTGCATGAACGCATGCAGGCGCTCGACCGCCGGAGCGGCTACCTTTGACCGGCGGTGCGCGTCCATGCCGTCCTCGCTTTCGTCATCGCCGTCGTCATCGTCCTTGCCGTCGCCCCTGCCGGCGACCGACCTGTAAGGTCTGCCATGTCACCGGGTCCAGGGGGATGGACGCCATCGGCAAACGGCAGAATGCGGCCGCATGACCGCCTCCGCCGCCAAGCCTGCCTCCCGGATGGGTGTCGCACTGCCGTTGCTGACCTTGCTCAGCGCGGCCGTCGCCATCCTTGCGCTGTCCCAGCCGCCCGAGCTGCCGCCGGCGCTGGCCTTCGTCTTCAAGCCGCTGACGACCGTCCTCATCCTGCTGTACGCCTGGGGGCGGGGCGCGCAGCAGCCGCGCCTGGCGCGCTGGCTGCGGGCCGGCCTGCTGTGCTCGCTGGCCGGTGACGTCGCCCTGCTCTGGCCGGAGCAGGGTTTCCTGCCCGGGCTGGTGAGCTTCCTCGCGGCGCATGTCTGCTACGTCGTTGGCTTCTGCACCCGCAAGCGGCTGGGCGCGGTGCGCTGGCCTTTCCTGATGTTCGGCCTCATCGCGGCGATGGTGCTGGGGCGGCTCTGGTCCAGCATCCCGGCCGCGCTGCAGGTGCCGGTGGTGGTCTACGTGGTCTGCCTGGCGACCATGGCGGCGCAGGCCTGGGCCTGGTGGCGCGGCAGCGTCGGGCAGTCCGACGAGCCGCTGGCCCGCTGGGCCGCCTGGGGCGGCACGCTGTTCGTGCTGTCCGACGCGATGCTGGCGATCAACAAGTTCGCCGGTCCGCTGGACATGGCCAGCTTCTGGGTGCTCGCCAGCTACTGGCCGGCGCAGTGGTGCATCGCCAGCAGCCTGGGAAGAGCGCGCGCATGAACCTCGTTCTTCCCCGGCGCCTGCCGGCCCTGGCCACGCTGGCGGCGGGCGCCGCCTGCGCCGTCGCCGGGCTGTGGCTCGCGCGTCATTACCCCGTCGAACCGGCCGCCGCCGTCGCGCTGTGGACGGCGCTGGCCGTCGCCAGCTTCTTCGGCTGGCGCGCGCTGCCCTTCCTCGTGCCGGCGCTGGTGCCGGCGATCGGCTTCGCGCCCTGGACCGGCTGGATCACCTTCGAGGAACTGGACCTGGTCGTGCTTGCCGTGGCGGCGGGCGGTTACGCGGCGCTCGCGCTGACGGCACCCGCGCACCAGCCGGTGCCGTGGCGCTACCGCACGCTGCGCTGGCGCGCCGCGGTGCGGGTGCTGATGGCGGTCTTCGCGCTGTCGGCATTCATCGCGGTGTGGCGCGGCTTCGTGCATGCCGGCGGCGTGCAGTCCGGCTTCTGGCAGGGCTTCCAGGAGCCGATGAACAGCCTGCGCGCGGGCAAGAGCTTCTTCCTGGTGCTGCTGTTGCTGCCGCTGTGGCAGAAGGCCTCCGACCTGCGGCCCTCGTCGGTGCAGCGCCTGTCCCGCGCGGCCTGGGTGCTGGTGCTGCTGAGCACCTCGCTGGGCGCGCTGTGGGAGCGCTGGGTCTACACCGGGCTGCTGGACTTCTCGACCGACTACCGGACCACCTCGCTGTTCTGGGAGATGAATGTCGGCGGCGCGTCGCTGGATGGCGCGCTCGCGCTGAGCCTGCCGTTCGCGCTGCTGTGGGCGATGCGGGAGCGCCGCCCGCTGCGCTTCCTCGGCGCGCTGGCGGTGCTGCTGCTGGCCTTCTACGCCTCGCTGACGACCTTCTCGCGCGGCGTCTACCTGGCGGTGCCGCTGGGCATGGCGCTGTGCGCGCTGCTGTGGGCGGTGCAGCGCCGCGAGACCCTGGCGGCGGCGCGGCAGGAAGGATCGTTGCCCGGCAGCCTGGCGGCGACCGGTGGCCCCGTGCCGCTGGGCTGGTCCGCCGGCGTGATCGGCGGTACCGCGCTGGCGGCCTGGGTGCTCTTCGGCGCCGGTGGTTATCGGGCCCTGCTCGCGCTCGCGGGCAGCGTCGCGGTGCTGCTGGCGATGCCGGCCTCGCGCGCCTCCTGGCCGCGCGGACAGCAGCGCGCGCTGCTGGTGCTGTCGCCGTTGCCGGCGCTGCTGCTGGCGCTTGGCGGCGGGCTGCTGATCGACCTCGTGCCCAAGGGCGCCTACCTCATCGACGGCGCCGTGGTGCTGCTGGGCCTGGGGCTGGGCTGGCTGTGGCGCGGCGGGCTGACGCAGCCTGCGCAGGCCTTCGCGTTCGCGGTGGTGTGGATGGCCACGCTGGCGGGCGCCGGCCTGGTCGCGGCGCACTGGGGCGGCGGTCGCGGACTGGGGCCGGTCGCGGCGGTGCTGGCCGTGCTGGCGATCGCATGGATCTCGACGCAATGGTCGCCGCGTGTCGGCGCCGACCTGCGCAGCGTCGGCTGGCGCATCCGGGGGCTGGTGTGGACCGGCTGCCTGCTGGCCTGCGCGGTGGTCGCGGCGCTGGGCGGGGGCGCGTACATCGGCCAGCGGATGTCGACCGGGCAGCAGGACTTCGAGGGCCGCCTTGAGCACTGGCGCATCGGCCTGGACCTGCTCAAGACCATGGACGAATGGCTGCTCGGCAAGGGCAGCGGCCGTTTCCCCGCGAGCTTCGCCAATGGCGGCCCCTTCGACGAGCGTGTCGGCGACTACCGGTGGAACCCGGCGCGCGAGGACGGGTTGGCCGTGGGGTTGCCGGGTGCGGAGCCGTCGCCGCGGCCGACCGTCACGCTGACCAGCGGCCTGCACATGATGGGCAACGGCGAGATGTTCCGGCTCAGCCAGCGCGTGCCGTCGGTGGCGGGCGAGGTGGCCGCGACGGTGACCCTGCGGACCCAGTTCAAGACCCGGCTGCGGGTCGAGGTCTGCGAGAAGTTCCTGCTCTATCCGCTGCGCTGCGTGGACCGCGAGGCGGATGTCGAGCCGCTGGGCGGCGCCTGGCAGCCGGTGCAGCTGAGGCTGGGTCACGTGCCGCCGGACTTCGGCGGATCGATCTGGGCGCCGCGACGGCTGGTGGCCTCGGTCACGCAGAACTGGCGGGGTGGCGTGCTCGAGATCGCGTCGGTGTCGATCGCGGACAGCGTGCACGGACCGCTGCTGCGCAACGGCGACTTCAGCGAGGGCCTGGCGCGCTGGTACTTCACCAGCGACCGCAACCACATGCCGTTCCACATGAAGAGCCTGCCCTTGCATGTGCTGTTCGAGCAGGGCCTGTTCGGCCTGGCGCTATGGAGCAGCCTGCTGGTGACGGTGCTGTGGCGCTGCACCTTCGGTGCGGGTCGCCGCCATCCGCTGTCGCCCGCCGTCGTGGGCGGCCTGTCGGCCTTCGTGATCGTCGGCCTCTTCGACAGTCTGATCGACGCCCCGCGGATCGCGTTCCTCTTCTACGCGCTGATGGCGCTGGGTCTGGGCCTGCGCACGCCTTCACGCCGCCCCGGTGGCCCTGGCGACTTGGACTCCAGCCACGGTCTCGAAACGGTGCAGCCTGACATGGATTCCGACTTCGAGGGTGCTCCCGAGGTTCGCCGCGCGATGAAGGCTGCTGGCGTCAAGCTCAAAGCTCCCTCTCGCTAATTCCCAAGGGATGCCTGCCACGAGTGACGCGGTTGCGAGTCGGGAGCCGGGCTAGGCGCAAACCGCAGCCATAGCAGCGCTATGGCGAGGATTTGCAACACCGCCCGGCTCCCGACTCGCAGCCGCGTCACATGCCTTTGAAGAGGTGGGTGTAGGAGCGGCTGACCTCGAGTTTTTCGTCGAGGCCTCGAACGCCCACGAGCTGGCGGCCGCGGAAGTCGCGGCTGATGCCGTTGATGGCTTTCACGTTGACCAGTGTCGAGCGGTGGATCTGCCAGAACAGTTGCGGGTCGAGTTCCTCGACCAGTTCCTTGATCGGCTTGCGGATCAGCGCCTCGACGGTGGGCGTCTGGACGCGCGTGTACTTCTCGTCGCTGATGAAGAACAGCACGTCCTCCACCGGAATCATCTGAATGGTCTGGCCAACCGACGCCTGGATCCACTGCAGATACTTCGGCGCCTCCCCCGCGTTGTTCACCCGCGCCGACAGCGAGTGCAGCAGCTGCTGCAGCGTGCCGGTGGCCGGGCCTTCGGGTTCGGCCTCGCCGCTGCGCTGGGCCAGACGCTTCTTGATGCGTCCGACGGTGACCTGCAGCCGGTCGCGCTCCGCGGGCTTGAGCACGTAGTCGCAGACGCCCTGCTCGAAGGCCTCGACCGCGTACTGGTCGTAGGCGGTGATGAAGACGATCTCGGGCAGCGCCCACTCGTCGTCGTCGGGCAGCTGCGCGATCTGCTTGGCCGCTTCCACGCCGGTCAGGCCCGGCATGCGGATGTCGAGGAAGACCAGGTCGGGTTTGTGTTCCTTGACCAGCTCGACGGCTTCCAGGCCGTTCTTGGCCTCGGCGACGATCTGGAGCTCGGGCCAGACCTCGGCGATGCGGCTGCGCAGCTGCTCGCGCATCAGTCGTTCATCGTCGGCGAGGACGGCGCGGGGGGCGGAGGTGGTGTCGCTCATGAGGGGCGATGTTAGGGCAGGCGCCGGTCGGCGGACCGGCGGGAAGGAAGGCTCAGGCGTGCAGGGGCGGCTCCGTGGGCGCACGGGGGCCGTTGGACACATGGGACGCGGCCGGGCCGACCGGCGCGGCGGGCGGCGCCATCGGTGCCTTGCGCGGCTTGTCGCGCACCAGCAGCCAGACGACCAGGCCGATCAGGATCAGCGGCGAGCCGACGATCGCGCCCACCCCCACCAGCGCCGCCAGCCCGGCCAGCACCAGCGCGCCGATGATCAGCAGCGGCAGGCCCAGGCCCAGCAGGAGCAGCAGCGGCACGATCAGGCACATCACGCCGATGGCGATGATCAGGCCCAGCCCGGCGCCAAAGGCATCGGCCAGGTCCAGGCTGGTCCCGATGACGTCGTCGCCGTCGATGGTGAGGTGCACGCCGGGCACGTCGCCCAGCAGGTGGACCGCGCCCCAGCCGAGCAGCGTCGCCACGCCGACCAGGACGAAACCGAAGATCAACAGGGCCTTGAACAGCGTCTTCATGCGTGTGCTCCTTGTTCCTGCGCGTGGTGGGCAGAGGTCCGGTACGGGACGGTGATGGTGACGACGGTGCCGGAGGGCTGGTTCTCCGCGACGGTCAGGCTGGCCGCCTTGCCGTAGAGCAGCGACAGGCGCTCGCGGATGTTGGCCAGGCCGACGCCGGTGCCGGAGGTCGCGGCCCGGCCGAAGCCCAGGCCGGTGTCGGCGACGGTGACCTGCAGCTTGCCGTGGACGATCTCGGCCTTGAGGGTCAGGCTGCCGCCCTCGGCCTTGGGCTCCAGGCCGTGCTTGATGGCGTTCTCGACCAGGCTCTGGATCATCATCGGCGGGAACTCGGCCGAGAGCAGGCCGTCGGGCACGTCGAT
>Ga0055524_1000531_pt1 | contig 29028 bp, 24 predicted proteins | sample AraplaCol_mCL_r2_2_FD_55011 | JGI IMG/M metagenome (GOLD analysis project Ga0055524, IMG submission 55011) | Arabidopsis root microbial communities from North Carolina, USA - plate scrape MF_Col_mCL_r2 | ecosystem: Host-associated > Plants > Roots > Endosphere | place: USA: North Carolina...
ACGTAGATGGGATGGAGCGGTGTTGCGATGGGGGTGGCCACCGCCACCACCTCAGGCTGCCAGGCGGCTGCACAGAAGCCGTGGCGCTCCACGCTCTTCACTGCGGCGGAGATTTCAGTTGCCAGCCGGGGCCACTCTTTCCCTCGACGTGTCTTCATCTTTCCCAGCAAGGCATCGCGCTTCTCCTCATCGAGGGCGGCTAGATAGGCACGTCCCAACGACGTGAGCTCGATGGGAACTCGCTGACCTGTGGTCACGCTTCTCAGCGATACCTTGCGGTGATACCGGACCGACTCGAGATAGACCATCTCGTCCCGGTCGGCCGCCGCGAGCCCTACGTTGATACGAAGCTTTTCGGCGAGCGAGCGCATGAGCGGCGCTGCCACCTGAAGGACAGGCGACCCAGAGCGCATGGCGTGAGCCAGGCTGAGCACAGGGGCCGCGAGGCGATAGGCGCGCTCCCGAGCGTCGTACTCCAGCATCCCCGACCCGACAAGCGTCTGGGTGAGGCGGCTGACGGTGGCCTTGGATAGACCCGTCCGTTCAGCGAGCTCGCCGTTGCCCATTAGGTCCGTGCCTGGACGGAAAGAACGAAGGATGTCTATGCCTCGCTCCAGGGAGCGGTTCTGCGCCGGCTCCTCAAGGCGCGGCTGACGCGCTGCACCGATGGCTACTGCACCCATCTCGTCTCCTGCTCTTGTACTTGCAACGCCCTCGTCGGAGCGCCATGCGTAATTCTTGACCTTCGTGGGCGCGAGCGACATAGCAATAACCGCAGTCGGGAAATTCCACCCGACGGAATTGGCTTGATGCCGCGCCTGCGGCCTACGCATAAGGTGCTCCGGCTGCGACCTAGTGCGGCCACCAGACGAGGAGTCGCCTCGGACTCGCTCGCAGACCAACAACAACGGAGACAGGATGATGATGAAGAGAACGACTCTCGCGTTCGGCGCGATGCTGCTTGCCTCGGGTGCAAGCTGGGCGCAGCAAGTCACGCTGGCTGGCGTCGCCGACGCGGCCGTTCGAGTGGTCAACAACCAAGGTCGCGGAAGCGTGAACTCCCTGACCAGCGGTGGTAACTCGACGAGCAACGGGCAGGGCGCGACTACGTACCGAGTTACAGCAACTGGACGCGCTACGACCCGTTCACGTACGTGGGCGCCGCCGGCGCAAACAACTTCATCTCGGCGACCCCTGTCGGCCCGCTGCGCGCCGCCTTCGGCAGCGGCGCCAACACCACCGTGCGGAGCAGTAATGCCGTCCAGTACATCCTCCCTGGAAATCTTGGCGGCTGGGAGGGTGGCCTGTTGGTTGCAGCTGGAGAGGGGGGGACTGCCGCGAACGGTCAGCACAAGGTCATGGCCGGTCGGCTCGGCTACGCGACCAGCGCCTTCAACCTGGCTGCAGCGCTCACGCGTACCGAGAACAACCTGACTGGCTCGAACGCTCTGAACGACCTCGCCTTCGGTGGCTCGTATGACCTCGGTTTCGCCAAGTTGTCCGCCGCGTGGCGGCAGTTCAAGCTCGGGGATGCGAAGCAGGTTAACTACCTGATTGGGGCGTGGGTTCCCATGGGGCAGGGCACCGTGAAGGTCAGTTGGAACCGTGTGGACCTCCGCGGCCGAATCGGCGCCACTAACGTCGATGCCAACGACGCGCAGCAGCTCGGGCTTGGCTACGTGTACGACCTTTCTAAGCGCAGCGCGCTTTACGGGACCTTCTCACGCATCATGAATGATGGCGGTGCGACGTATGTAATCCCGGGTGGAACCTCCGGACTCCCCGGCGGCGGCAACTCCACGGCGCTGGAAATCGGTATCCGGCACAACTTCTGACCAGTGGCGCGCGCGGGACGCCAGGTTCCGCTCGCAGTTCCGCTCCCGGTGACCCAGATGGCGGTCGGGCCGATGGTTGAGCGCCACAGTGGTGCTCAGCACCACGACGCATAGCAATGACCGGAACACTGGGTCTGGAGGAACGACCAGAACCGTGGCGGTCAGCAGCACCAGGTTGACGGCAGCCATGCATGCACTGCAGGGACGACGGCTATAGGCAGCCTGGGCGTCCTCACTTTTGCAGCTGCGTGGGACGGCTTCGACTATGGCGGGCGACTCGCCTTTCGTCCTGGCCGGCGAACCTCCTTAATCGCTTGAAGCGGTGTCGGGGAGAAGCCTGCGTGCGCGGCGCGGCCCTGATTTCCATGCTGACTGGCTCATTTGGTGAGCTACCCGGTCACGAATATCGACATATTTCCTCCGCCAGAGCTCGGCCGTGTGGCTTGAACACCGCAGTCTCGACCGAGGACCAGGCCCTAAAGGAGCGCGCATGCCCACTTGGTTACCACCCACTGCAGCTGAACAGCCCAGCCTGATACTCACGAACTGGTTGGCGTTCGAAGTTCTGATTCCACGGCTCGACTCTCCAACGCTCCACGTCGCCGGCTGGGCCGCCAACGAGGGCGGTGGCCGCGTTTCCTCGCCGGTCGTGTCTATTGATGAGAGGCAATGCTGCGTCGTGACTCGCTCCGGACGCGTTTACGCGCTCCACGGGGAACCCGGCGACCATCCGGACGTCGCCTATCTGGTTCAGCAATGGAAGGAGGGGTTCAACGCAACGCTACTGCGCATTGCGACTCAGGAGGTCCAGAAGAGGTTCCATGCCGGCCCTCCGCGCGACGGCTGACATCGGGGGCCACCTAGCGAGCAGCATCAGGCAGACAGGTCGCTGTGATGCATCGTGGCTGTTCGTATTGCGAATTGGCAAAGTCCTGGAAAAAGCTGCCAATTCTGTGCAGGTGCCGGCGCGGTCGCTCAAGCTTCGCGTGAGCCCGCTGTGCCTCTACGAACACTACGGCGAATGTTTTGCTGGCTACCAAGTCCCACCCAAGCGCGCCTTCCGTCCGCTGCAGTCGGGCCATCGGAGCAGCTTGTAGATTTCTCGCCAAGCGCCGCGTGTGCGCAGCAAGCTATCGATGTACTGGCCATAGTTGCTTGCGATATCTGAGCCGTATCGCCACGGCGTGTGACGGAGATGTTCCGCAAGAGCTTGGTCCACGATGTCTCGGATGGAGTGTTTGCGACGCGAGTCCGGCTTGACCTCCGGCGTTCTTCCTAGCGTAGCAAAGACCACGGGTGACACCTTGGCCCATTGTTCATCAGTCAGGCGAACGTTCACAGCGGCAGGAGGAGCTTCGGTCGAAGCGTCTTGAGCAGCTGCCGAGGGGGACGCGCGCGGCGTTTCCAGGCTATCGCATAGCGCGACCTGAATGGTGCTCGCGACAAGCTGGCCATCACGCCTTGTCCCGTGGGCGGTGATGTGTAGAAAAAGCTCCGGCGGGAGGTCCACATCGAAGCGCCCGTTCAACGCGTTGGCGTAAATGCTGGACCAGGCTTTGCGAATGCTCGGGTCAGAGGCTACCCAACCAAGGCGAAGCCGCACCTGTGCCAGGGCGGGCCCCCGCCTGTTTACTACCTTCTCCGCAAGCACCTCTTGGCCGTGAGGCAGAAGCAGACATTTCCGCAACCAGCGGTTCGAACCGAACAGCGCGAGCACCAGAAGGTGACTGGGAATCGCAATTGACCCGTCGCCAGTCTGCAATTCGTAGGCCACCGCTGAGTCAAACGATTCGCCTCGCGGAGCCAGGTCGGCTCCTACGGCCAAGCCCCTTATGCGTTTTAGGTCACTGACCCGAACAGAGCATTCGAACCGCTCCAAACCGGGAGGGCGACGCCCGACAGTAAGCGTAGCCAGGTCGACAAGCTCGAACGAATCATCTGAGCCCTTTACCAGAAGCTTGAGTGCATCCTCGCAGTCGCGTCGCACACCTAAAACCGTTTTCATGCTGCATGTCCTTTCTCGGACATGTAGCGATACCGTCTATCACGACCCCTTGAGCCGTTTTAGCTTTAAGAGGGTTGGTTCTAAGGAAGGTTTGAGCTCAGCTGAGGTTTTGGGCCCGCGGTCCAGCGACCGCCTCATTGCAAGAGGAGTGGTCATGGAAGCTAGACGTGAAGGCACTGGCGAGGGTGGACCGCGCCGATTTCGATGTTCCACGAAAAATGTGGGTGGTCGATGCGGCGAGGGTGGTAACCATCATGAGTCAATGACTTAGTGATGCATCGGTTGCTTAGTGCACAGACCAAGAAGGGCGCCAGGCGATATGTTCCACGGCCCGACGGAGGTGGAGTGGCCGTTCCGTAACGACATTACGTAATGCTGTTACGCATGGGGCAAAAGCTTGCTAGGCTGCAATGCGCCCCCTGGTCAACCCTTTGGAGCGAATTCATTCGGGCGCGGCTGGCCTATGGCGTTTACCCCAGTTGGGACGCGCGGCGGCGTTGGAAGTCTTTAGCTCGGCGACTGCGGCGGCTAGGCACGGAAACGCATTTCGCTGGTGGCGAAACGTTGACCAGCAACCCACCAAGGCCAATGCGTCACAGACTCGAACGCGTTCCCCGACTGCTTCGAACTGACGGACCACGCTGCGCAGCAAAGCCGCATACCTGGCATCGGCGGCCGCTTTTGGTTTTGCGACGGGGAGGTAGTTGACGTGGTTCAAGTCGGCGTCTTTACCGTCTTGGCGCGCCGCCTCCAGCAGGCTTGAGAAAAGCAAATGCTTGAACGTGCCAGCAGGGTGACTCGGCTTTAGTGTGAGCATGCGCGACATCCAAGTCATCTGTGCGTCGGCTCCGCGCAGCCCCAAGACCTCGGGTCGACGCGGTAGGGCGTTTCGCCCCCAAGCCGCTAAGTGCTCTCGGCTTGCATAACCTCTGGCGTCCAGGTAGTTCGCCGCCTGCAATGCTGCGCGGTAATGGTCCGGCTTCGGAAGCGGAAGCGAGAGGTGGAGCGGGTCGGGATGGCGCGTTAGCGCGTTAAGCGAAAACTCTGCCAGCAAGGCCTCCGAGCGAGTAGGGCGGCCGCGCACTACAGCACGACCGCGACAATCTTGTGGGCCGTCGAGAACGCAGCAGGGCTTAGAGGTTGGAAGGCGTGTCTGCTGCAGTGGCTCCAGATGGACCGGGCAGAACAGCACGCCCGGCAAATGATGCATCCGCCGCCAGTAGCTCTCTCCCCAGCAACCCCGGTCTTCTTTAACGCAAGAGCGGCAGAATCTTCGCAAGGGCACATAGCTCGATACGCTTTGGACGACGGAGGAGAACCCAGTGCTTCTCTCGCCGTTGCCCAGGCCATTGCGCAGCGCCTGCAAGAACGTATGCTCAGAAAAGAGGGCCGTGGCGTAGGGGAAAACCGTGTGCGACCAGAGAAGCTCGTCGGGCGACGTTCCGAGAGCGTCCGCAATATGACCAATGTTGCCGCACCCGAGCAGTACGGGCGACCACCCGCGGTTTCCCGTCAGCCAGCGGGCGGCAGTCTTCAGAGGAACGCCGGCGGTTCGCGCTGACCTCAGCCAGACGCTGCCCAGAAGCTCGTCGGGCAACGGCTTCTGGAGCAGGTACTTCATTGCAGCAGGTCTTCGGGCGTCGCGACCACCAGCTTGCCTTCGCCCGGCACCGCTCCTCGGATGTCAGCCGCTGCAATCACCTCGTCGCAGATGGCCACGGGCGTGGGGCCAGGCGCCGCCCTCAACGCCTTCCCGGATTTCGGGCGCGATTTGGCGGCGGCCGTAGAGGACTTCTGCGCTGCGACCCCCACCGCCTTCTTGACGCCAATAGGTTCAAGCGGTGTCGGAACTGCAAACTCGCCGGCGCAGAGGTCGGCGACGTTTGCCATGGGGCTGATGAGGTCAGAGACCGTGTCCGCCGCGAGGCGGCCGCGGTGCTTCAGGGAAAGCAGGCCGCGCTCAGCAAGTTTGAACTCCGCTTCGAACGCGTTGGCGATGATGGTTCCGTCAATTGTTTCGACACCGGAGTTGATGGCGAGCGTTTGAGCGGCGCGCCACAGCTTCACCACCATGTCTGGGACACCTTGGGTGTACTCGAACATGCAGTCCGCTAGCTCTTCGGTGAAGGTGACGGGATTGCGAACCCACTGGTACTTGAGCAGGATTCGTAGCATCGACTCGAACTCGCCAGTCTCGCCAGGTTGTGAGCGCGTCAGGTTCTCCCAGAAGGCTGAGCCATCACCAGACCCGCGACGGGCCTTGGTGAAGCGCGGCCCCATGAGTTCCATCAGTTCCGGCGTACCGGAAAACATGAGCGGAACCTTTGCCGTATTGCATGCGGTGATGAGCAGCTTGGCCAAAGGCATCGGGTCCGTTCGCTCCTTGTTCTTGACGCTGCGAGCGGCCGTTTGCGCAGGTTTGTTCTGGCCCTCGTCGATGATGAGCATTCCCAACCCGTGACTGCGAGCTGTGCTCAAGACCTTGATGAGCCGCTGCTCCGCATTGCCGGCGCCTTTGAACATCTCCCCATACCCGGCGTCGGGCAGCAGGCGGTCAAGCTCATTCACGATTGCAGTGGCCATCGTGTGGGCGCTTTTGCCGTCGTATGCCATCTCGACGTACAGAAAAGGAAGTTGCCACTTGCCCAGTTCCGGGTGATAGATGACCGGCGGCACCAGGCCGACAATGTGCCGCAAGCCGAAACTCTTGCCGCAGCCCGACATCGCGACCAGCGCCAATGAGACTTGGTAGGCGAGGTCGGTTTGCTCAGCGGAAACGAACTTGCCGGTCATCTGCGCCTTGTAGAGGGCCTGAAGGCTGGCGTTGTCCTCGGTGCTGAACGGCCGGCGGTGCTCGTATCCAGCATGCAGCATCGTGAGCATCGCCTGCGCGAGCCTTACGACGCGGGGAAAGGCAATGAAGAGCTTGCGGAGCTGTCCAAGTAGCTGGATGCGCCTAGAGGCTGGGAGGTCGCGCTCTTCCTCCTTGAAGGGGGGAAGGACGTTGAGCGCCTTGCGCAGTGTCGGCAGGTCGGGAATGGGCGGCAGCGCGCAGATGTAGGGATGTCCCTTGAAGGCTGTGAGCGCTTCTTCTCGGTAGATGGCCTCCACGTAGGGGAACGGGTTGCGCTTCGACGGCGAAGCGAAGTCGGGAACGATGGATTTGGACATAGTGCGATGGGGTCAAGCGCCGAAGTCGGCGAGAAGTTCGTCGAGCAACGAGGCCGATGTGGTCGTCAACGGCGACGGAGTGGGAGTCGGTACTGGAGTGGGCGCGGCCATCGAATCCACGGTTGCGGTGGCCCTCGGCATAGCTTTGGGCAGGATGTTGGCCTTCTTGCTAAGGCTTGCGTCGTAGGCGTGCTCGGGCGGCAAAGTCGACGACAAGAGCGACGGCTCAGCGTCAGGAGTGGGCCGCAGCGCCCTCGTCGTACTGCTTCGCGGCACGTCCTCGTCCGCCTCAGTCCAGCCCGTTTCGGTCGAGCCAAAAGTATCCGCCCGGCGCTCAAGCTTCTCCTTCTTGCGAAGTTCTGGACCACCCGCCTTGCGCTGCCCCAGGGTCATACCCTTCGCAACCAGGGCGGTTGCGGCTGCTGCGGCCTTGTCCAATTCCTTGAGGTCTTCCCCCAGCGCGATGCGGTGAGCCATTTCTAGTTCAGCGCCGGCTCTTTTGAGTGCACGAGCTTCAATCCGGAAAACGTTCAACTCTCCGACGCTGAAACCGGAAAAGTGCTTTGCGTGCTTGCTAGTCATTTTGGCCGTGTAGGTGACGCCTGCCTTGTGAGGGTCATGCACCGTGATTTCGTTCAACCAGTCGGGCCAGTACGTGACCTTGACTGAAAACTGTCCCTGGAGCGAAGCCAATGCTCCCCAGTCAAGACACTTGAAGTCTTCGAACGCATAGTTGATGCCGTTGAAGCGCACGCCACTTTGGGTGACCTCGGCCTCGCCAACGGGGCGCAACTTGCGGGCCAAAGCTTCTCGGGTGTAGCTGCGGCCCACGCCCATAGACTCTTTCACGTCGTCCACGTACTTCTGAGCGGGGGAGCGAAGCGCTCCGCGAGCAACATCCTGCGGGAATACCTCTGCGGAGGCCCGAGGTGTCATGTTGTTCTTGATGATGATGCGGAGGATTGCTGCGTACAGGTCATCAAGCGTGAAGCGAGCATCTCGCTCGTACTTGGGCGCCCGGCGCTCCTTCGCCTGCTTCGGCAATGTGGCACCGCCAACGTGGTCTCGAATAGGAGCCTGCAGCAGGTGGAACGAGCCTTCCACGGAGCCCTTGAGCTTGCTCATGAACCCGGGAAGGTTTGTCACCGGGATGGCCAGGTTCTCGCAGAAGATTCCGCTCATGGTGACTTGTCCGTCACCACGGTCCATCACGATGCGGTTTGGCACGCGCCCGATAGCGGGGAAGGCCCGCGCGTCGTACGCGACCCCATGCTTCTTGCAAATTGCTTGCCAGTCGTTCGCGACTGACAGAACGGCCTGCTTTGCGCCCTCGAAGTGTGGGTTGTCCAGGCTTAAATAGAAGCCAACAATGAGCCCCGTTGAGCGGTCGATGACTAAATAGAGCGTCGCCTTGCCGATGATTTTCCGGCGGTTGTATTTGGACACCAACCAGAGGTCCACGATGGTCGCGTCTAGCTCGTATACGTCGCCAGCTCCAAGAGAATCGTCGTGCACGGTTCCAAGAGTGGGCGCAAAGTTGTTCTCGTAGTGCGCGTCGGACGTACGTTTGCGACGGATTTCCGAGGGGCTCAACGACTGCAGTAGCCGATAGCGGATTTGGTCCACAGTCGGGCGCGACCCGAGCTGCGGCAGAATTGCCTCACCGTTCTCGCCGCGAAGTATTTCTCCATCCGCTGACCGAAGGCCAAAAACTGTCGCAATAGCCTGCTCCGATGCAAATCGGAGAGACTTCTTTTCGCTCTCAAGATAAAGCTTCTTGGCGACTGCGATGAGTCGCTCGTGCAGCTTCTGGTCGATGACGAACGGCTCGTAGTCTTGGTACAGCGGACGGCGGCCCCTCGCCTTGCCGTTGCCTGCGGCCATCATGACCAGGCGCTCTCCAGCGGCGGTCTTCACCTCAACGGAGAAGCCGGACCTGTCGTTTAGCTGGCCGCTGCGCCAGTAGTTGCCCAGCAGGGCTGCCTTGTCTTGGCCGTTCAGCCAGTAGCGGCGCAGGTCATCAAGCAGAGTCTCCTTCGTCGTCCCGATGTTGCGTGCGTGTTCGACGAGTAGCCTGTTTCGCGTTTCACGCTTGTGCAGTGCGACGTTGTCACGAATATCCTGAATGCGGCTCCAGCGGAGGTCTCTTCGCTGTTTGTCCGACTCCCTTTCCTCGCTGGGGCGAGGCATTTCCTTGACCTCGACCGCGCACAGCTCTTTCCGCTCCGTCCACCTTGTGATGTATGTGAGTGGCCAGATGATGGGGAGAGGGTTGGCCACATTGCGTTCGAGCACGACGACCGCGGCCTGCTCATGTACTACGCCCGGCCTGCAAACGTCGATGACGACGAACGTACCCTTGCCCTGCTTGACCGTCTGATTGCGAATCAACACGGTCATGGCGCGTCCTCCATCTGGGCGGCTTCGTGCTGGCGAGTGAGCTTGCGAACGAGGTTCAGGGACTGGAGCTCAACGGGCGCTGCGCGCAAGTTGAGCTTGAGCTGGCGAGTCCAGCCTAGGTACTGAAACACACGCAGGCCGCAGCCCCAGGGCAACCCTCGACGTTCATCGAAAGACTGACAGTACGAGCGAATCGTGTGCTTCTTGAAGGCGTCGCTCAGCACCTCCGTGCGCATTGATTCAGCAACCGCGGTGAAGAGGTCGGGGGTCGGCAAGGTCTCGTCTTCCTGCGGCAGCGAGGTGCGCAGCCATTCGATGCTGCGTACCATGTCCTTTGGAACCGACTGTTCCGTGAAGAGCCGGTGCGGTATGCCGAAATGCGCGCAGTAAGCGCGATGAAGACTGAGCTTTTCTTGGACGCGCGGGTCGCTCAATTCGGACGTCGGCTTGATGTCCCAGGCCTCCACCGTCGTGCCGTTCGACACGCGTTCGACCACGACTGCGTCGAGTGTCATCACAACCGGCACTTGGCCGCCTGGATACTTCGGATGCTGCACTGCTAGGCGCTGTGCTGCACCCAAGGTGACCGCTCGGTCCATCGGGTATTGCTCCAGGAAATCCACCACCTGCCCGGAGAACTCCTTGACGAGAAAAAACGCACGCTCAAGATTTGAGTGGACATGGACGGTCCGGCCCACAAGCTGCGACGGAATTCGCGATTGGACGCCTTTCGACGAAAAGTCCTGAACCCGGATGGCGGGTTGGTACGAAGCTCCTTCGCCGACGCCCAGGCCGGCCGCCGTTCGATTCTTCAGGACCTTCTCAGTCCACTTCTTGGGGCCACGCTTGGGCACGGCCGGTCTTCTTGCGTTCATCGCTTACTCCTGATTGGTTTCTTTGGCGCCAGAGCTGTGCCCTGACGCTAAGTAAAGCAACCGACCCGGAACGTAAAACCGATGAGCTCGAGCCTAAAGCGCGCGGCCGGCCTCCGCTCCAGCGCCGCAGCGTCACGTCAGAGGGGCTCGCGAGGCGCGCGGACCGACGAAACGACGAAAGTTGCGCGGCTGCCGGACGACCTGAGAGCGGGCCACCTTGACGTCAGCTGCGCGGGTTTACGGTGCGTGCGTGCAGACCGTTAAAGTACGGTTTCACCCCTGCAGCACCATGTCCCCTCAAAGTTTCACAAATGCAACCAAAGTCCCGGATGTGCGACTTTATTGGCGGGAGCGTGCCCGGCAATCCCAAGAACTAGGGGTGCGGCGGTGAAAGAGTTCGACTGGAACGACGCGGCGTCCCGCCTAGTGAAGGCGGAAATTGCCCGGGAGGGGCTGACACTCGCTAGCTTGGCGGCCAGGTTGCAGCGGCTCGGTCTTCAGGAGACCGAGTCCAGCGTGAAGAGCAAGCTGCACCGCGGCACTTTCAGTGCGACGTTCTTGATGCAGTGCTTGGTTGCTCTCGACCGGGAGGAGGTGGGTGTGTCCAGCGTCTTGCCAAAGGACATGCCCAGGGGTTCGGCTTTAACACCGAAGAAGGACGCCGAACTGCCATAGAGCTCGCGGTCATTGAAGGTCATCTGCCTTCAAGAATCTGCCAGACACGGTAGTAATCCGAGCCACGTTGCAGACCCAGGGCGCTAGTCAACAGCGCAGCCCGCCTTCCTTGAGAATTTTGCGTACCGCATAAGGCGTTGCGGGGGCGCGGCGTCGCCCCTGAATAAAGAAAGGGAGGATTTGACGGCGAATGTTTCTGTGTCCCGCAAGAATGAGGATGCCTTGGTTTTCAAGGTCGCTGGGCAGGTCAATATCGCAGCTGTGTTTCGGCCAATGGGCCCCGGCGCTCAGATACAGTCCGGGCAGACTTTAGAAACCGCTGCTCCCGAAGTAGGGGTTGCAGCACTCCCTCGACGCAGCGGGCAATTGAAGCGATTGGTCTGGCGTTGTGCAGGTGAACTTCTTTCCGGGCGACTTGCTGAGCGGCCTGCAGAGTGCGAAGAAGTCTTGCGTCATCTGTAGATTTGCTCGTGCCAAGCCTTTCAGAAGACTGCTCGGGCATTCAGAGGTTGAGGTCCACGTAGGCGTCACTGGTGCTGGCTATTCGATGGCGCGGTGCCGGATGGGCGGGTCCATTTAACCTGGTTCTCCAGATAGGCAGCAATCGCGAGAAGCCTACGCCGGGGCTTCAGTCAGAGCGCGAGAACTTACCTGCGATATAGCGCGCAGACTTCTCGATGTGCGGGAAGACCGAACTTTCGTTGATGTTTAGTTGGTCGAGTTCTTTGAGGATGCGCGTCTTGCTGGACACAGCAACTCGCTCCACGGTGATGCCAATATCAGGCATCCCATCCTCAAGAAACTCCGCCTCTTGTCCGAAGAGCAGGAAGGCGCCGGACTGCGAAGAGATTCGGTCGTTCGATAACTTGCTCTTGACGCAGATGACGGACTTCAAGTCGGAACGAAGGATGCGAGGTTCAAAGTACGGTTTCTCACCCTTGATGAAGTGGAGAAGCCGCTTCATCTCTCGCTGCTCATTGAACTTCTCCGTGTCCTCAATTTCATAGTCGATTGCGTCCTTCTCGGCCTGCGTCAATCGCGCCAGGTTGGCGATACAACTCGCTGTGTCCGAGTCGAAGTACTTGAGACGCTGCGGCTGAATGCGGAAGATGACCACCTCGCCCTGCGTCTCTTCCTGGTGCACGCCGTTCTTCACAGATGCTTGGCCGCCGGCACACGCGAAGTAGAGCGCAATAAGCGGGTTGGAAGTGATGTCTAACAGGCGGGTTGGAAGCCCAAAGTGCTGCATTCGCACTAGGCGGTCCAGCGTGTTGAGGTCCTCATGGAAGTCGCGCGAGTTTGACACCATGAGCTCGCGATACATCTGCTGTTCGCTCTCAAGATGCCGAGGAATTCCCTTTTCGTCTTTTCGGAAGAGTGTCGGCGCGAGCTTGTAGGAGCGGTTCGAGTGCCCGCGATAGAACATTTGTGCGCCACCGCTGTCCAACCCAAGCACTGACCCGACGAAAGTACTCACAGAGTCAACGGTCGCACTGACGGTGGGAGCCTCGGGCGGCAGTTCGACCACGGAAGGGCCAGGGGTTGGCGGCTCTTCGTCCAGCGGAGTCTGATGGTTCAACTCGCGCAGTAGCTTGAACAGGTCGACCTCCTTGACCGCCCAGTGGGTGCGATTGCGTTCCCATCGCTCAAACCCCAGCATTTCCTCAAGCCCACCAACGTCAAGAATCGGGATTGGCGCGAACCGGTCATCGAGGACAAACGTGACCCCCACGTTGCGTCGGTCGACAGTGACGTCCTTCAACCAGCCAACTTTTGCGGCGGAAGCAAGTCCTTCGTACACAAATAGGCAGGGAAGCGCCTTCAGCGCTGCAATCTGCGACGAGTTGAGCGTCTCAAAGCGAGATGAAATTTCCTTGTCTGTGTACTCAAGAAATCGGCTTCTGGCGAAGTTGTACGTTTCGCCATCCCAGGAGCCGTCGTTTCCGGAGACAAGGAGGTTGTAGAGCTTTTTCTTTTCCATCTTAGGAAATACGAATTCAGGGTTGCGCCCGGCGCGCAATGTGCGCGGCAATGCCAAGGGGCTCCTTCGAACGGCCCCGCATATGGCGTTTCGGCGGACGTGTCGGTGCGTGCCTTTAAGTGCTTGTACAGCGGGCGCTCAATGGAGGTGCCCCATCAGCGGATTTTCCAATCTTCAGAACCGAAATTTTCTGGTCCACGCGCAGGTCCCAGACCGCCCCGGTCGTTGCTAGAAGTCCGTCGTTGGGCTGCTGAGCCAAGCTGAGTAGGACATTCGTTGATTGACCAGCTGCAGGACGCTTGCCCAGAGGGTCCAGCAGCTCAACATGAGTTGGGGTGAGTCCGACAAGTACAAAGCTATGCCCGCATATCAGGTCAAGGGTTCGATGTTGGCAGTACGCAGTGACGACAGCAGGTGAGCCCTTCAGAGCTGCAGCCATCCTCTGCAGCCATGGCAGCAGCTCCAGTTCGTTGCCGGAGGGACCGTGACGCCATCGCCCGAGCCGACCCGTGCGCCGAAGAATGGCGCGGGAGATTGAGGCATGACTGGCCCCAGTCCATCTCCTGCCTGCTTCAAAGAGGCGTAGGCCTTCAAGTCGGGATGTTGGGTGTCCGGCCAAGGTCAGAGCCATCGCGGTCGAGTGCACCGCGCAGTAGTCTGACCGAATGGTCTGGCGAATGAACACGTCAAAGCGACCGGAGCACCGACCCGAACCCGCGGTACGGCCCCGGTGCCGCCTTCTTGGCCGCGGCCTTCTTCGCTGCGGGAGCCTTCTTGGCTGCTGCGGTCTTCCGCGAGGGCACGACCAGAGGCAGGATGTCGTAGGGGCCCATGAATTGGCCGGTGGAAGCGGAGCGGCCGACACTCTTGGCGGGTGCTTTGGGAAAGCTTGACCCCTTAGTTGACTTGCTTGCCGCAGCCGCCGACTTGTTGGACTTGACCGTCTCGCCAGCGTTGGACCCGACGAGCTTCCCTGTAGAAGCCGCTTTCGTGGTTGCTTTGACCTTCGCGGTAGTGGAGCTAGCGGTCTTCTTGGTGGTAGCCATGCTGTGGGCTAAGCCTCAGTGGTTTTAAAAGTCGAGGGAGCGCCTGGTGCTGCACCGAGGTCCATGGACAACTGCACAGGCGGCTGCCCGTCGCGTGGGACAACGGCTCCTATCCAGAAGGGCTCATCGATGGAGTTCTTGTACTCTTGGTCGATAGGACAGACCGAGAGAACGTCCTGAGAGAACGAGTTGTGAAGGAGCCAGAACACCTTGCTGTCAGGGGCGTCGCTTGGTGGCACAACTTGAATAGCCAAATCGAACCGGCCGCCCGCGATTTCCGTAATCGTGGCGGACAACTTGTAGCCGGCGTCCTCGGCTGGACCAAACTCGCGCATCGGTTCAGCGTCTGCGTTCGTGCTGGACTTATACCTGCCAATGATTTGTCCAATGGTGTTGGCGGGGACCAATGCCTTTTCAAGCTCCGCTTCCATCCTGCTCAACGCCCAGTCGGGCACGGCGAGGACAGCTTTCGCTTTGAAATCGCGAAGCAGAGCGTTCTTCTCCTCCTCCAATTGCCGTCTCGCGGTCTCGGCGACTTGCTTGTCCTGCTCAGCCCTTTCTACTCGTTCTACCAGTGTTTCGTAAGACGCACGTAGCTCACTCGGTAGGAAGCGCATGGACCACAGATAGACGAGGACAAAACCCGCAAAGCTGTATCCCAGTGCGATGGCAGCTCCGGGGGTACCGTTCGAGGAGTTCTCCCCCGTTATCGCCTGTGTCAGCCACACCGACATGGTCGTGGCCTCATCAAGGATAGGTCTCAGGTTGACTAGCCCTAGGCCGACAATCATCGTTGTCAGCCAATCGGCCACGCGCTCTAAACTGGTGTTGGGCCGAACCCCAAAGTTTGATGTGGCTTTTCCGTCCGGCCCTGTGGCTACAGGTGGAGAGCTCCCCATCGTTGGTGAGCCGAAGAGCAATCCAAGCATCCCGCCTACAGCAAATGCGCCAACGCAAGCGAGTATCGCAATGGCGCCACCAGAAAAGCGCAAGCCGAGACTGCCCGAGCGCGCACTGTAGCCAAAGCAGAATGCGGCAAATGCCCCGAAAAGGGAGATGCAGAAGACGACGACGATAGCGAACGCGACCTGCGTTCTCTCATTGTCCTTCTGAGAAAGAATCTCCCAGGCCTTCTGGCCGAGCTTGCGCATCAATCCCCCCGAGCGATGACGTGGGCAAAAGCCCGAGCGGGCCTCAGCGAGAGTCTTTAATTGCTGTACCGAAGCCTCGCCATGGCGTGTCGTACACGTCGTGCCTCCGGTCTGGAGGCGGCGGAGGCGGCGGGGGGGGAGGCGGCGGTGGAGGCGGTGGAGGTGGCGGCGGCGCAGACGGGCGATTGGACGCGTTCATTTCGGTCTCGATTGTGGTGACGCGGCCCTTCAGACTCCCGCCGCTTCTAAAGTCTATCGATGCCGGCAGGGCGCGGTGAGAGTTTCTACGCCACATCCCCCTGCCTGAGGGTGGACCAAAATTTCATCGTTCCCGATGTCGGAATTTCTGCGCTGATTACGTTACGCGAGCCTGCCCCTGTACCGTCCGCGTCAATCAGCGGAGTGCAGAGTTAGGAAGACACGCACTTGGCTCATGCGCGGAGGAGTGACGCTGTCTCAGACCGGTTACATTCCGTTCAAGAGGGAAGTGCTCGATAGAGCCCTAAACCGTGGGAGTGCCACAGCAGAAGTTGTCCCACTATGCCAACGTCGCTGAGGCAGGGAGTAGGTATCGCTGATTGCGCTGCCGAGGTGGACGCCATGACGAAGTCGCGAGAACTGAAAATCTTCACTGAGGGGCAGTCAAGTCAGCCAAGTGAGCAAAGCGCCAATGGAGCGCTCACTACGCAGATATTTGCTCCACTGCCACAAAGAAATATTCCGCTCGGATTCGCTGCACAGAAGAATGGCCGCCCAACCCTTCTGACCGACCAAGGCGACGAAGTCCAATTGCGCTTTGACTATCAAGTTGCGGCGGCCGCAATTCTCATTTGTGGGGCGCTCACGGGCAAGAATGATTATGTCGAGGCTTGGAATGAGCATCATGATGACGTGTTGCTGAGATGCCTCGATGGTCGGCAGGTGCTCGTGCAGGTAAAGACAATAGACGACAGCGCCAGTCGTTGGAAGTGTACGAGTAAGCCCTTTGTGGACGCGATTGGAAAATTCTGTGGCTCCGAGGAGGTCAACGGAACGGTCATTCGAAACTACCTCTTTTATTCGAATGTGAAGGCGTATGTTCCCGGGCCCTCGGCGACGAAGCCCAATACGCTTGCAAGCAGTCCTGTTCAATTGGTTGACGAGTGTTGCAGGCGCACTGACTGCCAATCCGTCGAATCGCCTTATCGCGAGGCTTTATTGGCGTTGAGTAAAGCGTGCGAAAAGACGCCAGAACAAGTATTCGCTGTTCTGCGCAAGTTGGAATTTGGAAAGGGGCCCCCGCTCGAGGGTTTCATGGAAAGACTTCGCGACGCAATCGCGGAGATTCCGGAGTGTTCCAGTATGAACCTTGAGAGACTTAAGAAGGCTTGCGAGCAGGTGTTCTTGAGGTTCCGCGCCGCATCTGCGCGAGAAGTCTCCGCTACGGACCTCCACGCAACGCCGACAGCTCCAGATGGTCGTCCATACGGCGTCACCCTTGCCAAACGCGTAAGCGCTCAGGATGTCAAAGAGTTAGTCACCCGTCATCCCGGTGAGCTATTTCTCTACGAACCCGCCGAGCAATTGGTGCACCTTGGGAATTTCAAGGCCAGTCAAAAGGAGACTTTGCGGGCGAAGATGAAAGCTGGCGGAGTCGAGCAATACTTTACGAGCATTTGGCTGCAGGGCGTGGCTGCCGAAAGCCGGCTCATCGAGGAGGCTCTTCGTAACCCTACGGCAACGCTGAATAAGTTAAATCAACTTGAGTCGGTCCTCATCGTCGAATGCCAAGACGCAGAAGCTAGAGCCGCCTTTGAACCTGAGAGTAGAAGGGGGACGGTGATTTATCAGCGAATCCTTGATAGAACTGCAGAGTTGTCTGAGAACGATAGTGATTACGTCGTTAACGAGCGCGTGCAAACCTTAAGGGGTATGGCTGGCTTGCTGTCCGGAAGTTGCAAGTTCGCTTGGGGCGCCCCCTTGCCTGTTGCGTCGGAGAAGTAAATGGCCTTCGAGTTGATTCGCGAACTCGCGCGCACCGAAATCGACGATAACCTTCACATGAGCCGTTTACTTTTGCTGCTGGATGCCGTCCGGGGAAAGACAAATAAACCACTGGATGGCATCACCAAGTTGGCAAAACTAGACTTCTTGTTGCGCTATCCAACAAGCCTTGAACGTGCGCTGTCCGCAGTTGGGGTTGGCGCAAAAACGGCGTTGGTTCGGGATTTCGAACGAAAGACCATCGAAGCTCGTATGGTTCGTTTTCGTTACGGCCCATGGGACCCGCTATACCGACGTTGGCTTGCCCTTCTGGTGGCTAAGCGGCTGGTTCATTTGTCCACCTACGGGCGTACGGTTCAGATTTATTGCACTAACTCGGGAAGAGATATCGCTGACGCTCTTGCCGAGAAGGCAGAGCTCTCAGATGTGGCTCAGCGGGCACGATTGGTGGTCGAGCATTTTTCTGCGAAGAGTGGAAAGGCCTTGGCCGAACTCTTCGAAGACGTTTTCCCCGAACTCGAATCGGTTCGGTGGGGTGAGGACATAAATCTATGAGAATGTTTTTCCATGAGCTTCGGCTTAGCTTCCGAGAGTCCAATGAGGTTGTTACCTTTCAGAGGGTGAACTTCATCTGGGGGCAGATTGGAGCTGGAAAATCAAGCATTGCACGTTTGATTGATTATTGTCTGGGTGGGGCTCTGGAGGAAACTCCAGCGTTGCAGGATGAATTTCTGGACGCGACGCTTTACCTGCGAATTGGTGACAGGGACGTCTCGCTTTATCGTGCCAGGGGAACCGCTAGGGTGGTGGCTACTTGGGAAGAAGGTGATGAGGTTCATCAGTTGGACTTGCCAGCTCGTCGTGGCGATGAAATCGTGCTTCCGGAGACGGAAGTAAAGGTTCTTTCCGACCTGATTTTCCACCTCGCGGGAGTTCCAATTCCGTCCGTTCGCAAGGGCCGAAAGGATGGCCTGCAGCGCATGGAGCGTCTGAGTTTCCGTGATGTTTATCGGTTCTCTTACTTGGACCAAGACCATATCGATAGCGACTTCTTTAGATTGGATTCGACGGTCGACTCTTTTAGGCGAGCAAAGAGTGTTGATTCTATGCGATTGTTCTTGGGGTACTACCAAGATAAGGTTGCTGCTCTTGAGGCTGAGGTTCAGCGACTGAGTAATCTTCGGCTAAAGGCTCAATCTTCGGCCAGCTCTCTTAAAGACGTGCTGAAGGAAGCCGAGCTTGACGACACTGTTGATATCGATGTGCGAATAGATGCGCTCAGAAACGAGGCAGCCGCGATACGACGGACCGGACTTCAGTTGCGGGACGCCTTAGCGCCAAGCGAGGACCCGCACGTTGTGGATATTCTCCGAGAAGAAGGACGACTCTTACACCTTGAAATTACGCAAGTGCACGAGCGGCTTGAGGCGGTCCATCAGCGGCGACGCGAGGCTGATACGCTTTCGAATGAGCTGAAAATGCTTGCGATTCGCTACAGCAGAACGAAATCTGCTCGCGAGGTTCTAGCAGGAGTGAACTTCCATAGTTGCCCCCGCTGCAACCAAGCTCTGCCTGTTAGAGCGTTCGGTGACTGCACTCTATGCGGTCAAGAAGAATCTGCGCAGTCGCACTCTGGGGAACATTTAGATGAAGAGGTGCTCAAAAATGACCTCAGGGTTCGAATGCAAGAGCTGCAGGAAACTCAAGCCGGGCTCGAGACGCAGCGGCGGCGGCTTGAAGACGCCAATCTAAAACTGCAATCAAGCAAGGCAAAAGTTGACTTCAGCCTTGCGGAGCGATTGAAAGAATATGATTCGGTCCATATGTCTAGAGCTGTCGAAATTGAGCGTCAAGCTACCATCACGGAACAGCGTGCGGAGAATCTGCTTGGATTAAAGACATTCGCAGAGATGGTGGAACGGTATACCGAGGAAGCCGAGCTGCTTTTGGAAAGAGAGAGGGCGACGAAGAATGAACTCACGGCGGCCCGAGATGAGGCTTTCCGCGACGCGTCCAGCATTGAAAACCTTGAGCGTCTTTTTCTCGACTGTCTTCTGAGGTCTAGATTTCCCGGTGTGACGCAAAGTCATCGCGTAACGATTGACCGACGAACATTCTGGCCAGAAGTTACGGTGATTGGGGAGGACGACTTCGCGGTCACGTCGTTCTCAAATATGGGTAGCGGCGGCATGAAGTGCATCTTCAAGGCATGTTTTGCCGTTGCCCTACACCGGTTTGCCGCAAGCCGAGAGGGTGTCCTGCCATCAGTTTTGGTCATCGACTCTGCGATGAAGAATCTGAGCGAGCGAGAGAATGCTGAAATCTTTGAATCCTTCTATAGGATGCTCTACGAATTGGCGGTGTCTGAGCTTAAGGATACTCAATTTATTTTTATCGATAAGGAGTTTCTGTCTCCGCCGGCGGCCTATGAAGAGCCATTAATGAGCCGTCATATGGTCCCTGGCAGTTTGGACCACCCTGCGCTTATTCCGTACTATCGAGTGGTGGGAGCCCAAGACGACGGTCAAGTCCCAGAGGAGACGGACTGACGCAGGTCCCGCTGAAAATTAGCTGACAGCGTCCCGTTCGGCGCGGTAGCTCGACATAAAAACATTGGGGGGACGGTATGGCGTCCAAGGCATTCAGAATAGTAGCGGTCGCTGCGGTGCTGTGTACCGGTGCGTACTCGTATGCGTCCTTCCTGGAACAGTTGCTAGCGGAGCGGAATCTCTTCCTAGCCGAGCAGAACCTAGCTGCTCTTAGCGCTGGGGTTTTCCAAGCAGAGGTGGGACGCTACAGAGCCCCATGAGGCGGTTGGGCAATCGACAGGGCTACGACCGGAACACTAGCAACTGGGCTGGTACCGTGAGGGCGTCCGGCATTGCACTCTTCCTGGCGCATCTGGTGGTAGGTTGCCTGTGAGTAGGGGCTGCGAGAGACGTGATGAGGCAGCCTCAGTCAGCCATTGGAGCGCAGGTGGCGAGCGCGCAGATGCCGCGCTCGGCCGTGAGCTTGTGTGTGCTTCCACCTCGGCAGTTTCGCATGTGCCAGAACAGATTCGCTCGCTACGCGGGATTGGTTCGCGGTCAACTCATTTGCCCACCACGGCCCATCGCGGAGAACCATTTACCTACCATGCAGCCGCCGCCTGAGGCGTAGATTCATTTGGTTACAAACGTTGAGGATTCTGAACCGGTCGGCGTAGGCGCTGTTGCGGGGCAGGGGCGCGCCACTGCGTCTGCTGAGCGTGGGCAATTGGATGGGCGGGGGGCGGTGTAGCCGGGTCTGGCACATCTTCGCGGAGAACTCTCGAAGCTGGGTAAATAGCGGTTGCGGCAAACACCACTTCCGCGGCTGACTTTTTGCCCAGCGGGCAACTCAATTTCACGTAGGCATCAGCGCGGCCGACTGGGCGCTCTATCGCGATACCGGTGTCGCGCACCTGCTCAGCGTCAGCGGCCTGCACGTGACCCTGTTCGCGTGGCTCGCCGGCGCCGCCGGAGGCTGGGCGTGGCGGCGCAGCGCGCGCCTGTGCCTGTGGCTGCCCGCGCCGCGCGCGGCGATGTGGCTGGGCGTCGCCGCGGCGGGCGGCTACGCGCTCTTCGCTGGCTGGGGCGTGCCGGCCCAGCGCACCTTCGGCCTGCTGGCGATCCTCGCGCTGCTGCGGCAAGTCGGCGTGCGCTGGCCCTGGCCGATGAGCCTGGGCGTCGCCGCCGCAGTCGTCTGCGTCGCGGATCCCTGGGCGCTGACGCAGCCCGGCTTCTGGCTGTCGTTCTGCGCGGTCGCGCTGCTGATGGCGGCCGACTCGCGCGCTGAACCCGGCTGGCGCGGCGCGCTGCGTGCGGCCTGGCGCACGCAGTGGGTGGTGACGCTCGGCCTCGCACCGCTGACGCTGCTGCTGTTCCAGCAGCTGTCGCTCGTCGGCCTGGTCGCGAACGCAGTCGCGATCCCGCTGGTGTCTTACGTCATCACGCCGCTGGCGCTGCTCGGCGCGGCCTGTCCGCCGCTGTGGACGCTCGGCACCTGGCTGGTCGCCGCGCTGAACCTGCTGCTCGAGGCCCTGCGCGCCTGGCCGCTCGCCGTCTGGCATCTGCCCTGGGCGCCAGGCTGGGCGCAGGCGCTGGGCCTGGTCGGCGGCGTCCTGCTGGCGATGCCCTGGCCGTGGCGGCTGCGGCTGGGCGGGCTCGCGCTGTGCGTGCCGCTGCTGTGGCCGGTCGTCGACCGACCGCCGCCAGGAGCGGTCGAACTGTGGCTGCCCGACGTCGGGCAGGGCGGCGCCGCGATCCTGCGCACTCACGGCCACACGATGGTCTTCGACGCCGGACCGCGTTGGGGTCCCGACAGCGACGCGGCGCAGCGCGTGCTGCTGCCGCTGCTGCGCGGCCTGGGCGAGCGGCGCCTGGACCTGCTGATGGTCAGTCACGCGGACCAGGACCACGCCGGCGGCACCGGCAGCCTGCTGCGGGGCCTGCCGGTCGAGCAGCGGCTCGGGGCGGTGCGGGGAGCGGCGGGGTGCCGCCGGGGACAGCGCTGGGCGTGGGACGGCGTGCGCTTCGAGGTGCTGTGGCCGCTCGAGGCGCCGGCGCCGCGGGAGAACGCGGCCGGCGCGAAGCGCAACGGCGCTTCGTGCGTGCTGCGCGTCGACGCGGCGGGGCGTCGCCTGCTGCTGACCGGCGACATCGAATCGCCGCAGGAGGCGCAGCTGCTGCGCCTGGCCGGCGAGGCCAGGGCAGTGACGCAGACGGAGACTGGGACCGAGACGGAGACGGAGACGGAGACGAAGGCGAACGACTTGCGCGTGGAGGTGCTGGTCGTGCCGCACCATGGCAGCCGGACTTCGTCGTCGACCGCCTTCGTGCAGGCGACGGCGCCGCGCGTGGCGGCCCTGCAGTCCGGTCATCTGAACCGCTTCGGTCATCCCCGGCCCGAGGTGGTGGCGCGCTACCTGGCCGCCGGCGCGACGGTGCTCAATACCGTCGACTGCGGCGCCTGGCAATGGCGCAGCGACCGTTGGACGCAGCCCTTGGCCGATTGCGAGCGGACCCGGCGCCGCCGCTACTGGTTGACGGCGCCAGCGGTGCCCGCGGCACCTGCCGCATCTGCCACACCTGCCGCCGCGATGGCCGCGTCGTCGGCGTCATCAGCGTCCGCGGAAGTCGGAGAAGGGGAGGGTTCCGATCCGGCCATCGAAGCAAGCTCGCCTTGACTTCAGCCGCCGTAGTTCACCGCGCACGAGGGTGCGTGCGCCACGTCGTGACGCCGCGCTGGCGGCTGACGCGGGCACCTGCGGCGCTCAGGCTGTGAAGACCAGCGCGATCTGCTCGGGGATGCGGGTTGCGCTGGCTTTGCGGGCCGGTGCCGGTTCGGTCGCCTTCAGGTGGTCGACGAGGAAGCGCGCCGTCTCCGGCGAGCGGCTCATCTCCGCCGCCACCACCGCCTCCAGCTCGGACGGCCTGACGTCCATCGCCGCGCACAGCTTGAGCAGGCGGGCCTCGAGCTCGAGGTAATGCCGCTCGATGCCGTGCTTGCGCGGGAACAGGCCGATGACCTGGCCCACGCGCAGCAGGTGGGCGTCCAGCAGCGCGACCTCCTCCGACGCCGACCAGCCCCGCACGATGGCCGACGCCGTCTTCGGCCCGATGCCGGGCAGGGCCATCAGCCAGTTGCGCACCTCCTGGCCCGCCTCGAAGTGGGGCGCCGAGAGCAGCGCCGGCATCACCGCCGCCAGGTGCCTGGCCTTCTGGGCGGCGAAGCGGAAGCTGAGCGCACGGCCCTGCACGTCCAGGGGCTCGCTGAGCCAGGCGTTCAAGGTCGCCTCGCAGACGCCGGGCTGCACGAAGGCGCCGCGCTCGCGCACCCGCGCGAAGGCCGCCTGGCCCACGGCCGCCGGGATGCCGGGGCCGCCCAGCAAGGCGGCGCCGACCTCCTCGGCCAGCGAGCGGCCCGAGGCCCGGGGCGCCGGACCGTCGAGGCGATGCCGCAGCGCTTGCTGCGTCCAGTAGGCGGGGGTCGGGAACTCCTCGACGGCGCCCCAGCGCACGCCGGTGAGGAGGAGGTGATCGGGATCGGGAAGTTCTCGGTGAAGGGAGCCGTGGCGGGAAACGATGGCGACGATCTGGGTCATGGGACTGCAAGGACGCCGCCTCTCTGGGCGGCTGGATAGGTGGCGTCCAGCCATTGGCGGAACGCGGCGCGCTCGACCGGATCCATGGCATGGACACGCTCTTGGAGGCGTTCGAGACGCCGCTTGTTGGTCTGGCGCTCGCGGAAGTTCGTCCCGCGGTGCCGGCTGTCGTGAAGGATCTCGGGCGGCTCGAAGTTGAACCACAACGTTTCGGTGCGCACGTCGGTGTGGGTCTTCGCCCGGAATTCGGTCGTCCGCCACCCCCGCAGGAGGGCGTCGTACACCGGATGGGCGTAGCCCGACACGATCACCCGGCACGGCAGCGTCGCCAGCAGCGCCAGCAGCGCCTCGTGGTCGGCGGCGCCGTATTCGTGCCGGTAGATGCGTGACTGGCGCCGCGTCTCGGGGTGATAGGGCGGGTCCACGTAGACGAGCTCGTCGCCCTCGAACGCGTGCCGCGCGAGGAAGTCCTCCGCGCGGCCGTGGACGAGTTCGACGCCGGGCAGGGCCATGGCGCGCCAGTGCGCGATGACCCGGTCGTCGGCGTCGATGGCGATCGAGCGCGCCGCCGGCAGCTTGTGGCGCAGTACCGCGCCGCCGCCGACATGCGTCTCGATGTACACCCGGTGCGGAGGCATCAGGTTGATGACGTGCTGGTACGTCTTGCCCTTGCCGCCTGGATACTTCATGCGGCGGATCATCGTCAGAAGTGACGATGATGTCAAGGCGCCGGCGGGCTCAGAGCGCCGTCAGCCAGTCGCAGCGCAGGCGGCCCGAGCGGTGCAGCCGGCGCCGGCCGCCGGTGTAGGCCATCGGCAGCATCCAGGCCACCAGGCACAACGGCAGTGCGATCCATGCCTGGATCAATAACGCGCCCGGAACGCCCATGAAGCCCAGCATCCAGATCGTCAGCACGACGTTCCACACCGCCAGTTCGACCGGGTGACGCGCGCTGTGCATCACCATCCAGCGCTTCACCTGGCTGAGCTGCTTGAGGGTCATGGCGGGCTCCTGGACGGCCGGAGAGAGGGTGCGCGGCGGCGTCCGGAGGGCCATCGGACGGCGGCGATCGAATGGGCGGAATTGTAAGTTTGGAGTCAGGGATTCCCCCATCCCACGAACGAGGAGCCCGAGTGGCGCCGCGGGGGATTCCGCGATGCGGCATGGGCACGGGTGTCGACCGGCACGGTGGGCGGGCGGCGGGCTCGTGTATGGTTCGCCCCTTCTCAAGAAGGTGGACAGGAGTCCCGCGAATGAAACGACTGATGTGGGCCGCGCTGGCGTTGGGCGCCGCGGCCGGCGCCCAGGCGCATGAAGGCATGTGGATGCCCCAGCAGCTGCCGCTGGTGGCCAAGGACATGAAGGCCCTGGGCCTGAAATTCGATCCGGCGCGCCTGTCGCAGCCGCTGGGCTATCCGATGGGGGCGGTCGTCAGCCTGGGCGGCTGCACCGCGTCCTTCGTGTCGCCGCAGGGCCTGGTGGTGACCAACCACCACTGCGCCTTCGGCAGCATCCAGTACAACTCCACGCCGCAGAAGGACCTGCTGAAGAACGGCTTCCTGGCCGCCTCGCTGGGCGAGGAACTGCCGGCCGCGCCGGGCAGCCGCATCCTGGTGACGGTCGCGCTGACCGACGTCACCGACAAGGTGATCGACAAGGCGACCGCCGCGCTGCAGGGCAAGGCCCGCATCGATGCGATCGAGGCCAACGAGAAGGCGCTGGTCGCCGCCTGCGAGAAGGACGCCGGCCATCGCTGCTCGGTGGGCGCGTTCTACGGCGGTCTGATGTACCAGCTGACCAAGCAGCTCGAGATCCGCGACGTGCGCCTGGTCCACGCGCCGGCCGAGGGCGTGGGCGTCTTCGGCGGCGACACCGACAACTGGATGTGGCCGCGCCACACCGGCGACTACAGCTTCTATCGCGCCTACGTCGGTCCGGACGGCAAGCCGGCCGACTTCAGCAAGGACAACAAGCCCTTCCAGCCGTCGCAGTTCCTGAAGCTGGCGAGCGCGCCGCTGAACGAGGGCGACTTCGTCGCCGTGGCCGGTTATCCGGGCCGCACCAACCGCCACCGCCTGCCCAAGGAAGTGGACTTCGCCTTCGCCTGGGACTTCCCGCACCGCGTCAAGGCGATGGGCGAGCAGCTCGACCTGATCAAGGAGGCGACCGCCGGCCGCCGTGACGCCGAGATCAAGCTGGCCAACACCGTGGCCGGCGTCAACAACTACTACAAGAACTACCAGGGCCAGATGGCCAGCTACGCGGGCAGCGACATCCTCGCGCGCAAGCAGGCCGCCTTCGACGAGATGAAGGCCTGGGTGAATGCCGACGCCAAGCGTCGCGCGACCTACGGCGCGTCGCTGGTCGAGGTGGACCGCCTGATCGCCGAGCGCCAGGAGATCACCCGTCGCGAGTTCCTGCTGGGCTATGCGACGCCGACGCTGGTCAAGAGCGCGGGCGACCTGTACGAGCAGGCGCTGCAGCGCCGCAAGCCGGATGCCGAGCGCAAGGCCGGTTACCAGGACCGCGACCAGCTGCGTCGCCGGCAGGCGCTGGAGACGGTGGACCGCCGCTTCGACGAGATCACCGAGAAGAAGGTCGTCAGCCACTTCCTGACGCAGTACCTGGCGCTGCCGGCGGACCAGCTCAACAGCGCGCTGCTGAACGCGCTGGGCGTGCGCGCCGGCATGGACGCCGCGGCGGTGGCCGCGCGGGTGGACGCGCTGTACGCCGGCACGAAGCTCACCGACAAGGCCGAGCGCGGCGCCTGGCTGTCGCGCGATGCGTCGGCCTTCGAGGCGAGTGACGACACCCTGGTCAAGGCCGCGGTGGCGCTGCATGCCGACGAGCTGGCGCGCGAGAACCGCGACAAGGAACTGGCCGGCAAGCTGCAGCAGGCCTATGCCGCGACGATGCAGGCGGAGATCGACTTCAAGGCCAGCCGCGGCCAGCCGGTCTATCCGGATGCCAACAGCACGCTGCGGGTGGCTTTCGGCCAGGTGAAGGGCCGCGCGCCGGGCGTGGACGGCACGACCTGGACGGCGTTCACGACGCTGCGCGGCATCGTCGCCAAGCACACCGGCAATGGCGAGTTCAACGCGCCGGCCGAGCAACTGGCCGCGATCAAGGCCAGGCGCTTCGACAAGTACGGCGTGAAGGCGCTGGACTCGGTGCCGGTGAACTTCCTGGCCACGCTGGACACGACGGGCGGCAACTCGGGTTCGCCGGTGCTCAACGGCCATGGCGAGCTGGTGGGCCTGCTGTTCGACGGCACGCTGGATGCGGTGATCTCGGACTGGGACTACAACGACCACATGAACCGCAGCATCTGCCTGGATGCGCGCTACATGCTGTGGCAGATGAAGGTCGTCGACAAGGCGGATCGTCTGCTGAAGGAAATGAACGCGTTGTGATCGCGCGACCCGGTTGAGGCGTCCTCCGGACGCCGCCGCACGCGTGCAGACGCGAGAACGCCCCGCTTGATGCGGGGCGTTTTGTTTTCCGGGCCTGATTTCCGGGCCGGATTGCGAGCGGGTACGAACTGGGTGTGGGAGTGGGCGTACGTGGAGCGTGCGGTGCCGGACGTTGGCATCGAAAGGGCAGTGTTGACTTCAATGCAGCAGCGCTTGGTGCCGGTGTGGCTCCTGCAAGTCATGGAGCGCGGGGAGACGGATCTGGACACTGCTGCCCTCCTTCCATGAGAGCGTTTCATGAGCCAATTCAACACGACCCCTCCGTCCATCCCCCGGTCCACCGTTCGTTCGATCGAAGCTTCCGCCGCGCGGGGATCAGCCGTCTCCGCAGCCGCGCGGGTTGCCGTTGACAAGCGTCTGACGGACGAGGAACTCGCACTGCGCGACGAGGCTGCTGCAGCCGATGGCGTGGCGACGGCCGAGACCCAACCGGAGGGCGAGCAGGCGGTTTCGACCGATGTGGCGTCCGGCGCTGAAGGGGGAGAGTCCCTCGCGACCTCGATGGCTCCGGGGGGCGAGACGGCGGTCACCGCGACGACGGGCGTGAGCCTGCAGGCCATCGGTCTGGGCGTCCTGGCCCTGGGCGGGCTCGCCGCGGCGGCCGGGGGCGGAGGCGGGTCCAAGGCCGCGTCGCCGTCGCAGCCGCAGCCGCAGCCGCAGCCGTCGGGCAACGATCACAAGTTGCCGCCGGTCAAGGTTCCTGAGACAGGCAATGCGCCGATCAATGGTCAGGGATCGATCCCCATCACGGGGCTGAACCCCGGCGCGGACTGGGAGTACAGCCTCGACGATGGCAAGACCTGGCACAAGGGTGATGGCAGCGGCGTGTCCGCGAGCGACTTGGCCGAGGGACCGAACAAGATCACGATCGTGCAGGTCGACAAGGACGGCAACCGCAGCGAACCGGTGAACGTGGAGGTGATCAAGGACACGGTCGTCGACAAGCCGGCCCTGGGCACGAGCACCGGCACGGGCGCCATTACGGCCGGCGGCTCCGTGACGGTGAGCGGCATTGAGACTGGTGGCAAATGGGAGTTCTCCACCGACGGCGGCCAGACCTGGAAGCCGGGCACCGGCAACTCGATCTCGGGTGCGGATCTGAAGGAAGGTGACAACACCGTCATCGTCAAGCAGACGGACGAAGCGGGGAACGTCTCGACGTCGACGATCAACGTGGTCAAGGACACGACCATCGAGAAGCCGTCGGTGGGAACGAGCACGGGCACCAGCTCGATCAACGGCACTGGCTCGATCACGGTCTCCGGCATCGAGGGCGGTGGCAAATGGGAGTTCTCGACCGATGGCGGCCAGACCTGGCAGCCGGGCACGGGCAACTCGATCTCCGCCGCGGATCTGAAGGAAGGCGACAACACCGTCATCGTCAAGCAGACGGACGAAGCGGGGAACGTTTCGACGTCGACGATCAACGTGGTCAAAGACACGACGATTGAGAAGCCGGCGGTGGGCACGAGCACGGGCACCGGCTCGATCAACGGCACTGGCTCGATTACGGTCTCCGGCATTGAGAGCAACGGCAAGTGGGAGTTCTCCACTGATGGCGGCCAGACTTGGCAGCCGGGCACGGGCAATTCGATCTCCGGCGCGGATCTGAAGGAAGGCGACAACACGGTCATCGTCAAGCAGACGGATGAAGCGGGGAATGTCTCGACGTCGACGATCAACGTCGTCAAAGACACGACGATTGAGAAGCCGGCGGTGGGCACGAGTACCGGCACGGGCTCGATCAACAACAGCGGTTCCGTGACGGTGAGCGGGATCGAAGCCGGTGGCAAATGGGAGTTCTCCACCGACGGCGGTCAGACCTGGAAGCCGGGCACCGGCAACTCGATCTCCGGCGCGGATCTGAAGGAAGGTGACAACACCGTCATCGTCAAGCAGACGGACGAGGCGGGGAATGTCTCCACGTCGACGATCAACGTGGTCAAGGACACGACGATTGAGAAACCGTCGGTGGGCACGAGCACGGGCAACGGTTCGATCAACGGCACTGGCTCGATCACGGTCTCCGGCATCGAGTCCGGTGGCAAATGGGAGTTCTCCACCGACGGTGGCCAGACTTGGCAGCCGGGCACGGGCAACTCGATCTCCGCCGCGGATCTGAAGGAAGGTGACAACACGGTCATCGTCAAGCAGACGGACGAAGCGGGGAATGTCTCGACGTCGACGATCAACGTCGTCAAAGACACAACGATTGAGAAGCCGTCGGTGGACACGAGCACCGGCACCGGCTCGATCAACAACAGCGGCTCCGTGACGGTGAGCGGCATCGAGTCCGGTGGCAAGTGGGA
>Ga0055524_1000585_pt1 | contig 26445 bp, 24 predicted proteins | sample AraplaCol_mCL_r2_2_FD_55011 | JGI IMG/M metagenome (GOLD analysis project Ga0055524, IMG submission 55011) | Arabidopsis root microbial communities from North Carolina, USA - plate scrape MF_Col_mCL_r2 | ecosystem: Host-associated > Plants > Roots > Endosphere | place: USA: North Carolina...
GCTGTACTCCCCACTGATCGCTTCGATCGAAGTGAAGCGTCGTGGTGACGTTCGCCGCGCTAAGCTGTACTACCTGCGTGAGCGTTCGGGCAAATCCGCACGTATCAAGGAAAAGCTGCCAAACCGCAAGGTTGCAGCTACCGCGTAATCCATACCCCGGTTTCGGATTCGAAAAGGACGCCTTCGGGCGTCCTTTTTTTTCAGCTTGGTACAATGCCGCCTATGCCAAAAACTGCTTTTGACCCGACCCAGCTTCCGATTGAGGCGATTGCCGGCGAAGCCGCCGTGCTGCTGGAGCATCTTGCTCCCGACTGGTTGCGCCGACGGTTCGCTGAACCGCCTGAGTGGACGCCTGAACCATCCGAGCAAACGCTTGGCTTGCATCGCGGCGAGCCGACGCCGGCTTCCGTGCTGGTGCCGCTGGTGCTGCGCGAGGATGGTATCTACCTGCTGTTGACCATGCGCACCGCGCACCTGAACGATCACGCGGGGCAGGTGGCCTTCCCCGGCGGCCGTGCCGAGCCGACCGACGCCGATGCCGTCGACACGGCGCTGCGCGAAACGGAGGAGGAGATTGGCCTCGACCGCCGCCACATCGACGTGATCGGTACGCTGCCGCTTTATTACACCGGCACCGGTTACGCGGTTACGCCGGTGGTAGGCCTGGTCACGCCGCCTTTCGAAATGAAGGCCGACCCGTTTGAGGTCGCGGAGATCTTCGAAGTGCCGTTCCAGTTCCTGATGGATGGCGCAAACCATCAGCGCCTGGCAGCTGAATTGCCGAATGGCCGGCGTACTTTCTACGCAATGCCATACCAAAACTATTTTATCTGGGGTGCAACGGCCGGCATGCTGCGCAACCTGTTTCATTTCTTGCGCGCATAAGCTATCGTAGCGGGCATTGTGGTACTGCTAATCAAAGGATTTGGATGACTTTTCTTTCTATTCTCGTCGCCTTGCTTTTTGAGCAATTGAAGCCCCTGCGCGCGGACAACCCGATCTGGGCGGAGTTCAAGCGCCTGGCGGTACGCATGGAGCAGTGGTTCAATGCCGGGCACGCGAGCCATGGACGCATGGGCTGGTTCTTGCTGGTAGGCGCGCTGACGCTGCCGGCCGGCCTGGTGTACTGGCTGCTGGTGCGGAATAACTTCATGCTGGCCGCGTTTGCGTGGAATGTCCTGATCGTCTACCTGACGCTGGGCTTCCGCCACTACAGCCATTACTTCACTTCGATCCAGCTGGCACTGAACGCCGGCGACGAAAGCCAGGCGCGTGCACTGCTGGCTGAATGGTGCAAAATCGACACCGTGGGCATGGAAGTGACCGAGATTTCCCGCATCGCCGTGGAGAAGGCGCTGGTTACCACCCACCGCAATGTGTTCGGCGTGTTCTTCTGGTTCCTGATGCCGCTGGGTCCTTGCGGCGCGATCTTGTACCGCGTGTCCGAATACCTGGCCCGCGCCTGGAATGAGCCTGAGCATATGCGCCAGGAGGCGTTCGGCGAGTTTGCCGCCAAGGCTTTCTACTGGATCGACTGGATTCCGGCTCGCCTGACGGCCGTGGCTTTCGCCGTGGTCGGCAATTTCGAAGATGCGATCTACGCCTGGCGTAACTTCGCCCACCGCTGGAAGGATGAGGCGACCGGCATCATCCTGGCCGCCGGCGGCGGCGCCATGGGCGTTCGCCTGGGCACCCCGAACGAGAATGCGGCCAAGATCATTCCTTCGGATGCTGCCACCGTCGATATCAGCGATATGGAAGTGGACCAGTTGCCAGGTGACGAGCCGGGCGTACGCGCCCTGCAAAGCACGATCGGCCTGGTGTGGCGTGCGTTGCTGTTGTGGATGATGTTGCTGTTGCTGCTGTCCGGAGCGGTGTGGCTCGGCTAAAATGACCTGATCCCGGGGCCCCGTTCAAGTCTTCTATAAGATATAATACTGGGGTTCCTCACAGCAACCGGGTATCAGGTATATGGCCAGCGAGTTTTTCATTCTTGGGCTTACGACCGACGGCAAACAATTCCGTCCAAGCGACTGGGCGGAACGACTGGCCGGTGTATTAGCGTGCTTCCGCCCGGAAGGCTCCGGTGGCCGCCACGCCCACCTGCAGTTCTCGCCCTATGTCACGCCCACCGTCGTGAATGGCGTAAAAGCCGTCGTGGTCAACGAAGGCCTGCGCGAAATCCAGCCGATGGCTTATAACTTCGTTAAAGAGTTCGCCAAAGATAACAAGTTGCAGGTTGTCGAGGCGTGCCTGCTACCTGACGAAAAGTCCTAAGTGGTAGGATAGGGTTTTGCCAACATGAGCAGAACCCCATGCAAATCCCATATGTCGCAGCGCTGCTGCTGACCGCTTCTTCTGCGTTCGCGCAAACTCTTCCTGCCGGTGTCGCCAAAGGTCCTTCCGTCGAAGGCATCACCGAATACCGCCTGCCCAACGGGCTCAAAGTCCTGCTGTTCCCCGATGCGTCGAAACCGACGGTGACCGTTAACGTCACCTACCTGGTTGGCTCGCGCCATGAAAACTATGGCGAGACCGGCATGGCGCACTTGTTGGAGCACCTGATGTTCAAGGGCGCGCCGAACCATCGCAATATTCCGCAGCAGTTCTCTGAGCGCGGTATGGAATTCAACGGCACCACGTCGATGGACCGCACCAACTACTACGAGGTATTCCAGGCCAGCCCGGAGAACCTGAAGTGGGCTCTGGATATGGAAGCGGACCGAATGACCAAGTCCTTCATCGCGAAGAAAGACCTGGATTCCGAAATGACCGTGGTGCGCAACGAGTACGAGAGCGGCGAAAACAGCCCGTTCGAAGTGCTGTACAAGCGCATGGAGAGCATCGCCTACGACTGGCACAGCTACGGCCGCTCCACCATCGGCAACCGCAGCGATATCGAGAACGTCAAGATCGAGAACCTGCAAGCCTTCTACCACACCTACTACCAGCCGGATAACGCCGTGCTGCTGGTGGCGGGTAAGTTCGATCCTTCGCAAACGCTGGCCTGGATCAGCAAGACCTTCGGCGCGATCCCGAAACCGAAGCGCAAGCTGCCGCAGTTCTGGACCGTGGAGCCAACGCAGGATGGCGAGCGCCAGTACTCGGTGCACCGCAAGGGCGACGTGCAGATCGTGTTGGTAGGGTACAAGATTCCATCCGGCCTGCATGGCGACGCGGACCCGCTGGCCTTCATGGGCCAGGTGCTGGCCGATACGCCGAATGGTCGGCTGCACAAGCAACTGGTAGAAACCGGCAAGGCTGCGCAGGTATTTGCGATCAGCCAGCCAGGTATTGCGCCAAGCCTGCAGGTATTTGGTGCGGTCGTAAAGATGGGACAGCCGGTTGAGCCGGTGCGCGACGAGTTGATCGCGACGGTGGAGGGCTTTACAAAAGCGCCGCCGACGGAAGAAGAGATGGAGCGCACGCGCCGTGATTACAGCAACTCCATCGAGAAGGCGCTGAACAATCCGCAGCAGGTGGGTGTGGCGCTGAGCGAGCATATCGCGCTGGGTGATTGGCGCCTACTGTTCCAGGGCCGCGATGGCCTGGCCGCGATCACCTCCAAGCAGGTAGCGGAAGCGGCAGGACGCTATATGAAGCGCGATAACCGCACCGTGGGCGTCTTCGTCCCCGACGACGCGCCGCAACGCGCGGAAATCGGCACGGCGCCAACGGCGGCTGAATTGCTCAAGGATTACAAGGGCAAAGCGAGCGTGCTGACTTCGGAGAACTTCAATCCGAGCCAGGACAACATCATGGCGCGCACTGAACTTAAAGAAGTTGGTGGTCTGAAGCTGTCGCTGCTGCCGAAGAAGAATCGCGGCGAGACGGTGGCGCTGGATATGCGGCTGCACTGGGGCGACGAAAAGAACGAATTCGGCAAGCAGATGGTGGCTGCGGCCACCGACCAGATGCTGCTGCGTGGTACCAGCAAGTATTCGCGTGCGCAGTTGGCCGATGCCATGTCCAAGCTGAAGATGTCGGGCGGCCTGTATCACTTCGAAACCACGCGCGAGTTCCTGCCAGCGGCAGTGCGACTGGTGGCCCATGTGCTGAAGGAAGCCTCGTTCCCGCAGGCTGAGTTCGAGCAGATGCGCCAGCAATGGATTGTTGGCATCGAGGCTTCGCGCAATGACCCGCAGTCGATGGCTGGGCGCGCAATGGCCGAATACTTCAACCACTGGCCAAAGGGCGACCCGCGTAGCGTGATGACCCTTGATGAACAAATCGATGCGGTCAAGGCGATGAAGCTGGAAGATGTGAAGGCCTACCATGCTGAGTTCTACGGCGCCTCTCACGGCGAACTGTCGGTGGTCGGTGATTTCGACAAAGCCGAACTGGTGAAAGTAGTGAGCGAAGAACTGGCGGGCTGGCAAAGCAAGGCTGCGTATGCGCCAATCCTGGACAAGCACGCCGAAAAGGCGGCGACCCGCATCGCACTCGATACGCCGGACAAGGAGAACGGCATGTTCGCAGCGCGCATCGCAATGCCGCTGCGCACCGATGACGCCGATTACCCTGCGCTGGAGGTGGCGAATTTCATCTTCGGTAACGGAGGCCTGAAATCGCGCCTGATGGACCGCATTCGCCAGAAAGACGGCCTGTCCTACGGCGGCGGCTCCTCGCTCGATGCGGGCGATCGCGACGACGCAGGCGGCTTCACGATCGAAGCAATCGCAGCGCCGCAGAATATGGTCAAGCTGGAATCTGCAGTGCGCCAGGAACTGGAACGCGCCGTGAAGAACGGCTTCACCGCGGCGGAAGTCGCAGGCGCCAAGTCCGGCCTGATGCAGCAGCGCGTGCAGAACCGCTCGAAGGATGACGTGGTCGCCGGTGCCTGGTCGCACTTCCGCTACCTGGATCGCACCTTCGTTTGGAGCAAAGAGTACGAGGCGAAGCTGCTGGCGCTCACGCCGGAACAGGTAAGCGCGGCCTTCCGCAAGCACATCGACCCAGCCAAGCTGTCCGTGGTGATAGCCAGCGACGCCGCGAAAGCGAAGCGCTAAGGCGCCGCGATAGACTGGATTGTTACGAACATCTGAAATCGGCTGCGGAGGAATAACGGTCCCGGCAAAATATGGAAATCTACTTCAATGAACAGATCGACGATTGGGATTTCGATCACATCGTCTACACAGATGAAGCGGGACTTGACCCGACGGTCGCGGCGCGCTTTGGAATTATTGATGATGAAGGCACGAGAACTCAGGTAAACGTGCTCGCCAGTGCGGGCCTCCCATGTTTTAAGGATGCCCGAAGTGTCGAACAGATTGCATATATTGGTTTTGGCCACTGCATTTTTGTCTTTAATACGAGAACAAGAGAGCTAGCCAGGCACCAGGTCGATGGCTATTTCGGCCATATGTATGATGGAAGTGATTTCGAAAATTTGCCATTACAGCTCTCCGTCCTCGTTACGTCTGCTTCAGAAGTACTAGCATTCTCGCGTCAAGGCACGCTGGTTCGCGTGTGGTCAAATCTGGGAATTGACGGAGTGATCCTTCATGCTGCGAATGGCACACAAATCGAAGGTGAAGGCGAGTACGACCCACCCAGTGGTTGGCGGAAATTTACAATCGCAATTGATCGTGATTGAATCGTCTAACGGCCAATTGCGGCCGTCCGGTCGTTTCACGAACACCCGACACAGAATCAATTTTTACTACGACGCGCGGCCTAAAAATTCTTCTTGTTTCTTTGCTTGCCCTAGGCTGGGCGGTTGCAGTGGCCGGGTCGGACGCGAGTCAGTGGCACGAAAACTGTCAAGGACTGCCTCTACAATACGTACGCCAGCATCCACCTCGATAATCTTTGCTGCGCTTTGATGGCAATGCGAAAGCCATGCGCTTCTATTTTGGGCCGGTTGAACAATCGCCATATCTGGTCTTGGTGAAGCAAGACTGACTTTGCGGCGTTATCGGCTGCGGACGTACGTTAATTTCAACAATTTGCATCATCCATGGACAAAGATTTGCACTTCAAGGGCCTCGAAGCTTTTCTGGCAAGAGTCCCAGCGGTAGTTCTGCCGTTTGGAAAAGGTATTGAGGAGAACGGTAGCTGGTGGATAAAATTCTCTATCGACATTGAAAACCCGCTGGCTTGGCAAGTCGTGCAAGAATTGGCGCATGTTCTCAACTACCTGTCTGTAAACGAGCGTCTTCCAACATCATTTATGCCCGTATCTCCACCGCCCTACATGAACGGTGGGCCAAGAGATTTTCTGTCATGGGTGATTGAATGTCCTGATAAGGAATTTGGCCCTGGAGCCGCTGCAGAATGGCTTGAGGGTCGACTACCAGATCCCGTTGATGACCTGACGAAGTGGAACATAGACGACTGAAGGCTTCAGCCAGCCAAGAGCCGTCATTGCCTATTGAGAAGAAGCGACTGAAAGCAAAGCTATGATTGACGACGAGCAGAGTACCGAAGTGTTTGAAATGGCGAGCGGCGATATCAGTATTTGGGTTGATGGCGGAATTCACCTAAAGATCAATGCGTCTGGCCGAGACCCTGTTGAGCTGGGAGAGAATGAGGCTTTAGAGTTGGGCGAACTCTTGGTTCGTCTCGCAAATGAGCAACGCGGCTAGAGCCACAAGCTGACGATTTAAATGAAACCTGACTTCGAGGGTATTTTTTACGTGCTGCCAATGGGTGGCCGGGTTACGCCGGTGCGTTCTGGATATCGACCGCAGCACTTAATTCATGAGAATTATCAATCCTCTGGCGATCACACCTATCCGGATCAGGAGTGGGTGAGTCCTGGAGAAAGCGTTCGCGTCCTCGTTCGATTGATCACTCCAGAGGTCTATCCGAATTGCATATGGGAGGGGCGGGTGCTCGAGGTCCTAGAAGGTTCGAAGAAAGTTGGTGAAATCACGGTACGTCAAATTTTCAACGAGGTGCTACGGGTATCTCCAGAAGCATACAAGCCGGTCTGGATCGAACCGGCCAACCTGTAGGAATAGTCATGATGTCAGCTGACGCCCCTGGCGACACTGCATACGCATTTTGTTCTCCCACTTGGTGGAAGCATGAGCTTCCGTTATGGGGCGGAACCTGCCGCTGGAACTGCTAAGGCGTACTGAGTTCAGCGACGAAGTCGTACATGTCGCCGCGGAAAATCGAGCGGCAGAATTCCACTGCGCGGCCATCGCGCAGGAAGCCGAGGCGTTCGACGGCGAGGCCGGCGTCGCCTTCATTGGCTTGCAGCAGCTTGGCTTGTTCGCCTGTCAGCAGCAGGGCGGACAGGCGCTGCAATGCGCGTACCGGGCGGTGTCCTGCCGCTTCAAGCGCTTCATACATCGACACATCCACAGCTTCCAGCGAGGGCAGGGCGTCGGCCACGATGGTGGCGTATTCCACGCACATTGGCACTTCGTCTGCAAAGCGGATGCGGTGGTAGCGGTAGACCGGTGCGCCGGGGCTAAGCCGCAAGCGTAAGGCCTCTTCCGGCGTTACCGTTCCTTCGGCTTTCTTCAGCCATACGCTGCGAGGTGTGCGGCCGCGCGAGCGCATGTCCTCCGAGAAGGAGGTGAGCTTGGCGAAGTTCTTTTCTATGCGGGTGTTGATGAAGTTGCCGGAGCCGGGGCGGCGCACCAGCAAGCCTTCTTCCACCAGGCCGTCGATGGCTTTGCGCACGGTGATGCGGGAGATATTCAAGTCCGCTGCTAATACCCGTTCGGCGGGCAGGGCTTCGTCCGGGCCGAAGACATGGAGGTTGATCGCCTCGCGTAAGGCGCGTTGCAGCAGCTGGTAAAGCGGTTGGCTACTGGTCTGCACCAGTTCCTGCATGATCTGCGCGAGCGATGCCATTGGGTCTCCCTTTGTGGTGCGGCCGATAATACCAAAAAAAGACCTTCCTTCCAGAGGTATGCAAACCACATTTCCTGTTTAGCCCCTTTGATAACGTTAACAATGCGTAGTTCGATACAAAGTGGTATGTCTTTTCAGTACAACATGTGAAAAAAATATGAAAATTGGTAGTGTTCTGGTATTCATCCGGGGTATATTGGCGCTCGATTGGTTTTGTAGTGGAGTAGCTTTTTAAGTTGAGACCGGATCCACCAAGGATCCACACCATTGGGGGAGTAAATGAAACACAATCAGGAAGCAGTCAAACCGCGTAACCTCACCGTCCTGACGCCGATCGCAGCCGCGACCGCCGTGCTGGTATTGGGCATGTCCGTACCGGCCTATGCGCAGCAGCAGGAAACCAAGGATGAAAACGTGGTGGTCGTTACTGGTATTCGCGGTTCGCTGCAGCAGTCGCTGTCGGTGAAGCGTAATGCCGCCGCCAACGTTGAAGTGATCACCGCCGAAGACGTGGGCAAGATGCCGGACAAGAACGTGGCCGACTCGCTGCAACGTCTGCCAGGTGTGAACATCTCTACCTCCGCAGCCGGCTCCGGCGGCTTTGACGAGAACGACCGTGTCAGCCTGCGCGGCACCGCGCCTTCGCTGACCCAGACCACCATCAATGGCCACGGCATTTCGTCGGGCGACTGGTTCGTGCTGGACCAGGTGGGCGGCGCCGTTGGCCGTACTGCTTCCTACTCGCTGCTGCCTTCCGAGATCGTGGGCCAGGTAGTTGTGCGTAAATCGCCGACCGCCGACCTGGTTGAAGGTGGTGCTGCCGGTACCGTGGACGTGATCACCCGCAAGCCGCTGGACTTCAAGGAGCCGCTGGTTCTGGAAGGTTCCGTGCAGGCCGTGTACTCCACGCTGGCTAAGAAGACCGACCCGCAAATCTCCTTGCTGGGTAACTGGAAGAACGAGACCGGCACCCTGGGCGCCCTGGTCCAGCTGTTCTCCGAAAAACGCAGCCTGCGCCGTGATGGCCAGGAACTGCTGCAGTGGACCCAGGTTTCGCCGACCAGCGACCTGGCCAAGGCCAAGCCTGACCTGGCAAACGTATGGTTCCCACGCCTGATCGGTTCCTCGCTGTTCGAGCAGGAGCGCAAGCGCAAGGGCGGCATGCTGAGCGTGCAGGTCAAGCCTAGCCGCGACTTCTCCCTGGAAGCGACTTACTTCAACTCCAAGCTGGAAGCATCGAACTACAACCGTAACTACATGACCGACATGAACGCCAACGGCGCTATCGGCGGCAATGTGGTTCCAGAGTCCTACACAGTTCGCAACGGCACCCTGACTTCCGTCGTGTTCCCGAACAAGGGCACCGCTGCAGCTCCTCTGCGCTACGGTATCGTGGACGACATCGTGCGTGAAGGTGCGTTCGCCAAGACCCAGTTCGGCGACATCGCTGCCAAGTGGCGTCCAAATAACGACCTGACCCTGAGCGGTTCGATCGGCAAGACCAAGGGCACCGGCGAGACTCCTTCGCAGGGCGTGTACGAAGGCGACGTGAACAACTCCGGCGTGAGCTACCAGCTGAACGGCCTGGGTTCGCCCGCGACCGTGAAGTTCCCAAGCATCGACACCTCCAAGTTCACCGGCACCGTCCTGGACTGGGTGTTCGGCTACAGCCCTGCTACCACCAAGGACGAAGAGACCTACGGCCAGCTGGATGCAGCCTTCAAGCTGGAAGCGGGTCCTCTGCGTGAAATCAAGTTCGGCGCACGCGCTACCAACCATAAGCGCAGCAACTACGCCGTGTCGCAAGGTCCTAACTGGGCCAACACCGAACCGGGTACCGCTAATACCAATCCGGCATGGAATGGCAACACCTATCCAAGCGATTTCGGTAAGGACCTGGGCGGCAACTTCCCGACCAATGTGTGGGAACTGGACCGCTCTGTATTGCAAGAATGGGGCAACCTGCACTCCAACCGCAGTACCGACCGCATTTACTATCCAGACATGTTCAACCTGACCGAAAAGACCAAGGCCGTCTACGCCATGGGTGAATTCGAAGGTGATATGTGGAGCGGTAACGCGGGCGTGCGCATCGTGCGTACCGAAGGCGAGTCGAACGGCTACCAGATCCTGCCGAACCAGCTGCCAGGCGGTAACCTGCCAGCCTTCCCATGGGGCGGTTTCGTGCAGCAGACCCGTATCGAGAATAACGGTACCGAAGTTCTGCCAAGCGCCAACCTGCGTATTGACGTGAGCAAGGATGTGGTGGCGCGCTTCGGCATCTCGCGCACCATGACCCGTCCTGACTTCGGTGCGCTGGGCGGCACCGTGTCGTTGACCGACGAAACCCATACCGGTAACGGCGGTAACGCGGCACTGAAGCCAACCAAGTCGAACAACATCGATGCGACCCTGCAATGGTACTTCGCACCGCGTGCATTGGCTTCCGTCGGCCTGTTCTACATGGGCCTGAAGGACTACGTGGGCTACGGCTCCAGCACCGGCACCTTCATCGACAGCCGCGCTTCGCAGCAGTCCGGCAAGCCAGTGTTCGCACAATACGTGATCACCTCGCCGATCAATGTCGATGCAGACGTGAAGGGCGTGGAGATGAACCTGCAGATGCCGCTGGGTATGGGCTTCGGCTGGGATGCAAACGTAACCCTGGCGGACTCGAAGCAGAAGTTCGGCAGCTGCCCGGCTACCCAGACCTCCACTTCGGCTGACCCATGCGATATGCTGGGCGCGTCGAAGACCACCGCGAACATCGGCGCGTTCTATGAGAACGACAAGTTCAACGTGCGTGTGAGCTATGCATGGCGTTCGTCCTTCCTGGCTGCCCAGGACCGCGGCACCCCGTTGTACATGGATGCCATCGGCCAGTTGTCGGCGTCGTTGAACTATCAGATCACGAAGAACCTGACCTTCACGTTCAGCGGCCAGAACCTGAACAATCCGATCCTGAAGAACTACGTCTACAATAAAGACCAGCCGGCACGTTTCTACGCCAACGGTGTGCAGTACTACGCAGGCCTGCGCTTCAAGTATTGATCGCTTGATGCAAGACCGGAACCCCGCTGCGGCGGGGTTTTTTCATGAGGGGATGGAGATGGATGCAGAGCGCTTCCAGCAAGAGATTGTGGCCCGGCAGATGCCGGCGGTCCTGCGTGGCCTGGTGCGCGATTGGCCGGCCGTGCGTGCCTCGCAGCAGGGGCCGGAGGCCTTGTGCGGTTACCTGATGGAGTTCGACAGGGGCGGCGCTTGCGATGCGGTGATGATGCCACCGGAGGAGCGCGGGCGGCTGTTCTATACACCGGATCTGCAGGCCTTCAATTTCGCACGCAGCAAGCGCACGGTGTCGCAGGTAATCGAACAGGTGGCGCGCTATTCGCAGTTCGAGAGCGCGCCGTCGGTGGCGATGCAGAGCGCTTTGCTGGAAGAGTGTCTGCCTGGCTTCGCCGCCGCCAATCCTCAGCCGGTGCTCGATGCGGAAGTGAAGCCGCGCCTTTGGCTGGGCAACGAGGTGGTGACGCCGGCGCATTTCGATGAGTCGCATAACCTGGCGTGCGTGGTGAGCGGGCGGCGGCGCTTTACGCTGCTCCCGCCGGACCAGGCGGCCAATCTGTATATCGGGCCGCTGGATTTTGCGCCGACGCCAACGCCAATCAGCCTGGTGGATTTTCGTGCGCCGGACTTTCAGCGCTTTCCGCGTTTCCTCGAAGCGATGCGACATGCCATTGTGATCGACCTGGAGCCGGGCGATGCCCTGTACCTTCCTTCATTCTGGTGGCACCACGTGGAATCTATCGGGGTGCTTAATGTGATGGTGAATTATTGGTGGAATGCGCCCGCGGCGCCTGGGCTGGACAAGGCTTCGGTGCTGGCGCTGGCAGCGATGGGGAAGAATTTATGAAACGATTGATCGCGATGGCCTGTTTGGGGCTTGTCGCTACTGTGGCGGCGGCTGCGCCGCGCACGGCTTTTGGTCCTTACCAGTTCTTTGGACTTACACTCGGCGGGGCTGTGCCGCAGGCTAGTGCCGTGGCGCCGGATGGTGCGCCGTTCGCTGCGGGCACGGTGCTGAGCTGGGCTTTCGCAAACGGCGAATGCGGGAACGAGACTTGGCCCGGCAAGGTGCCGGGACAGGCGGTGGCCGACGCAAACGTCGCTGGCGCGGCGACCGATTACATCATTTCGACGGGCGGGCAGGGCGGAGTGTTCACCTGCTCCAGCGATGCGGGTATGGAGCGCTTTGTGGCGCGGTATATGTCGCCACGGCTGGTGGGATTTGATTTCGATATCGAGGCCGAGCAAAGCCTTGCGCAGATTGATTCGCTGGTCAAGCGCGTACGTTATGCCCAGCGCAAGTATCCCAGGCTGCGGTACAGCTTCACCGTTGCGACGCACGCGGCGTCGGATGGCAGCAGCCATAGCCTGAACAAGACTGGGGAGACTGTGCTGGCAGCCTTGCGCCGCCATGGCGTTCGCGACTTCGTGTTGAATTTGATGGTGATGGATTACGGTCCTGCCAGCGCGTCTGTCTGTGCGACGCATGATGGCCGCTGCGACATGGGCGCGTCGGCCATTCAGGCCGCACGTAACGTAGAGAGCAAGTATAAGCTGCCCTTGTCGCAGATCGCGTTGACGCCGATGATTGGCGTGAATGATGTGGTGGAAAACGTCTTTACGCTCGCCGATGCTGAAGCCACTGCGAAGGCTGTCCGAGGACTCGGCATGGCGGGGCTGCATTTCTGGTCGTTGGACCGCGATAAGCCCTGCAGCCAGCCGGTCGCCGGCGCTGATGGCAATTGCAGCACGATGCCCGGCGTGCCCGCTGCCGCTTACCACCGCGCGATGAGCGCGCAGGGCGGGGCTGGCCGATGACCGCGCTGGCTGGCCGTTATCCATCGCTCGACGTGCTGCGCGGGCTGACGGTCGCGTTGATGATCGTCGTGAACACGCCCGGCAGCTGGAGCCACGTCTACGCGCCGTTCCTGCACGCACCATGGCATGGCTTCACGCTGACCGACTGGGTCTTTCCCAGTTTCCTGTTCGTGGTCGGCAATGCGCTGGCATTCACACTGCCGCGTTATGAGGGCATGGGCGATCGCGCCGTGCTGGCCAGGATCGGCAAGCGTAGCGCCATCATTATCGGCCTCGGCCTGCTACTCTGCCTGCTGCCAAAGCTGGGCGGACCGCTGAGCGAAGTGCGCCTGCCCGGCGTGCTGCAAAGGATCGGCCTGTGCTTCGGCATCGCGGCGCTGGTGCTGCACTATCTGGGTGAGCGCGGCGCATTCGCGTTCAGCGTTGCTGCGCTGGCGGGACATTGGCTGGTGATGGATTGGTTCGGCGACTTCAGCCTGGACGGCAACGCAGGCCGCGCCGTCGACCTTTGGCTGCTCGGACCCGGGCACTTGTATCAAGGCGAGGGCATCCCCTTCGATCCCGAAGGCTTGCTCGGCACCTTGCCCGCCACGGTGAACGTGATCGCCGGCTATTTCGCCGGCCGCTATCTGCGCAAACATGGCGCAACGACGCGCAGCTTGAGTGTACTGGCAGCCGCCGGCGCCGCGTTATGCATACTGGCGCTCTGCTGGGCGCCTCTTCTGCCGATTAACAAGAAGCTCTGGACGGGCAGCTATGTGCTGTTATCAACCGGCACCACGCTGTTCGTGCTGGCGGCATTGGCGTGGATTATCGAAGTGCGAAGGATTCGAGGCTGGACGTACTTTTTCGAAGTATTCGGCAAGAATACGCTGTTTATCTACGTATTGTCGCAAGCGGCCGTGATCGCGTTGGACAAGGCCGGCGCATACGCTCCACTGGCCGCCATGCTGGAGCCAATCGGCAACGCCAAAGCTGCCTCGCTGGCATTTGCACTGCTGTTCATGCTGGCTTGCTGGCTGGTCGGCTACTGGGCGGACCAACGCAAGATATATATCAAGGTGTAGCGTTCTGGAATTCGATGCGGTTGTTCTCGTACTTCCACTTGCTGTAGGGGCCGAACACCCGTACGTTCTCTGGATGAACGTAGCTTTTTTCTGCACGCTTCATGCGCCGAGCCAGCGTCGCATCTTCTGGCGGGGCGCTGGCCGGCACAAAAACGTCACGCCTTACGCTTTCCTTCGCATCCGCGCCACGCCTGATCATTGTCAAGGTGCGTGATGCTGGATCAAAGTACATGCGCATCAGGTCAGTGTTCATATCCTGCATATAAAGGCCGCCATCGCGCCATTGGGCGAAATAGTAGTCGTCACAAGCGGCCGTCGGCTCGCGCTTCCATTCGCAGGCGAACAGGATGACCACATGTCGTTCATCCAGTTTCCTGATCGAGATGTGGGCTTTGCTGAAACCCCAATTGCTGACAGGAGCCGTGGTTGACGAAGTGAGACCATATTCTCCGTCTATTGACGAGGGTATCGGCGGCGCGGCATGCGAAAGCGTGCTTGCAGCGGCCATGAACAGCGTGATCACGATCTTTGACATATGCTTGGGTTATTTGGGTAATCTTGCTTCGATTTCCTTCGCCGAAGCGATGGTCAGGTAAAGCAATACTCGACCGGATTTGGTGCATGCGAAGCCGCTCGCTGTCATATGGGATTTTTTCAGTGTGGTGACGTACTTGTGGCAGTCAGCCTGGCTGGATATGTTGACAGTCTTGTTCCAATTCTTGTCCAGGAATTGGCGAAAATTTCCACTAAGCCAAGGACGCGATGCTTCCGGCACGATATAAATTTCCCCTGTCGCTTCTTTGGCCGCGTTCGATGATTCGTTTGCTGGCTTAAGTTCCGCGATCAAAGTGATGTAGTCCGCTGGCGCCGTCAAAAAGCCTGCCCCCTCTGGAGTGCTGAATGCCTCTCAACGTCCGGCCTTCACCGAGAACTGGATGTCGATAATCTCGTTCAGCACGGCGAAGTTATCGGAGGTCTTGGGAGATTCTGCGCGACATCCTCCAACGAATAGAAGCGCAAGAGCCGCGAAAGCCAGATGCAGGCGTTTTTTTGATTTCATGGTCGAATACATTCTGCAGTTGCCTTGTGCGGAGAGGTCAGCCCTTGAATTTTTGTTTTTTTCAGGAGCGTCCGCCTGAGCTTAGACACCTAAGCGCCGTTTAATTGTGCTGCTATGGTGCCTGAAGCACTGGCATTTCAGCCATTGCACGGCACATGGCTAACCTGAACTTCTCTTTATTATCCCAGTCGGTAGCCTTCACCTCGGAGCGATAGATCTTTTCCTTGGACCAGGCAGATATTCCGTAAAACTTCAGTGAACTACCTTGCACATCGTAGAGCAGGGCGCCGTCAAACCCGCGCTTATGTTGTGGATCACGGTACGACGCTAAGGCCTTGGAAAGAGCCGCCCGATGCTTGTTGTCGGACACGCTGAGCATTGCCTTTTCGGGAGAAATCGCGGTAACTGGCTCCAGCATAGCGCTGCCGATATTGAGCATGATGTCGTCGCAATCAAAGTTCCCTTGCGACTTTTCGTACTCGACAAGATATTGCGCGATTTTGGGCTTTACTGCGGAAGCCTGACTGGTGCCGAGGATTAAGAGCTGCAGTCCATCTGGCGATCCCGCAAAGGCCATGTATGGTGAGGACGCCAGGCATACGGTAAGTAATAACTTCTTCATTTCAGCGGGTACTTTCATTGGTTGTCGCGGCCAACTTGACGTTAAGCAGGCTCTTATTGCCCTCGTCAATGTCAATAGTAGCAAGTTCTCCCTGGGTTTTCGCAAACTCCGCGTAGGTGGCAGGAATATAGAAGCCATGAAAACACTGCTTCATTTTTTTTCCTTTCAGCGTAAAGAATGAAGATATCCCTTTGCTGGCATACGCGGAAAGTTTGATGGAGTCCCCCTGATTGCCGCCTAGCGCCGCAATGCGACCATTGGCGGTTTTGCCGTAGACGAAGGTCACGTGTCCAGTGCCATTGGGTTTGTCGCCATCAAATTGCGAAGAACCATCAAGGCGCCATATACAGGTTTATCGATCGTGATGAATTTCCTGGAGGAGACAGGAAATTGCGATGATTGGCTGGTTTCATAGGGCGTGTTCGCCTCGCGTTGCTGGATCAAAATAGACACGCTGAGAATCACATCTCATACACCTCTTCTGGCGGCACTATCCCGGCACTTGGCGATTAGACGCTGGGGAGGGGGCTCAGCGTGTCTGGTCTTGGTCTACAGATTCAAACTCATCAGGAATCTCTTCTACAAAATGCCATTGGGCAGGTTTGGTCGCGAAAGACAGCCGTGACACCGCTGATGGGGCCAGTTCTGCGTCTAAAACACCAGAGATGCGGATCCAATTCGCAAATAGTGAGGCATGCCTCGACTTGGTGGCAAAGTCGAGCATTGCGGCCTCATCGAACCAAAGCTTTTCTCGACCTACCCATTTCAGAGCTTCCCAGCCAATCTCGCTGAATATGCTTGCTTCCTTAAGCTGGATTCCGCCGTTCCCCGCGACGGCAAATTGTAATGCTGCTTCCGGAAGGTCGGCCGCAATGTAGACCCCAGTTCTAGGGGGCATTTTGCCAGTTTCGCCAACGATGTCCTTCCGGACGCGAAACTTCGGAATCATAGGCGATTCGTTCTTGAAACTGGGGAAGGAATAAGCAAAGCCAGAGTCTTTCCAGCGCGGCAACGGTTCAGGGCTGAATGTATCGTCGATATTCGACGCGACCTTATTGATCACCGAAACAGTCTGGTTATACTGCCGTTCCTCATCGGCAGTGAGCCATTGCATGGAAAATTGCTCTGCCCCCCTGAGCTTTTCATCAGTCGCGGTCATCTTGTACTTATCGAAAGCCCTCATCGCAATGTCTTTTGCGATAGACGCCTGGAGATCCTTCAACATGGGCCATGCGTTATCTGCCCAATTTTGCGAGGTATTTCTGGTTCCCCACTGTTCACTCAATAGCAGTTGGTCGCGGTTTTGAGTGTGGGCCGTATTTAGCAAGGGATCGATGACGCCATCTATGGCTTGCGAAACCACTGCGTGCAGGCGTATCAGATATTCCAGCGATGAGTATTTATAGAGCATTGCTGCCTGGCGCGCATGCCACGGCGAAAGAGTATTGGCAAACATGGAATTTTCGGACATTCAAATTTTTCAATTCCTGGGCGCGGGAGAGCGTCAGCAGGCGGCCATGCTGGCTAAGGCCAGTTCCAACAGGGACTGCGTCACGGCAGCTTGATGGTGATCTTGACCTGGCGCTGCGCCATGCGTCCCACCTAGTTACAGGCGCTCACCTGTTGCTCGGTATTTTGGGGCAGCGAGGTGCGCAGGCCGACGTACGCCGGACCTGAAAGTCGGGCACTGCTATGCGCCAAATTATTTCGGGTTGTCGGACTGATCCTGATCCCATTGCCATATGGTGTTACCGAAGTTACTACCAAGGTCTGGCATAAGATCGCCGAGGTTGAACCTACGCCGTGATCCAGTTTGAGCGGGAGAAAAGTAATAACCGGTTTCGCGGCAGCGTTCGCCAGCTGGCACTCTTGCCCAATCGATTTTTGGAGTCGTTGACGCAGCCTGAATCGGATCGGCCAACCGAATTACTCGATTCCAAGTGCATTCAACGTGCTCAGTCAAAGCGTCTTTTCCACAAACTGATCCGTCAAGTGGGCTCAACACGGTCCGATAGCCCAAAAGTACTTCGGCATTTGGGGCTTCAAATCGCGAGTTCAAAAATTGTGGTGAGCTGTGAGGCGCGTCGGCGATATAAATGCCTGCAATTGGCACACGATAGCCGGAGCGAACGCCGGGTTCTTTGACGACTTGGTAGCGTGGCAGTTGAGCCGGCAGCTCAAGCGGTCCCCGATGACTACTATCGTAATCAAACGAAAGTGAGCCGGGGGACCAATATGCGCCTTCAGTTCTATCGATATTGAATGCCGCCAAGTATGCACGCGCCAGAAGGTCTTCGAAGCTGGTCAATTCATCTTTGGTCATCCATTCGACTGAAAAATCGACAATGCCTCTGTTGTCAAATACCGGGCCCTTGGCGGCAGCAAGGCCATTCAGATCACCAGACAGAATGCGGCGATAGCCGTCCTCAAGTGCCTCCAGGGTGCTACGCAAGTTGGGAAGAACGGTCCCGCTCCATGTGATGTCCGCCTGTTGTGGAAGCGGACGGCTACGCGCAGTGGCAGGCAAATTATGCATGTAGCGGTCGAGACTTTCTTCGTTCAAGACGACAAATTTCCGCCAGATCTGCAAAAGGTCTTCGAAATACTCAGGCGAGATGTAACGCTCGAGCAAATAGATTGTCTGGATGTCCGAGGCATTCATTTCGTGTAGTCCTTGAAGTTATTGGTCAATACGGGCACCCCAGTGAGCGAAACCTTTTCCCCGAAATTGCTGTAGCCCCAACCGGTGGCCTCCCGGCGTCCAAATTGTTCTGCGTGAAGATCTCGCGGGTCAAGTACGATTTGTTCCGCCCCACCTTCCAAGACATAATCTGTTTTTGCCATCGTTTGTGAAGCTGCCGGGCCTCGCCATGCCCGGAGACCTTCGCCTGGCGGAATAGTATAAGTGACGAACTCGCCGTTGTTATTCCAACTCGCCCATACGGCAAACCGTCGGCGCCAGTCTGCCTTTGTTTTTAACGCTTTGAACTCCTGTTCCGTCATCCAGCATATGCTGTTGTCCATCGAATTTGGAGCAATGACGCGATACAGCTTGGTGCCAGGAGGATAGGTTATGGGCTCGAGCTTATGAAATGTGTTGAACTTGTTTTTCAAGAACCAAGGGGCACCGGGCCCGAGGTCCGGCCAACCTGGGACGTGCGAGTACCTGTCGAGAGCTTTATACCTTTCCCGTCCTTTATCGACCCAGCTAGGTTTTCCTTTGCCAAACTCTGCGAGTTCTTCTGCTTCCGACATCCCCTTCCATGCATGGGGATTTACCGTGTTGAGGTGGCTCCTGTGCATCATGTCCGCCTCGACGTTCAGACGGTTTGCCAGCCGATCAAGAATATCTTGGACAGGCTTCAAGGCTTTGCCAAGCATTTGGTCGGCATGCCTTCGCACTTGTGCAATTAAAGTTAGCAATGTGCCCGCCCGGGTCGCTAGTGCTTGCGTCCCCCACTTCTTTACTAGATTCAGTAGACTCTCCGCTGCATCTTTTGCAACGTCGAAGGCTTTTAGGAGTTTCGGCACTGTGATCTGCGCGGATAGCTCTCGTATCTTTTTCGATAGATATTTGTATGGGTTGTCGATCTTAAGAGCTTTAAGCGTCTTTCGCACTTCAGGGCGAGCGAGAAAGTTATTCAGGTTTCTGATCGCTGCATCAATTGCATGGCTGGTCGCCTTAGCCGCTCCGGACGCATGAGACGCTTTGCGGATTGAGGCGAACATCACTTTGCCACATCCCTTGAACAAGGAACCAAGCGTTGGAAAAAGGCCGATCAAAGTCAAAGCAAGGGCAACCCAATGCCAGCTCTCACTTGGCTCGTGATTGATTTTCTTGCAGTTGGCGATAACGTCACGCACATCGCAGATTTGGTCCACGAAAGGGATCATCGAAATCGCGGTGGACGTGACGGTTTGTGCTGTTGTAGCTTCTTCGTTGAAGTCGCCTTGAAGTACGCCCCAAATCCATTCGGCACAGGCGGTTAAATCTTGCCTCGCGCTCTTTAGCCAATTGGCCGGTGCTGCCTGGAACCAGGTCAGCGCATTCTCGAATTCGTCATTCATGGCTACTCTTATGCTCTAAACTTACTTTCCGCTTTGGCGACCATTTCCTGCAGTGAAGACCATGGCTTCTCCGATAATGGCTCACGCAATTCATATTCGGTAAATTTCGGTTGCTCTGGAACGTTTTCGTGGCGTGCTCGTCCTTTCTGATCAAGGGTACCCGCAATGATCTTCCCGCCCTCGAATTTGATTTTGTATTTCACCCCTGCCATGGGATCTCCATCGGCATCTCGATAGTCGAGGGCAATAAAGTTATTTGACTTCGACAGGAATGCAGGGAGAACTGTCAGTTCGGCGGGCATGTTGGCTCCGGAATTGAATTCATGCTTGGCCGATTTAACTGTGAAGTTGCCAGGGCAGGCGAAGGTGATGTTGCCGCCTTCAAGTACGATCGAGGATTGGCCTGCGTGCAGGACGATCTTCTTGTTGGCCTTGATCTCGATGCCGTCGTTGACCGACAGGATCACGACTTCTTTGTCCGCCAGGATTTCCAGCTCGCCGGAGTTGGCTTGCAGCGTGACGTCGCCGTTGCCGGCGATGCCCTTGATGCCGCCTTCGCGAGTGAACAGCGTCGTGGCGTTGGCGGCCACGCTGGAATAGGTTTCGGCGGCGGTAAGGTGCAGGTCGGAGCCGCTGGTCCAGTGCAGTTGTTCGCCAGCGAACAGCAGGGTAGAGGCGGGCGTGGCGAAGTTGATGCTGTCCACGCTGTCGATCACGGTGACGGCTCCACCGAAGCGTTCGACGGGCTTGGCGGAATCGAGGTCGCGCGCGCCGGACTGGGCGCGTTGCGCGGTGTGGCCGTTGACGGAACCGTCGTATTTGCCTTCCTGTTTCGGGTCGAGCTGCTTGATCAGGTCTTGCTGCGCCTTAATGGCGTCGGCGCTGTACAGGGCGTGCTGCTGGCCGGCGGGTTTCGCCAGGCTTTCGGCGAGCGCCTGGCCGGCGCGCAGGCGGGCAATGGCGTCGTCGGCTTCCAGTTGGGTGGAGGCGATGCCGCTGCCTTGTGCGCCGCGGCGGCTGGTTGTCAGCAGCAGCCCTTCGCCGGAGCGCAGCACGGCCCAGGCGTCTGTGCGCAGTTCGAAGCCGGTGCCGCGATGGGCGCCGCGCGTGGCGGAGTCGGGCGCCTGTTGCACGATGTGGCCCAAATTCAGCTGGCTTGCGGCGGTGCTGCTGGCCAGGCGCATGCGCAGTTGCTGGCTGGTGTCGTCCAGCACCCATTGGTTGTAGCCGCCGCCATCCAGGCTGTGGCTATGGATGCCGGAGATCACGCCGGCATGGTTGGCGCTGGAATCGACGCCTGCGGAGAAGGGCGGAATGTCGCTGCCCGTGTAGAGCTGTGACACGACGATCGGCCTGTCGATATCGCCCTCGATAAAATCGACCAGTACTTCGGTCCCGATGCGGGGCGTGAACTGGCTGCCGAAATTCGGGCCTGCAAGCGCTTCGGCCACGCGCACCCAAGTGCCTGAGCTGTCGTCGCCGGGCGCATTGCCTTCCGACTCGGTGTTGTGCTGGATGCCGCCAGGGTTGGCGCCCGCGCCGCGCTGCCATGGGAACTGGATGCGGATCTGTTGGCCGCGCTGCGTGGTGTTGGTCGCATCGGGCAGGCCGACTACCAGGGCGGTTTGTGCGCCGAGCGCAGCACCTCGCACCCGCAGGGCAGTCACGGGCGGGACCAGTGCTACGGCGGCGCGCACGCAGGCAAAGCGGTTGCGGTAGGTGCCGGGGGCGACGCCAGGACCGGCCTTCAGCGATGGCGTGAAGTTGTTGCGGGCTTCGTGTTCGACCCATAGCGTGGTGAATTCGTCGCCGTCGAAGCGTTCGTGGCCGGTCAGTGCGAAATTGTTGCCGGCAACGAGGCGGCGCGCGGAGCCTTCGCCGGTGAACTGCTTGTTCGCCAGTTCGGCGGCCTGCAGCATCAGCAGGCTGTGGCCGTCGGCTGAGCCGTTTTCGGTGTAGCTGCGCTCTTCGCTGCCGTCGTAGATGGACATGGAGGGCAGTTCACCGGCGTCGAGATTGCTCGCTTGTTCGGCCGCTGGCGCCGCTACCTGCGCCGGGTCCCAGCTGGCGATGCTGACGGCATTGGGCGCGATGGCGCGGCGGGCGGAGAACTGGTCGATGGAATCGTCGCGCTCCGTGGCGCGCACGCCGTGGAAACGCAATGCTTGCACGGCCGGGCGCTTCGCCTTGCTGTCGAAGATCACGACCCGGTGGCGCGAGTGGCCGTCCGGTGCCGGTTGCTCGTCCTGGTCGTGCTGGAAGCGCCAGTTCAGGCCTTCGGATGCCAGGATGCGGCACAGGAAGTCGAAATCGCTTTCGCGGTACTGCGTGCAGGTGGCGCGCGTCGCCAGTTCCTGTGTGGCGTCGAAGTCGAGCCGCACTTGCGGATAGTCGGCCAGCAGGTCCTGCACGATGTCGCGCACGGATTTGTCCTGGAAGATGTAGTTGTCGCGGCGCAGGCGCAGCAAGGCCAGCGCGGGTTCCAGGCGCAGGCGATAGCGCGCCACGCCGCCGTCTGCGCCGAGCCAGCTGGCTTGCGTGCACAGGCCATGCCATGAACGGCGGCTGCCGTCGGGCTGTAACAGGCGGATGGTGAGCTCTTCGCCGATGAATTGGCCCAGCTCCAGGCTGCTCGAGGTGCTCAGAGCATCAACTTCAAAGCGGAACAGCTCATTCACGCCTTCGCGGCCAAAGAAGCGTTCCGCCATCAGGCTTTCCGGCAGGCCCGACTCCTGGGCGCTGGAAAGCGTCAACAGGCGGCCATGCTGGCTCAGGCCCGTGCCGAACAACGTGCGCATCACGGCAGTGTGATCGTGATATTGGCCTGGCGTGGCGCCATGCGCACCACGTCGTTATAAGCGCTCACCTGCTGCTCGGTATGGTGGGACAGCGAGGTGCGCAGGCCGATATAAGCCAGCGCGGAGATCAGTGCGAACACGGAGCACAGCACCCACAGAGGAAGATCGCTGCGCAGCTTGTGCATCACCTGGTCGGGGCGCTCGGCATGCGGTGCGAATCCTGGCCGGCGGCCCTTCATGTGGGCGATTTCGTCGCCCAGGCGGCTGGTGAGGTAGCCCAGTTTTTCCGAGCCCTCGAGGATGTAGCGGCCCTGGAAACCAAGCAGCAGGCACATATGAAACACTTCGAGTGCTTCAATGTGTTCGCTGCTGCGCGTGCGCAATGCGTCCAGGCGGTTGAAGAAGTTTTCGCCCGCCAGCTGGTCGCCGAACAATGTCAATTGCAGCGGCTTCATTTCCCAGGCGTCGCGGATCGAGAAGTGGGAGCGCAGGATGATTTCGTCCACCGCTGCGCAGAAGGCGTATTTCGATGCGTCGATATCGTCGGCCGATGCGCCTTTCTTGCGCGCGTTGCGGCCAAAGTCGTCGAGGAAACGCGTCATGCGCGACTGGAATTCAGCGTGGTCCTGCGGGGCGCTGCCGTTCTTCAGCATGAACAGGGCGTAGAAGCCGTCGTACATCAGGTCCAGCAATGTGGCATTGGAGGCAGGGGCGGCGGCCGATTCGGCCATCAGGGAAGGCGGGGCGATGGTATTCATGTTCTGCTCTGGTTCAGGAGTTCACAGCAATCAATTCGAGTCGCAGTTCGCGCATGCCGGACGGCGCGTAGATTTCGATGGACTGGGCCTGCAGCATGCGTTCATACAGCGGGCCTTTGGCGTCCAGGGTGAAGTAGCAGGTGTCGGGACGTACCGGCACGGCGGCCGGTACTTGCGGCGCATGCGTCAGGCGCACGCCGGGCATGGCGGAGAGCACGAGTTTTTCCACGTCGTCCGGTGCGCCGACCTTGAATCGGAGCGGCACCACGTCCACCAGCTCCACTTGCGGCATCTCGGCGCCAACGGCCAGGTAGAAAGTCGTGGCTTCGCTGATCTTGCCGGAATCGAGCATGCCGCGATGGTGGGCGGGCTTTGGTTGCGACAGGGCGATGGCGAAGTAGCGCGACGAGATCACGGTGTCGAGCAGTTCGCGCACGATCATGTACAGCTGCGTGAAAGCCGGACCGGGATCGTCGTGGCGATAGGGCGGGAGGTCGGAGAGCGACCAGCTGCGCGAGTAGGTCATCAAGGCGCCGGCCAGCGACAGCAACTGCTCGTACAGCCGCTCCGGATGCAGCTCGGGATTATGGTAGTAGTGCGACAGCGACGCGAATGCCGTGCTGGCGGTATGCAGCAGCCAGAAGGTCGACATGTCGCCGCTGCGGAATTCGATCACGTTGCGGCTTGGCTCGCGGTGGTGGCCGTACAAGGCGTTGACCTTGGCTTGCAATGCGTCGAGCAGGCGGCGCAGCTGCAGGAACAGGGGCTGAGCGCTGCGGATGGTCAGGCTGGGCGGCACGAAAGCGGGATCAAGTTCGAAGCCGCCGGTGGACAGGCGGCGCAGTCGCAGCAGCGGCAGGCACACATAGCCTTCGCGCGGTTCGGCGTCGGATACCAGGCGCAGGGTTTTTTTCAGGTAGGCCAGTTCGGCTTGCGCGGCCTGCGTGTACAGGTCCGGCGTGTCGACATTCGCTTGTGCGAAGCGGGCGCCGTTGGCCGGTTGGCCGGCCTGCGCGAAATTGCCGCCGAAATGCTTGAACACGGGCAGGGCGGCATACCACGTCACGCTGTGCTGCGATTGCGCCAGCTGGCCAAGATCGATCGCTTCCGGCAGGTTGTCGCTGCCCGGCGCTTCGATCAATTCCCCATCAGGCAGTACCAGTGAAAGTTCAAGCAGGCGCAGGGTGTTGTGCGCCAGCGCCTCCATATCGATTGCCAGCCGGTCGACGCCCCACGCATACGGATGCACGGCTTTTACGCTGCGATGCACACGGTGCTCATGGTAGCGGTCTTGTTGCTGGAAATGCTGAGGGCGCAGAAACAATCCTTCGCCCCATAACACCTTGCTGGCCATCTGTGATCCTTCTGATAATTGTTTTCTGGTAAGTGCCAGAACAATAACATCTTCGCAAAAACCTTGTACTTAAAGGCTCAATCGTGCGCGGGGGTGTGAATTTTGGTGAGATTCAATTGTGCGTGGGTAATATTTTTTTTCTGCTAACGTTCGTCGGATGCAACTATTGTAAAAAAGCTATTTGTCCGTCCTACGAGGTTAGTTATGAAGAAAATCACTGTTATCTCCCGTATTTTGTGCGTTGCAGCATTTGCTGCTTCGATGTCCGCTTGCTCCACCATGAGCGCTCCCAAAGTAGCCGCGGTGCCGGCCAAGCCGAAGCTGGAAGACTTGCTGGCCAAGGCCAGCGAAGCCAAGGCCGCAGGCAAGCAGGAACAGGCCATCACGCTGTGGAAGGAAACCGCACAGGTCTATCCGGCCGACAAACAGCCATGGGTGAATATGGCCCAGACGCGTTATGACGCAGGGCAGTATGGCGAGGCGATCGTGAGCGCGCAGGAGATCCTGGTGCGCGACCCATCCGACCAGCTGGCCAACAGCATCATCGCCATTTCCGGCCTGCGCCTGTCGACCCGTGCGCTGGCAGACCTGAGCCGCCAGAACAACCTGTCCGGCTCCATCCGCACCGAATCGCAAGACTTGGCCAAGCTGCTGCGCGAAAGCCTGGGCGAAACCGTGCTGGTACCAGCCGCTGCGGAAAAACCGGCCAAGCCGGTGCGTACCGCGGCAGCGCGCAAGCCCGCTGCTGCACCTGCGGCATCCAAGGCATCCACCCCAAGCGCCGATCCTTTCGGCGCACTGAAATAACCCACTAGTCCAAACAAGGAGAAGCCATGTCCAAGAGCGAAAGCGTCCAGAAGCGCCTGCAGAAAATCCGTCCGCCACGGGTCCAGATGACCTATGACGTGGAAATCGGCGACGCGATCGAAAACAAGGAGCTGCCCTTTGTGATGGGTGTCGTTGGTGATTTCGGGGGCAATTCGGAAGTGGAGCAGAAGCGCCTGAAGGAACGCAAGTTCGTCAACATCGACCGCGACAACTTCGACGAAGTGCTGAAAGGCGTGGAGCCGCGCGCTACCTTCCGCGTGCCGAATGAACTGGGCGACGAAGGCCAGTTCGGTGTTGACCTGAAATTCAAGGCCATGTCGGATTTCCGTCCTGAGTCGGTGGTGCAGCAGGTAGAGCCGCTGCGCCAGCTGCTCGAAGCGCGCAACAAGCTGGCCGACCTGCGCAACAAGCTGGCCGGCAACGACAAGCTGGAAGACTTGCTGAACGACGTGCTGCGCAGCACCGAGAAACTGGCCGAACTGGGCCAGAAGCCAGAAAAAGGAGAATGAGATGTCGGCCCAACTGAACGCCGGCGGTGCGCTGGCCACCGCGGAACACACCCTGCTTGACCAGATCGTCGAGCAAAGCAAGGTCGCCAAGTCGACCACCGAACACGCCCGTGCGCGCGACATCATTTCGGAACTGGCACAGCAAGTCATGGCCGGCACCGTGGTGGTGTCGGACAACCTGGCCGCCACCATCGACGCCCGCGTGGCGGAGCTGGATCGCCTGATTTCCTCGCAGCTGTCGGCCATCATGCATGCGCCGGAATTCCAGAAGCTGGAAAGCAGCTGGACCGGCCTGAATTACCTGGTGAAGAACAGCGCCACCGGCACCGGCCTGAAGATCAAGCTGCTGAACGCAACCAAGAAGGAACTGGTCAAGGACTTCCAGGGCGCCCTGGAATTCGACCAGAGCGCCATGTTCCGCAAGGTGTACGAAGAAGAATTCGGCACCTTCGGCGGTGCACCGTTCGGCGCCCTGATCGGCGACTTTGAGTTCACCCGCCAGCCGGAAGACATGTATTTCGTCGAGCAGATGTCGCACGTGGCGGCAGCTGCCCACGCGCCGTTCATCAGCGCCGCCTCGCCGGAGCTGTTCGGCCTGGAGACCTACTCCGACCTGGGCAAGCCGCGCGACCTGTCGAAAGTATTCGACACCGTGGAATACGCCAAGTGGAAGTCGTTCCGT
>Ga0055524_1000611_pt1 | contig 25586 bp, 18 predicted proteins | sample AraplaCol_mCL_r2_2_FD_55011 | JGI IMG/M metagenome (GOLD analysis project Ga0055524, IMG submission 55011) | Arabidopsis root microbial communities from North Carolina, USA - plate scrape MF_Col_mCL_r2 | ecosystem: Host-associated > Plants > Roots > Endosphere | place: USA: North Carolina...
AGACGGAGGCGGCCGTGGCGCGGCGCACCCAGCTCGACGAGGAGCTCGGCGAGATCGACGCGCAGTCCGAGGCGCTGATGGAGCGCCGCATGGAAGGCGAGGCGCGTTTCGAGGAGCTCGACCTGCAGCTCGCGACCACGCAGGAGAAACACGCCGAGCTGGACGAGTCCGTGATCGGCGCCGAGCGCAAGCTCGCCGAGGCACGCGAGCATCAGCGCGTGCTGGAGCGCCGCGCGCAGGAGGCGGTCTACAGCGCCCGCGCGCTGGCGGCCAAGCGCGGCGAGCTGCAGCGCAGCATCGAGACCTCGCGCCAGCAGGTGCAGGTCAACGAGCAGACGGTGCAGAATGCGCGCCAACTACGACGACCTCAGCCAGCGCCTCAAGCGCAGCGAGGAGCAGCGCATGACGATCGAGCGCGCGCTCGATCCGCTGCGCGAGCGCATCACCAAGCTCCAGCTCGACGAGCAGGCGGCCTCGCTGGGCGGGGCCCAGTTCATGGAGCAACTGGTGGCGGCGGGCGTGGATCTGGACGCGCTGGCCCGGGGCATCGAGGACGGCGGCGTGAAGCTGTACGGGCTGCAGGGCGAGATCGACCGCATCACGCGCGAGATCGCCGCGCTGGGCGCGGTCAACCTGGCGGCGCTCGACGAACTGGGCGCGGCACGCGAGCGCAAGACCTTCCTGGATTCGCAGTACGCGGACCTGACCAGCGCGATCACGACGCTGGAGGACGCGATCCACAAGATCGACCTGGAGACGCGCGACCTGCTGGGCACGACCTTCAACCAGGTCAACGAGCATTTCGGCCGCATGTTCCCGAGCCTGTTCGGCGGCGGGCAGGCCAAGCTGGTGATGACCGGCGACGAGATCCTGGATGCCGGCGTGCAGGTGATGGCGCAGCCGCCGGGCAAGAAGAACTCGACCATCCATCTGCTGTCGGGCGGCGAGAAGGCGCTGACGGCGATCGCGCTGGTGTTCGCGATCTTCCAGCTCAATCCGGCGCCGTTCTGCCTGCTGGACGAGGTCGACGCGCCGCTGGACGACGCCAACACCGAGCGTTACGCGCGGCTGGTGTCGGAGATGAGCAAGATCACGCAGTTCCTGTTCATCTCGCACAACAAGATCGCGATGGAGATGGCCAAGCAGCTGATCGGCGTGACGATGCAGGAGCAGGGCGTGTCGCGCATCGTGGCGGTGGACATGGAATCCGCGCTGGCGATGGCCGAGCAATGAGGATGACGACGGTGATCGCGGCGCACGAGGCGCGCGAGGCCGCAGGAGCAAACGAGCGATGACGACGGACTGGAACCTGACGACGCTGTTGGCCGCGCTGGGCGGCGTGGTGCTGGTGGGGCTGCTGGCGCAGGGCTGGTGGAGCGCGCGCAAGGCGGGGCCGCGACGCGCGGAGCCGCTCGCGCCGGTGGGCGACCGTCAGGAGCCCAGCCTGGGCGCCGGCGGTGCCGCGCCGGGCCAGGCGCCGGTGACGCTGGACGGCGCCGCCGACGGGGAGCCGCTGCCGGACCTGCGGACGCTGGACGAGACCGTCCCGGCGGTGGCCCGCACGCGCAAGGCCTCGACCCGCATCGATGCGCTGATCGACGCGATCGCGACGCTGGCGCCGGACTCGCCGGTGAGCGGCGAGATGGCGCTGTCGCACCTGCCGGGCAGCCGGCGCGCCGGGACCAAGCCCTTCCAGATCGAGGGCTTGAACGCGGACAGCGGCGAGTGGGAGCTGCCGCATCCAGGCCAGCGCTACGGCGAGTTCCAGGCGGGGCTGCAGATGGCCAACCGCAGCGGCGCGCTCAACGAGATCGAGTACTCGGAGTTCGTGCAGAAGATCCAGGGTTTCGCGGACGGCATCGGCGCGATGCCGGAGTTCCCCGACATGCTGGACGTGGTGGCGCGGGCGCGCGAGCTCGACCAGTTCGCGGCCAGCCACGACGCGCAGCTGGCGATCGTGCTGCGCGCCAGGGGTGCGGCCTGGACGCTGGGCTTCGTGCAGCAGGGCGCGCTGCGCCACGGCTTCGTGCCGGGCGCGATGCCGGGCCGGCTGGTGCTGCCGTCGGCCGAGGAGGGCGCGCCGCCGCTGCTGACGCTCAACTTCGATGCGCAGGCGGCGCTGGCGGACGATCCGCAGGCCTCGTCGCTGCGCGAGCTGACGCTGTCGCTGGACGTGCTGCAGACGCCGGAGGCGCTGGAGCCGTTCGCGACCTGGCAGGAATCGGCGCGCAACCTGGCGCGCGACTTCGAGGCCGACATCTGCGACGACCGCAACCAGGTCCTGAACCTGCATGCGTTCCAGTCCATCGGGCAGGAACTGGCGGAGCTCTACAAGTCGCTGGCCGCGCGCGACCTCGCGGCAGGCAGTCCGGTGGCGCGGCGGCTGTTCAGCTGATTCCGGCGGTTCTCGCCGACGACGAAGACGGGCGCCCTCGGGCGCCCGTTTGCATGGGAGCGCCGCATGGCGGCGTCGCCCACAAGTTCGAGTGGGCGTGACTGCGCGTTCTTCTAGGCATGGACTCGGTTGGCAGGGATTTCGGTCATCGTGTGACGGACGCGCGATCGGCACAGTGGTGGACCTCTGTGTTGATGGACGCGGCCTCGGTAACGAGGTACCGATGACGAAGTGATCGAAACTCTTGACCCTCGAGCCGTTTCAATGTCGAAGCCCGCCAGCACGATGCCCGGGATCGATGCCTTGGCCTTTCCGAGTGATCCTGCGCCGGAAGTCAATGCGCATGTCTTCATACTCGCTACGACGTTCGGGTCGAAAGCGCAACTGGCGGCCTTGCTCCAAGTGAGCCCGGCGACGGTCGAGCAGATGGACCGGGACCGGCAACTGTTCAGCTTCGTCAGCCGATCCAAGCGATATCGGCTGTATGGCCTCTATCAGGCATTGCCGGAGGTGGCCGGTGCGCCGCTGAAGGCCATCCTTGCCCACTTCTACGGGGCCATTGATGCCAGGCAGACGTGGATGACAGAGCAGCACTTCGCCTCCTTCTTCAGGGCACCCAACAACATGCTGGCGTGGGCGACGCCATTGGAAGTGTTGTTGGGACATCGGCTGTACGACGCGCCGATCGAGCAGGAAGCCGCATGGCTGTATGCGCAGGACGCTTCCTGCCGCCTTCGCGCCGTGCTCGGCGCGGCGCACGACGAACTGATGCATCGGAGGAACTGATGGATGACGTCCAAGTGCCCGTGCGCGTGCCGCCGTTCCGTGGGCAGGAACTCCAATTGGAACTTCTCGATGCGGGGACGGTCACGCTTTTGCGGTCCTATCAGCACCCCAACGCAGATTGGGAGCCTCCACCTGTTGAGTTCCGTACCAACCGAGTCGATCCTCCGCCAGGGCACGGTGAGTCTTTCGCCGTCATGTACACGTCGACCAACATTCAATCGAGCGCAATGGAGGTCCGCGCGCTGTTCTGGGACGCGGATGACGATCGCTTCTACTGGGACGAAGATGCGGCCTCCAAGTTCCATGTGGTGAGGTTCTCACCGGGACGACCGGCGATCTTCATCCCTATCGATGGGCGTAATCGTGCGGCGTTCTGTCTTCAGGGAAAGTTGGAACCCAGCTACGAATCGACCCGTTGGATCGCCTTGGAGCTGTATCGCCGATACGGGCATCTCGTCCACGGCATCAGCTATGAGTCCTTCCACCGACATCAGTTGGGTCGCGTGTATGCGATCTGGCATTCGCGCAAGGATGATCTGGACCTCTCGGCCAGCGCGGAGCGACCTCTGCTCACCGAAGATGCGGAGTTTCTGGCCTTTCTGGCGGCCCACCCTTTCATCGACCTGCTGCGAACGGGCCCGACCCCGAATCCGCAAGGGAATCCGGAACTCGCCGCGGCCTAGGTCTTCGCCATGGCCCGGCGTTCCGCCGAGTTGGCCAGCAGGCGCCGCACCTCTTCATCCGTCGTCTGCTCGAAGGTCTCGTACCACTGCCCGACCGAGCGGAAGCGCTCCGGCGTCTGGCCGCAGACGACCTCGTCCGCGTCCTGCGAGATCAGGTGGCAGGTTTCAGCCGCCGAGACCGGCACCGCCACCACGATGCGTGCCGGTTGCAGGTCGCGCAGCGCCTGCACCCCTGCGCGCATCGTGGCCCCGGTGGCCATGCCGTCGTCGACCAGGATCACCTGCCGACCCTCGATCGCCGGCATCGGCCGGTCGCCGCGGTAGAGCCGCTCGCGCCGGTGCAGTTCACGCATCTCCGCCCGGGTGACGATGTCGATGGCCGAGTAGCTGATCGCCAGCTGCTGGATCACCTGCGTGTTGAGCACCCGTACGTCCCCCGACGCGATCGCGCCCATGGCGTACTCGGGCTGGCCGGGCAGTCCGAGCTTGCGCACCACCAGGATGTCGAGCGGCGCGTCCAGCGCCCGCGCGATTTCCGCCGCCACCGGCACGCCACCGCGCGGCAGCGCCAGCACCGTCACGTCGTCCCGGTGCGCATAGGCGGCCAGCCGCAGCGCCAGTTCGCGTCCCGCGTCGCGCCGGTCAGCGAAGCGACGCCCCGCGGCCGTCGACGGCGCGGCATGCGTCGCCGCATCGGGCATCTCGGGGGACGGGCGGACAGGCAGCATGGCGTGGGTCTCCGGGGTCATGGTGGTCTCGCAGGGACGCTGTTTCCATCCCCAGTTCAGAGCAAGCCGGGTGCCCGCCGCGGCCCGCCGGCTCGGGCGCGTCATTTGCCGCTCCGGCATTCCCAGGACGCTGCCCCGCCGAGGTCCCCATGCCGTCTCGAAGCTCTTCCTCCACGACCCGCACCACTCGCAAGGCGCCGCCGCGTGCGTCCGGTCGCTCCGGCGCGGGCGCGCGCCGCACGCGTGCCTCCAATGCCGACCATGCCGCGCACGGCAAGTCCTCGGGGCGCGGCGCGGCGCGGGGCGACAGCGACGACGCGCCGGCCGCCCGGCGAGCGATCTGGAAGGGCGCCATCAGCTTCGGCCTGCTGCACGTGCCGGTGTCGCTGTATCCCGCCTCGCGCGACCAGCGCGTCGACTTCGACTGGCTGGACAAGCGCAGCATGGATCCGGTCGGCTACAAGCGCATCAACAAGCGCACCGGCAAGGACATCGACAAGACGCAGATCGTCAAGGGCGTGAAGCAGGACAACGGCGATTACGTCCTGGTCTCCGACGACGAGATCCGCAAGGCCTATCCCACCACCACGCAGACCATCGAGATCGAGACCTTCGTGCCGGCCACGCAGGTGTCCTTCGTCTACCTGGAGAAGCCGTACTACCTCGAGCCCATCGGCAAGTCCGGCAAGGTCTACGCGCTGCTGCGCGAGGCGATGTCGGACGCCGGCCTGATCGCGATCGCGCGGCTGGTGATCCACAGCAAGGAGCACCTGGCCGCGCTGCTGCCCGCCGGACCGGCGCTGATGATCGGCATGCTGCGCTGGGCCAACGAGATCCGCCCCTGCGACGACCTGAACCTGCCCGCCGAAGGCAAGTCCGCGCACGGCTTCAAGCCCAGCGAGCTGCAGATGGCCCGGCAGCTGATCGACGAGATGAGCAGCGACTGGCATCCCGAGGACTACCACGACGAGTTCACCGCCGCGATCCGCGACCTGATCGCGCGCAAGGTCGAGGAGGGCGAGACCGAGACCGTCACGCCGCTCGAGGCCGCGCCCGAGGCGGGCGAGGAGGGCGGCAACGTCGTCGACCTGACCGAGCTGCTCAAGCGCAGCCTGGGTGGCAAGTCCAGGAAGAAGTCGGCCTGAGGCCGGCGCCGATCCGCCATGCCCAGCGCCACCCGCCAGGACCCGCTGTCCCGCTACCGCCAGAAGCGGGACTTCCGCATCACGCCCGAGCCGGACGACACCCCGGACGACGCCGCGTCCGCGCGTGCCGCCCGCGGCCGGCGACGCGGTACCGCCCCGCACCGCGCGGCGCGACCGCAGGCGCTGTCCTTCGTCATCCAGAAGCACTGGGCCAGTCACCTGCATTACGACTTCCGGCTGGAACTCGACGGCGTGCTGCTGAGCTGGGCCGTGCCCAAGGGACCGTCCTACGACCCCAAGGAGCGCCGCATGGCGATCCATGTCGAGGACCATCCGCTGTCCTACGGCGGCTTCGAGGGCACCATCCCGCCGCGGCAGTACGGCGCCGGCGAGGTCATCGTCTGGGACAACGGCACCTGGGAGCCCGAGGGCGATCCGGCGCAGGGCCTGCGCGACGGCAAGCTGGTTTTCCGCCTGCATGGACAGAAGCTGGCGGGACTGTGGCAGCTGGTGCGGACCTCCCGCGATGCCGCCAAGCGCGAGCAATGGCTGCTGATCAAGAAGCACGACGGCCGCGAGCGCGCGCATGCCGACTACGACGTCACCCTCGCGCTGCCCGACAGCGTGATCCAGCATCCGCTGGGGCTGATCGAGGAGCGCGAGGCCGGTGAAGCGGACGCGGCCGCCGCCAACCCGGACTTGAGCCGCGCGCGCAAGGCGCGGCTGCCGGCCGAGCTGCCGCCGCAGCTCGCGACGCTGGTGAGCGCCACGCCGCCAGGCGAATGGATCGCCGAGGCCAAGTTCGACGGTTACCGCCTGATGGCGCGGGTCGACAAGGGCAAGGTGCGCCTGATCACCCGCGGCGGCAACGACTGGACCGATCGCCTGGGCACGCTGGCCGAGGCCGTCGCCGGCCTGGGGCTGGACAACGGCTGGCTGGACGGCGAGATCGTCGTGCTGCGCGACGACGGCGCGCCCGACTTCAACCTGCTGCAGAACGCGATCGGCCATCCGAAGCGCCGCGCGCAGGCGGACCTCGTCTACTTCCTCTTTGACGTGCCTTTCCTCAACGGCCACGACCTGCGCGAGGTGCCGCTGCGGGACCGCCGCGCGGTGCTGCGCGCGCTGATGGCCGGGCAGGAGGACGGGCCGTTGCGCTTCAGCGAGGACTTCGCGGTGCCGCCCGAGGAGATGCTGGCCGCGGCCTGCCAGATGCGGCTCGAGGGGCTGATCCTGAAGCGCCCCGACAGCAGCTACGTGTCCGCGCGCAGCGATGCCTGGATCAAGCTGAAGTGCCAGCAGCGGCAGGAGTTCGTCGTCGTCGGCTTCACCGACCGGTCCGACGGCGCGAAGGCGCTCGGCAGCCTGCTGCTGGGCTACTACGAGGGCCGCGCGCTGCGGTATGCGGGCCGCGTGGGCACGGGCTGGTCGCTCAAGCTCGCCGGCGAGCTGCACGGGCAGTTGGCGGCGCTCGAGGTCAAGCAGCCGCATTTCGACGAGGCCACGATCGCCCGCAGCCATTGGGCCAAGCTCAGCGGCCGCAGCGGCGGCGTGGCCCGGTGGGTGAAACCGACGGTGGTGGTCGAGGTCGCCTTCGCCGAGTGGACGCCCGACGGGCATGTCCGTCACGCCTCGTTCCAGGGCGTGCGCGTGGACAAGGCGCCGCGCGACGTGGGCCGCGAATCGGCGAAGCCCGCCGAGGAGGTCAAGCCCGCGAAGGAGGCCAAGCGCGCGTCCCCAACAGCGAAGGACAAGCGGTCGACCGCCGCCGCCGCCGCGCCGTCGGGCCAGTTGCGCATCACGCATCCGGACCGGGTGATCGATCCCTCCACCGGCCACACGAAGATCGAGCTGGTCCGCTACTACGAGAGCGTCATTGAATGGATGCAGCCGCATCTGGGCCGCCGGCCGGTGGCGATCGTGCGGGCGCCGGACGGCATCGAGGGCCAGCTGTTCTTCCAGAAGCATGTCGAGGGCGACGAGCTCATCGTGATCCCCGACGCCGCGGCGCTGATGCAGATGACGCAGATGAACGCGATCGAGTTCCACACCTGGAACGCGCAGGACGACCGCCTCGACCGCGCGGACCGGCTCATCGTCGACCTCGATCCCGGCGAGGGCGTGGCCTTCGGCGCGGTGGTGGAGGCGGCGCGCATCACCCGCGCGCTGCTCAAGGAACTGGGCCTGCTGAGCTGGCTCAAGACCAGCGGCGGCAAGGGCCTGCATGTGGTGGTGCCGCTCGACCGCCGCCACGACCACGCCACGGTGAAGGCCTTCAGCCAGGCCGTCGTGCGTCACCTGGCCGAGACCTTCCCGAAGAAGTTCTCGGCCAAGAGTGGCCCGCGCAACCGCGTCGGCAAGATCTTTCCCGATTACCTGCGCAACGGGGAAGGGCAGACCACCGCCTGCGCCTTCTCGGCCCGCGCGCGGCCCGGCCTGGGCGTGTCGATGCCGATCGACTGGGACGAGTTGGGCGAGCTCAAACGCGCCGACCACTGGACCATCGCCAACGCGCGCGACCGGCTCAGCTTCCAGAAGCAGGATCCCTGGCAGGACTACTGGGGCACGCGGCAGACGCTGACGCGCGGCCTCAAGCTGCTGGGACTGCCCTGAGCGCCTTGGCGTCCATCAGCGGCAGGCGCAGCTCGAAGCGGGCGCCGGTGCCGCTGCCCTCGCTGTGCACGCCGACCTGGCCGCCGTGCATCCCGATCAGCTGCTTGACCAGCGACAGGCCGATGCCCAGCCCGCCCTGCGAGCGATCGAGGGTGCGGTCGCCCTGGACGAACAGGTCGAACATGGTGAGCTGCAGGCTGGGCGGGATGCCGATGCCGTCGTCGCTGACGGTGATCAGCGCCTGGCCCGGGGCGCCGTCGCGGCCGCGCTCCTCGCGCAGCGAGAGCTCGATGCGACCCAGCGGGTCGGTGTACTTGGCCGCGTTGGTCAGCAGGTTCGCCACGCACTGGATCAAGCGGGCCTGGTCGCCCCAGACCCGCAGCGGCGGGCCGCCGAGCGTCACCGAGAACCGGTGCTGGCGCTCCCGCATCAGCGGCTCCACCGTCTCCACCGCCTGGGCGATGACCTCGGGCAGCAGCACCGGCCCGAGCTGGAGTTCCACCCGGCCCTGCGTGATGCGCGACACGTCGAGCAGGTCGTCGACCAGCCGGGTCAGCGTCTCGACCTGCCGCCGGATGATGTCGACCATCTTGCGCGAGCGCTCGTCCGGCAGGCCCAGCCGGCTCAGCACGTCGCCGGCGCTGCGGATCGGCGCGATCGGGTTGCGCAGCTCGTGGGCCAGCATCGCCAGGAACTGGTCCTTCTGGCGATCCGCCGCCTCCAGCCGCCGCCGCGCCCTCAGGTGGGCGGAGATCTCGCGGTAGTAGCAGACGACGCCCGGCGCGCCGCTGGCCAGCGGGATGCGGCTGATCTGCCACTCGTAGGCCTCGGTCACGCCCAGGTCGCTGCGCTCCTGCACGAACTCCGGGGTGTGGTACGGCTCGCCGGTCTCCAGGGTGCGCTGGAACAGCGCCAGGATCTGGTCGGCCAGCGGATGGCCCCACTGGCGCTCGACCTGCGCATCGAAGCGCGAGCCGATCAGGTCCGGCGGATCGCCGAACGTGGCGCGCGCGGTCGGATTGGCCTCGCGGATGCGCAGCGCCGTGCCGTCGTGCTCGACCAGGAAGACGCCCATCGGCGCGGCGTTGAGCAGGGTCTCGAACTGCGCCGTCCGCAGCCGGAAGGCCGCTTCCGCCGCCTGCCGCATCCGGCGCAGTTCCAGCAGCGCGCCCAGCCGCGCGAGCAACTCGCGGGCCGAGAAGGGTTTGATCATGTAGTCGTCGGCGCCGGCATCCAGGCCCTCGATGCGGGCGTCCTCGCCGGCCCGGGCCGACAGCAGCACCACCGGCACGCCGCCCAGCCGCGCGTCCCCGCGCAGCGCGGCCAGCAGCGCCAGGCCGTCGAGCTTCGGCATCATGACGTCGCTGAGGACCAGGTCCGGCGGCTCGCGCCGCGCCGCCTCCAGCGCCTCCAGGCCGTCGGCCGCCAGTTCCACCGCGTAGCAGGGCGACAGCAGGTCGCGCAGGTAGGCCCGCATGTCGGCGTTGTCGTCGGCCACGATCACCCGCGCGCCGAAGGTCTCCGCGAAACGTGGGTCGGCCGAGGCCCAACCGCCCGCCTGGACGCGGCCCGGTTCGCCTTCGCCCACCGGCTCGGGCGCCGGGAGCCAGCGCAACGCCTCTTCCACGAAAGCGCGAGCGCCAGTCGTGGTGGCCACGCCCGTGGTAATGGCGGTGGCAGCAGCGGCTGCAGTGGTGACGGCATTGGCGGTGGCATTGGCGCCGGTCGTGGTGGCCGCCGCGGCGACGGGGAGCGGCGCCGATCCGCCCGCCCGCGCAGGCGATGCGGGCTGCCGGCCCAGCGGCAGCAGCACGCGGAACAGCGAACCTTCGCCCTGCACGCTGGAGGCCTCGATCCGTCCGCCGTGCAGCTTGACCAGCTCCTGCACCAGCGCCAGGCCGATGCCGGAGCCCTCGTGGGTGCGGCCCTCGGCGCCGGCCACGCGATGGAAGCGCTCGAAGACCCGCGGCAGTTCCTCCGCGGGGATGCCGGCGCCGGTGTCCGCGACCTCCAGCACCGCGAGCCGCGGGTCATGGCCCTGGCCGCGCAGGCGTACCGTGACCTGCCCGCGCAGGGTGAACTTGAAGGCGTTGGACAGCAGGTTCAGGACGATCTTTTCCCACATCTCGCGGTCGACCCAGGCCGACTGGTCCAGCGGCGCGCAGTCGACCTCGAAGGCCAGGCCGGCGCGTTCCATGGCGGAGCGGAAGGTGCTCGCCAGGTCGCGCGTCAACGCCGCCAGGTCGGTGGCCTCGAAGCGCGCCAGCGCGCGGCCGGCCTCGATCCGGGAGAAGTCCAGCAGCGTGTTCACCAGGCGTTGCAGGCGCGACGCGTTGCGCAGCACCAGGGCCAGGCGCTCGCGCTGCGGTCCGCTCAGGTCGGGCGCGGTCACCAGGTCCTCGAGCGGGCCCAGCATCAGCGTCAGCGGCGTGCGGAACTCATGGCTGATGTTGGAGAAGAAGGCCGTCTTGGCGCGGTCCAACTGGGCGAGCTCCTCGGCGCGGCGTCGTTCGGCCTCGTAGGCCGAGGCATCGGCCAGCGCCGCCGCGAGCTGGCCCGCGACCAGGTTGAGGAAGCTGCGGTAGGCCTCGTCGAGCGGCCGGCGCGGGCTCACGCCGGCCAGCAGGAAACCGGCCGGCTCGCGGCCGGCGCTCTTGAGCGGCAGCAGGACCGCGCGCTCGAGCGGCTCCGGCCACTCCGGCAGCCGCAGCGACACGCCCAGGGCCGCCATCGACGGCAGGTCCTGCGCCGGCGCGCCGTCCACCAGCGCGCGCAGCGGCCAGCCGTCGGGCGGATCGACCAGGTCGAGCCGCTCGGGCAAGGCCTCGGCGGCGCCGCGATGCGACGCCTCGCCGGCCGCGTCGTGGGCGAGCGGTCCGGTGCAGCCGGCGCGGCGCGCCCACTGTCCGCCGGGCTCGGTCAGGTACAGCGCGGTGAAGGGCAGGTCCAGCGGGTAGTCGGACAAGACCTCGCAGGAGCGCCGCGCGACGTCGTCCTGCTGCTCCACGCCGACGGTGCGCGTGGCCAGGTCCTTCAGCACCCGCAAGCGGCGCTCGCCGATCACGCGGTCGGTGACCTCGGTGACCACGCACCACATGCCGTTGACGCGCAGTTCGTCGTCGTGGACCGGGCTGTAGGAGAAGGTGTGATAGGTCTCCTCCGGGAAGCCGCTGCGCTCCAGGAACAGCAGCAGGCCTTCGTCCCAGGTCGCCTCGCCGGTGCCCAGCACATGGCGGATGCGGCTGTAGGCGGCATCCCAGACTTCGGCCCAGACCCGCTCGGAGCGCGCGCCGAGCGCCCACTCGCGCTTCAGGCCCAGCGTCGGCAGGTAGGCGTCGTTGCAGAAGAAGGTCATCTCCGGGCCCCACGCCAGCCACATCGCGTAGCGGGAGTCCAGCATCATCCGCAGCACCGTCTTGAGCGCGCGCGGCCAGCCGTCCGGCGGACCGAGCGGCGTGCGGGTCCAGTCCAGGGCCCGCATGCGCGCGCCCATCTCGCCGCCGCCGTCCAGGAAGTGCTCGCGGCGCGGCGCGGCCGGTGCACCGGGCTGCGGCGGGGAGGAGGGCACCAGTGCGGCCGCGTCGTTGCGGCCCTCGAGGGGCAGGCCGGCGGGACCGGCGGGCGGAACAGGCATCGGCAGGAATTCCCTCGTCGGGACAGGGACAGTCGAGTCTAGGCGTCGCCCAGCAAGCGGCGCACCCGCATCGGCCCTGCCTGGACGGCGGGGAGCGCCACGGCGATTGGGGGACGCGAACCGGCGTTGCTGGGAGCGGCGCTTGCCGCTGCCATCCATCCGCACCCGTACCCGCATCCGCATCCGCACCTGCGCTGGAGAGCCCCGCCCGATGGCCGATTCGATGGACCTGATCCTGTGGCGCCACGCCGAGGCCGCCGATGCCGCGCCCGGCATGGACGACCTGTCGCGGGTGCTGACCGGCCGCGGCGAACGCCAGGCCCGCGAGATGGCGCACTGGCTGGACCGGCACCTGCCGCGCGACACCCGTGTGCTGGTCAGCCCGGCGGTGCGCACGCGCCAGACGGTCCAGGACCTGCGCCGCAAGGTCGTGTCCAGCGACGCGCTCGCGCCCAAACGGGACGTGCGGGCGCTGCTCGAGGCCGCCGGCTGGGCCGAGGCGACGGCCCCGGTGATGGTCGTGGGTCACCAGCCGACGCTGGGACTGGCGCTCGCCCACCTGGTCGGCGGCGTGCCGCTGGACCGGCTCGCGGACACGACGCCCTGGCGGCTGCGCAAGGGCGGCGTCTGGTGGCTGCGCTGCGAGCGCGACGCCCGCGACCGGCCCGGCGTGCTGGTGGTGGCGGTGCGTTCGCCGGACCTGCCGTGATGCGCCGCCGGCCCTCGTTGCCGCGCCTTCGCGCCGGGGCGCCGGGGCAGGGGCGCCCGCTACACTGGCGGCTTGCCCACTGCGAAAGCTGCCTTGAGTTCCAGCCTGTTCCTCATCTTCCTGCTGATCGCCGCCAGCGCATTCTTCTCGATGGCGGAGTTGTCGCTGGCCGCGTCGCGGCGGCTCAAGCTCAGGCAGATGGCGGACGAGGGCGACCCGCGGGCCGCGCAGGTGCTGAAGGTGCAGGAGCAGCCCGGCCACTACTTCACCGTGGTGCAGATCGGCGTCAACACGCTGGCCATCCTGGCCGGCGTGGTCGGCGAGGGCGCGCTGACACCCCACTTCGAATCGCTGCTGCGGCCGCTGATCGACGTCGACACCGCGCAGCGCGTGGCCTTCGCGCTGTCCTTCGGCTGCGTCACGACGCTGTTCGTCGTGCTGGCGGACCTGCTGCCCAAGCGGCTCTCGATGAACGAACCCGAGCGCGTCGCGCTGGCCTTGATCCGGCCGATGCTGTTCCTGACCGTGCTGCTGCGGCCGGTCGCCTGGGCGCTGGGCCTGGTCACGGACGGCCTGCTGCGGCTGCTCGGCCGGCCGATGACGCCGGACAACACCATCACCCATGACGACATCCTCGCCATGGCCGCCGCGGGCCAGCAGGCCGGCGTCGTCGCGGCCGCGGAGCAGCAGGTGATCGAGAACGTGCTCGAGCTCGAGACCCGCACCGTGGAGTCGTCGATGACCTCGCGCGAGCGCGTCGTCTATTTCTCGCTCGACGACGACGAGGCGCTGGTGCGCACGCGGATCGCGGACTCGCCGCACTCGACCTACCTGGTCTGCGACGGCGAGATCGACCAGGTGGTCGGCTACGTCGACGCGACCGACCTGTTTCAGCGCGTGCTGCGCGGCGAGGTGATCTCGCTGCGCGCCGAGCCGGCGCTGGTCAAGAAGGTGCTGATCGTGCCGGACCGGCTGACGCTGGCCGAGGTGCTGACCCAGTTCCGCCAGGCACATGAGGACTTCGCGGTCATCGTCAACGAGTACTCGCTGGTGGTGGGCGTGATCACGCTGAACGACGTGATGAGCACGGTGATGGGCTCGCTGGTCTCCACCGACGAGGAGGAGCAGCAGATCATCCGCCGCGACGACGGCAGCTTCCTGGCCGACGGCATCACGCCGATCCCGGACGTGCAGCGCGCGCTGGGCGTGGACGACTTCCCGCACCCGGGCCAGTACGACACGCTGGCCGGTTTCCTGATGGTGATGCTGCGGCGCATCCCCAAGCGGACCGACGTCGTGGAATGGCACGGCTGGCGCTTCGAGGTCGTCGACGTCGACAGCCACCGCGTCGACCAGGTCATGATCGCCCGCGCCGCGCCGCCGGCGACCGACACGGGCGCCTGACCCCCGGCCGCCGGCCCTCCGGCAGCGTGTCCAGGGACGGCCTGACCAACGGCCGCGCGACCGGCCTGCGCCACAATGCGCGGATGACTGCCCAGCCCGCTTCCACTGCCTCCGCGGCTTCGCTTCCCCTCGACCAGGCCGCCGTCCGCGCCGGCGAACTCCGTGACCAGCTGCACCATCACGCCCACCTGTACTACGTGCTGGACGCGCCCGCGCTGCCCGATGCCGAGTACGACCGGCTGTTCCAGGAACTGCAGGCGATCGAGGCCGCGCATCCATCGCTGCTGACACCGGATTCGCCGACGCAGCGGGTCGGCGGCGCGGTGCTGGAAGGCTTCGAGCCGGTGCGGCACGTGGTGCCGATGCTGTCCATCCGCACCGAGACCGACACCGAGGCCAGCGGGGCCGAGAACTTCGACGCCCGCGTGCGTCGGGAACTGGACCTGGGCGAGCAGGCCGCGCCCGTCGAGTACGCGGCCGAGCTCAAGTTCGACGGCCTGGCGATCAGCCTGCGCTACGAGCGCGGCGTGCTGGTGCAGGCCGCCACGCGCGGCAATGGCGAGACCGGCGAGGACGTGACGCAGAACGTGCGCACGATCCAGCAGATCCCGCTGCGCTTGCGGGGCGACGGCGCCAAGGCCGAGGTGCTGGAGGTGCGCGGCGAGGCCTACATGCGCCGCGACGATTTCGAGAAGCTCAACGAGCGGCAGCGCGCCAACAACGAGAAGACCTTCGTGAATCCGCGCAACACGGCCGCGGGGGCGATCCGCCAGCTCGATCCGGCGCTGGTGCGGCAGCGGCCGCTGAGCTTCTTCGCCTACGGCATCGGCGAGACGCGCGGCTGGGACATCCCCGCCACGCACAGCGCGATGCTGGACGCGCTGCAGTCCTACGGGCTGCCGGTCAACGCCGACCGCGCGGTGGTGCGCGGCGCCGAAGGGCTGGTGAAGTTCCACCGCGAGATCGGCGAGAAGCGCGACGCGCTGCCCTTCGACATCGACGGCGTCGTCTACAAGGTCAACAGCCGCGAGCTGCAGCGGCGGCTCGGTTTCGTGTCGCGCGAGCCGCGCTGGGCGGTCGCGCACAAGTACCCGGCGCAGGAGCAGGTCACCAGGCTGGACCGCATCGAGATCCAGGTCGGGCGCACCGGCAAGCTGACGCCAGTGGCCAAGCTGGAGCCGGTCTTCGTCGGCGGCACGACGGTCAGCAACGCGACGCTGCACAACCTCTTCGAGATGCGTCGCAAGGGCATCCGCGTCGGCGACCAGGTGATCATCCGTCGCGCCGGCGATGTGATCCCGGAGGTCGTCGGCAAGGTGGACGCCAGGCGCGCGCACTACGTGCCCAACTTCCGCATGCCCAGCCACTGCCCGATCTGCGGCAGCGACGTGGTGCGCGAGAAGGGCGGCATCGACCACCGCTGCAGCGGCGGCATCTTCTGCCCGGCGCAGCGCAAGCAGGCGATGCTGCACTTCGCCGGCCGCCGCGCGATGGACATCGAGGGCCTGGGCGACAAGCTGGTCGACCAGCTCGTCGACGGCGGCCTCGTGACGAGCCTGCCGGGGCTCTACAAGCTCGGCGTGGCCAAGCTCACGGCGCTGGAGCGCATGGGCGACCGCAGTGCGCTGAACCTGATCGACGCGCTCGAGAAGAGCAAGCACACGACGCTGGCGCGCTTCCTCTTCGCGCTGGGCATCCGGCAGGTGGGCGAGACCACGGCCAAGGACCTGGCGAAGCACTTCGGCAACATGGATGCGCTGATGAACGCGACGGAGGAGCAGCTGCTCGCGGTGAAGGACGTCGGGCCGATCGTCGCCAGGAGCATCGCGGCCTTCTTCGCCGAGGCGCACAACCGGGAGGTCGTCGCGCAGCTGATCGCCGCGGGTGTGAGCTTCCCCGAGAGCGATGGCGCCGTCGCCGCGCCGGCGGGACCGCAGCCGCTGGCGGGCAAGACGCTGGTGCTGACGGGGACGCTGCCGACGCTGTCGCGCGACGAGGCCAAGGAGCTGATCGAGGCCGCGGGGGGCAAGGTCAGCGGGTCGGTGTCGAAGAAGACCAGCTACGTGATCGCGGGCGAGGAGGCGGGGTCCAAGCTCGACAAGGCGCGCGAGCTCGGCGTGACCATCCTCGACGAGGCAGGGCTGCAGGCGCTGCTTGCCGGGGAGGGGTGAGGGCCATCAGCCTGCCGCAGTCCGGCGCCGGATCGTCATCGCCATGCCCGCCGCCAGAAGGCAGGCGGCGCCCGCCACGTAGAGCGCGGGCGCATAGCTCAGCAGCAGGCTGCGGCTGAGTCCCGCGCCGTACGCGGCCACCGCGGCGCCGATCTGGTGGCCGGCGAAGATCCACCCGAACACCATGCCGACCTTCGCCGCGCCGAAGCGCTCGGCGGTCAGGCGCACCGTCGGCGGCACGGTGGCGATCCAGTCCAGCCCGTAGAACACCGCGAACAGCGACAACCCGTACAGCGTGAACTCCGCGCTCGGCAGCCACAGCAGCGACAGCCCGCGCAGCGCGTAATACCAGCACAGCAGCTTGCGGGCGTCGTAGCGGTCGCTCAGCCAGCCCGAGGCGATGGTGCCGATGAAATCGAACACGCCCATCATCGCGAGCACCGATGCCGCCGGCACCGCCGCCAGGCCGTAGTCGCCGCACAGCGAGATGAAATGCGTCTGCACCAGGCCGTTGGTCGACAGCCCGCAGATGAAGAAGGTGCCGAAGAGCAGCCAGAAGGTCGGCTGCGTCGACGCCTCGCGCAGCGCGACGAACGGCGTGCGCCAGGTCACGGCGGCCGCGGCGGGGGCGGCCGGTGCCGGGGTCGCCGAGGCCGGCTCGGCGCCATAGGGCGCCAGGCCCAGGTCCGACGGCCGGTCGCGCATGAACAGCAGCACCAGCGCCATCACGCCCAGGCACAGCACGGCCAGCGGCAGCAGCGGCGCGCGCCAGCCCCAGCGCTCGATCATCCAGGCGGCGACCGGCAGGCAGATCAGCTGGCCGGTCGCCGCGCTCGCGGTCAGGATGCCCATGACCAGTCCCCGGCGGGACGCGAACCAGCGGTTGGAGACGACCGCGCCCAGCACCAGCGCGGTCATCCCGCTGCCCAGTCCCAGCACCACGCCCCACAGCACGACCAGATGCCAGAGCTGCGTGACCAGCCCGGCCATCAGCATCCCGCCGCCGACCAGCGCCAGCGCCACGCTGACCACGGCCCGCACGCCGAAGCGCTCCATCAGCACCGCCGCGAACGGCCCCATCAGGCCGAACAGCGCGAAGCGCAGCGCCAGGGCCGACGAGATCTGGCTGGTGGACCAGCCGAATTCCTGCGCCAGCGGCTGCAGCATCGCGCCGGGCAGGCCCAGCGCGGCCGACATGAACAGCATCGTCAGGAAGGTCAGCCCGGCGATCACCCAGCTGAAATGGAGACCGCGATGGGTCAGGCGGTGGGACAGGGCGGCGGCGGGCATGCGGTTCCTTCGGTACCGGCGTCCGCGCCGGGCCGCCAAGGGGCGCCGTCGGGACGGTTTTTGATGATGGCCGGCATGGTATCGGCCTTCCCGAAGTCGAGCGCAGATTTAATGATGCCCCTACTCAAAATCGAGGATTCCGGCGTGCCGTCGCCGCGCTGGCCGAGCGCGCTTCCTACAATGCCGAGCATCATGAAAGTCACCAAAGAGCAATCGGCCGCCAACCGCCAGGCGCTGGTCGACGCGGCGTCCAAGCTGTATCGCGAGCGCGGCATCGCCGGCGTCGGCCTGGCGGAGATCTCGCGCGAGGCCGGCTTCACCCATGGCGGCTTCTACGGGCGCTTCGCGTCGAAGGAGGAGCTCGCGGCCGAGGCCTGCGACCAGGCCTTCGAGGCCTCGCTGTCCCGGCTGGCGACGCAGCTCGAGAAGCACGATGGCGACCTGGGGCCGTTCCTGAAGCGCTACTTCAGCGCCGCGCACCGCGATGCGCCGGGCGGCGGCTGCCCGATGGCGGCGCTGGGCGTGGACGCGGCGCGCGAGGGCGGCCTGCTGCGCGAGTCCATGAGCGCCGGCATCGGCGCTTATGTCCACGAACTGGCGACTCACCGGCCCGATGGCACGGTGGTCGAGACGCCGACCGCCGAGGATGAGGCCCGCGCGATCGGGCTGCTGGCCACCATGGTCGGCGGACTGGTGCTGGCCCGGGCCTGCGCGGGCGCGGCGCCGGGGCTGTCGGAGCGGATCCTCAGGACGTCGCTGGCGGCGTCGTCGAAGGCAGCCTGAGCACGCCCACCGCCAGCGCGGTGCCCAGCAGCACCACCAGGCAACCGGCGGCCATGCTGGCGCTCAGGGTCTCGCCCAGGAAGATCCAGCCCCACAGCAGGCCGAAGACCGGGATCAGGAAGGTCACCGAGATCGTGTTGGTCGGCCCCACCCGCTTCATCAGGCGGAAGAACAGGATGTAGGCGACGCCGGTGCACAGCAGCGCCAGCAGCGCGACCGCGCCCCAGGCGTGCGCGCTGGGCATCGCGGCCGGTCGCATCGACCAGGCCGGCGCGGCCAGCAGCAGGGCGGCGGCGAACTGGCTGCCGGTGGCCACGGCCAGCGGGCTGGCGCCGGTGAGGTAGCGCTTGGTGGCGCTGGCGGCGACGCCGTAGCTCAGCGCGGCGATCAGGCAGGCGACGATCGCGAAGCCGCTGCCGCCCGGCTTGAACGAGGCCTTGTCCCAGGCCAGCAGGACCACGCCGGCGAAGCCCAGCGCCAGGCCCAGCATCCGCGAGCCGTCCAGGCGCTGCCCGAACCAGGCCCAGGCCACCAGCGCGCCCCACATCGGCGTGGTGGCGTTGAGGATGCTCGACAGGCCGGCGTTGATCGACAGCGCGGCATAGCTGAACAGCGCGAACGGGAAGGCACTGTTGAGCACGCCCACCAGCAGCAGGCCCTTCCAGTGGGTACGCAGGTCGCCGAGGCCCTCGCGCAGGCCCAGCAGCGGCAGCAGGAACAGCGACGCGCCGGCGACGCGCACCGCCGCGGTGGCCACGGCGCCGAACTCCGGCGCGGCCAGCCGCATGAACAGGAAGGACGCGCCCCAGATGGCGGCCAGGACGAGCAGTTCGATCAGATCGCTTCGCTTCACGCGGATACCCCTGGTGTGTTGTTGTCGTGGCGCCGTGCCGGCGGGCCGGACGGCGAGGGGCGAAGCGTAGCCGGAAGACCGCCCTCGATTGTCAGTAGGGCCTCCTTGCGATGCAGCCCGCCTGCGTAGCCGGTCAGGCTGCCGTCTGCGCCCAGCACGCGGTGGCACGGGATCAGCACCGACACCGGATTGCGCCCGACCGCCGCCGCGACCGCGCGCACCGCCTCCGGCCGGCCCAGGCGCGCGGCCAGTTCCCCATAGGTCACGGTGAGGCCGGACGGGATGTCCAGCAGCGCGCGCCAGACGGCTTGCTGGAACGCGGTGCCGGCCGGTGCCATCGGCGGCAGCGGCGGTGGCGTCGAGGCCGCGTCGCGACCGGCGAAGTAGGCCGTCATCGCGGCCACGGTCTCGCGCAGCAGCGGATCGGCGTCGTCACGGGGCGCGTCGATCGTGCCGGGGTGGTACTTCTGATCCTCGAACCAGAGGCCCGACAGGCCCTGGGCATTGCGGGCGATCAGCAGGCGGCCCAGCGGGGTGTCGGCCTCGGTCCAGGCGGTGTGCGTGACAGTGGACGTCTTCATGGCGTGGTTCCTTTGCGGGGTCTGAGCGCGGCTTCCCGCCACAGTTGCAACACGGCGTAGCTGCGGTAAGGGGCGAAATGCTCGGCGGCGGCGACCAGCTCGCGCGGCCGCAGCGGCTGCCCGGCGCGTTGCTCCAGGCATTGCTTGAGCACCACGTCGCCCGGCAGGAAGGCATCCGGCCAGCTCCAGCCTCGCATCAGCATGTAGTGCGCGGTCCAGGGGCCCAGGCCGGGCAGGGCGGCCAGCTCGGCGATGGCGTCCTCCACCGTGCCGCGGCCCTGCGCGAAGGCCAGCGTCGGCCAGTGGCGGGCCAAGTCGATCAGCGCCTGCGCGCGCCGTCCGGGCATGCCCAGGGTGGCGATCTCGTCCACCGTCGCGGCGGCCAGCGTGGCGGGCGTCGGGAAGGCATGCGTCACGCCGGGCGGCGCATCGGCGGCCTCGGGCAGAGGCTCGCCGAAACGCGCGATCAGGCGGGTCGCCAGGGTGCGCGCCGCGGCGACCGTCACCTGCTGGCCCAGCACCGCGCGGATCGCCAGCTCGAAGCGGTCCAGCGAGCCCGGCAGCCGCAGGCCTTCGGCGGCCGGGCCCAGGGTCTCGCCGAGCGCCGCGGCGATCGCCTGCGGGTCGGCGTCCAGGTCCAGCCAGCGGCGCAGCCGCGGCATCAGCGTCGCGATCGCCGGCCACAGCGAGGGGCTCAGCGACACCCGCACCTGCGGGCGCTCGGCGCCGTCCGGGCTCAGGCGCAGCGCCACCCAGCCCAGCAGGTCGGGCTGGCCCGCCCGCGTCAGCCGCACGCTGCGCGCCAGCGACAAGCCGGCCACGTCGACCTGCTCCACGCCAGGCACCGCGCGGGCGGCCAGGAAGCGCAGCAGCTCGGTGCCGAGCAGCGGCGGCCGCAGGTCCAGGCGCAGTTCGGTGGTCTCCGCCGCGCGCTCGGGCCGGGCGCCCTCGGCCTCGGCGCCGCCCTTGCGCAGCGCGGTCGGGCTCAGGCGGTAATGCTCCTGGAAGGCGGCGTTGAAGCGGCGCAGGCTCGAGAAACCGGCCGCCAGGGCGACTTCGGCGATCGGCAGCCGGGTGTCTGTCAGCAGCTGCTTGGCCAGCAGCAGTCGGCGCGTCTGCAGGTACTGCAGCGGCGCCACGCCGTGCACGGCGGTGAAGACGCGCCGCACATGCCGTTCGCTGACGCCCAGGCGGGCGGCCAGCGCGGGCAGCGAGGCCTCTTCCGGCGCGCATTCGTCGAGCCAGCGCGCCGCTTCCCGGGCCAGCACCTCGGCGGCGTCCATCGTGCTCCAGGGGCGTGCGGCGGGCGCCAGTTCGGGGCGGCACTTCAGGCAGGGGCGAAAGCGCGCGGCCTCGGCCAGCATGGCGCTCGGGAAGAAGCGGCAGTTCTCCCGGCGCGGCGTGCGCACCCGGCAGATCGGCCGGCAGTACACGCCGGTCGAGGTCACGCCGACGAACCACTGGCCGTCGAAGCGCGCATCCCGCGCCAGCAGCGCGGGGTAGCAGTGGTCGGGGTCGAGGAGGAAGTCCATGGCCAGGATGATAGGAGCCGGCCTGCGCCGGATCTGGCCGTTTTCGGACATGTCCCTGCGGGCCGCCGGGGCCCGGCCGCGCGCCCCCTTGGTCCGCGAATTGCCTGCGTGCACCGGGTTACACGGACGCCGCATGGGGCCTGCCTACAATGCGCCCCAGTTTTTGAACCATCACCCATTCCTGCAAGGACGCACATGCAAGTTCACGCATCCATCTTCAAGGCCTATGACATCCGCGGTGTCGTGGGCACGACGCTGGACGAGGCGCTGGCCGAGCACCTCGGCAAGGCCTTCGGCACCGAGGCGCTCAAGCTCGGCGAGAAGGCGGTCGCCGTCGGCCGCGATGGCCGCCTGTCCGGCCCGTCGCTGGTGGATGCGCTGATCCGCGGCTTGAAGTCGACCGGGCTGGATGTCGTCGACATCGGCGCCGTCACCACGCCGATGCTGTACTACGTCGCCGCCACGCGCGGCAAGCATGGCTGCAACTCCGGCATCCAGGTCACCGGCAGCCACAACCCGAAGGACTACAACGGCTTCAAGATGGTCCTCAAGGGCGCCGCCGTCTACGGCGAGCAGATCCAGGACCTCAAGCGCCGCATCGAGGCCGAGGACTACGCCACCGGCAAGGGCCGCGTGGCCTCGATGGACATCATCGCCGAGTACACCCAGCGCATCGTCCGCGATGCGAAGCTGGCGCGTCCGATGAAGATCGTCGTCGACAGCGGCAACGGCATCCCCGGCGCGACCGCCCCGGCCATCCTGCGCGCGTTGGGCTGCGAGGTCATCGACATCTTCTCCAAGGTGGACGGCGACTTCCCCAACCACCATCCGGACCCCTCGCGTCCCGAGAACCTCGAGGACCTCAAGCGCGTCGTGCATGCCACCGATGCCGAGCTGGGCCTGGCCTTCGACGGCGACGGCGACCGCCTGGGCATCGTCACCAAGGACGGCACGATGATCATGCCGGACCGCCAGATCATGCTGATCGCCGCGGACATCCTCAAGCGCCTGCCGGGCTCGGAGATCATCTTCGACGTCAAGTGCACCCAGCGCCTGGCTCCGTGGATCCGCGAGCACGGCGGCAAGCCGCTGATGTGGATGACCGGCCACTCGCTGGCCAAGGCCAAGCTCAAGGAGACCGGCGCACCGCTGGCCGGCGAACTCTCCGGCCACATCTTCTTCGCCGAGCGCTGGTACGGCTTCGACGACGCGATGTACACGGCGGCGCGCATGCTGGAGATCCTCTCGCGCAGCGAGGACCCGTCCAAGGTCCTCCACGACCTGCCCAACAGCGTCAACACGCCCGAGCTCAACGTTCCCTGCAAGGAAGGCGAGCACCACGAGGTCGTGGCCAAGCTCAAGGAGATCGCCGAGTTCCCGAATGCCAAGGAGATCGTCACGATCGACGGCATCCGCGTCGAGTACGACGACGGCTTCGGCCTGGTGCGCGCGTCCAACACCACGCCGGTGCTGGTGCTGCGCTTCGAGGGCCACACCCAGGAGGCGCTCGAGCGCATCCAGAAGGAAGTCCTGGCGCAGCTCACGCGCGTGAAGCCGGACATCACCTTCACCTCGGGCCATTGAGCGACGCTCGCTGCCGGTGACGCCGGACTCGTTCAAGGAGCGCCTGGCGCGCGGCGTCTTCAGCACGGTGCTGAGGCTCGCCGCGCCGGCGTACTTCCTGCGCCTGTTCCTGCGCGGCCGTCAGGAGCCCCTCTACGCGGCGCATCCGGCCGAACGCTTCGGCTTCGGCGCGGCGATCGAACCCGGCGCGATCTGGGTCCATGCGGTCTCGCTGGGCGAAACACGCGCCGCCGCGGCGCTCATCGAGCAGCTGCGGCGGGAGCGGCCCGGCCTGCGGCTGCTGCTCACCCACACCACGGCGACCGGCCGGGAAGCCGGCCGCGCGCTGCTGCGCGACGGCGACACGCAGCGCTGGCTGCCCTTCGACACGCCGGGCGCGGTGCGGCGATTCCTGCGGCGCACCCGGCCCGCGGTCGGCGTGCTGATGGAAACCGAGATCTGGCCCAACGTCCAGCACGAGGCGCTGAAGGCCGGCGTGCCAATGGTCCTGGCCAATGCGCGGCTCTCCGCGCGCAGCCTGCGCCGCGGCGAGAAGTTCAAGGCGCTGCTGGCGCCCGCGGCCCGCAGCCTGCGCCTGGCGCTGGCGCAGACCGCCGAGGACGCCGACCGGCTGCGCCAGGCCGGCGTCGCCGAGGTGCGTGTCAGCGGCAACCTGAAATTCGACCTGCAGCCCGACGAGGCCCTGCTCGCGCGCGGACGCGCCTGGCGCGCCGGCCTGAACCGGCCGGTGGTGATGCTGGCGGTCTCCCGCGAGGGCGAGGAGGCCGCGATGCTCGCGGCCTGGAAAGCGGCGCAAGCGGAGCGGTCGCAAGCGGGTTCACCGCTGCTGCTGATCGTGCCGCGTCATCCGCAGCGCTTCGACGAGATCGCCGCGATGGTGACGGACGCCGGCCTGACGCTGGCGCGCCGCAGCGCCTTCGGCACCAGCGACATCGCGACGCCGCCCCTGAGCGCGGGCGTGGCGGACGTGTGGCTGGGCGACTCGATGCGCGAGATGGCGCTGTACTACGGTCTGGCTGACGTGGCGCTGCTGGGCGGCAGCTTCGAGAAGCTTGGCGGGCAGAACCTCATCGAGACAGCGGCCTGCGGCGTTCCGCTCTTCATGGGCCTGCACACCTTCAACTTCGCCGAGGCGGCGGAACTGTCGCTGCAGGCCGGCGCCGCGCGCCGCGTAGCCACGCTGACGGAGGGCCTGTCGCAGGCGCTCGCGCTGCTGACGCAGCCCAACGAGCGGCAAGAGATGGCGGACGCTGCGACGGCCTTCGCGGCCGCGCATCGTGGCGCGGCGCAGCGGATGGCCACGCCGATCCTGGAACTTGCCGCGGTCTGATCCGGCGTCCTCGGTCGCAAATCCGTCGAAGGACGGTGCTGATCGGGGACGGGATGGCTTGGGGTTTTGGCGCTTGCCGCCAGGGCCCCATGCCATCGCGGCCAACGCCCGGATCGTTGCAGGCGTCTTCTACTGGTTGCTGGTCGACCGAACCTCACCGAGCGTGGTCACGCCCTGCAGCACCTTCGCGATGCCATCCTGACGCAGCGTCCGCATGCCCTCGGCCATTGCGAGGTGCATCAGCTCCTCGGCCCGGCCGCCGGTCTGGATCAATCGGCGGATGGGCCGCGACACGGTCAGCAACTCATGCAGCCCCGCGCGGCCCTTGAACCCCGTGTGATCGCACTTGTCGCACCCGGGCGAGTGGTAATGCAGCAGATTGGGCTGCCCGAACTGGCCTTTCCACTCGGCCAGCACCGACTCACGCGCTGGCCGGTTCTCGGCCGAGAACACGTGCAGGTAGTCGTCGAGCAGTTCGTTAAGCGTCGCCTCGGGCATCGGCTCCGACTTGCGGCAGGCCGGGCAGATGCGCCGCACCAGCCGCTGGGCCAGCACCGCGAGCAGCGAGTCGGCGAAGTTGAACGGGTCCATGCCCATGTCCAGCAGGCGCGTGACGGTTTCGGGCGCGCTGTTGGTGTGTAGCGTGGACAGCACCAGGTGGCCGGTCAGCGAGGCCTCGACCGCGATCTCGGCGGTTTCCTCGTCGCGGATCTCGCCGACCATGATCACGTCCGGGTCCGCGCGCAGGAAGGCGCGCAGCGCCTTCGCGAAGGTCCAGTCGATCTTCGGGTTGACCTGCACCTGCCGCAGCCCCGCCTGCGTGATTTCGACCGGATCCTCGGCCGTCCAGATTTTGCGCTCCGGCGTGTTGATGTTGGCCAGCACCGAGTGCAGGGTCGTCGTCTTGCCCGAGCCCGTCGGGCCCACGCACAGCACCATGCCGTAGGGCCGCTCCGACGCCGCCTTGAGCTCGCGCAGGTTGTGTTCCGAGAAGCCCAGCTTCTCCATCGGGATCGGCTTGGCCGAGGCCAGGATCCGCATCACTACGTCCTCGAGCCCGTTGTTGGTCGGGATCGTCGCGACGCGCAACTCGATCTTGTGGCGCTCCGAGAACTTGGCGAAATTGATCTTGCCGTCCTGCGGCTTGCGACGCTCGGAGATGTCGAGGTCGCACATGATCTTGATGCGCGCGATCATCGCGCTGCGATACGTGTGCGGCAGTTCCAGGTGGGGCTGCAGCACGCCGTCCTTGCGGAAGCGGATTTTGACCTTCTCCTTGCCCGGATAGGTCTCGATGTGGATGTCCGACACGTTCTGGTTGTGCGCGTCGATGATCATCGTGTTGATCAGCCGGACCAGCGAGTT
>Ga0055524_1000622_pt1 | contig 25436 bp, 20 predicted proteins | sample AraplaCol_mCL_r2_2_FD_55011 | JGI IMG/M metagenome (GOLD analysis project Ga0055524, IMG submission 55011) | Arabidopsis root microbial communities from North Carolina, USA - plate scrape MF_Col_mCL_r2 | ecosystem: Host-associated > Plants > Roots > Endosphere | place: USA: North Carolina...
CCGAAAGCGCAAAGCGCTGCTGGAAGCAGAACGCGCCGCCATCGTGGCCGAACTGCCAGCGGACGAACCGCACCACAGCGACGAAGCGTAATCCGCCTCATCGCCAGCAAAAACGCCACCCTCGGGTGGCGTTTTTTTTTTGACTCAAACCAGTGAATTGGGTCCACGTTCAGTAACTCTTGTCGGAAGAGAGCTGAATTCGCTTTCGGCAAATCAATGATGCATCAATGATTTGATTGATTTTTGAAGGGGAGTCACATATATTGGTTCTGCAAGAACTACAACGGAGTGCGAAATGGCCAAGACAACATGGAAACTGCTAGAGAATGTAAACCAAGAATTGGTTTCACATCGAAAGATTCAACCAAGCTTTTTCAAGATTTTGGCATCAAGAATACAATCGACCCTTGACTCTAAGCGAGAGGAGGAAATCGTTAGCTTAGCCAAGCAACTTGACCAAATGCTAAAGCAAGCATATTCGATTTCTGCTCGTGACGTAGCCTCCAAACTTTCTGAAGCAATCTCACTCGAGGAGCCGATTGAGAGTGCTTATATCTTAGGACAATTGAGTTTCGCTCATCAGCTTGCAACTGTTACGGCTGGCACCCGGATAGGAGATAAAGAAATGTCGCGTGCTAAAGACCAACGCTTTCGTCCCTATCTGCAAGCCCTTTTGGACGCACCACTAAGCGGAACCGAGTTGGCGGACATTTGCGGGCAACGACCAGAGACCGTCAGCAGGAACATCGGCGAACTTAGAGAGCTTGGGATCGTCGATTACCGCAGACAAGGCACTGCCTTTGTGAATTTCCTAACGCCATTGGGGCGTGCATTCGCTCTCTCAGTGGGGTTATGCCCTTCGACAGCCTTGTTAAATCCAAAGTCTGAGGAGCTAGAAAAGATGAGAAATGAAGTTAGCCCGGCAATGCGCAGTTTTCCGGTGATTGGCATGAAACAAAGGTTGGCAGCGTAATATGGGCAAGATCATCACTTTCTATTCCTTTAAGGGAGGAGTTGGGCGAACAATGGCGTTAGCAAATGTTGGATTGCTATCAGCCTTCAATGGGAAGCGCGTATTGTTGATGGACTGGGATCTTGAGGCTCCCGGACTCGGATATTACTTCCGCGGGCTTTTGAATCGCCGCGATGAGATCGCGCTTCGCGAATCGCCGGGAATATTGAATATCTTGTCTGATTGGTCCGATAGCGTTAGACCATCTTCCAACGACGCTGATTTAACGAAAATTCGTCAGAGATATCATGAAGGAACGCCATTTTCTAATAGTGTTCGCAGTTTAGTTGAGCCTGGTATTGCAGCGGAGATCTTCCCGGACACAGCTTGTTTGCATTTTATTGGCGCAGGGAGTCGAAAAATTGGCCAAAATGAAGCTCCATACGAGCAAGCACTTGCTGAGTTTTCATGGACGAATTTCTTTTCCGAGCATGTGGGTGGATTTCTTTTGGAAAGCTTGCGTGCGTGGGCAAAAGAAAATTACGACCTGGTCCTAATTGATAGTCGAACAGGATTGGCAGATGCTGCTGGCATTTGCACCATGCAAATGCCAGATGAAGTTGCCTTATGCTTTGCGTTAAATCATCAAAACATTGAAGGTACAGCTAGAGTCGCTGCATCGATTAATTCTCTGGCCCATAAGGAAATAAAGGTCCGAGCAGTGCCCATGCGTGTTGCGCGGCGCGACAGCTCAGAGAGCAGCGACGCTCAGGCCCGTGCAATTTCAGCGCTAATTAATACCGCAAAACTCAACTCGGATATGGTCAAATTCGATTTGCAGAATTTGGCAATTGCGTTCGAAGATAGCGTTCCCTTTTACGAAACCCTTGCTCCATTTGCTGCAAACGATCCGGCGCTTGATCCGCTCTGCTTATCCTATTTAAGATTGACAAAATCACTTATTGGTACAGACGTATTGCTGAAGCCAATAAATGCAGGGGTGACAAGGCGCGTTCGAGAAAGGCTATCTCCTCGAAACGCTACGACGCAATATCTTTATGAATTACAATCTGCGGAGCCGGCCCGGACATTCTCAGAGCTTCATAGGTTAACGGAAATCGCCCAAGACACTGCGCTTGAGAATGGATCGTTGGACGTTGAGTATATTTTTGCTCTTTTTGACGGTGCGGTTGACTTGCTAAGTAAGTTAGAAGAAGTTGATGAGGCATTTGAGCTACTGAAAGGTGTTCGTGAGGTCGTACGACTGCTCGCTGATCGTAATGATTCCGAGTGGGGCCAGGTGTATCTTTCACTCCTGCAACGCTCACTGTTGGAGATATCTGTTTATGGCAGAGACCAGGATGAATTCGAGATAAGACGGGAGATTGAAGCAGGGCTTTCCGATTCAACCGAAACGGAAGACCTAGTTCGTAGGCTTTCTAATTTGACCGAGCTAGCTCGTCTACATGTCAGAGTTGGGGAAATGCAAACCGTACCGCCTGTACTCGAATGCATTAAAACCGTTCTTGACGTCTTGGTACCGCGGCAACTGACTTCAGCGCAAAAGTGGCAACTGTTTCTTGCCCTAATCAACGCGACTTTGGTTGGAAGTGAGGCTGCGGAATTGACGGGAAATATTGATGAGGCAAGAAGGATCTTAGAGAAAGGTTTAACCGATATAAGGAATATGCGTGCTCAGTTTGGTGATGGTGGACAAGATGAATTCGATAAGCTTGAGTTTAATCTTCATTTCCGCTTAGCCATCTTGCCTGGCATGCCTGCTGAAGTTGGTGCTCGCCACTGCGTCGCCGCTGCGGAGTTGGCAACACAAGAATTTCCGTTTCGCTATATCCAGCTAGCTAAAATTGTTCTGTCTGCGGACGGAGATCGCCGAGTTGTGGCTGAGTTTTGCGATAAAGCATTTACTTCCCATCGTCGACGTAGGTTGGTCCCGTATTTTGTCCGAAACCCGAATAGAGCAATTGAATTCCTTCAGACGCTCAGAGATTTCCTGAAGGAGCTAAGCGAAAGTGGCAATATAGAGCAGCCGACAACTCAATTGTTAACCCAAACCTTTATTGAAACTCTTCAGACTGCCCTTAAGCAAAAATACATAATTGCTGGAAGTGCACATCGAATAGCTCGCCTCGCTGAGGAATTTGTCGCCCGTTTGAACAGGATTGGGTTCAATGATGAGCCAGCACTGATTGTGCTCGAAGAGGCATTAAATTTGATAAAAAATAAGGCTAATAGGGATAACTAATGGATTTGGAGGAGTGGGCAAGGCAGGTATTCGAGAATCCAGCACATCTATTTTTTTCGCTGTGGCAACTTGCTTCTGGGCTCAATACTTTCCAACGGACGACCTCGGATCCATGCGCTGACTTGGTTTTGGCATTCGATAAGTCGTTGTCCACAGAGTCAACAGAAGTGGCCGTGCGAGGTATCGTGGATACCATTTTATCGGCTAAAAATGATGTGAGATCTCGCAAACATGGCACTGTATTATGTGCAATGAGGTGCATTGATCAAAAATTTTTGACAATACACCCGCGATCGCAATGTACCATTCATAAAGGAATCGAAGTTGAGAGTCCAGTTGACTGGCTTTGTGACTTAGCTGAAACACGGGCGTTAGCGGGCTCCTATTATTCTGTGGGAGGCATGCATCTAATTTCTCGTGGACCACTGACTCGTCAGGCGCGAGCCCAATTCGCGGGCGGAGGCGAACGTCTGCAGGATTATTTTTCTGCTTTAGCTGTAGTTCCGTCAACATATCGGAATAATGAGTCTCAGATTCGGGTGCGACACGCGGTATTGGCGTCTGGTGGGATTTCAGGCGTGGCCAAAGCAGAAAACTTAGGATCCGAGCGTGTCGCCTTTGCTCCTGTGGCGCGCAAAAATGAAGATCTGCGAATTGTTCAATCTGAAGTCGGTGGTCAAGGATTCATAGAAGTTGAAATGACAGTTGATGCTGCCTCGATTTTGACGAATGTGATTCGAGAAGTTGGAAGCGTTGACTTATTAATAGCGCCAGAGATGACTGTTAATCAGGCTTCTGCAGAGAACATAGCGGAGAATATTCGAGCCGGAACTTTTCCGTCTCCACGCATGGCCGTTGTTGGGTCAGGAAATTCGTCGGAGATCAGTGGTGATGGTCTATGCTGGAATCAGGCGTCAATCTTAAATCAATTTGGCGTTATTCTCTGGCAGCAACGAAAAGTTTGGACGTCGGGCTTTAACTCGACTCGAGCCGCCGAGTATGGTTTGACATGCCCTGATGGAAAATTTCTTCTTGAGAAAAATGCTGAATCAACTGAAGTTGTAATCGCGGATATTGATGGGCTTGGGCGGTGCGTTGTTTTGATTTGCCAAGATTTGGAGTCGAAACCTCTTGCTGCGGATCTTCTCCTAGATTATCAGCCCGACTGGGTACTAGTTCCGATACTGGACCAAGGTATAACTCCTGGCCGTTGGGCACATCAACGTGCATTTGAACTGAGCGCGAATTCAAGCGCTAGATTTCTCGTTGCCAGTAGTTTATCGCTAGTGCCGGAAGGATGTTCGACGATTCCCCCTTGTGGATTTGCAATCGGGCCGAAGGCGATGAGTGATGATGGGCGAGACAGCGACAGAACTTTTAAAGCTGCGATAGTGGATCCCAAAGGCGCAAGAGAGTTTGTAACTATTCAATGGCGGAATGGTGATTGGGAGCAGACGGTCATGAATGCGCAATCCTCCAAAGAATAGCATTAGTATGTGAGCCAGTCCGATCGGTAAACAGCGCTTTGCGCTCTTCGGCTTTCCACACTTCCTTCTCTTTGCGGGCACGGTGGAAGGCCAGGCCAGTACCTGCTGGAAGTAGACCGCACCGCGATCGTGGCCGAACTGCCAGCGGACGAACCGCACCACAGCGACGAAGCGTAAGCCGCCTCAACGCCAGCAAAAAAAGCCACCCTCGGGTGGCGTTTTTTTTGCACTACGGCAGAGCCCGTGTCACACCTTGGGGCCAGACCCCAAGGTGTGACACGAACTCGTCAGTTGATCTTGGCCTTGATCAGCACTGGAAGATGATCGGACGGGAAGCGGCCGTAAAATGAATCGGTCAGCGTTGCGTAGCTGGCCACCTTCACTTGCGGACTGACGAAGATGTAGTCGATACGCTCTTTCAGCGGGCTATCGATTTTGAATCCGTTGAAGGTGCCAGCCGGGCCATAGGCTGGCTTCGCGCTGATATCGAATGCATCGGCCAGCTGAGACTTCATGGTGCCAATCTGTTCCGTCTCCGGCACGGAGTTGAAGTCGCCGGCCACGATCACCGGATCCGAGCCGGCAATTTCCTTTACCTTGCGCAGCATCAGCTTGGCCGATTCGCGGTGAGCCACCTCGCCCTCGTGGTCGAAGTGCACGGAGAAGAAGTAGAACTTGCGGCCGGTCTGGCGGTCCTGCAACTGCGCCCAGGAAGCGATCCGGTGGCAGCAGGTAGCATCCCAACCCAGCGAAGGGCGCTCAGGCGTCTGGCTCAGCCAAAAATCGGCATTGCGGAGCAGGGTAAAACGCTGCCGCTTGTAGAAGATAGCGGAATGTTCGCCGGCATGCTTGCCATCATCGCGGCCGACGCCAACGTGTGCATACTCCTGCATGCCATCCAGGTCGGCGATCTGCTCCGGCAACCCCTCCTGCGTCGCAAGCACATCAAAGTCGTGATAGCGCACCAGGCTCTTGACCAGTTCCTTGCGGAGCGGCCAAGCGTTGGGGCCGTCGCTTGCCGTGTTCATGCGCAGATTGTAGGTGGCGATATTCAGCGTCGCATCCTGCTGCGCAAGCGCTGAAGGGGCGAGAGCAGCCAGGAATGCGAGCTGGAGCAAACGGCGGCGGGGTGTCATCATGCGGGAGTCCCTCTATCGAATAATCCGGTATTTGGCCAGTTGCGGTACCCAGGCTGTCTCGAAGATCTTCGCGAAGCCCGCACTGGTCGGGTGAATTTCGTTTGTCCAATCCTTTTTGTATTTGCCGGGGTAGTGCGCAAGTATGCCTCGGCTATCGATGTGAGTGATTTCGTTGCCGGGAATGTCGAATGGTTTGATTGCCTCGTCATTGAGCCGGTCTATGAGGATCCTCATGATCTGAGACCTCAACAGCATATCGGATTTCACGCGCGCCTTATCCATGGCAGGCGCGAGCCACGGCCCGCTTTTGATCAGGCCAGCCTGAAACCCCCGGCCATCGGGAGTCGGATAGTCGTATCCGTTGAGGAAGATGGGACGTACGAGATCATCATTTCGATACGCCCACCGGATATCGTGAATGAGCGATCCAAGCGCGGAAGAAATCCGCCGAAGCAGGGTCTCGATCCCGACAGGATCAAAACAGTCTTCCGGGGAAGTGCAGGCCGAACAGTCAGAGCGCAAGGCCAGGGAATAATCGACAGCATCGTTTCCCGCCCCGCTGATGTAGAACTCAGAGAAACCGTGATTCCAAAGGGGCGACAACCAGTGCTCAACTTCCTTGGCATACTTGCCCGCCCCAACATAGTCTTGCAGCTCCGCGCCGTTGTAGCCCAGAAGACGCACATTGGAATGGTCTGCTGAAGTACGCGGGTGGCTGACCAGGGTCTCTAAAATATTATGGTTGGGGTACCAGAACCATGAATCACCGATTGCCAATGCTGAACAGAATTCACCCGGCTCCTCTTGTTCATGACTGCGATAGATTCTGCCCATAAAGATCTCCTTACATGCGGACCGAGTATAGGTCTAGCAGTCTGGAGTGGCAAATGGGAAGTCACGAGCCGTGACCTCCCGCCTGCCAGGCCCTATTTTGCGGGCTCGATGCTTTGCGGGTAGCGGAAGCGGTTATCCGGGTCCCAATGCGATTTCACCTTCTGCAGATTTTCGTAGTTCTCACCGAAGTAGCCTTGCTGCCAGTCCTTGTATTCGGCGTTCACATAGTTCTGGTAGTAGCGGTTGGACCATAGGCCTTTCATGTCCGGCGACTCGTAGTAGTCCTTGAGCCAGCGGAAGGCTTCGGCCTTTTCACTGTCCTGCATCCAGAACGAATCGGTGAAGATGTCGAAGTAGGCGTTGCGGTGCACGAAGGCTGTTTCGTGCGGCGCGACCTTGTTGATTGCGCCGCCATACGGTTCCATCGACACGATGTTGTAGGGATTGGGGCTGGTCTTGAAGTAGTCGACCATCTTCTGGAACTCCTGCTCGCTCAGCGCGCGTTCGATATAGGCGCAGCGCTTGGTTTCCTTGATCGTGTCGGGGATGATGCCCTCGACGTTATCGAGCAGGTGTTCATTGGCCGCCGCGTAAGGAATCTGGCGCTGCCACAGTGGCCCGGCAGGGAAGCTCGGCGTGCCGATATCGAGCAGCGGCTGCATGGCTGCCTGCGCGGCTTCCTTGCTGGCGCCGGAGTAGATGCCGCGGATGCAGAAGTAGGGGCGGTTGATGGTGCAGCTCTCGCCGCCCGGCGCCTTGCCCGGCACTTCCTCGATGGCGAGGAAACCAAGCAGGCCGAGGTCGAGATCCTGCAGCGTCTTGGTCATCTTGTCCTGCCACGTCTTCAGCACTTTGGCCGCGTCATCGATAGGCCAGTTGACCTGGATTGGCCAGACATCTTTCAGTTTCTGCAGCTGGTACTTCATGCCGACCACGATGCCGAAGTTACCGCCGGTGCCGCCCTGGTGCGCCCATAGCAGCTCCCGATTGTGTTTGGCGTTGGCGGTGACGATCTCGCCGGCCGCGGTCACCATGCGCACCTCGATCAGGCTGTCGCAGGCGATACCCCAGCGCATGCTGGTGTAGCCGTAGCCGCCGCCCATGGTGTAGCCGGCCATGCCGACCGAGTTGCAGCTGCCGCCGGGATTGTGCAGTCCGTATGCATTCAATTCCTGGTTGTACTCGCCCCACGTGACGCCCGCGCCGACCGTGGAGGTCATGCCAGCTTCGTCGACGAAAATGCCTTTGATGTTGGAGACATCGATCAGCACGCGGCCATCCAGTACCGAGTAGCCTTCCGTGCTGTGCCCACCAGCGCGCATGCAGACCGCGAGATTCTGCTCGTTGCAGAACTTGACGGCTTCGACCACGTCGGCGCTGCCGGTGCAGTAGACGATCATCAGCGGATAGCGGTTGAAAGCGTTATCACTGTCCATGCGCCCGCTGGCATAGGGCGGATCGAAGGGGGTGACGACCTGCCCATTCAGCTTCTTCGTCAAGGCCTGGAAGGCGGCGGGGCTGATGCCGTGCTCTTCGAGATAGGCGGTGAGGGGCGGGGTATAAACCTTCGCGCCGAGCAGCGGCCGGTTGGGGTTGCCGGCGATGGCGAGTTTGCGCAGCGGGTGGAATGCTGTTTTCTTCATGGTTCTGCCTTTCTTGTTGGTAGGTGGTCAGACGGTGAAAACAGTGCAGCCCGATAACGCTACAGCATTAGCCCTGCCGCAAAAGGCGCGCTTTGTCACGAAGGGGAAGGGTTCGTCGCGAATCCGCGACTTTGACGAAAAATGTCCACCGTGGATGCCTGACCCCGCGGTGGACATTTAATGATGTTATTTCTTCGAATCGTCCAGCATGTCGAACTTGCCGTCGGAGGTCATGAAGAAGGTGCATTCGGCGCCGGCCGCGCAGCCGCTGACGTGCTTCTTCCCGGCGGCTTGCATCAGGTAGGAACCCGGCCCGAGCTTGGTTTCCATGCCGCCGTCTGTCTTGTGGGTGAAGGTGCCGGAGATGATCACGATCTTCAGCGCGTGCGTATGGTGGTGCAGGGAATTCATGTGGCCGGCGTCGAATTTCACCATCACGCCGTAGGGACCGCCTTTCATCCAGTCGCCCCACAGTTTGGCGACCTTGGAGCCGGGAACCGGGCCGGTTTCCCATTTGACTGCTTCGGCTGGCCAGACGACATCGTCCTTGGCCATGTCTTTTGCCAGCGCGCCGGCGCACAGCAGGGTGGAAACCGCAAATGCCGCTAATGCCTTGCTCTTCATGATGGCGCTCCTTGTTGGAGGTGGTGGGGAAGCGGGAATCCAGGCTTACGTTATAGCCCATCCGCACCATTTCACAAGGGCATGCCGAGGGCTTCGCGTTGTTTTGCTTTCGACAGGGAAGACAGGGCTTTGTCGTATGACCATTGCACCAGCTCGACCAGGTAATCGGCAGGGAAGCGCCGCACGTCCACGATGGTGACCCAGTGGTAGCGCCCCATATAGCGCGCGGGTTTCACACCTGGCATTCCTGTCAGTTCGAGGAAGCGGTCGGGCGTGGTGCGGAAGCTGAAGCGCCATTGCTCAGGCTCACTGGTTTTAAAGTAGGCGAAAGTTTTTCCGCCGACCTTGTAGCTCAGCACGTTGACCGGCGGCGCATGCAGCAGGCTTTCTGCGCCGGGCAAACCGCCACAATGCGTTTTCAACTGGGTGGTGTTCATCCAGGAATGATACCGTTGTTGACCTCGCTCTGCATTTCGGGCTAGACTGAGGGTAACGTTAACATATTGGCGAGGCGGACGATGCGGTTCACGGTATTGGCAGTGGTGTTAATCATGGCCGGCTGGCGCGCCGACGCGTTGGCAGCGCCGAAAACCTTGCATATCGACTGCTCTGCGACAGCTGAGAAGGCGGATGGCAGCCTGCAGCGGCCGCTGAACCGCCTGGATCAGCTGAACGCATTGCGGCTGCAGCCTGGAACGCACGTGCTGTTCAAGCGCGGCATGACCTGCCACGGCAGCTTTACGCCGCAGCCAGGCAGTTCGGGCAAGCCGGGCGCGCCTATCGTGGTGGATGCTTATGGCGACCGCAGCCTGGGCCGTCCCGTGATTGCAGCAGGTTGCCGCGCGGCGCAGGCCGATCCGGACCAATCCCTGACCGAGGCGCGCAAGACCGCCAGCGGCATCAGTCCTTACCACTCGCTGTGCACGGCCGACGATGGCGTGGTGCGCCAGGCTGCGCTGCACCTGCAGAACGTTGAGCATTGGGAAATCAACAGCCTTGAGTTGAGCAATGACGGTCTGGCGGAAGCCGGCCGCGTTGGCCTGCTGGTGCAACTGGAAGACTTTGGCATCGGCCGCCATTACCGGATCAACGACCTCTACGTGCACCACGTGCGCGGCTACCTGAGCGACGCGCCGGGGCGCGCGCTGGCGTACAAGGAAACCGGCGGCATCCTGTTCACCGTAACGCGTACGCAGGAACGCCCGGGCCACAAGCAGAAGAAAACCAGCTTCGATGATGTCGTGATCGAAAATAGCGAGGTCTACCAGGTCGACGGCATCGGCCTGTCCAACCGCTCAGCGTGGATGTGCCGCCAGCGGGGCGCCCCGTGCGGCGACTTCGCGCCTTACAAAGGCAACGCTGACTACATGAAGGCCGCCGGCACGCAAGCTGCCAGCGATTTCTTCCCTTCCACAGGAATCGTTATCCGCAACAACAAGATCCACAATGTCGGCGGCGATGGCCTGGTCGTGCGTACCGCAGTGGCGCCGACAATAGAAGCCAACCTGCTGTACGACATCTGGATGCGTGCGCCGGGCAATAGCGCCGGGGCATGGGCCATCAACACGGACAATGCGCTGTTCCAGTACAACGAGGTGTATGGCGTGCGCCATCGCGAAGAGATCGAACCCGGCGATGGCATGGCTTTCGACGCAGACATGGGCACGCGTAACACGCGTTTCCATGCGAACTATAGCCACGACAATGCCGGGGGCATGGTGCTTTTCTGCGCCTGCGGCCGCGATGGCCTTGGCAATCGCGCTACAGCGGAAGGCGTGCTGGTGGAATCGAACCTGAGCATCAACGACGGGCGTCGCGCGATCATGATGGCGGGTGTCGACACGGCGCTGGTGAAAGACAACCTGATCGTCGCCCATGAGGCCACAGCGCTGATCGAGAATGCGGACTTCAAAAGCCCGAATGCAGTCGAGCTGCACGGCAACCAGTTCATCAATACCAGTAACAAAGGCGTGATGTACCGCACCAAGAATAAGGAAGGCAGCTATGCAGCCATGGTGTGGGGCGAGAACACCTTTCACGGTTATCCATCCAGCGTGCCGGCCGAAGGCAAGGCGGAGGCTCTGGTTGCGCGCTGGTTCGCCACGACCAAATTCCGCGAGAAAAGTTATAGGGAGCTGGAGTAAGGCCGGGGCCGTTTCTATACTCCGAGTTGGCCGCGGCGGCAACCAGGAAATGCATGAGTGCGCGCACGTGACAATGCGTGATCGTCAAATGTAGCACCACTTGTTACACTGTTCCTTCGCAGCTCAATCGACGGCGCGGGGTGCAGGATGGCGGCTCCTTATATCGTGGCGTTGCAAAAATCTGCCGAGGATTTGCGGCGCGCATTGCTGCGTGGACTGGAAGTGCCGTCGAGCTGCGATGCCTGGTCCAGCAAGATCCTCGTTGCTGACAGCCTCGACCACGAAGCCTTGCATCGCGTCCAACTCGCCTTGATGGACGATGAGGTTCTCCCGCCTTGCCGGACTTTGTTGCTGCACCGTACTCCATGTCCTGCCGCGGAGCGCGCCCTGGTCGCCATGGGCATTGGCGATGTCATCGAAAACTCCGAACAGTCGCTCGACGTGATCCGCAGCCGCCTGCAGCGCTGGGAGGAGGTCGATGCGGCGCTTGGCCTGCCGCTGGTTGCCGAAAACCTGATCGGCTGCAGCGCCGCATGGATGGCGGCCTTGCGCACCGTCGCTGAGTGCGCCTTGTTCAGTTCTGCCGCCGTGCTGTTGACGGGGCCGACCGGGACCGGCAAGGAGCTTTTGGCACGCATGCTGCATTCACTGGACCCACAGGCGCGGCTGCGTGAGCTGGTAGTCGTCGATTGCACCACCTTGTCGCGTGATATCGCCGGCAGTGAATTGTTCGGTCATGAAAAGGGGGCTTTTACCGGCGCTGTCGGTGTGCGCGATGGCGCCATCGCCTGTGCCGATGGCGGTACGCTATTCCTGGATGAAGTCGGCGAACTGCCACTGGAATTGCAGGCGCAGTTCCTGCGCGTGTTGCAGGAGAAAGCGTACCGGCGCGTCGGCAGCACGCAGTGGCAGCGCGCCAGTTTCAGGCTGGTGTGCGCGACCAATCGCGACCTGGTGGCCGAAGTGGCGGAAGGCCGCTTCCGCGCTGACTTGTACTACCGCGTTGCAGCCATGACTTGCCGCACACCGGCGCTGGCGGAGCGGCGCTGCGATATTCCGGCGCTGGTGCGGCATTTCATTTTGAGCGCCTGCGGCGGCGAGGCGCCGAGCGCATCTTCCAGCTTGCTCGATTACCTGGCAACGCGCAGCTACAGCGGCAATGTGCGCGAGCTATACCAGCTGGTGCTTGCCTGCATGCGGCGCTATGCGGGCGCAGGTCCGCTGTCGCTGGCTTGCTTGCCGGACGAGGAAGTCCAGGGCTGGGATGCCGAGGCAGCTGCGGTGGCGCCGGATGCGCCGCTGTGGCATGCGGCGTACGTCGATGACTTTGTGCGAGCAGCCTTGCGCCAGAACGTCGGGCTGAAAGAGCTGGGGCGCATGGTGGAAGCGGCGGCGGTGCGGCTGGCGCTGGAGGAGTCGGATTCCATCACCGCCGCTGCCAGCTGGCTGGGTGTCACGCCGCGTGCATTACACCTTCGAAAGGCGGCCGCGCGCGGACTGGATTTGCATTAAGGCCGAACAGCCGCGCGGCGTTGCGGCCCAGAAGCAGTGCGGCGTGCTGCTCGTCCAGCTTCAGTTCCACGATCATTTCCTTTACTTTGGCGAGTTCGACGCCCGGGTTTATCCATGGGCCGTCGGAGCCGAAGAGTACCTTATGCGCCCCGGCACGCTGTACCGCCTCCAGCAGGTTGTCGAAATTGCGTACGCCGGCGGTGTCGGTGTAGACGTTGGGATAGCGCGCCAGGATGTCGATCAGGTTGCGCTGGTGGCGCCACTCGTCGGCGTAGCTACCCATGTGGGGGATGATGAAGTTCACCTTGCCGTAGGCGGGAGCGAATAGCGATACCGATTCGACCTCGCCCAGCACGTCGTACAGTATTGGCACGTTGAAGTGTGCAGCGACGTCGCAAATCTCACGTGTGATGCGGGCGTCGGCTCTATGGCATTTGATGCCGTGGAAGCCATGCACACGAATCGCGCGTTCAACCATCGCGCCAATGCGGCCGCGGTCGCGTGCGGCATGCACGAAGGCGAGGGCGCTGTAGCGGGTCGGTTCGCGCCTGACGATGGCGGCCACCGCATCATTGGCTGTGGCGTAGTCGCTGTGGAAGGCGGCCCAGATCATCGTATGCGTGATGCCGGCACGCTGCGCCCGCGCACGATAGGCGTCGAGCGGGGCGCAGGTGTCCCAGGGGCCGGTGAAGCCGTCGCCCGGCCCTGCATGGCAGTGGGCGTCGATGATCATGGCTGCCCCATTGCCTGTTGCGCGTAGGCGTAGTTGCGGCGGTTGCGGAAGCCGACCGGAGCGAACTCGTTGCCTGCCGCTTCGGGGCCGGGGCCTCCGATATCGCCGCCGGAATCGCCCGGCAGCGGCACGGCGGAATCGTCCGGCGCGCCTGCTGTCGCTGGCCCGTCGCCGCCGGCCATGTCAGCGCCCGGGACAGCGTCGCCGCCGTCGGCAGAGAAGGGCGGATAGCGGTCAGGCTGCGCCATCGGTGGGATGCCGGGTTGAGGCCAGGCTCCCGTTACGATTGGAGCGCTGCGTGCCTGATACGACCGCAGGATGGCGAGCAAGCGGCGCCAGACGCTTGGGCTCAGGATGCCCGTGACGGGCAGCCCCTGCCGCTGCTGCCAGCGCGCCAGTGCAAACATGAAGCGGCGGCTGTCAGGCTGCGGGTAGGGGCTGCCGATCACGCGGCTGACTTGCCCCATTTGCGGGCCCCAGTTGAAGCGGCGCGCGAACGAACCGTTCAACCGGGTGCGCCTTGCCCAATCGCTCTGGCGCGCCACCCGCTGCTGCAGCATATTGCGCGCCCTGGTGCGCAGCCACATCCCGCGGCTGGAGCGTCGCCGCATCTCGTTCTCGCCTGACTCGATCCAGTTGCGCGTGCGCAGGCTGGCTTGTGAAGCGGCGTTTGAGTGGCTGCAGGTGCAGCCGCTGCTGCATCGGCAGGGCTGGCCGGGAAGGCACACGCAGCCTTGCTGGCAGCGGCACTGACGCATGGCCTGGCCGATGCTGGGATATCCATTCATCATGGCTGCATCCTCCAGGTTATTGGGGCAGGCGCGGCTGCTGTACTGCCAGGCGGCGGCGGTTGATCAGGTCCGACGGCTGCACGGTCCACTCCTTGCCCGCAACCACCGGCGTATCGAACACGCCCAGGTCGACGCCGGTCACCGCGCGATAGGAATGCACGTAGTTCTGCACCTCCGGACGGCAGGCGGTCAGCCAGTTGGCGGCGATGCTGGAGTCCTTGATGTCGGACCAGTTCAGGTGGCGGATGCCGAGCAAGATCATTTCGCCGCAAGTGGCCAGGGTCTGGTAGTGACGGATCGAGGCGTCGTTCCAGCCCATGATCTGGCGCAGGGTGTCGATATGCGGCATCCACGCCTCGGCATAAGGCACGCCGGGCTTCCCGCCCAGGAAGTCGTGGATTTCCGGTCGCGCCAGGATCAGCTGCTGCAACAGCATTTCCGACCTTGCCGTGGTGGGCATATCGCTGTACTGGTTATCGCTGCCTTCGGCCAGGATCAGGTGCAATTCGCGCAGGCAGTTCAGCATCGGGAATGCGTCCGCATGCATGGTGGTGTCCATCGACGTGCGATAGTAGCGGCAGGCTTCCTGCAGCACGCGGTGGAAGGCTTCGAGGAAGGAGGTGCGGCTGTCGGCCGGCATCAGGTTAGGCACAGCGCTGCCGCGCAGGCGCAAGCCGTACTGGTGGTCGTACTCGTAGGCGCGGCGAGCCAGCGAAAGGCGGTCCGGCTCATGCTGCACATAGTCCCACAGCAGGTTGGTCAGTGGACGCAGGTGCGAGATATTGCAGCGCGCCAGTTTGTCGCCGCCGGGGTAGAGCCGGTTCTGGAAGCGCAGCGTGATCGCATTGATGCCTTGCACCAGCATGCCCTCTTCCAGCCAGTAGTTCCAGATCAGCTCCGTCATGCAGGGGTTTTCCAGCTTGTACTGCACGAAGCCGTCGAAAGCGCACAGGTCGATCTGGTCTTGCGGCAGGTGCGGCACGCGCGGATTCATCTCGATCAGCTTTTGCACCAGCGTGTAGGCATCGCTGGCTGGCGAGCGGCTGGTGCCGCCGTGCGGCGTAGCGTCGAACAGTTCGAGCGCTTGTGCGGCCAGCTGGTTGATGTCCAGCACGAAGGGATGGAAGATGCGGTTCGCTTCATCCATGTCGCCGACCGGCTGGGTGCCGTTGGGCGGCAGGAACTTACTGGTCACGCTTTGCAGGCCGGCCGCGCTCTGGAAGCAGTTCTTCACCCATTGGCCATGGCAGGCCACGAACAGGTGGGCAATGTAGACCAGCTTTTCATAAGGGGGCAGGTCGGGCAGGCCTTGCGGCAAGGGCTTGGTGCCCAGCACCGCCGTCACGAAGGCTTCGAAGTTGTTGTAGCTCAGGAAGTCGCTGGCGCTGCGCACCATCAGGTAATAGGCCGTGAACGGGTCGCTGGCCGGGTCGGGCGTGTTGCGGAACAGCTGTACCGGCAGCGGTCCATTGTGCGGATGCGGCAGGTGGCCGCCAATCTGCGGCGCGGCGCCGGTCGTCACCGCGGCTGCGGAAGCCGCAGGCGCAGATGCGGCAATCGGCACGTGCACCGGCTGCGCAAGCGGTTGCGCTGCGGCAGGTGGCGGAGTGACCAGCGAATTGGTCGGGGTCAGGTGCGTCGCAGCCGGCGCGCCTTTGGACCCTTTGGGAATCTTCTTGGACATGTTGTGCTCCTTTGCTAGCGTCTTCATTGAAAAGCCAGGGCCGGCGGTGCCGGGCGCGCCTGGGCGCAAACGGTGCGGGCGTCGATCGTGCTGTGCAGGGCCCAGAAACGCAGCAGGCGGCGCAACAGGGCGACTTCCTCGGTGGCGGAAATCCAGCCGTCGAATTTCGCCTGTCCGATGGCGGCGCAAGCCTGCGTTGGCGGCAGCAGGGCCAGCGTGCCTTTGTTGCGGCGCTGCTCCTGCCACAGGCTGCGCAGCCGCACCGGTGCGCAATCGTCCAGCGGGAAAGCCTGGGCCAGGGCGAGGCCGCCCAGCGTGGATGGGCGGAATCCAGCCAGCAGGGCCGCGAACTCGGGGATCACGCGTTCCAGCTCGCGGAAGGCGGCGGCATCCTGTGGCGCCGCCTGGTGCAGCGGATACAGCGCGTCCCACGTTTCCGCGAGCTGCTGCCATTGCTGGTCCGGATACAGCGCATTGCCGATGGCGGCACTGATCTTGACCCTGATCCACGGCGGCGGATGCGGATCGTCGACGGAGAAGCGCGTGACGAAAGCCGCCGGCAGGCTGACCACGCTCATCAAGCCTTGCGTGGATGTGACGCCGACCCGCGCCACGCTCCAGAAGTCGGCGATGATTTCCGACAGCCAGGTGCGCAGGCACAGCCAGCACTGGCGCTGCGCCGGGCGCGCCGCCGCCATCTGCGCCAGCATGGCTTGCAGCTGTTCGACCAGGTCGAGCAAGGCGGCGCCCTGGTGGCCTACTTCATGCACCAGCGAGGAAGCGATGGCGCTGCCGACCATGCGTTCGCGCGGCATGCGGATAATGGCCACCGGCGTCATGCCGCCGCCCGGCATGCGCGCCCGCACGCGGCGGATCGCCGCACCAGGTTCGCGGTCCAGGTGGCAGATCACCGGCGGGTTGAAATAGGGACGGCAGGGCAATTGCAATGCGTCCGTCGCCAGCACGTCCAGCCCACCCAGCCACTCGCCGTAATTGTGCTGGCTGCGTTCCGCCAGCGCATCGGCAAACACGTCGAATTGTGTCAGCATGTCCAGGAAGCGCATGCGCACGATCGCGTAACGCCGCTGGATCAGGTCCGGCGCCGCTCCCGACCCGGCCGGCGAATGCAGCCAGTGCAGGAAGCGCCGCGCCAGCTTGCGCAGCTGGCTGCGGCCGTCGGCCAGAAATTTTTCGATGGCTGCCTGCGCCGCCACCGAAGGCGCGGCGGCCGCCACCATCGGCAGGGTCAGCGCGAAGGGACGCACTTCGTTGAGGCGCTCGAGCAGCGAATGCGCCTCGTACTCGATCATGCGGATGGCTTGGGCATGCGACATCGCGGTCTCCCCGGCGCATATCAGCGCGAGAACACGTTGTACAGGATGATGTTGCGGCCGACCTTGCGCCAGGCGCCTGCGCGCTGGCGGCCGGGCGCGCCGGGGATCGGCAGGTTCGGCACGTTCGGGCCCACGCCTGGGCGATAGGGCAGCACGCCCTGTGGTGGCGAAGGCTGGAACGGCACGCGTGGTGCAGGCGTGTTGATGCCCACTGCGGTGCCGGCCGTGGCTTGCCCGCCCGCCTGTCCACCCAGGCGCACATTCCATCCGCCGGGACTCGTCACCTGCATGCCGCCCGACAGGCCGCCGGTGGCTTGGCCGCCGCTCGCCGCCTGGCCGGTCAGGCCATTCAGCACGGCCGAACCGATGCTGCCGATGGATGGCAGGATCCTGCCTGCGATGCCGGTCAACAGGCTGCCGATTTCCTGCTGGCTGGTGAATTCGCCTTCCGGCAGGCCGTCCATGGCGCGTGCGCCCTCAATGCCGATGCGCACGATGCGGCGTGCCACTTCGAATTCGCGGTCTTCATTGGACCAGCCTTCCATTTCCAGGCCCAGCGCATTCTTGGCCATATTGCCGGCGGCGGCGCCCAGCGCAGTTCCTACACCGGGGATGGGAATCAGGCTGCCCAGGGCGCCGCCCAGGGTTGGCAGCGCAGCGCGCGCCACGCCTTTCAGTGCATTGCCCAGCATGCCGCCCAGTGGCGACGAGGCGACCCGGCGGAAGGTCCGTCCCAGGTTGCGTACCAGGCCGCCCAGGAAGTGGTTCAACTCCTGCTCGTTGCTGGTGGAGAGCAGTTCGGCTGCCAGGGCCAGTTCAGTTTCCTGGTTGATTTCCCCGGTCATGGGGTTGACCAGTTCACCGAGGTATTCCGCTTCGAAAGTGGGAGCGTATTCACCCTGGTATTCGCCTTGGTACTCACCCTGGTAGCCGGCATATTCCTGCTGGGCGTATTCCTGCGGGAACTCGCCTTGGCCATAGGCAGGTGCGAACTCGCCTGCTTCCATGAATTGCTGGATGCGATCAGTGTTGTGCATGACTTGCTCCTCGTAGAAGGACATCGGTGGATGAACGGCTATGCGCCCATGCCAGGTGATGTGCAAATGCCATGCCTGCCGTTTTGCTACGGCTTTGCGAGGGGAGTGCGGGAAGGGAGATGCGGGTGGAAGGAAGCCGGCTTCACTGCCCCGCGGGCGCGGTGGGAAGCCGGCTTCATTGGAACAGCTTAGTTCAGCGGCTTGCCATCCGTATCGAGGCGCACGATTTCGCCCCAGTTCAGTTCACGGATGCCGGGCTCGATCTTCTTGACGTCGCCGATCACCACCCAGACCACTTCTTCCGGCTTGATGTATTTCGGCGCCGCTGCAGCCAGTTGCTGCTCGCCCAGCTTGCCGATATTGCCGGCGTACTTGGACCAGTAATCCTGTGGCAGGTTCAGGTTGACCGACATCAGCGCGGCGTTCTCCAGCGAGTTCAGGGTCTCGAAGCGGCCGGCCATGCGCGACGTCATATTGCGCATGATGCTCTGGTACTCCTCGCCCGCAATCGGACGCGCGCCGGCGATGTCCTTGATCTCTTTCGCCAGTTCCAGCATGGACTCCTTGGTCTTGTTGGTCTGCACCGGTGCATTGATCGAGAAGGCACGCTGGCCGCGTACATTATTGAGGCCGCCGTACACGCCGTAGCTCCAGTGCTTGTCCAGGCGCAGGTTGCGGTTCAGGCGCGAAGTGGCGATGCCGCCGAAGTTCTGCATCACCGGCTCCATTGCCAGGTCTTCCGGCTGGCCCTGCGTTTGCGACAGGTGGGTGGCGATGATGACCGATTGCGGCGCATCCGGCTTGTCGATCAGGTAGATCCGCTTGTTCGACAGGCTGGCTGCTGGCGTAGCCTGTTTGGCCGGGGCGCTGCCGCCGCTCCATTTGCCGAAGGCCGTTTCCAGCATCGGCTTCAGCTTCTCCATCGTGGTGTCGCCGCTGACCACCAGCGTGGCGCTGCCTGGCTTGAACCAGTCGGCATGCCATTGCACCAGGTCGGCGCGGGTCAGGCCGTCCACGGTCTTCTCATAGCCGCTGGCAGGGCGGCCATAGGAACTGCCACTGCCGTAAGCGGCGAAGGCGCCGGTGCGTTGCGCCAGCGAGAAGGGATTGGACTTTTCCTGGCCGAGCTGCGCCAGGCGGCGCTGCTTCTGCAGCTTGACCTGGTCTTCCGGGAAGGTCGGCGTCAGCGCGACTTCCGCCATCAGCTCGAGCGAAGTTTTCAGGTTGGGCGCGGTGGCGTTCAGGCGCAGCACGGACTGGTCGGCAGTGGTGTTGGTGATCAGGTTGGCGCCTTGCGATTCCAGCGCATCGGACAGCTGGAACGTGTCGTGCAGCCTGGTGCCCTTGTTCAGGCTATCGAGCGTCATCATTGCCAGGCCCGCCTTGCCAGGCGTGTCGGAAGCGGCGCCGGCATCGACTGCCAGCGCCACATTGACGATCGGCGCGCTATGGCGTTCCATCAGGATCACCTTCAGGCCATTGGACAGCGTGGTACGTTGCATCGCCGGGAAACCGACTTCCGGCGTGGCACCCAGGCTCGGCAGCACCTTGTGATCGATCGCAGTGGCGCCGGCGGCCAGCTTGGCAACCGGCGACACCACCATGGTGTAGTGGTTGGCGCGCAGCCATTTATCGGCGCTGGCCTTGACGTCGGCGGGCTGGGCATCAGCCTGGGTTTTCATGCTGTGCAGGTAGGCATCCGGCGAGCCACCGAACGTCATGGATTCGGCCAGCACGTCGCTGCGGCCGCCAAAGCCGCCCAGGCGCTCGATCTTGCGCGAGAAGGCTGCAAATCTGCCGGTCTTCACGCGCGCCAGTTCGGCGGCGGTCGGGCCCTTGTCCAGCAGCTCTTTCAGCACCGCGTCCATTTCACGCTCCACCTCGGCCGGATCGATGCCCTGCTTGACCGACACCATGATCTCGAAGGTGCCTGCGATCTCGTTCGCATCCGGCCCTGCGCTGACGCCGGTTGCCATGCCTTTCTCGAACACCAGGCGCTTGTTCAGGCGCGCGCTGTTGGAACCCGCCAGTACGGCGCCAAACAGTTCCAGGCGGTCGGCATCGGCGTCGCCCCAGCCGGGAATGTGGTAGCTGCGGAAGATGCGTACTTGCGGCACCTGGTCCTGCATGGTGTCGCGGATATTGCGGTCCATGGCCGGCACCCAGCTGTCGGTGCGGGCCAGGGCAGGACCGGCAGGAATGCCGTCAAAGTACTTCTTCACCAGTTCCAGCGCCCGTTCCGGCGTGATGTCGCCGGCCAGCGAGATGACGGCGTTGTTCGGGCCGTAGTAAGTGCGGTACCACTCCTTCACGTCTTCCAGCGAGGCAGCGTTCAGGTCGTCCATCGAGCCGATCACCGGCCAGGAGTACGGGTGGGAGTATGGATACATGCGCTGGGCATGCTCGTCCCATACGCGGCCGTAAGGCTGGTTCTCACCCTGGCGCTTCTCGTTCTGCACCACGCCGCGTTCGCGTTCCAGCATGTCCTTGGAAATGTAGTTGGCCAGGAAGCCCATGCGGTCCGCCTCCAGGTACAACGTACGCTCCAGCGCCGACACCGGCACGTCCTCGAAGAAGTTGGTGCGGTCGTTGCTGGTGGTGCCGTTGCGGTTGGATGCGCCCAGGTCGTCCATCGCTTCACGGAAGCCGTGCGGGTAGTTTTCCGAACCGTTGAAGAAGAAGTGTTCGAACAGGTGGGCAAAGCCGGTCTTGCCGCGCTTCTCGTTGCGCGAGCCGACGTGGTACCACATGTTCACACCCACCAGCGGCACGCTGTGATCGGTATGCACGATCAGCGTCAGGCCGTTTTGCAGCACGAACTTCTTGTAAGGGATGGTATATGGTTTGAGGTCGAAGGCGGCGGCGGTGGCTGCCGGTTTGGTGGCCGGCGCGGCATAAGAAGGCAAGGTGGCGGCAACGGAGAGTGCCGCCGCGACGGCCAGGCGCATGATATTGCTCATGGAGGTCCTTATTGGTTGAAGAGTAAAGGCTTCGGCCACAAGGATGCATGCTTTTTTACCAATTGGCTAGTGGCCGGCGCACAGGCCATGCTAACATTTGGCTCATGATCGCTTCGGCCTTGTTTACACCGGCCCAGCAAAAGCTGTTGGGCTTGCTGTTCGTGCGCGTGAATGAGGGATTCCACCTCAATGAAATCATGCGCCTGACAGGGCTGGGCAGCGCATCCGCACAGCGCGAGCTCAAGCGCCTGCATGAGTCCGGGCTCATCATCTCCGAACGCATCGGCAATGTGCGCCAGTTCCGCCCCAACAAAGACAATCTTGTGTATGCCGAGCTGGCCAGCCTGGTGAAGAAAACCTTTGGCCTCGTCAGCGTGCTGAATTCCGCGCTGGCGCCGATGCGCAAGCAGCTCAGTGTGGCTTTTGTTTATGGCAGCACGGTCAGGCAGGCCGAGGACTCCAGCGTTCCGGTCGAGCTGCTGCTGATCGGCGAGAACACCACCTACGGCGAGTTGCTGAGCCGGCTCCCCGTGGCCGAGCGTCTCCTGCGCCGCAAGATTAATCCCAACCTGTATTCGGTCGACGACTTCCAGCGCCGCTTGCGCGAAGAGCAGCCTTTCATCCTCAAGATGCTGTCCGAACGCAAGGTTTTCGTGCTGGGCGACGATACCGACCTCGATAACATCATCAAGCAAGTGCACCCGGAGGATGAGCATGGAGACGCGTTACCAGACGTTTAAGGAGTTCTATCCCTTCTACCTGAAGGAGCACGCCAACAGCACGTGCCGCCGCTTGCATTTCGTCGGCTCCTGCATCGTGCTGCTCCTGGTCGCGACGGCCATGGTCACCGGCGAGCTGGCGTTGCTGTGGCTGTTGCCCGTGGTCGGCTACGGCTTCGCCTGGGTCGGCCACTTCTTCTTTGAGCACAACCGCCCGGCCACCTTCAAATATCCCCTGTTCAGCCTAATGGGCGATTGGGTAATGTTCCGCGACATGCTGACGGGACGCGTGGCGTGGTGAAGCCAGGGTGCGCGGCAGGCTGATCGCGACACGGGTGTAGTGCCCCGCTTCGGACTCGCAACCGATCTCGCCGCCGAAAGCCGTCACCACCCGTTTGCAGAAGGCCAGGCCCATGCCGGTGCCGCCGCCGCTGCAATGCGTCGTGTAGAAAGGCTCGAATACATGGGGCAGCACGTCGGGCGCGATACCCTGGCCGTTGTCCGTCACCACCAGCCAGTTGGTCACACCGCGCGAATAGCATTCCACTTCCACCGCGCCGGCGCCCTTGAGCTTTACCGCCTGCAGCGCATTCTTCAGCAGGTTGTACAGAACGAACATCAGCAGCACGTCCGAACCGTGGAAGCTGAATTCGTTGCGGATGTCGACTTGCACTTGCGAGCGCTCCGCGCCGGAGAAGGGATAGCAAGCCATCGCCTCGTCCACGCACACGCTGACGGAATGCACGGCGAAGCTTTCGCGCTTCATCACGCCATCGCGCGCCGACGCCAGCAGCATATCCACGATAAAGTTGGAGCGCGACACTTCGGCGTCGATGCTGCGCGCAATCTCCCCCAAGTGTTCCAGCTGGCGTGCACCGAGAGCGCCCTGGTGTTGCGGCCGGTAGCCCGCAATCAGCTCGGGCAGGCTGCGCGCCAGGATGCGGGTCTGGCTGCGGATGCTGGCCAGCGGCGTGCGCATTTCGTGCGCGATGGTGGCTGCCGCAGCCATCGGATCGGCCAGCAGGTTGTGGCGCACCATGGCTTGCGCAATCAGTCCAAGCGAGGCCACGATGAAGGCCACGCCCGGCGGATACATCTCCACCCCATAGTTGCACAGGTAATCGCTGGCCGCGCCGAAGTAGATCAGGATGCTGACCAGCACATAGCGCAGCCGCGTGCGCTCGGTCGACACGGCGCGCTGCTGGCGGCGGTACAGCAGCCATACGGCGCGGCCAATTACGAGCACGGTCTGCGCCAGATGCAGCGGATGCAGCAAGCCGGCCTTGGGATAGGCGCCGTAGAAGTAATGCTGCAGGCCGGCCAGCATCCAGTCCGTGGTCGGCAACAGCACACCCAGGCCGCAGGCGAACAGATAGCTGATGTAGAGGCCGGGCTTTTCGTCGCGGCTGCCGGTCAGCTCGATGATGAAGTGGTACAGCGTGGTGGGCAGGAACAGGATAGGCAGATAGCCAAGGCGCGCGAGGGCCATGGCGGTGTCCTGCTCGCGGGTCAGGAACAGCAGCGCCCACGTCGCCTGCCAGAAGAAGGTCGTAGCGCACACTGCGAAAAAGGTCAGGCCGACCCGGTTCGGGCCGCGCGAGCGCAACACATACAGCCCATATCCTATAAACAGGGCTGAGACCAATGCCGGTATTAGCGCATACATTGTGTTTCCTCAGCTGATGAACAGATAGTTAACAGCTTATTGTCAAGAAATTGGACAAGTATTGAGGAATATCAAGAGTTCAGCGCGCAGATAAGAAAAAGTAAGGGCTGGCACTAAGCCGTTTTACTTTTATGGAGAAATAGTCCTATGTACGTGCACGTCCCAGCCCCTGACGCCTCTGCAGCAGCCGAAATGACTTTCCATCATAAAATCGCGATTTTTCTCAAGGATTCAAACGCTTACGGCAATACCTATTTCGCCAGGTATTTCGAATGGCAAGGTATATGCAGGGAAAAATGGTTTTATGACTGCATTTCCCGCGACATGCTGCAGGCGGAGGGAGTATTTATCACCAAGCACGCGGAGAATGATTATTTGCAAGAGACTTTCCCATTCCAGGAAGTCTCTTGCGAAGTAAATACCTACGATGTGAGGAAATGTTCGTTCTGGCTGGAATTCCGGTTTTACGCTGACGGCCACCCCGTATCAGTAGGCCGCCAACAAATCGTGTTCGCCAACCACGCCAAGCAAATCACGGCCCTGCCCGAGCTCGTCCTCAAGCGCATCAAACGCTACGCCCTGAAAACATAAAACAGCCCAGCCCGTGTCCCACCATGGGGTCACACCCGAAATGAGACACGGGCTCGTCCATCGGACGCTTGAGGCCGTGTCCCGATTCGGGTGTGACCCCATGGTGGTACACGGGCGCGGCTGTTAGCGGGTGGCGGCGATCCAGGCGTCGACTTTTTGCTCCAGGAGGGCGAGCGGAACCGTGCCGTCGCCGAGGACGATGGCGTGGAACTTGGCCAGCGTGAATTTGCTGCCCAGGGCTTTTTCGGCCTTGGCGCGCAGCTCCTGGATCTTCAAGGCGCCGGTCTTGTAGGCCAGCGCTTGCGCAGGCCATGCCATGTAGCGTTCGGTCTGGTTGCGCGCGACGCTTTCGTCGCCCAGGGTTTCGGTCATGTACTTGATCGACTGTTCGCGAGTCCAGCCTTTGGCGTGCATGCCGGTGTCGACCACAAGGCGTACGGCGCGCAGCATCTCGTCGTTCAGATGGCCGAAGTATTGGGCCGGATCGTCGAACAAGCCCATTTCCTTGCCCAGCGTTTCTGCGTACAGCGCCCAGCCTTCGGTGAAGGCGGTGTTGCCGCCGAATTTGCGGAACTTCGGCATGTCCAGTTCCTGCATCAGGGCGATGTGGAAGTGGTGGCCCGGTTTGCCTTCATGCAGGAACAGTGTGTTCATGCCGGTGCTGCCGTATTTGGCCGGGTCGGTCACCACGGACCAGAACACGCCGGGGCGCGAGCCATCCAGCGCCGGTGCGGTGTAGTGGTCGGAGGCGGTGTCGCGGCTCAGTTCAGGTTCGAGGCGCAGGTCTAGCTTGGCCTTCGGGATCAGGGTGAACATCGATGGCAGCTTGGTGTCCAGCAGGTCGTTCAGCTTGCGGTACACGCCCAGCACTTCGTCTTCCGTCTTGAACGGGAAGAATTTCGGCTGCGTTGCCACCCAGCCCGGCAGGCCGGCGGCGGGACCGTTGTAGCCCAGCTTCGGACCGAGCTTGGCGTATTCGGACTGGATGCGCGCTACTTCACGCAGGCCGGTCTGGTGGATTTCTTCCGTGCTCTTGCTGGTGGTGGTGGAATCGGCGATACGCGCTTTGTACCAGGATGCGCCGTTCGGCAGGGCGTTCCAGCCGGTGCTGGTGCGGCAGGCCGGGATGTATTCCTTCTCGATGAAGGCGGACAGCTTGGACAAGGCAGGATTGAGCTTGTCGGCCACGGCGGCGCGGTAGGCGGCAGTCAGGCGCTGCTTGTCGGCGTCGCTGAAGCCGGCCGGGAACCTGGTCGCCGGCGTGTAGTAGATATTCTTTTCCGGCGGGTCGCTGACCAGTTTCTGGAACTGCGGCAGCGCGGC
>Ga0055524_1000634_pt1 | contig 25028 bp, 10 predicted proteins | sample AraplaCol_mCL_r2_2_FD_55011 | JGI IMG/M metagenome (GOLD analysis project Ga0055524, IMG submission 55011) | Arabidopsis root microbial communities from North Carolina, USA - plate scrape MF_Col_mCL_r2 | ecosystem: Host-associated > Plants > Roots > Endosphere | place: USA: North Carolina...
TGAATTCATGGGCGTGGTGGTGGCGGCCGGGCCCGAGGTGACGAAACTGAAGATTGGCGACCGTGTGGTCGTGCCCTTCGTGATCGCATGCGGTAGTTGCTTCTTTTGCGATATGCATCTGTATTCCGCATGCGAGACGACCAATCCTGACCGCGGAGCGATCATGAACAAGAAAGCGCTGCGCTCGGGAGCGGCGCTTTTTGGCTTCAGCCACCTGTACGGAGGTGTGCCTGGCGGACAGGCGGATTATGTTCGCGTGCCAAAAGCGAACGTAGGCCCGATCAAAATACCCGACACGCTGGAGGACGAAAAGGTGCTCTTCCTCAGCGATATTCTTCCCACCGGTTACCAGGCTGTTCTCAATGCCGGTGTTGGCAAGGGCTCGTCGCTAGTGATCTTTGGCGCTGGCCCCGTCGGCCAGATGTCCGCAGCCTGCGCGAAGATGCTCGGCGCTGAAACCATATTCATGGTGGACCATCACCGTTACCGGCTTGATTTTGCACGCGAGACCTATGGGGTCATACCGATCAATTTTGACGACCTGGATGCAGCGGAAGTCATCGTCGAGCATACCGATCGCCGGGGTGTCGATGCTGCCATCGATGCCGTGGGCTTCGAAGCGAAAGGAAGCTCGGTGGAGACGACACTGAGCGCGTTGAAGCTGGAGGGGAGCAGTGGCAAGGCACTGCGCCAATGCATAGCCGCCGTGCGGCGCGGAGGCATGGTCAGCGTACCCGGGGTTTATTCCGGCTTCATTCACGGTTTCCTGTTTGGCGATGTTTTCGAGAAAGGCATCGGTTTCAAGACAGGCCAGACCCACGTCCAGCGGTTCATGCCGGAGCTGCTGCAGTTTATCGAAGAGGGAAAACTGAGTCCCGAAGTGATCATCTCGCACCGTCTGGCGCTTGAGCAAGCCGCAGACGGCTACAAGATGTTCGACCAGAAGCATGACGCCTGCCGCAAGGTCGTTCTCAGGCCATGACGTACTGCCGCTTGTTGTCGTAAATTCACGACAAAACGAAAGCTTTTCCATCGCTTAATTTGTCGAACGAAAGGTTTTGCTATGCCAAAAATCATATGAGTTATGCCGTTTTTGGCTAGGGAAAGATTTATTGTCTTTCCAATCTTACAGTAGTCACACGAAATCCTTACGGAATCGAAACCAAAGGAAAGACTGGAGACTACAAATGAAAAAATCAGCAGTTCGACAATCCTTACTCGTTTTAAGCCTGATGTCCGCCATTGCCGGGATGGACTGTGCCCAGGCCCAATCCATTACCGGCGGCCTGTACGGTTCGGTGCCGTCCGGCATGGGTGCCGACAAGATCAATGTAACGGTCACCAACGAGCAGACTGGCTTCAAGCGCGACTTGCAGCCCGATGCGCAAGGCCATTACAAGACTTCCGGCCTGAACCCGGGCTTGTACACGGTGATCCTGAAGCAGGGCGACAAGGTCATCGCCGAGCGCCAGGTGAGTGTCAAGCCGAACAGCGATGCCGCGGTCGTCGCCGTCGCTGCGGAAAACCAGGACGGCAAAGACATCGCCACCGTGACGGTGGCGGGCCAGTCGGCGCATACGACGGTGATCCCGATCGATGTTTCGACCCCTGAGATGTCCAGCCACTATAGCCGTGAGCTGATCAACACGCTGCCGATTTCCGGCGCGGCCAACGTGGAATCGATTGCGCGCCTGCGTTCCAATGTGCGCTATGACCAGAATACGACCGGCCTGGTGCAACTGGGCGGGGCGTCGCCAGCGGAGAACCGCTATTACCTGAACGAGTTCGATACGACCAACGACCGTACGATGCTGGGTGCGAACCGCCTGCCGCGTGAGGCGATTCAGGATACGCAGGTGATGGCAGGCAGCTTCGGCGCATCGTGGACCAACGCCACCGGCGGCATCATGGCGCAGACCGTCCGCCAGGGTTCAAACAAATTCCAGGCTGGCTATTCGCTGTACTACACCCCGGCCACTTCGAGCCAGCTGATGCCGGCCGAAAAAGATATCCGCGACGGGCAGGGAGGCTATTACCGCTACACGTCGAACAATCATGCCGATGCAAGCGCCACGCATTATCTGTGGGCCTCCGGTGCTCTGGTCGAAGACAAATTGTTCGCCTTCGCGCTCCTGGGCGACCGCCAGCCTACGCGCAGCTACAGCTTCAGCCAGAACCGCCAGTCGATCTCGGAGTCCAGTAACAAGAACATCCTGCTGAACCTGACCTGGAACATCAACAGCGACCACACGCTGAATGTGACCGGCTCCCGCGGCTGGACCAAGAACCACACAGACACCTATAGGCTGCTGTCTGATTACACGACCCAGGTCGGCGCCTTCTCGTCCGCCTCGAACTCGCCGGTCAAAGAGCGCATGCTGATCGCGAACTACCACGGCAACCTCACGGATAATCTGGAAGTGCGCCTGATGGGTGGCTACCTCGGCCAGCTCAACGACCGTGCCCATGGCGCGGAGGACATTCCTTACGTCGACACGTACAACAGCCTGACACAGAAAACCACCAATATCGGCATCCAGGACCGCACCACCAACTTCCTGCCGGACGATTACTGGCGCCGCGGCTTCAAGGGCGACGTGACCTGGAACCTGGCTAACCACAAGATCGTGTTCGGTGCGGAGTATTACCGCCACTTCCTGGGCCAGGACTGGCATACGCCGAATGCCGGCTGGTACACCTATTTTGACCGCTCGAATACAGTGCAGCTGGCGAACGGCGAACAGGTTAGCGGACAGTATGTAGGTTATTACTTCAACCGCGAGTTCGGTAACATGGTGTCGATCAATAAGGCAGCATATATCGAGGACTATTGGAAAGCGACCGATGGCGTGCTGGTGTATGGCGGCCTGCGCTTCGACAAATATGTGAACAAGGACGCGCTTGAGCGTCCACTGTTCTCGTTCCCCACCACTTCACCGCGCGTTGGCGTGTCGTGGGACGTGAATGGTGATTCGAGCCTGAAGGTTGGGGCGAACCTGGGCCGCTATTCGCTGTCCATGCCGTCCAACTTCAGCTTCGGCGTGGCGGAATCCCACCTTGAGCAGCGCAAATGGTTCCGCTACAGCGGCATTGACCCGACTACCAAGGCGCCGCTGGGACTGACCCAGATTGGATCGACCTATACCGTCCCTGGACATAATGGCGTGCCGCCGGAAGCCTACCAGGTAGCGACCACCAACCTGAAGGCGCCTTACCAGAACGAGCTGCAGCTTTATATGCAGAAGGCGATCGGCCGCAACTGGGTGGGGCAAGTCGACTTTGGCTACGCTGACCTGAAGCGTGTGATCAATTCCACTTGTTATGGCCAGGGCATCGCCAAGTATGCCAATGCGCACGGCTATCCGGACTATCCGAGCGATTACGAGTGCTTTGAGTTGAATCCCGGCGAAGATGTGACTGTAACGCGCGACTTCAACGGCGATGGAAAACAAGAGTCGTTGACGATTCCCGCCGCTGAATTCGGCCTGCCGAAGCCAAAACACAAGTACATCCACTTGACCTTCGACGCGAGCCATTCGCGCAGTGCATCCGAGCCGTGGTACCTGAACGCGAGCTATACCTGGGCGCGCTCGTTCGGCAATGACAATGGCTTCTTAAACCTGGAAAACCGTATCGCCGGCTACATCGGCCAGTCGTTCGTTTATGACTTCCCGGAGACCACACAAGGCGCGAGCGGCAACCTGACCAACGATATCCGGCACGCTTTCACCGCATCCGCCGCCTATTACTTCCAGAACGGGCTGCGCACCAGCGGTGTCCTCAGCATGCACAGCGGCGAGCCTATGAGCTGCTTCGGCCTGAAGCCGGATGTGAACAGCATCTCCTATAACTGGGGATCGTGGGGCCATTATTGCGACGCATCGACCAACCCGGTCGGTGTGAAGACCGCCGGAACCAGTGGCCGCCTGCCTTTCTTCTGGCAGGTCGATATGGGTATCGGCTACGACTGGAACATCGGTGCGCACAATAAATTGAGCTTCGATTTGAGCATCCAGAACCTGACGAACCGCCGTGGCATCACCGACCGCTACAATACTTACAGCGCTGACGTGAACGCGGACAACACCATCGTTCAAGACGTGAACTGGGGCATTCCAAGCCAGTACCAAACCCCGCGCAGGGCTTCGTTCGCACTGCGTTATACCTTCCGTTGAACTTGCCGGAGTCTTTACTTTGAAATTTTCGAAAACGATGCAAACCAGCCTGTTGGCGCTGGCTATCATGAGCGTGCCGGCGATGGCGGCCACACAGCCGCATTTCGCCGTCGACGGGGCGCAATTCAGGCTCGATGGAAAGCCATTCGTCATTCGCTCCGGCGAGATGCACTATCCGCGCGTTCCGCGCGCGGCCTGGCGCGACCGGCTGCGCATGGCCAAAGCGATGGGCCTGAATACCGTGACCACCTATGCATTCTGGTCGCTGCATGAGCCCGAACCTGGGCAGTGGGACTTCACGGGACAGAACGACCTGCGTACTTTCATCAAGATGGCAGCCGAAGAAGGCCTGAATGTCATCCTGCGCCCAGGTCCTTATGTGTGCGCTGAAGTGGACTTTGGCGGTTTCCCGGCATGGCTGTTGCGCGAGCCTGGGCTGCGTGTGCGCTCCATGGATGCGCGCTACCTCGCGGCCAGCGCCCGCTACTTCAAGCGCCTGGCGCAGGAAGTCGGCGACTTGCAGAGCAGCCGCGGTGGCCCGATCCTGATGCTGCAGGTGGAGAACGAGTACGGCTCCTTTGGCCGCGATCACGGCTATATGAAAGTCGTGCGGGACCAGATGCGCACGGCGGGACTGGATGCGCCGGTCTTTACGTCCGACGGTGGTGCTGCGCGTTTGTTTGAAGGCGGCACGCTGCCCGATGCGCCGGCAGTCGTCAATTTCGGCGGTGGCGCGGATGACGCCAAGGCCTCGATCGAAGAGTTGGCGGCGTGGCGGCCGAAGGGGATCCGGATGGCTGGCGAATACTGGGCCGGCTGGTTCGATCACTGGGGCGAGAAGCACCATGTCCAAAGCCCGGAAGACGCTGCGCGCACCGTGGATTGGATGCTGTCGCAGGGCGTCTCGTTCAACCTGTATATGTTCCACGGCGGTACCAGCTTTGGCTGGCTGGCCGGTGCGAACTATGGCGGCACCGAGCCTTACCAACCCGATACCACAAGCTACGACTACGATGCCGCGCTGGACGAAGCGGGCCGACCGACGAAGAAGTATCGCCTCATTCGCGAGGTCATCGCCAAGCATGTCAAGGAGACCTTGCCGCCTGTTCCCGCTGCGCCGCAGCCGCAGTCGCTGCCGGCTTTTGCGTTGAAGCCTGCAGGCAGTCTGCTGGCCGGGCTGGAAAAGCTTTCCAAGGCGCGTCCGTCGCGCTGGGTTGGCGCAATGGAGGAATTCGGCCAGAACTACGGCTATATCCTCTATCGCAAACGCCTGGAAACGCCAGCGAAAGGAAAGCTTGTGCTGGATGAGATGCACGACCAGGCGACCGTAATGGCCGATGGCCGCGTGATTGGACGCCTGGATCGTCGCAAGGGTGAGAATTCGCTGAACGTGGACCTTCCGGCAGGCGCACAGCTTGATTTGCTGGTGGAGGCGATGGGACGGATTGGTTTCGGCGGCAAGCTGGTGGACGACAGGAAGGGCATCGTCCGCGGGGTGAAACTCGACAAGGAGGAGCTGGAAGGCTGGACTGTCTATACGTTGCCATTGGACGCTGCGGCGCTGAAGCGCCTGCCGCTGGCCGATGCAAACGACTCTGCGCTGCCTGGGTTCTGGCGTGGCTCGCTGACGCTGGACAAGCCGGTCGATACTTTCCTCGACACACGCGGTTGGGGCAAGGGACAAGTTTGGGTCAATGGCCACCACCTCGGTCGTTTCTGGCATATCGGTCCACAGCAAACCATGTATGTGCCCGCATCGTGGCTGAAAGCCGGCGCCAATGAAGTGTTGGTTTTCACCACAGAAGCGCCAACGGCGACAAGCATGCAGGGTCTTGCTGAACCTGTCTTCGATACCCCATAAATTAGCTTGTTTTGAGAGGAAGGCCCCTGATTTTCAGGGGCCTTTTTTTTGTTAATTCCGTGTGGCAAGCATGACAAAAGTCCTGTCTTTAAAAGGACATCGTGCTCATTCATTGGCTGAGCTGGAGGACTAAATTGATAGTGATTAACAAAGTAGTCTCAGAAGTAATCAGGGTGACTAATAAGAATTTAATATTGTTAGAATAATAAGGGGCGAGACATGGGCACCATCACTGGATCCAACGATAACGACAATCTGAACGGCGGCACCGGCAACGACACCATTAATAGCGGCAATGGTGACGACACCGTCAATGGTGGGGACGGGAATGACTCTATCAATGGTGGGGCCGGCAACGACATTCTCGATGGCGACAGCGGGAGCGACCAGGTCAATGGTGGGTCGGGCGACGACACTCTGATTTACAACGTCATCGAAAATTCCGCTGCAGGAACCAAGGACGTATACACGGGCGGATCCGGCATCGATACCGTTGTTCTTCAATTGAGCAGCGCGCAATGGACCGATTCCAAAGTGCGCGCCGAGCTGCAGCGGTATGTGGAGTTTCTTGCGTCCGTCAAGACCAATCAGCAGGGCGAGGTATCGAACGGCGCGGCCAGTGACTTTACCTTCAGCTTCGGGTCCTCGACGCTGACGGTGCAGATGATGGAGAAGCTGGTCGTTGCGGTGCAGGAGACTGCCGGCGGCCCGTATAACACGATCAATTATCTCGCGGCGCTCATCACCGGCAATGGTGCCGGCAGCGTGGTGGAAGCTGGCGGCACAAACAATGCCATGCCCGGCAAACCATCGGTTGTTGGCGACCTTTATGCTGATGATCTGAATGGTGCTGACGATTCATTCCAGGCCGCGGCCGGTACGTCTGCGGGTCAATACGGGACGTATTCCGTCGACAATCATGGGGTTTGGTCTTATTCGCTCAACAATTCCCATGCCGACGTGCAGTCGCTGGCAGTCGGCGAAAGCCTGAACGACAGCTTTACTGTGCGTAGCGCTGATGGTTCGAGCAAGGTGGTCCAGATTCACATCGAAGGCAGCAATGATGCGCCCGTCGTAACGGGGGCACTGAGCGCTGGGACGGCGGAAGGCTATTGGGCCTATTCGCGCGATTTGCTCCAAGGCGCGAGCGACGCCGATCACGGGGAAACTGCCACCCTGAAGGTGTCTGACGTTAGCTACAGCGTCAATGGCGGCGCGTCGTCTTTCACGCCTCCAGCCGGGGTCAGCCTGGCCGATAATATCCTGACTGTGGACCCGAAGAATACCGCCTTCGATCATCTCGCCGCAGGTAAGCAACTCACCATTGTCGTCAGCTATAACATCAAGGACGTACACGGTGCGATGGTGGCGCAGACCGAGACCATCACGGTTACAGGGACTAATGATGCACCGGTGGTGTCAGGTTCGCTTTCGGGTGGCGCCAATGAAGACGGCGCTGCCGTATCGTTCGACGCACTGGCGGATGCAAGCGATGTCGACGATGGGGCAACGCTTTCGGTAGTCGGACTGCCTGCCGTTTTGCCTGACGGCGTTACTTACGCTGTTGGAACCCACAGCTTTGTGCTTGACCCATCCCATGCTGCCTTCCAGGGGCTGGCTGTGGGCCAGACCACAACCGTGACTGTGGCTTATGGCGTTAGTGATGGTACTGCGACCGTTGCAACCTCGGCGACCTTCACAATTACCGGTACCAATGACAAAGTCCTCATTACGAGCGGCGCGCAAAGCGGAGCTGTAACGGAGAACAGCGTCTCGCAGGCGAATGGCACGATCAGCTTCACTGATGTCGACCTTGCGGACGGCCACACCGCATCGTTTGCCGCAGTCCAGAACGCCCTCGGCACCTTCGCGCTGACGACTGTGTCGGAAGATGCCGGTGCGGCCAATGGCCAGGTCGGCTGGTCATACACCCTGAATGACTCGAAGGCAGATTACCTCGCTGTTGGCGAGACCAAGAGCGAAACCTATGCTGTCACGGTGAACGACGGTCATGGCTCGACCACGACAGAAAATGTCGTCATCACGATCACTGGCACCAATGACAACGTCGTCATCAGCAGCCTGCCGCAGAGCGGGTCCGTAGTCGAAAACTCTGTCTCGCAAGCCGATGGCACGATTATGTTCTCTGATGTCGACTTGGCGGACGGACACACCGCCTCGTTTATTCCAGTCCAAAGCGCTCTTGGTACATTCGCCCTGACGGCAGTGTCGGAAGATGCCGGCGGTGCCAACGGCCAGGTGGGCTGGAATTACACATTGAACGACACGAAGGCCGACTATCTCGCTGCTGGCGAGACCAAGACCGAAACCTATGCCGTCACGGTGAATGACGGCCACGGTTCGACGAAGACCGAAAATGTCGTCATTACGATCACTGGTACGAACGATGACGTCACGATCACCAGCGCCCCGCAAGTCGGTTCGGTGGTCGAGAACAGTGTCTCCCACGCCGACGGGACGATTACATTCACGGACGCGGACCTAAAAGACGGCCATACGGCGTCGTTTGCACCGGTCGACGACGCATTGGGAACTTTTGCCCTGACTTCGGTCTCGGAAGTTGCCGGTGCCGCCAACGGCCAGGTGGGCTGGAATTACACTTTGAACGACTCGAGCGCCAATTACCTGGCCGCTGGCGAGACCAAAACCGAAACCTATGCCGTCACGGTGAACGACGGCCATGGTTCGACGAAAACTGAAAATGTCGTCATCACGATCACTGGCACGAACGACGACGTCATGATCACCAGCGACCCGCAAGTCGGTTCGGTGGTCGAGAACAGCGTTGCATTTGCCGACGGGACCATCACCTTCACGGACGCAGACCTGAAAGATGGCCATACGGCGTCGTTTGCACCGGTCGACGACGCCTTAGGCACCTTCTCGCTGCTGCCGGTGTCGGAAGTTGCCGGTGCTGCCAATGGTGAGGTGAGCTGGAGCTATACCCTGACCGACGCGAGCGCCAATTACCTGGCTGCAGGCGAGACCAAGACCGAAACCTATGCCGTTACGGTGGACGACGGCCATGGTTCGACGAAAACTGAAAATGTCGTCATCACGATCACTGGCACGAACGACGACGTCATGATCACTAGCGTTCCCCAAGTCGGTTCGGTGGTTGAGGACAGCGTCGCATATGCCGACGGGACCATCACCTTCACGGACGCAGACCTAAAAGACGGCCACACGGCGTCGTTTGCACCGGTCGACGACGCATTGGGAACTTTTGCCCTGATTCCGGTGTCGGAAGTCGCCGGTGCCGCAAATGGTGAGGTCAGCTGGAGCTATAGCCTGAGCGACACTAGCGCGAATTACCTGGCTGCCGGTGAGACCAAGACCGAAACCTATGCCGTCACGGTGAACGACGGCCACGGTTCGACGAAAACTGAAAATGTCGTCATTACGATCACTGGTACAAACGACGACGTCATGATCACCAGCGTCCCGCAAGTTGGTTCGGTGGTTGAGAACAGCGTCGCGCACGCCGACGGGACCATCACCTTCACGGATGCAGACCTGAAAGACGGCCACACGGCGTCGTTTGCACCGGTCGACGACGCCTTGGGAACTTTTGCCCTGACTCCGGTCTCGGAAGTTGCCGGTGCCGCAAATGGTGAGGTCAGCTGGAGCTATAGCCTGAGCGACACTAGCGCGAATTACCTGGCTGCCGGTGAGACCAAGACCGAGACCTATGCCGTCACGGTGGACGACGGCCAAGGTTCGACGAAAACTGAAAACGTCGTCATCACGGTCACTGGCACGAACGATGACGTCATGATCACCAGCGTCCCGCAAGTCGGTTCGGTGGTTGAGAACAGCGTTGCATTTGCCGACGGAACCATCACCTTTACTGATGCAGACCTGAAAGACGGCCACACGGCGTCGTTTGCACCGGTCGACGACGCCCTGGGCACCTTCTCGGTTCTGCCGGTGTCGGAAGTTGCCGGTGCTGCCAATGGCGAGGTCAGCTGGAGCTATAGCCTGAGCGACACTAGCGCCAATTACCTGGCTGCTGGCGAGACCAAGACCGAAACCTATGCCGTCACGGTGAACGACGGCCACGGTTCGACGAAGACCGAAAATGTCGTCATCACGATCACTGGCACGAACGACGACGTCATGATCACTAGCGTTCCCCAAGTCGGGTCGGTGGTTGAGAACAGCGTTGCATTTGCCGACGGAACCATCACCTTCACGGACGCAGACCTGAAAGACGGCCACTCGGCGTCGTTTGCACCGGTCGACGACGCCTTGGGAACTTTTGCCCTGACTCCGGTCTCGGAAGTCGCCGGTGCTGCCAATGGCGAGGTCAGCTGGAGCTATAGCCTGAGCGACACTAGCGCGAATTACCTGGCTGCCGGTGAGACCAAGACCGAGACCTATGCCGTCACGGTGGACGACGGCCACGGTTCGACGAAGACCGAAAATGTCGTCATCACGATCACTGGCACGAATGACGACGTCATGATCACTAGCGTTCCACAAGTCGGGTCGGTGGTTGAGAACAGCGTTGCATTTGCCGACGGAACCATCACCTTCACTGATGCAGACTTGAAAGACGGCCACACAGCGTCGTTTGCACCGGTCGACGACGCCCTGGGCACCTTCTCGCTGCTGCCGGTCTCGGAAGTCGCCGGTGCCGCTAACGGTGAGGTCAGCTGGAGCTATAGCCTGAGCGACACTAGCGCCAATTACCTGGCTGCTGGCGAGACCAAGACCGAGACCTATGCCGTCACGGTGGACGATGGTCATGGATCGACGAAGACCGAAAATGTCGTCATTACGATCACTGGTACAAACGACGACGTCATGATCACCAGCGTCCCGCAAGTCGGGTCGGTGGTTGAGAACAGCGTCGCACATGCAGACGGGACGATTACATTCACGGACGCGGACCTGAAAGACGGCCACACGGCGTCGTTTGCACCGGTCGACGACGCCCTGGGCACCTTCTCGCTGCTGCCGGTCTCGGAAGTCGCCGGTGCCGCCAACGGCCAGGTGGGCTGGAATTACACATTGAACGACACGAAGGCCGACTATCTCGCTGCTGGCGAGACCAAGACCGAAACCTATGCCGTCACGGTGAACGACGGCCACGGTTCGACGAAAACTGAAAACGTCGTCATCACGGTCACTGGCACGAACGATGACGTCATGATCACCAGCCTCCCTCAAGTCGGGTCGGTGGTTGAGAACAGCGTCGCACATGCAGACGGGACGATTACATTCACGGACGCGGACCTGAAAGATGGCCACACTGCGTCGTTTGCACCTGTCGATGACGCCTTGGGAACATTTGCCCTGACTCCGGTGTCGGAAGTTGCCGGTGCCGCCAATGGCGAGGTCAGCTGGAGCTATAGTCTGAGCGACACTAGCGCCAATTATCTGGCTGCAGGCGAGACCAAGACCGAAACTTATGCCGTTACTGTGAACGACGGCCACGGTTCGACGAAGACCGAAAATGTCGTCATCACGATCACTGGTACGAACGACGACGTCATGATCACCAGCGTTCCACAAGTCGGGTCGGTGGTCGAAAACAGCGTTGCATTTGCCGACGGGACCATCACCTTCACGGACGCAGACCTGAAAGATGGCCACACTGCGTCGTTTGCACCGGTCGACGACGCATTGGGAACATTTGCCCTGACTCCGGTGTCGGAAGTTGCCGGTGCCGCCAATGGTGAGGTCAGCTGGAGCTATAGCCTGAGCGACGCGAGAGCGAATTACCTGGCCGCTGGTGAAACCAAGACCGAGACCTATGCCGTCACGGTGAACGACGGCCATGGATCGACGAAAACTGAAAATGTCGTCATTACCATCACTGGTACCAATGACAATGTCGTTATCAGCAGTCTGCCGCAGAGTGGGGCCGTAGTCGAAAACTCCGTATCGCAAACAAATGGCGCGATTACGTTCTCTGATGTTGATCTGGCAGACGGGCACACCGCATCGTTTGCACCAGTCCAGAACGCCCTCGGTACCTTCGCGCTGGCGCCTGTGTCGGAAGATGCAGGTGCGGCCAATGGCCAGGTCGGCTGGTCATACACCCTGAATGACTCGAGGGCCGATTACCTCGCTGCCGGCGAGACCAAGACCGAAATCTATGCAGTCACGGTGAACGACGGCCATGGCTCGACTGCCACGCAGAATGTGCAAATCACTATCACCGGCTCCAATGACAATGTGATTATCAGCAGCGGTCCGCAGAGTGGCTCCGTCACGGAGGATGTTGCGACGCCCGCCAGCGGGAGCATCCGTTTCAGCGATGCCGACGCCAGTGATTTGCATAACGCAACATTCACTGGCCCATTCGGTGCACTGGGCACGTTTGCCTTGGGGGCGCTCTCGGAAAGCGGCGGGCAGGTGGGCTGGACCTACGCTGTTGACAGCACGAAAGCCAACTACCTCGCAGCGGGCCAGAGCGTAACTGAAACCTATACCGTCAAGGTGGACGACCAACACGGCTCGGCACCAACGCAGGATGTGGTGATCACGATTTTTGGTAGCAATGACGCGCCAGTGCTGAACGCTGCAGCTACACCTAACTTGGCGAGCGTGAACGAAGATGCAGGCGCGCCAGTTGGTGCCGTAGGCTCGCTGGTATCGAGCCTGGTGGACCTGAACCCGCCGGCTGCCGGACTGAATAATGTGACCGACGCGGACAGCAACGCCCAGACGGGGCTCGCATTGACCGGAACCAATTCGGCGAACGGAACCTGGTGGTACACCACTAACGATGGAGCGCTTTGGAAGCAGGTCGGCGCGGTAGCGAACACCTCCGCGTTATTATTGACCGCGGATAGCCACACTCGAATCTACTTCCAGGGCAGTGCCGATTTCAATGGCCTCGTCAGCAATGCCCTTACTTTCCGTGCCTGGGATGGAACCAGCGGCACTGCGGGCAGCCTGACCAATACTTCGGCCAACGGCGGAAGCTCCGCGTTCTCGACCGCTTTCGACACAGCGGACATTACCGTGGCTGCCGTGAATGACAATCCAGTCGCCGCTCCTGACAGGATTGTTGTTTCGGACAGCACGGATGTGTCATTCCAGGCCAGCGCGCTGCTTGCCAACGATACTGATATTGATGGCTCCGCATTGCAGGTCTTCAGTGTGGGTGCCCCGGTTGGCATTTCCAACCTCTCATATAACGCCACAACCGGAGTCCTCAGCTTTACCAGCGATGCAAGTGCTGGCAATTCCACTGGCAGCTTCCAGTACACGGTGTGGGATAGCCTTAATGGCTTCTCGACGGCCAAGGTGACGATTGAAATATGGGATGTCGCTAACGGCAATACTATGGACACGATTAACCTGACCAACTCGGATCCCTACGTGCTGTCCTACCTGGATGGCCGCGGTGGCGGTGATGACTTTACCGGAGCAGCAGGCGGTGATGTCTTCTTCGGAGGCACGGGCAGCGCGTCCGACACGCTCAGGGGTTCTGTCGGCAACGATTTGCTTGTGGGTGGAGATGGCAACGATACGCTATCCGGCGGGGCGGGCAACGACGTGCTGCGAGGCGGTATTGGTAACAACGACACCATGGATGGCGGCGCTGGCACCGAGGATATGCTCGACTTTTCCGACGGCACCATGGGGATCACCTTCACACTTCAACAAGGCACCGGTGCCGGCGGGTCTGCAATTTCGATCACCAATGGCACCGGCAACCTGGGAAATAACGATGGCTACCTGAATATGGAAGGCGTGATCGGGACCAGCCTTGTCGACAACATAACCGGCAGCAGCGGAAACGACATCCTGCGCGGCGGTGGCGGCGACGACGTCCTTGACGGTAAAGGGGGCATCGATCTTCTCGATTTTTCGGACGGCGCCGCAGGCATTGTGTTCACACTCGTGAATAACGGTAGCAATACGTCCTTCAACGCGTCTGGTGCGGGTCTTGGTACTGACAAATACTCCGGCTTCGAAGGTGTCATCGGGACCAATTTCGCGGATACGCTCAACGGATCGACGTTGGCAGACCAGCTGCGCGGCGGTGGTGGCAACGATACGATCAACGGCTTGGCCGGTGCCGATCGAATCGTTGGTGGCGGCGGTGCCGATATCATGTCCGGCGGCGCGGATAACGATACTTTCGTCTTTGACACAGCACCCAATGCAGTGGACTCCATCATGGACTTCAACGCTTCGGGCCTTGCCGGGAGCGGCGACACCCTGGAACTGTCAGCCGCCATCTTCGCCGGTATCACGACCGCCAGCGGCAATGTGCTGTCAGCGGCCGAATTTGCGTCGCTGGATGGCGCTGGCGCTTCGGGAAATGTCGCCGGCACTGTGCGTGTGATCTACGACAGTTCGACGGGCAACCTGTACTACGACTCGGACGGCCTGGGTTCCGCCAACCGCAGCTTGATGGCGCACCTGGCCTTTGAGAATCCGTCAGACACCTTCGACCAGAACGACATCAAGGTAGGCTTGTGATGAAACCTTTATTCAGGCTCCTCAAACGGCCGCTGATGTTTGTGGCGGGCTTTTCCTTCTTCGTGAACCTGCTGATGCTCGCGCCGGCACTGTTCATGCTGCAGGTTTTCGATCGCGTTCTGACGAGCCAGAGCAAGGATACTTTGCTGGTCCTGCTGCTTGGCATGGGGATTGTCTTCGCGTTGATGCTGATGCTGGACTATCTGCGCAGTCGCCTTCAGGGCGTTGTAGGCAGCCTGGTTGCCGAGCAGCTTTCGCCCGCTGTGGCGAAGGTCTTGCTGGAAAATACAGCCCGCCGGACCGGGCGGGTTTCTGCTGAAGGGCTGCGCGATGTTGCGGCGCTGCGGAACTTGTTCTCGGCCCAAGGGCTATTGGCATTGTTTGATTCTCCGTGGGCCGTGGTGTATATCGCTGTGATCTGGATGGCGCATCCGATGCTTGGGATGGCAGCGGTGGCGGCTTCGCTGCTGATGCTGGCCCTGGCTGTAGCGAACGACCGGATTACTCGGGGCGACATCGAATCCCTCCAAAAGGAAGCTTCCAAAGCCACTCGCTATCTCGAAACTTCCATGCAGAACGCGGAAGTCGTGCAATCGCTTGGGATGGGAGATGCGCTGGTCGGGCGCTGGCAGGCCATGAATGCGAAGGTCACCGCGCTGCAGGGGCCGACTGCGCGCAAGTCCGTGGCCATGGCGGCCATTACCCGCACTTCACGGCAGCTGGTGCAGGTATTGATGCAGGCGCTGGGCGCTTACCTTGTGATCAGCGGGGAAGGGACGGCAGGCATCCTGGTTGCCACGACCATGCTACTTGGGAAGGCGCTGTCGCCGGTTGAACAAGTCATTGGCAGCTGGCGCGTGCTGGCCGAGGCGCGCTCCGCATTCGGACGGCTGGCCCAGCTCATGGATGGCGCCGATGCGCAGCAGGAGCGCATGAAACTGCCGGCGCCAAGCGGCCAGTTGCAAGTTCAGGGTCTGGTTTACCGGGCGCCGCAGAGCGAACGCACAATTCTTGCGGGGGTATCGCTCAACCTGGAGGCCGGGGAGTCGTTGGCGATCATCGGCGCCAGCGGTGCGGGCAAGTCCACGCTCGCTCGCTTGCTCACCGGTGTATGGAAGCCGAACGCTGGAACGGTGCGGCTGGACCATGTCGATCTGGCGCAGTGGCAGCGCGAAGACCTCGGCCCCTGGCTCGGCTACCTGCCGCAGGATGTCGAGCTGTTCCCGGGAACCGTTGCCGAAAATATTGCTCGCCTTGGCGAGGCCGATTCGGAAAAAGTGGTGCATGCGGCGCGGCGCGCGGGAGTGCACGCCATGATCCTGGCGCTGCCGGATGGATACGATACCCGTATAGACGATATGGGCGTCATGCTTTCGCCCGGCCAGCGTCAGCGGATCGCATTGGCTCGTGCCCTGTATGGCGATCCGAAGCTGCTGGTGCTTGATGAACCAAATTCCAATCTTGACGGCGCCGGCGAACTGGCACTAGCCGAGGCTTTGAAGGGCCTGAGCGGGGAAGTGACCGTGGTTGTCGTCACCCACCGCACCACGCTGATCCAGCATATGGACAAGATGCTGGTGCTCGAGGCGGGCAGGGCGCAGCACTACGGCACCGTGGCCGAAGTGATGATGGCAATGCAGCAGCCGTCCGGGGGCAAGGCGGGCGCGCAGGTGGTGGCAATGCCGCGTACCGCAGCTGAAGGGAGAGCGTGATGAATAACGCAATGAATATGCTCGCTGCGAACGATCCTGTACTGCCTCATGTAAAAGAGGCGCGCCGCCTGACGCAGTGGGGCATGGCCGTACTGCTTGGTGGCCTGTTGCCGGTGGCGGCCTGGATGTCGTACGCCCCGCTTTCATCCGCCGTGGTGGCGCAGGCGTTTGTGAAAGTCGACATGAACCGGCGCCCGGTGCAGCATGCCGAAGGCGGCATCGTGCGGGAAGTGCTGGTGCGCGACGGTCAGCATGTGCGGCAAGGGGAGCCCTTGCTGGTGCTGGGCGATGTCTCGGTCGCGGCCGACAAGAGCCGGCTGGATTACAGGGTAGGGGCCGAGCGTGCGAGCCTGGCGCGCCTGGATGCCGAGCAGTCGATGGCGAGCGCTGTCGTTTTCCCGCCTGAAGTGCTCAGGGCCGCCGCGGGCGACCAGCGCCTGGCGGAGCAAGTTGGCAAGGAGCGCGCACTGTTCGAGACCCGGCGCGATGCACTGCTTGGGCAGGTACGCTTGCTGCGCTCTCAGCGCGACAAGGTCGCAGAGGAAATTGTCGCATTACGTGCGCAAATCGACCAGGCCAGCGAATCGATCAAATTCCAGAAGCAGGATCTCGACAACAATCGCAAACTGCAGAAAGAAGGTTTTGTGGCCGCCACCAGGGTGGCTCAGCTCGAAGGCCTTGTTGCGGACTACGGCGTCAAGATCGAGGAGCGCCGCTCGGAGCTGGCCCGCGCACAACAACGGGCCGTGGATACGGATTTGCGCATCCGGTCGCTGGAAGGCGAGTATCGGCAGCAGGCCAGCGACCAGTTGAAGGTGTCGGCCGCCCGGCTGTCGGAGATCGAGCAGGAGCAGCGCAAGTCGGTGGATGCATCGGCACGCCAGGTGATCACCGCGCCGGCCAGTGGCGAAGTCATTGACTTGAAGTATTCCGCTTCCGGCGCCGTGATTCCGCCGCGCGAATCGATCATGGATATCGTGCCGGACGAAACCCGGCTTGTGACGGAGGCGCGTATCCGGACCGAAGATATCAGCCGTATTCGCCGCGGTCAGTCGGCGGAAATCCGCTTTACGGCTTTCAAATACCGCACTACGCGCCTGGTGCAAGGCAAGGTGATTTATATCTCCGGCGACCGCTTGCTGGATCATGCGAGCAACGTGCCTTATTTTTCAGTGCTGGTCGAAGCCGATCCCGCATCGCTGGAGAAGGCCGGCGACATGAAGCTCCTGGCCGGCATGCCGGCCGAGATTTACATTGAAGGTGAAGAACGGACACCGCTCCAGTATTTGCTGGAGCCGGTGACGCAGGTCCTTCGCCGGGCGGTACGGGAGCGTTGAGCCGCGTTCAATCTACCGAAACGGGTACCAGGATTTCGCGGCTGCCATTGGTGGACATGGCGGATAAGATGCCGGCGGCTTCCATTTCCTCAACGAGGCGCGCGGAGCGGTTGTAGCCAATGCGTAGCTGCCGCTGGATGGAGGAAATCGAAGCGCGGCGGCTGCGGATGACGTAAGCCACGGCCTCGTCGTACAGCGGATCGGTTTCTCCGGCTTTGACGTCGCCCAGCAAGTCCGCCTGCGGCTCTTCACTCGGAATGCCAGCCAGGATTGCTTCCTCATATTCCGGCTCGCCGAACTGCTTCAGGTAATCGACCACGCGGTGCACTTCTTCGTCGGACACAAAGGCACCGTGCACGCGCTGCGGGTAGCCGCTGCCTGGCGGCAGGAACAGCATATCGCCGTGGCCGAGGAGGGTCTCGGCACCCATCTGGTCAAGCACGGTGCGTGAGTCAATCTTCGACGAGACCTGGAACGCTACACGGGTAGGGATATTTGCCTTGATCAATCCAGTAATGACGTCCACGGAAGGACGCTGCGTGGCCAGGATCAGGTGGATGCCGGCGGCACGGGCTTTCTGCGCCAGGCGGGCGATCAATTCCTCGATTTTTTTGCCGGCTACCATCATCAAATCAGCCAATTCGTCAATGATGACGACGATGGTAGGTAGCGTCGACAGTGGCTCCGGCGCGTCCGGCGTGAGCGAGAAGGGATTCGTGATGTATTTTTCGGCGGATTTCCCGTCGCGGATCTTCTGGTTGAAACCAGCCAGGTTGCGCACGCCGAGGGCGGACATCAGGCGGTAGCGTTTCTCCATTTCGGCCACGCACCAGGTGAGGGCGTTGGCGGCCAGCTTCATATCGGTGACGACGGGCGCCAGCAGGTGCGGTATGCCGTCATAGACGGACAATTCCAGCATTTTTGGGTCGATCATGATCAGTCGGACGTCTTCCGGCGTTGCCTTGTACAGCAGGGATACGATCATTGCGTTGATGGCGACCGATTTGCCGGAGCCCGTGGTGCCCGCGACCAGCATGTGCGGTGCACGTGCCAGGTCGGTGACTACCGGTGCGCCGGTGATGTCCTTGCCCATTGCGAGGGTGAGCTGGGAGCGCGAGGCGCGGTAAGCGTCCGAGGCCAGGATCTCGGACAGCTGGATCATGTGGCGGCGCACGTTCGGCAGTTCGAGGCCCATGCAGGTTTTGCCTGGAATGGTTTCGACCACCCGTACCGAAGTGACGGCAAGCGCGCGTGACAGGTCTTTCATCAGCGCGACGATCTGGGCGCCACGGACGCCGATTGCCGGTTCGATTTCGAAGCGGGTGATCACCGGGCCGGCGGAAGCGCCAAGTACGCTGACGGGGACCTTGAATTCTTTTAAGCGCTGCTCGATCAGGCGACCTGTTTCCGCCAATTCCTCCGAAGAGACTTCTATCTTCGCCTCGGAGAAGGCATCCAGCAGATCGAGGCCTGGAATCTCCACGTTGCACTCGTGCTCGTCATGGATGGCGGGCGCTGCGGCGATTGGCGCGGCTTGCGCTATCGGCGCCATCGGCGGCGTCGGCTGCGCCGGCGGTGCCGGGTGGACCGGCTCGGGGACCACAGGGGTAATTTCCTGCCATTCCACATACGTTGGCTCTTCGGCCTTCACTACAGGCGCGGGCTGCCAGGCGAGTGGCTCCGTGACCCTGGCCTCTACCGTCCACGGCGTTGCCAACTCGGCTTGCGGAGTGGGCTCCGCGACGATATTGAATGGTTCTGGCGCAGGTGCGCGGGTGCCGGTAATTGGGGCAGATGCCGGGAAAGCAGCCGGAATCGCAGCCGGGACAGCGGCCGCACTTGGGGCCCGGTTCGGGGGCTGAACTGACGCTGGAGCCGGGGTGGGCGACAGTGCCGCCGTGGCAGCGGGAGCCGGGCGCGGTGGACTTGGCAATTTGATGATACGGGTCGGTTCGCGGACGACTTTGCGGGCGTCGGCTTCTTCCGCAGCACGTGCGCGTGCAAGCATTGCGGGTGTCGGGCGCAGGCTCTCCACATCGGCCCATTCTTCGCTGGACCGTGCCGGCGGCGCTTTCGGTGTGTTGTCGGAACCGAAGAAGGGCGCCGGAGTTGGTTCGGCGGCCTGTTTGCGGGACGGACGACGGTTCGCGAACCTATCGCCTGTGCCAGACGAGCTGGCAGGGGCGCGGGTTTGCTGCACTGGTTTTGCCGCGGGTGGGCGCTCTTTTTCCGCGGATCGCGGAGCGCGCCTGATGGTCCGATAGGCCCAGCTCACGAAAAGAAGTGCACGGTGGCCGAACAGCCATGGCGCGGTCAGGAGCACAATGGCGAGAGACAGCAAAAAACCCAGGAACTTACCGGTGGACGCAGCAAGTAGGGCAGCGAGAGATGCCCCGACGATTGACGATTCAGGACCACGGACGAGTGCCATCAATGCGCTGCCCGCACATACCGTGAAGATGGTGCCCAACACCAGTCGTATAAAACCCTGGCCGAACAGGGTGCTCTTCTTCAAAACGAAGACTTTGACGAGGCGCCAGGAGAGGGGAAGCGCCCACAGCGCGGACCAGCCAAACAACGACATCACTGCCATGCAAAATTACTCCACCAAATGCAGTGGCGGAGTTTAACACGCTCAGGTGCGCCGTTCGACGATAACGTAGTGCTTGCGCACCGGTTCAAGCACTTCGAAGATGCCTTTAAAACCGGCCGGAATCACGAGCGCGTCGCCGGGCCCGGCTTCGGCGGCGTGGCCTTGTTCGTCGATAACGCGGCAGCGGCCTTCGAGAACGCAGAAGTATTCATCCTTATCGGGTGCGAAGGCAATGCGCCAGCTGCCTTTTTCACAAGCCCAGATGCCGGCATGGACTTCGCCACTTTCGTTGGTGAAATGGTTCCAGGTGGTGCGCAGCGGGTTTCCATCGAGCCGGCGGTCCACGCGCGGGTGGTCGTATTCGGGCGCCGGGGTCTGCTTACTGAATTCGGTAATGGCTGGCATAAGATTATTTGACGCGCGGCGCCGGAGGCAGCTTGGCCAGGACGCCGTTGTTCAGTTCATAGGTATCAAAATCGCGGGCGAGGAATAGCGTGTTGCTGTAGTGCTGGCGCGCTTCGGCGTTGATCTCAGCCATGCCTTCCGGGTTGTCGTAGCGTGGGCTGAAATGGGTCAGGACCAGGTTGGGGACCGACGCAGCGGCCGCAAACCCGGTGATGCGCTGCACGGAGCTGTGTTGCGGGCCGGGACCGACTTTTTGCAGAACGGCCTCAGTGTAGGTGGCTTCGTGCACCAGGATGTCGGCTCCTTCGCATGCCTTGGACAATAACGCTGGCTGGTCATTGTCGCCGCCGATCACGGCGACGGCGCGTTCGGTGTGCTGGGAGCGGAACTCAGCCGCAGAAAGCAGGCGGCCATCGTCGAGCTGCACGTCTTTGCCATGCTGCAGCTGGCCCCAGGCCGGGCCGGGCGGCACGCCGCGTGCCTGCAGTGCGTCACTATCAACCTTCCATCTGGTCTTTTCGAAGCTAAACTTAAAGCCGAAGCTCGGCACCCGGTGCGAGAGTGGGAAACGTTCAATCTGCAGGCCATCCTGCCGGTGCACCACGTCCTTATCGGCGACGTCTATGTGGATGATGTCGAAGGTGAGGAAGAGCTCCGTGTGCAGCATGGTCGCGTCCAGCCAGGCCTTGACGCCGGCGGGAGCGATCAGGATCAGCGGCTTCTTGCGGCCCGTCATGGAGGCGCTTGCCAGAAGCCCAGGCAGCCCGTAGCTATGATCGCCGTGGATATGGGTAATGCAAATGCCGGCCAGGTCGTGCACGGTGAGGGGGATGCGCTGCAGCTGGTGCTGGGTCGCTTCGCCGCAATCGACCAGCCACCAGTCGCGATTGAATGTTGAGTGCAAGGCCAGCGCGGTCACATTGCGCCGTATGGTTGGTACCCCTGATGAGGTACCAAGAAAGGTCAGTTTCAGCATGCCACTATTATGCCGCATCGTGGCGGGCGCGCGACATGGAAAAGGGCCTGCGGGGCCATTTTCTTGTCCTTGCGAGCCAGGCTATTGAGGCTGTGCGCGGCAGCGTTAGTATGGGTCGTTGGCTGGTCTATTCGAATAAATACTTCAATGATCGGAGACACTCTATGCACACTCGCATCCGTAGTACGCTGTTGGCCGCAGTAGTTCTCTTCACCGTTGGCGCACAAGCTTCCGCCAATACCCTGACGCAAAACGTTTCCTGGACCATCGACCGGGCCAATACCACCACCAAGTACCGTGTCGTGGCATATGGCGATTCGATCTATGCGGGCTATAACGGCTCCATCACCAGCGCCGCCAAGTACTCGGCGCCGACGGTGGATGCGGAGTACCTGTCGGCTTCGTGGAATGCGGACATCGAAAGCGTGCGCCGCGCCAAGTCGGGCGCCGTGGCTTCGGACGTTTATAACAATAAGATTGTCGCCGAGCGATCTTACATGCAAGCCAGCAATACCCGAGTGGTCACTTTTGAAATGTGCGGGAATGACGGCCTGCAGGCACGTTCCAGCTTTAAAGGCCAAACCGGGACTTGCGACGATTCGGTGCTGACTGCTGCGGAAAACAGCTGCAAGACCTATGTGGCGGCCGCGATGGATTACATTAACGCCAATGCTTACCCTGGCGTGAAAGTCAAAGTGATCTCGAACCTGCACTATCCGGGGTATGCGGCCGATAATGTGCAGAGCTCCTGCAAGGATCCAAGCACCGGCGCCACCGTGAACATGCAGCAGAAATTCCTTCCGATCCTGGCGCGGATGAACTACATGATGTGCGATACGGCGCGACAGAAAGGTTTCCAGTGCGCGGACAATTTTGCGCAGTATATGGGTGCCGACTACGACAGCAATGGCGATGGCCAGGTCGATTCCGACGCGCTGCGTTACGTCGCCGGCGAGAGCCAGGCAAGCTATGTCACCCGGATCACGTCGACCTTGCGCTCGACCATCCGCGACGCCAATACGCATTTCGTATCTGCTGGCAGCAGCTACGACTACATCCAGTCGGACGACACGCACCCGACTTATAGCGGCAGTACCGTGACCGCTGGGCTGTTCGGCGGGACGACGGGGACTGGTGCGCCGCGCTATACCTCCTTCGCCGCAGGCAAGAACCCGATCTGGAACCAGTTCGGGCATGAGCGGATGGGCTGGGCGGTTTCCGTCTTCAATTCGCCGACTCCGTGAGCTCCTGGCGCCCAAGCCCGGCTTACCTGGTGGCGGCGCTACTGCTGGCCGTTGGCGCGGCCAGCCTGGCTTTCTTTCTTTGGTATTTCGGGCGCGCCGATGCGGGTGCCCAGGCAGTCAAGCCGGCGCCGCCCGCAAGCCTCGCCGTTGTCCGGCCGCAGCCCGCTGGCGCGGCTGCGCCGGCCGCTCCGTCTCACGGGGCTCTGGGTGCGCTCCGGCCGGCGCCGGAAGGCGACGCCGACCCGACGCGCGACCTGCGCAGTTATGTCATGCGGGGAGAGAAGCCGACCATGAATGAAGTGATCAAACGCTTGCATGAGCAGGGCGTCTATACCGGACTTGGCGCCTTCAATCCTCCCGGCACCAATCCGCCCATGGTGGGTCTCGCGGTTCCGAAAGACTTTGTGCTTCCGCCGGGATTTGTACGCCATCACCAGGTAACCGACGATGGGCAGACCATCGAGCCTATCCTGATGTTTGCGCCCGACTTCCAGCTTTACGATGCCGCGAACCGGCCGGTTGACATGCCGAAGGACCGCGTGGTGCCGCCCGAACTGGCGCCGGCGGGCTTGCCGCTGCGGCGCATTGTTATTCCCCCACCGATCGAGACTTCCGGACGATGAAGACACTTGCCTGCATTCTCGCCAGCGCGGCGATGACTGCCCTGTATGCGCGCGGAGGCATGGGGTGGGTGATGGGATTTGTGCTGCTGGTTCCCTGGCTGCTAACGCTCAATGGGCAGCGGACGCTGGCTGCGAGTTTCCTGTGCGCCTGGGGGATGTCGGTGGCTTATACCGCCGCCGGCTTCGCGTGGTTTGGCGAGGCCTTTGGGCGCTATACGGGGATTGGGGAGGCGGCGGGCGTGATTTTGCTGCTGCTCGCCGCACCAATGTTCCAGCCCCAGTTCTTCGCCTATACCGCCGTGCGGTATCTCACGATGAAATCGCATACCCCGTGGCTTCAGGCACTGGCCGCGGCGGCTGCATGGGTGGCAAGCGAGTGGCTGGCGCCGCGCTTGCTGGGCGATACGCTGGGGTATGGGTTGTATCCGGCGCGCCTGCTGCGCCAGGCGGCGGACCTCGGCGGGACTGCGGGCCTGACCCTGTTGCTATTACTGGCAAACGAGGCGCTGGCTGCCGGCATCGTGCGGCGCGGGCAAGGCTGGCGCGCGGCAGCGAAGCCTTTTGCGCTGGCGGCCTTGGCGCCGGCGTTCCTCGCGGGCTACGGCGCCTTTGTCCTCTCGGGCGGGCCGGCGCCTGTTGGCAAGCCCCTGCGCATGGGGCTGATCCAGGCCAATATGGCGGATTATGAGAAGCGGCGGCAGGAGGTGGGCGCTTATGCGGTGGTCCGTGAAGTGCTGGACCGGCATTTTGCAATGGGTTACGACGCTGTTGCGCGCCAGGGAGCGCAGGCCTTGCTCTGGTCCGAGACCGCTTACCCCACCACCTTTGGCCACCCCAAGAGCGAAGCGGGTGCGGAGTTCGATCGCGAGATTGTCGGTTACGTCAAGGCCGCCAATGTGCCGCTGGTGTTCGGGACGTATGACCGTGACAGCGGCGGTGAATACAATGCTGCCGCTTTCGTGCAACCGCAGGCGGGCCTGGTAGGCGTCTACCGCAAGGCCCACCTGTTCCCGTTCACTGAATACTTGCCGGCCTGGCTGGATGGTCCGCTGGCGCGCCGCCTGCTGCCATGGGCTGGCGCCTGGCTGCCGGGTAACGGGGCGCGTGTCTTGCCGCTGCAGCTGGCCGACGGGCGCGAAATCCCGGTCCTGCCCCTGATCTGCCGCGATGACGTCGATCCCGCGCTCGCGATTGCAGGCGCGCGTCTGGGAGGGCAGGTCATCGTGACCATGTCCAACGATTCCTGGTTCAGCGAGGATGGACCGGGAGCGCGGCTGCATCAGGCAGCAGCGGCATTCCGCAGCGTGGAGACGCGCTTGCCGCAGTTCCGCGTCACGAGCAACGGCTATAGCGCGGCGATTGACGCTCATGGCGACGTACTGGCCGGCACGCGTGCTGGCGAACCTGCGCTGGTCATTGCGGATCTGCCGGTCCGGACGCCGGCGCCGACTTTAGTGGTTTTGTTGGGTGATTGGGTGGGCATTGCCTGCTGCGCTTTGCTGGCAGTGCTGGCGGCGCGGGCGGCCGGCAAGGCGTGGTGGCCGCGCGCAGGTTCCGAAGCGGATCGCGTGCCGGTGGCGCCCGTATTCCCCATGCGTGCCGCGGTACTGCCGGTGGGTGCGCGTGTCGTTTC
>Ga0055524_1000640_pt1 | contig 24879 bp, 27 predicted proteins | sample AraplaCol_mCL_r2_2_FD_55011 | JGI IMG/M metagenome (GOLD analysis project Ga0055524, IMG submission 55011) | Arabidopsis root microbial communities from North Carolina, USA - plate scrape MF_Col_mCL_r2 | ecosystem: Host-associated > Plants > Roots > Endosphere | place: USA: North Carolina...
CAGCTCGTGGCAGGGCTATACTTTGGCGAAAAACTCTGCAGCTTGCCCCGCCACATCATCATGGACGACAGTTCTATTAAGCCCTTCTTGATAGATAAATAGGTCAGGCGCTGCTTCTTGGCCCATTGCTGATCCTTCTGGAAGGAAAGTGTAATGGCCAACATCTTTGCCCAAAATTTTAGAACTACAGCGAGGGATGTTCTGTGAGAGCCATCCGCAGCACTGTTTGGGCGGTGCGACAGTATCTCCCCCACCCCCTACCAGGTACACTGGTCGGTTGATCGCTTGAAGACTTTCCTGGGAAAAACCCAGGACGGAGCGACCTGGAGCAATGGGGAAAACAGCGCGGATTCTGGGATCGGAAAAGTCACTTCGCCGCCGATCCCAAGACATCCGAAAAACTGGGTTCTCATAGAGTCTCGGCAGTTCGTCGGCGAGGTTTGGAAATTCTCGCGGGCCTCGGATAGGACTCTTTTGTGGATTGTCTGGCTCAAATTGTGAAAATGCAACACGGGCTCCAGCCAATAGAAGAACCGTGTATGCGCCTGCCGAGAAGCCCGCAGCGAAAATCTGTTCGTCTGTTTCGACCCCTAATGAACTTCGCCAACTAGACTCATTGAGAATAGCCGACAGATCAAGTGCTCGTTCCCACATGCAAAGGAAGCCCTCCGCACGATACGGTTCAGAGCCCGTGTGACCGTGATGGTTGACTGCTAACGCTACAAAACCGCGCTGAGCCAGCCGGAATCCTAGCCACTCCAGTGCTTCCCCTGTAGCACCTGTTCCGTGCGAAAGGACAACCAGAGGAAGCACTTGGTTTGAACGAGCTAGAGGCGCATTGAAGGCAACGGGTTCTCTCTGGAACCATGACCTCTCTAAGGGCACGTGAGCGACCCAACTCTCGTCGGCGGGATACCAAGCTGTCCAAGCCAAAGGGCGTGCGGCAGTTCCTTCCCAATTTAACCGATTTGGATCAACGCAAACACCCGTTTTGAAACCAACCTGCATAGCGCCCCATCATTGTTTTGCAGTGTCTGAACTACCTTGTATCGGCGTGAGATTCGCCTTGCTAGAGCCCCAACGACAAGTTCGCTTCTCGCTATTGTCCTTGCACGCGCGAGAGAGCGGCATAATTCCCGTTGCTTGTCCATGGAAAGCCGATCACAGATTATGATCGACAGGACAACCTGGGAGCGGATCACCGCTTCCGCACAACGTTTACCCTTCGGCGAAGATCGAATGTAAGCTGTCTACCTCCCGCCTTGACCACGCGCGTCTTGCCATTTCGGATAAGCGTCCGCGTCGGGCCGATTAGCCGGTATCGACATTCCGTCGCTCTGCGCTAATCCCGGAGATTGCCAACTCATCAAACTCAAGTAGTCTCGTTTCGGATACTCTTCTGAGGAGAGGCGCATGAAAACAGCTATTATCTTCGACTGCGAGTTCCTTTGCATCCGAGGTTCCCAGAGCCGTTTCTGGTGCGCGGCCATCGATCCCGACCCAGTGATTGCACAAATCGGCGCGGTGGAAATTGGGCTCGAAGATAAATTCCCGATTCTTGAGACATTCAAAGCTTACGTCGAGCCCCACGACAGGAATGGCGTTCGCTATAAAATCGATCCCTATTTCACCGATCTAAGGGGCATAACCGAAGAACAGATTATTCAAGAGGGAAAAGCCTTGCAGACGGCGCTAGATGAACTTGAGCGGTTTTCTGATGGCGCAATACTTTGGTCATGGGGGAAAGACGAACTGAATATGATTGCAATCAGTTGTTACGTGGAGGGTATTCACCCACCCATTCCCGCGCCCCGGTTCGATAATGCTGTGAAACTTTTGCTTGCTGCCGGGATGCCTGTAGAAGATTTGGCACGAACGCCTAGCAATAAATTGGCCGAATATTACGGCATAGAACATTCAGATTTGAAGGGTCACGATGCGTTGGACGATGCCAGCTCGGTGGCTTACACCCATCAACATCTGCTCCGGTCTGGCAAACTCCAGCCTTCGGCCTTTAGCCGCTAGGGCCAGCAGCGGACTTCAGCCGCGTGGTTGCTCCGGGATATGGCCATTGACGAGAAGCGAGCGCGTGCTGGTTATGTAGGCTTGCGGTTCGACGGCCTTGAGCTTGATGAGGTGAATAATTCCCTCTTCCGGCGCCATAGTGGAAGAGCAGTCACGTGACCGCTTTAACCCGAGATGTCAGAGAACCTCCATAGTCTCCATGGAGAAACTCCCGTTGCTTGCCCATGGATAAGCGCTCACAGATCAAGGTGGGGAAGACAACGTGGGACTGGCAAACCGGTTACCAGGTACCGCAGGCGCCGTTGAAACAGGAGGAGGACGGCGGATTTACGACTTGCTCGCCCGGTCTGTGATCGACCTGCTGACGAGCCACGATCGAAGTCAATCGACCGCTGCCAGTGATTTCACGAATGTGACGACAGACTTCCGTATGCGGGCGTCGCCAATTCGCCGGAAGGCCTCATTCAGCTCTCTGCCTTCCGCCGAGGCCGCGAACGTCTCAAGCTCCTTCGCATCCTTCGGAACGCCATCGTTCGCGTCGGCCTCCTGCCCGAATAAAACAGCTGGCGTAATGCCTAGCGCATCAGCAATTCTTTGAAGTCTGCTTGAAGATACTCGATTGGATCCGAGTTCGTATTTCTGGATCTGTTGAAAGGAGACACCGGATTTTGTTGCGAGCTCCTTTTGAGACATTGCACGGAGCTTTCTGCAAGCCCGGATGCGGGCGCCAAGTTCCTTGTCGAGAGGGGAGCGGACGAGGTCATATTTTTTATTCAAAACTTTCTCTCTTCATTGGCGCGCTGAATCAGTGCAGAAGTCTGCCACTTATCTCTTCCTCGAAGGGGGGCACTGGTTCGATCTCGGCTGCCCGTCATTACAACCCCCGAACCTTACGCGTCGCTTGGTCACGGCTGATCGATCTGCCTTTCGTCGCGATAGCGACCTTGCTGTCTCCCGCGCTCGGTCCTGAGAATGCTCTTCAAGCAACCCTTTCAGATCTGGCCGCCATTGATGCTGGTCGGATTTAGCGCGCTTGTCGCCCTTTTCCTTTCAAGGCAGACGCGAGCCGATGCGGCTATTTCGTATCCAATTTTCGTCACTACCACAGTCTTTATGGCTTTTGCCATATGGGAATTCCTGCCTGGCCGGATTGATCATCACAACATGCAGATTATCGGCTTGTTGATGATCTGTGTCGGATTGGAGCGTTGGAGCCGCAATGGCGGTATCTTGATCGGCTTGGACACGCTCATCTGCATCGTCATCGGCGTTGAGGGCTTGCCCCTGATCGCCATGGCATTCATGGGGCTTGTGGGTTGTTTTGTGTTTCGCTTGCCAGGCTCTGGGGACGTCCTGGTCGCCGCCGCATGCACCATCCTGGCTCTGACGATACCAGCCGGCCTCGTCTTCCTTGGTCCAGCCGGGATGGTGTCCACACAATGCGATGCTTTCCCTGCCCCATACATTGTCCTGGCGCTCGGCTGTTCGTCGGTCCTGTTGGTTGGTACCCTTGCACTCAGTCAGCGAAAACCGCTCATCCGAGCGGCCGGCCTCGCAGCCACGGGCGCAGCATTTATCGGCTCAGCGGGATTTATGTTTCCAAGGTGCCTGTCCGGTCCGTATTGGATGATCGACCCGCTGACGCGCCGCGACTGGCTGGATCGCGTGTCGCAGGAACAGAGTTTCATCTATTATTTTGGGCACCGCCAGTTTACGATCGTGATGCTATTGATGGTGCTGGTGTGTATTTCGATAGCTGCACTGCCCGTCGTCGCGCGCGATGCCAGGCAAGGGAGCACGGGGTTGGCGATCGTCTTTGCGATTGCTGCTTTGAGCCTTGTCCTGACGCTTTTACAGACCAGAAATATCCCTTTGCCTTCGCTTTCGTTCCACTCTTTCTGCCCCACGCATTGAAGGTGGTCACAGAATCCGAAAGCTTCCGTAAGCCGAATGGCCGGCAGGTGCAGCGCTTCGTGGCAGCGGCCCTGTCCTTTGTCATCGCGATTGTTCTCTGCCTCCGCTGGTTCCTTTCACCCGAAGAGCAGACCTACGATGCCATCGACTATATGAGCTATGATGAATGCAAGGGGCGGGATTTTTCGGTCCTGAATTTTGTCGCGCCGGGTAAAATTGCAGTCCCGCTGGGAGCCTCCATTCCCCTCGCTTTCGCGCTTCCTCGAGGTTTTCCGTTGCGGCTGTTCCATTCCATCGTGCGTCTCCCGGCATGAAACGCGTATTGGAACTCTTCACTTCTGCCGATAGCGAAATACGCAAAGCAGCCGCCGCTCCCTTCGATTACGTTGCTGTCTGCACATTTCCCCTGCCAGTGGATGCCGATCAGGCGCCGCTCTACGCGGCATTGGCTCGCGGAGGCTCGTGGACTGGCTTGATTCCTGTCGAAACCCCAGCAACCTCGGATTTCAGGCTTTTCCGGGTCAATCATGCCGTCTTCCGCTAGCTGTCCCTACATTGCGAATGATGTGCGATATCGTTAGCGTCAAATTTGGTCGATGCCGCGGCCACAGAAAGCCAAGCTCGAGCAATCTCCTCGCGACCACTCGGATGCCTTTGCCTCCGGTCGCGATTAGATTGCCGCTTTGCCGAGCAGACGAGGTTGAGTAAACAGCGCCTGCCCAAAGCCTCAACGATGATAGACCGATGGCCGACGGTTCAGATTGGTTCAAGGCGACATCTTCGTGCGCGATGCCATGACGTTGAAGCTCACCCCTCTTAGGTCAGATAGATGGATGGGTTCCTGAGCGCGGCAACACCCTCCCGAAGTGCCGCGTCTCATCGGTTTTGCTCGCTTTCTGTCCACTCTCGTGATAGCGATGTCTTGCATCAAAACGTCAGCTTGTCATGTCGATGATAGCGACGTTTGTGGGGGATCGCTCTAGTAGAACCCTAATGTAGCCAAGATGAATAGCCCTGCTACAAGAATACAAGGCAGCGTCACCTCGAATGCAACGGTATATTTGTCAATAAATCTGGATCGTGATATAAATTTTGTCATGATACCTGTCATGGTATCTTTGAATTTTTGCATTTGTTGAATTTGGTCAGACAATAGCGCAAGATTTTTTCTTGCCTGTTCAATATTGTTGTCTGTATTATTTCGATAAAGTCTTCCAATTCCTTGACGCTACGGTGGAGATCTCCTGCATGGGCCTGCATCGATTGTGAAGCGTCGTTCATCGACACCGCGGCGGCAAATGTCTTTAAGCGGTAGGCGCAGGAGTCGCGCCACGCAAGAAATAGGAAACGAGTTAGGAAAAATGCGGAGATAACCGCCAGCAGACCAACTCCGGCTGTTGCAGAGGCAACTTGGAACTCGAAGTCCTGCGCCGTTACTTTATTGAATACAACTAGCCCCGCCTGCACTGCGATCCCTAGTGCTGCGAGCGACATAGCTAAGTTTTGAGCAGTGCGGGCCTCGGCGGAGAATCTCTCCTGAACAAGGGCCTCGAACGATGGCGTTAACAATTTCATATGTGCGTTGATGTCGTACAAAAACGCGCTATCGGTATTGGCTGCGGATGGTTGGTTTGTCATGTTCCCTCCAAGTTAGTTAGAACAAACGTGTGCCTCCGGGAGTATCTTTTTGAGTTTAAGGCATCCAATTGCTAAGTTTATAGCATTTCTAAAATATTGATGGCACCACCGGAACTGATGGGGTTGTCGCCCCTTCGCTTAGCATCGGCGTATCATGCACTGCTCAGTGTTATGGTGGCGCTGTCGGTTAGCTCAAGGATATTGGCGTAGAGTGACACCAGCGTTCTGTGGACCGCGCTTCCCTTATTGAAGAGAAGATCAGCAAGGTGTTTGATCGACACCGCCTGAAGTTCAAGAAAGAAGCCGTGCTTAGATATTGGGCCACCGGGTTCAAGCGACAACGACATCCGTGCCGTCGCCGTTCTTTATGATCTGCAGCTCCGGTTTTACTGATGCCGCCTTAGGGACGGGTGGCATAACTTCCAACAACTTCGCGGCCTCCAGATTGAGGAGATGGCTGCGATCCAAGACGAACTGCAGGAAGTCATCGCTGAAAGCGTTTACCGGCAGGAGGTTGGAGGTAACGATCTCGGCGACGTCTTCCGGCATTTTCGCACGATATAAGCTGGGGGCCGCGCCGCTGATTGCGTTGTTATCGGTCCTGGAAAGGAAGGAGATGTTCGCCAAGCAGGACTCATCATAGATAATGTCCTGATCGCTGGTCCTGATGAAGCTTCGCGGGTAGATGTGGTGGAATTCGTTGCGATTGTATTCTTTCAGCACCTTGTGAAGGTCGATCTTGTTGCCGCTAATGAAGCTACGGGGGGCACGCTGCGCCATCATCAGGATGAAGGTTTTCGATAGCACTGAGTTTAGCCGGAAGATCGTTTCCCAGAAAAAGGTAGCGGGTAGGTGGACGGGCGCAATGCTCAGCTCTTGGCGCCTGTTGGCCTTCAGGGCAGCGAATTCGGCAACGTCTTCCTTCAGCGTCTTGATCGGCTGGCTGTTCAGGCGGCGGCCGAAGCAGGTGCGCCAGAACCATTTCAGGATCTCGATGCGCTGCTTGTTAGTCATCTTGTGCTGCTTCTTCTCATCATCAGCGAAGAACACACACAACGGCACGAGAATGTTTTCGTAGGGGAGGTTTTCCAGCGACGCGACGTGGAGGTTTTTACGCAGAAAGTCGATGGCCCCCTTGATGCCGGTTATAACCGTCTCGAAGGAATCCCGGACTTTCTGGCCGTTGAGGTTGATAAGCGCCTCTGGCGATGGATCCAATGTCATCACCGCGCTGCAGCAGCGGAGCAGCAAGTCCTTATTCGCACCCACATCCTTGAACCCGAACGGGGCAAGCTCATGCGCCAGCTCCTCGAATTTCTGGTTTAGGTCGAAATCACCGCTCCACGTCCAAGCGCTGAGAAGCTGAACCGTATCCAGCTCGACTCCGCGCTGGTTCACGCGCTCGAACACGATGGCAACTGCAGTCTTGTCCTCGGTGGTGATCGTCTGAACCGGGATAAGGGCTTCCTTGAAGCGAGCCTGCAGCTTGTCGATGCGCTGAATCATCTGTTCGCTGTAGCCGTCGGTTTCCTTCCGATAGGCTACCGGGTCGAAAAGGCAGCTGATGGAGAAGTGGCGGCTTTTATCCACCTCATCATCTTGAAGCGACATGAACGAGGAATCCTGCGCGTTCTCCGGCGTCAGCAGGTCGTAGTAGATGCTCGCCCAAAGCGGGCGCTTACCCAACTGGATATCGGTCTGAAATACGCCGAAGATCGACGTAATACGCTGCTGTCCGTCAAGGATGTAATCAGTCGGGTAGGATGGGTCGTTATGTGGAAGCTTGAAGGGGCCAAGGTCGCGCTCGTGGGCAAGCTCCTGCTTAGTGCGCCATAGTAGAATGGAGCCAAAGGGGTAGCCTTTGTAGATACTGTCCATCAGGTACGCGACCCGTTCCGGGTCCCACACGAAACCGCGCTGGAAATTTGGAACGCGCATGCGCCCGGCCACCAGTTCTTCCATGATTTTGCGAATGTGCAACGGCTCTGCCACAGGCTTTCCTCGGTAAGCGAATCACTACTTAGAGGCTAGTTATCGTGTTCGCCGCACGCAACCTGGAGGAATGCCACTGTTCCGGTTATACGCAAGCAATTCTTTCTTTTGGACGGTGATGCCTATCCAACGATAGCGGTGACATCTGACGGATCTTCTTATCAACTGGATGGAGTGACCTGAGACCCAAGTTTCCTCCGAAATTTTGGAGAGTCTTTGGTTTCAATCTGGCTCATGCGGCCTGTTTTTCCATAGCCATTTCATGGCGAATTCATTGGGCGTGATGTTGCCCAGCGATGAATGTGGTCGTTGCTTGTTGTAATCCTCCTTCCAAGCGGAGACCTCGGCTCTGGCGTGAGGTAGTGACGAGAACAGTGTTTCGTTGAGGCACTCATCTCGAAAACTGCCATTGAAGCTTTCTAGGAAGCCGTTTTGCATCGGCGTTCCCGGTGCGATGCAGCGATGCATTCACCGATGGAGGCGGTTCCGCGTCTTGGCCATTGTCGATGACGCGCAGAAAGCTCTTCCGGGTCGGCGTGAAGTGCAATTCCGATGCTGATTAGATACTTTCACCATATTCCCTGAGCCACGAAAATTCGGTAGATGATATAGCCGCTTTGGGTGCATATTAGGAGTTTCGTGAATGAGCGATGATAAGGCCAAAAGGATTTTCGAAGGCGGCTCCTGGTCGCCAAAATCAGCCAATCTTGATCGGGATACGGTGCAAAAGTCCTTCTCGCCAAAGGCTTCCGCACTCGATCGCACTCCGGCTCAGTCGGGATCGCAGTCAGGCTCATCAACCGCAACGACGCCTCCCTCCAAGAAAAATGATTGATTGGCTGAATAGCAATGCCGCACTTATAGCGGTCTCTATTTCAGTCGTAGCTCTTATCGCTGCACTGGTTCCAGCGGTGCAGGCGATAAGAGAGAATAACCGCACACGAGATTTTGCCTCGATTCAATCACTCCGACAGTCGAGCTACGAAACCACTGTTGTGTTGCGTGAGAAAGCAATCGACAAAAATGTGTCGGATGAAGAATACGAGTTCCACGCTCGACACTTCTTAGATGTGCTCGAATTTGCGGCCTATACCGTCAATTGTGCACTGGTGGGGGGCGAGGCTCGTGATTTTCTTAGCGACTGGCTCAAGGGTGAAGTGCTGCAGATCCACGCTTCTAACTACCTCAAAAGGCTCGTTCAGCAGAAACCACTTGGCGATCCGGAATATAAGGAACTGCGCGCGTTCTGCGGACGCCGAGGCCTCACTATTCTTGATGCTTTGGTTGACGAGACTGTATCTGTCGATCAACCTATTCATCATATTCCCGGCGCCGCAAAAAAACGGGTAGTGGTCAAGCGATTTTCAACATGAGGTTTAGATGAAAAGTTTGACTATCAACGTTCCAAATGGAACAGAGATCTCCGATCGTCACGGCATCCAGGTTCAGAATGGGGCAATATCGCTGCATATGGTTGCGCCTACCCGTGAAGAGGCCATTGCGCTCGGTGTCATCGCCTATGCTGCCGAAGTTAAAAATGTGCCGCTCGGCAATATCACTGCAAGCGAAACGTCCGTTGGTTCCGAGTTCGCAAAGGTGCTGGCGCGTGCCGTAGATATCTCGGGAACGATCAACATAGAAGGTGGTGTGCTTATTGAGCGCACGACAGGCGAAGATCAGGACGTTGAGGTTCTGGTGCGCGCAAAGGAAGAATACAAAGTTCGCTGGGTTCGCCTCGCAGACGAGAGACAGAATATTACGCCCATCGCGATCGTCGAGCGCCTTCAGGAAGTTTTCTGACTTTCTGCACGAAGCGACTTACGTGCCAGGTCGCTTCGTTCACATCGAGTGGTATACCACTCGTTTTTCAATGCCAAAGCTGATTTCGAATATCGGAACGGGAAGAGCGGAATAGCCTAATGTGCCACGCGATAAACCGGGGAGTTCAACTGTTAATCACAGCCGCTGCGGTTCTGGTAGGAACCGCCGCCCACGCAATGGACACGAAGGACTTTGCCGCGATGTGCAAACAGGACCTGTCCGACGCCGGAACCTACGTGATTGGCGTCATCGATAAATGGCAGACTGATAAACTCGTCGTGCAGGCTGTGGTCGAGCCTGCCATGCGGGGGAACGAAGCCTACAGGCTGGTTCACAACACCATCGTCGGCGACTTCTGTATGCCGGAGAGTGCAAACGTGGCTATGGCTATCCGCTACGGCTGCGACTGGGCGATATCAAACCCGGACAAAGGCGATTATCCCGCCGCTAACGGACTACTTCTGGCGCTCAAGGATAAATGGCCCTGCCCGTCGAATAAGTAGAAATTCCTGGCTGCGGCGTGAAGCTGCGGCAGGATTCTGTGTGTAAACATGGAAATATGACCCCTCTGGCGGGGTAATACTGATCCAATTTGACCCCTACGGTTTGATCAGACCATCCGGCTTTTGCATCGGATGGAGTGGGAAGTCGAAGAAAGTGAATACCCTTACCCGAGACCTTGGTTGAGGGGCCAACCTGCCCTTCATATCCGGTGTCCTTGACCTCAAGCTGTCGACTAAAAGATGAGCCGTGTGCTCGCGCGGCGTTCCCACCAGCAACGACCACAAGAACTGCTCATTCTCCTTTGGTAACTTCAGCAAGTTTCTTCTCTTCAATAATGGACCTGTCGACTGCATCGATCTGAGCCATGAGGTCGGGGAGTCTATCGGCGTTGCCACCGCGCACTGCCTCCCGACGTTCCGTGACCAGTTTTGAGCGCAGTTCGAGCAGTTCCTGCGCGAAGCTTTTGTCCATGTTCGATCTCCTAACCGAGTGGAAAAGATCGAACTGATCTTATCGCCATAAAGATTCCAGATGGGATGAGCGCTGATTTTATTAAAAAAGCATAAGCCTGGTCCAGGAAGATCTCCGCCGACCATCTGCGAAAGGGGTCTCTCCGCGATTACTGACCCGAGATCTCATCGCTATCAGCGCGTAAGATGGTCGAGCAGGCAAATTTCAGCAAATCTAACGTTCTCTGGGCTTCTGCGGCCAGCCTTCGATTGAACGGCGTCTACCTTCGAAGATTGGTCTTCCGGTCTCGTCCACGACCCAAACGGCTGTTTCCCGCTGCGATACGTTCAGGCATAGTGTTCATGCGAGTCTCCTTCGAAAATGGGGCTCAAAGATTGAGCGTCATTCGGAGACGAGCGCGAGCAAGCACGTCGTCGTGTCCAACATTTGCTCGCCGGAACACACTCAGCTTAAGTGCCGCGCTATTTTGTTATTGGATGCGGAGTCCTGCAATGAAATAAAAGACGACATAAAGGTACAAATCCCAATGTGAAGAAGCGCCGACGCCACATCGATGAGATTTGCGAGCCAGGGCCGCAGGTTCCCGTTTGTGGTGTTTTTTCTTCACAGAGCGTCGTCCATGTGACGATGAAGGCGCATCAGAAAGACCATTAAAAAACAATTTTCGGTCTATTCCATGAAGGAGCTTGAATAGTGCTCAAGCTCTTGAATAGACGAGTTGACTTTTAGCAAACTGCATGCTGGCTTTACCTCGCCTGTACTCGCCTCATGCTGTGTTTCGGCGTGGAATATTGGACTCCAAGAAGGGGTCAACATTCCGAGCCGATTGACATTCCGGCGCCCGGGCGGAGGCGGAGATCGAGAGCGCGACGCGGCCGCGCCGACGGCCGTCCTGCCGAAAAGGATCCACTGGTCCACCATCTAGATTTTAAGGCTCATGTCTGGCCGGGCGCCGACTGATGCTTGATCAGCACCGGCTCGAGGACGCTGAACAGCTCCTGATATGCTTCCGAGGCTAGGAAAACAGGCCCTCTTCTTCCTGATACGAGTGCCCTTCGAAGGCAGCATCGAGAACGCCACGTATGAATTCTTTGATTAGTGGTCGCTGAAGGGCGTCTTTGCCTGGGCATAGGTCAAACGCGCCAACGCTCGGAAAGAGATAATCGGTATTGCCGCTAAACGCGGAGGGATGACGGACAAACAGATTTTTACGGCGGCCGTCGAGATGAACGGTCGCACCGTTTCCTGGAAAGAGGATATAGGCGCCGCGGCTGCCCAGGATCCCGTCGCGATAGGTATGCATTTTGAAGAGATCGTCGCGTCGATGAACGCGGGCCAGCTCCATTTCATAGTCGGCGTCGCCGGCCTCGTCCTCCTGACTGACATCGCCGTCTTGCGGCAATTCGAAGTCAACGGTCTCAAGCCGATACTTCGCATCGAAGTGCAGCCAGTGCCGTTTCACGGCAATACCGTTATCCTCGACAACAATCTCTATACTGTAGTCTGGGTCGAACTTGGCGGTATAGCTGCCGTGCCAGCCTGATCGATCATCCGTCGGGCGAGGGAAGATCCGGTTGTAGAACAAATTCATCTTGAGAACGCGACCTCGATCCCTTCGATAGACGAAGCCGATCCGGCTCCGTTTCCCTTTGAGGAGGCGGATCTGCAGGCCATTACTGGTTCGATCGATCAGTGAGCCGTCACCTTCAAGTTCGCTTTCGGCAAGTTCAGCCAGGGTGCGGCGCAGCAGAAAGAAGCACCAGTATTCGTAGAGCTCGCTGACCGGACGAATATCGCCGATCAACCCGTCACCCAGCTCCTCTGCTCGTTTCCAAGGCAATTCAAGGCTCATTTGCAGCGAGAGGTCGAGCTTGAGTATTTCGCGATACCCTCTACGTTTTTGCAGCACCTGAGAATTCGAAGGGAAATTCCGAAAAGGGCCGATCTCGCGCCAGGGTTCTGACTGCAGCTCTTCATCGATCGTATCGATCCAGTTTTCGACCTCGCGAATAGATGCCGTCCTGCCGCCCTTTGCGAGGTTCGCTGCAAGACGGTGAGCGATCATCTGAAGCTCTTCGAGAAAGAATTTCGCATAGCGATTTTCGGCAGTATCGATCGTCTCCGACGACGCGATGATGGGAAACTCACGCGGGCTGTATCCCCGGAACAGCGTCGCAAAAGGACCACCCTTCACCATCGTGGAAGGTTCGAACTCTTCGAGAAAGGCGACAAGATCGGGCTCCTGGGCGGAAGTGATATCTTCCATGCCCCGCCACTGATCAAGGCGCGTGTGGAAGGAGCGCCTGATCTCGCTCAATGCCACGGGCAGGTTCTTGCCTGACATGATGTGACGCAGTTGGAAGAGCAAGGCTGCTTCTGTTTGCGGTGTGACATCCGTCAGGTTGAAGGAGGCGCTGACGGGACTTTCGTATTGCAAAAGCAATTCCGATGTCTCTTCGGCGACCTCGTCGAGAAGAGCCCTAAACTCCTCCAGATAACCCAGCTTCCGGCAGACAATTTCGGCCACCAAAGCGTTGTCGTCAGCCAAGCTTAGGTCGAGGAGGCCGGCATGGCTTTGCAATCTGAGCAAGCCGGGGATCGTCGTGCTGCCATCAGCATTGCTGCGCCAGCGGCGCGTAGGATCAGACTTGAAGACGGTCGCAAGCCGTTCCTTGAATGGCCACCCCTTTGGATAGGGTGCTTGCTGAAGCAGGGAGGCAAGCGTTTGAGGAAGCGTCACATCGACAAGGTACTCCGTGTTTTCACGCAGTTGAAAGCGCTCGAACAGAACCGGCGCGTCGGCTCGCCAGCAAATCGGCGGAATGCCGCCTGCGTCACTTGCGTCTGGTTCGAGCTCCTCTTCAGCAAAGGATAAAAACGGGATGTCCGCAAGCGGGCCGATTTCGCGCCCGCGACCCTTCGACCATTCAATTTCGAGATGGGCCCCGTTGTTCCACGAAAAGCGGATCCTATGCAAAGAGACGGGCATGATATCAACTGACGAAAGAAACGTAGCCGCTCGCCTGTAGGCGATCGTGCATGGCATCAAGTTTCTTGCGTGAGCGAGGAAGCTGCTCGCTGTCGCTAGCTATGTCGAGTTTGCCTTCAGGAGAAATAGCTACCTTGGTGCCGAGCCCCATCGTGTAACTGGCGCTTGGCGACGAATGGCTGTCTTTTCCGGCATAGAAGGCGGATAGCGCGCGCAGGCTATCACTCAAGTTTCGGCGATTGCCATGGATTTTCGGTAGGATTTTCTGCAATACGGCCTGGTCGAGCGCGGCCTGCCAATTTCCCATGACTGCCGCCTTATCAGTTCCATCAGACAGCTTGGTTATCATCCATTCCGTCACGAAAATGAATATTTCCTTCGATATCCGGTAGCCAAACGAAAATCCGACCGGCGAAAGTAGATCATAGGTTCCATCGAGTGCGGTAATCAGTCCTCTTCGAACCTGTTCGACCTCTGCTGGCGCAAGTCCGGCTTCGCTGAGTGTTTCGAGGATAGTTGCCGGGTTCGATACCGCAAATCTACGTGTCTCGCGCGCTTCTATCCCCCGCTTGAGCGCGACATCGGCGCGGCCAATGTTGACGGTGCCGCCAGGTTCGCTTCGGTTGTCGGCAAGAAGGTAATCACTCGGCCGCTCTGCATCGAGTTCTATGACGTGGGCTCGATCGAGCACTTTCGGGGAGAACATGTAGGTTGTTTCGTCGACGTTGACGGTGCCTACAAAAAACAGGTTCGCTGGTAAAATGAAATCGCGTCCTTCTGCGATCATCGACGTGGCGGCGGCCGCTTCCCGACTGCCGGGGTTTTCCGCTTGCAGGACGGCTGCAATCAACTTCAGGTCATCCACGCCGAGAAGCGAGATCCCACTTTCTGCGTCCAAGATGCTCGTTGCCTCCATCAGCGATAGAAACGGGGCGAAATACCTTTCGACGTGGGAAAGGTTCATTTCATCGAAGATGAGAAAGTGCGGGATATTTGCCGCATCGGGGTGGCTTGCACGGAGGAGCAGGCGAATGGCGTCGGTGATTTCATAACTTTCATTGGAGGAGGTACCGTCCGCCAGCTTTCGTTCTTTGCCGAACGGCGTGCGAAACCCCAGCAGCCGCTTGGGCGAGGTCCAGTCAGGGCCAACCGCAACAAGTTCGAAAATCGATCCTTCGACTTGACCCGCGTGATACCGCTGCAGCCCCTCAGCAAGCTTCAAGGCCGCACGTGATTTTCCAGTCCCGGATGGTCCGGTGAGAATGGCGAAGTTCTTCGCCGCAAGGGCTGTCACCAGTGCGAAAGAGACTTCGGAAAGGTTTTCCTCTTTCGTCTCGGCTGTTGGAAGCGAGCGCACGGGCAGATAGGTTTCAGGCGAGGGAGGCTCGGTGACGAAGGAGCTGCCGTCTGGTGTCGTTTGTGAATCAAGTGCGCTATCGAAAACAGCCTCAACCTCAGTGGGGGTAAGATCTACCTCTTGGCTGAATTTTTCGGTGAGTTGCCCCAACCGCTCGGCGTCGGTCGAAAGGCCGGCCAGGATATTTTCAAGATCCCGGCCTCTCCAAAACCAGACAGCGACGTCGGTAAGATTGGGCAGCGCCTTTCGCCTGTCGCCGCTTAGGACGTGTCCGGCGACGCGTTCCTCGTAACCTTTTGCCAGGCTCGCCTTGCGAGGTTTCTCCTCGTTAAGGTCGATTATTCCACGCCAGGTCGGGCCGGCAATCGTCGTGTTCGGACCGTTGGAGCGGTAACGTTTCGGGCGATAGCCCGTCTTGCCATCCAAAAGTGCAAAGGGATTGAAATAGTAATGGTCCTCGTCGCCGGAAGCGGTGGCTGCAAGCTCTTCAAGTGCCTGGATGAAGGCACCTTCCGATTCGGCAATCGCCACCGCTGAGGCGCCCTTAATCGCCAGGGTTCGTTTCACGATCAGAAAATCGAAAAGCGAGGTCCTTTTTGCACGCGATGCGCCAAGCCGATGAATTGCTGTTCTGACGCGCTCAGCCGAGAGATAGAGGGCCATCAGATTGCCGCAGCCTCAACCTTTTCGAGGTTTTTGACCATCATCTTGCAGAAGTCCTTGTTGATATCGATGCCTATGGAGCGGAATCCGTGCTTTCGCGCAAACACGAGGCTCGTTCCACTTCCTGCGAAGGGATCAAGAACGACCCCGTCAACAGGTGTTGTTGATAGAACGGGAATACGAACGAGCTCTTCAGAAAAGCGCGCCTTATGTCCGTGATGCATTCCCCGCACGGGTGGTACTTCCCAGGTATCCAAGGGAGGGAGGAAGGAGCCGGCATCCGTCAGCCGTCCCACATGGTCCTTGTTGAAGTAGTACCAACGCTCCTTGACGAAATGGAACACATACTCGTGCGATATCGAGCAGCGATCGCGCACTTGGTCGGGGATGGGGTTTGGCTTTAGCCAGACGTTATCGTTTCGCACCGTCCATCCTTGATCCTGCATTGCGATCGCAAAACGATGTGGGATGAGAAGGAGCTGCTTCGGTACACACCACTTTCCATCCCCCTTCTTGTCTTGAGGACGAATACCGAAGCGACGAGCGTTCTGCTTGAGCTCCCCGCTCTTGTGCTCGCCTTTTCCGCTCCAATAGGTATCGCCGATGTTGACCCACATGCTGCCGTTTGAGGCAAGGATCGGGCCACAGGCGCTAAAGGTCGCGACCAATTTTTCGATGAATGTAGAGGGGTGCTCTTCGAGGCCGATCTGGCCATTGACGCCGTAGTCGCGCTGACCATAAAACGGTGGTGAGGTGACGATACAATTGACAAGCATCTCGGACCGAGCAAGGAGCGCAAGCGCTTCTGCAACGTCCATGTTCAGGATGATGGTATGGTCATCGGCGTAGTACGCTTTGCTTCGCAAGGCCGACGACAAGAAAATCTCATCATCAACGACGCGCGGATGCATGGCAGCATTGGCCTTCGTGGTCTTTTGGCTCGGCGCCTTTGAAACCTTTGCCTCTGCTGAAATCAGGTCCCGGCCGGCGACGATCTTGAGGGCAGTTTTTGCCATTATGTCTTTCCGCATTTTGAATTCAAAATTGGTTCTAAGTGGAGCGATCTTCAGGAACGTCGCATATTAGTGGTCAGGCCCGAAGGCATGGAACGAGTGCGATCGAGAAGAGCTTGCGGTTTGGCATCAACAGCACGAGCAACCTCGACGCTGTCGAATTTCAGCTTCGCCTGGGCAATGTCATATTCGTTTTGCATGCGCATCAGGAATTCCATGTCTGCTCCAAACGCTTTCTCGAGGCGGATGGCCATTTCGCAAGAAAGCGACGCCTGTTCGTTCAAAAATCGCGACAAAGCGACCCTGTGTACGCCAAGCGCATAGGCCGCGTCCGTTACCGTTAGTCCTTTCGGACCGATAATCCTTGAGCGAACGAAAACGCCGGGGTGGGGGGCGGGACTGGGTGTAAGGTCTGTTATCGGATCCATTGGAATCTGCCATCGCGAATCAATTCAACAAGGGTAGGGGCAGCCACCAAACCTGTAAAGTTACACGCTACGGCGGGGTTTTCTTTGGCCTGCATCTTTCTATCTTCAATGAACAACCCTCTGCAGCGAACTGATGGGGTTGTTCTCGGCACCCGGCATCGTTGTGCGATACTGTGACTTTCAAGTGTCGCAATCGGGAGGACCTTCCACGAAAGAAGGTATTGCAGTCGGCCTGGATCTCGCTAAGCACGAGTGTCCCTGCCGAGCGGTGAAAAGCTGCGCTGCCACTAATTTGCACGTGTACTCCAATCTTGAAGGCCTGAGCGAGCCCGATCAGGTTGCGCGTTTGTGCTGGGACATGAATGAAGAAGAATGAGGTCAGCCCATGTCCGGGCTTCGGGGTTGATAGTAACCGACCTAATCTATATATCAACCTTGACTATCAACCTGCTAAGCGAGTGCCCTCGGGCGCTTGCCCGATGAGTACCTTGATGAGTGATTATGCCTCGATAGCAAATGATCTTCATCCTGTCGTGCGCGCGGCCGCGGAGCTGCGGGCACGACAGGCGGGCCAAAGCCTGTCCGACTATCTCACAGCTCTAATAGTTAGTTCGTCCTCGATCGGCTCGTACGCCGCGATCCTGGACGCCTTGGCCGCTGCCGGAATTCCAACTGAGGGGGAAGCCCGGCGCGTCGGGCACAGGCTGCTCCTCCCATACAACAGCACCGATTGGCACGTCCGATCCAATGATAAGCTCTGGGGCGTCCCCCTCGGTCGCCCCTCACACAATGTTTCTTCAGAATTGACCGTGAGCCCCGCGCTTGATCTGGTCTGTTCATTCAACGCTCGCATTCATAATGCGGCCGTCTTGATGAGCGCTGCGTTCCATGAGGCAGCGGTTTCAGATTTCGAAGTTCCGAAATTCCGACAGCCACAGGTTCGCGGCTCGAAGGCGAAGCAATCCTGGTACATACACATCGTCTACGATTGTCTGGCGCGGTCGCGGGAAGTTCGCGAAGCGCTTGTGCATCACTGGACGCCGACCCCACGTGCGGAGCGGCTCGCCATCGATGCGTTCGTCATCCTCAGCGACTTGACACCGGCCCGCACCGAGCTTCTCCGGCTCTGCCAGTACGATCGCCCCCGCGCGTTCATGGAGCTGGCAAAACATATCGATCTCGCAACCGATCAGTTTCGACTGTCCGCCGATCTTCTAGCAGAGGTCGAGGCGGCCTCGCAGCAGATCGAGCCGTCCGACGAACAGCGTTTCGCCGATATCAGCAGCGCTCTGCTCGACCGTGCGGGAGGCGGCGTAAGCCTGACTGAAGGTGCAACACTGCTCAAGACGAGCAGGCAAGCGCTCCACAAGCGAGTCAAGCTTGGTTCAGCGCTCGGCATAATGCAGGGGACAGAGCTCACCTTGCCGCGCTTCCAGTTCGTAGACGAGGGCGAAAAGACGGCCGTGGTCCCCGGATTGGCAAAGATCGTCAAGCTATTCGACACCAGTGGTGCTGGCCGGTGGTCGGCGCTCCAGTTCCTGATCGACCCCGATCCGAATCTCGCGGATGCCCCGCGACACGCGCTGGCCGAGGGACGCATCGACGATGTCGTGCATGCTGCCAGAGCGTATCTAGGCGCCGACGCCGATGAGGTCTGAGCGTGCCGATCCCGTCCGCGCCGACAGCAAGATTTCCTTCCGGGTTGTGCTCTGTCACCCTGGACACCGGTGACATCATCGTGCGTGTCCACCGTAAATCGCACGGCCCGAAGTTTTTCGGGCCGCCTCCCGGCAGCCCGCCTGCAAGCAGGTTTGACGCGCCAGCGGCGCAGTTCCGGGCTCTATATGCGGCCCAACGCCTTGAGGGTGCATTTGTTGAAACGGTCCTACATCGTCCGGCAAATCGCATCGTCCGGAGGGCATTTGTCGATGAGCGGATGTGGACCCCGCTGCGCCTTAAACGCCCTCTCGTTCTGGCCAAGATCATGGACGAGGGGCTTCTTTTTCATGGTGTCGACGCGTCGATCACGGCCGTCGATGACTACGCCCCGTCGCGGGCGCTCGCTCTGGCGCTCTTCGAAGACTATCCGCGCCTCGATGGCCTTGCCTATCGTTCCCGTCATAACAATGGGGAGATTTGCTATGCTATGTTCGACAGGGTGCCACCCGCCGACCTCGCCGAGATGACGGGCCAGCGGTTCCAGGACCATCCCGACCGCGTCGATCAACTGATGCGGCTGCACGGCGCCGTATTCGACACGAGCGCCCCAATCCCTTGATGCGCGAAAAGTGCATCTCCTCTGCCTCAGCACAAGGGTAATCCCCTCGCAGTCTCGATCACGGAGCTCTTAGTAAGGCATCCGCCCTTATTATCCGGTCGATCTTCTTGATCTATTCCGCCGCAGCACGCAAAGCCGAAGGCTATCACCTGCTCTCCGACTTCGGGGTGCCAACGCTGGGCGTTGAGCGGAAGAAACGGCGTATCCCCCGTGAGCGGCGCGAGCGTTTGATGCTCAGCGCGGCTAGCTGCGCGACGTTTCGGGTGACGGCGGCCGCAAGGATGGCGCTTCGATCGGGCAGAGCTGAACGTCCCCGAAAACGGCCTCCAATTTCGCCCGGAGAGTAAAATCTTCAATGCCCAATCCTTCGAGCTCGAAGGCCGCTACCGGATGTCGCTTCGCAGCAAAACGCGGCCGCAGATCCTCGATAACCCGTTCTCCGGGCCTGTTTTCGTTCGGCGTCCAGCAAGTGCGAGGCAGCTGAACCTCGAACGGTGCGTCGTTGATCTTTGCGTCCAGTCCTTCGGTTGCCAATGCGGCCCCAACCCGCTTTTCCCCGTCCAGCAAGCGAAGCGACACCTCAAGCGGCCCGTTGATTGCGTTGGAGGTTTCAGGTGGAGCTTCCGGCATTTTTGTCAGCTTGCGATTGGGTCACGGTCGCTATAGCCGACCTCCGCGACATCCATCTTTTCGGCGACGGTAGTGCATTTTTCTTAAAATCACTTGATTAGGAAGTGATCATTCCCTAAAGTGATCTCATGGAAACTGGTACAAAGCAGCGTAATTCCGGGAGAGGTCGTCCCCGCGAATTCGATATGGATCGCGCCTTGGATGCGGCCATGCTGCTGTTCCGAGAGCGCGGATATCATGATACATCGTTGACCGATCTCGGGGTGGCGATGCGGCTGACTCCCGGAAGTATCTACAAGGCGTTTAAAGACAAGCGAGAGATCTTCATCGCCGTCTTCGAGCGCTACGTCCAACACCGTCACCTCGCACTTGAAACAGCGCTACAGGCACATCAGACGGGTCGAGCCAAGCTTCGAGCAGCTCTCACGTTCCTGGCCGAAACGTCCCACGGCGCGGAGGGAAGAATGGGTTGCCTGGTCGTAGGCAGCACGACCGACCTGACGACGTTCGATCCAGAGATGGCGTCGATGGTCGCACAGGCAAGCCAGCGCATGGAGAAGCGCTTCCGAGATTTGATCAAGCTCGGACAGGCCGACGGGTCATTGGTTAGAGCACTAGATCCAACTGTAACGGCGAACACTCTTCTCTGCCTTACGCAGGGTTTTCGCGTCGCAGGCAAAAGCGGACGAACACGCGCCGAAATGACAGCGACCGTGGAGCAGATCGTCTCCTTCCTCTGAAGCGAGACAATCGTAGCCAAGATCATCATGCATTTAGGAAGTAAGTGCTCCCTAAATGCGAACTCTAAGCAACGAAAGGAGCGATAGATGACGAATTTGACAATGAAGGCGATAGTGAGTGCAGGCTTGGGCTGGATTGCAGCAGGGACCATTTTCGCGGCCAGTCTCACGCCAGTGTCCGCGTCCGATGCGGCAAAAGCGACATCAATTTTTTCGGCCCCTGACTTTTCAGAGAATGCTGTCAGCGCGAACGGGACGCTCCTGCATTATGTGACCGCTGGTAAGGGTGATCCGGTCATTCTCATCCCGGGTTGGCCTGAAAGCTGGTATGCTTGGCGTCATGTCATGAACGACTTGGTAGCTTCCGGCCGCAAGGTCTATGCAATCGACCCCCGGGGGTTCGGCGATAGCGCAAAGCCCGCTACCGGCTACGATCTCAAAACTGCCTCGGACGATATACATGCTTTCATCATAGAAACCGGTCTTACGCAGAAAGGGCCGGTTGACATCGTCTCCCATGACGTCGGCACATGGATTGCCTATGCCCATGCCAGTGCTTATCCGAAAGATGTCCGCCGTCTTGTATTGAGCGAAGCTCTCATTCCGGGCACTCCTCCAGCTGCCACGATCCCCAATGATGCTCAAAACGTCAAATCTTGGCATTTCGGATTTAACCGGCTCAGCGACCTCCCTGAAATGCTTGTGGAGGGGCACGAACGTGCCTATCTGACCTGGCTTTTTGCTAACAAGTCAGTGCGGGCATGGATGATCGATCCAGCGGCGTTGGATGAGTATGTCAGGGTCTTTTCTGCGCCGGGGGCCGCGAGAGCAGGTTTTGAGTACTACCGCCAGGCATTCAGCGATGAGGGGCTCGCGCAAGCCAAATTACGCATGTCTGCGAAGCTGGAAATGCCAATTCTGACGATTGCGGGTGCTGGCAGTCTCGGCCCCGCCATGGAAAAGAATACCAATCCACTTGGATCGAAAGTACGTGGTGTGGTCCTGGACGGATGCGGGCATTACGTCCTTGAAGAATGCGGTGGTGAATTCGCCAAGGCTGTCACCGAGTTCTGGAGCGAAAACTAGCATTTAGACGTTCTGCCTGGCACTCTGCGGGTCAGTGACCGGAAGAGTGCCGGGTAGAAGTCATTGGCATGAAATACATTCTGCAGGTCTAGCCTATCAGTCGGGCCGGAAGGACCCGAGAGGGGACGACTACGGCGGCGGGCGAAGCAGATGCAACCGTGACGAACGGTTGCATCTCAATTCGGACAGACCAGACCGTGGGAGACTGTCAGGCAAGCTTTGGCCGATGATGCCCCTCAACGATGAAGTCGATTCCCGCAGGGAAGTACGCGCGGTCGTCGTGACCTGCAAGGTTACCTACTGTTCCACCGCCTGCACCGAAGCACAGCGCCTCTTTCGGTTTATTCCGTCTCGAGGGCGGCGGTTCGTAATCTCGCTCGTTCCTGTGTGCTGGAGCTCAAGGATACGGCATCCGCGTGAACGTTCTTTCGCCAGGCGCCACCCGCACCCGAGGCCCGCTCGAGCCGGTGAGCGACAACAAGGATCAGCAGCAGGGCTTGTCGACCCGGCCGCCTGGCGGATACCGTTGGGCCGGGTTAGTGAATCGTAAGAAATCGCCAAGGCGGCCCTGTTCCTTGCATCCGACGACTCGAGCTTCGTCAATGGCGTCGAAACCTTCGCAGACGGTGGCCAGGCTCAGGTCTAACGGCTTTGCGGGCGGCCTTAGGCCGCTCCTACTCAACAGAGGGCGAGGCTATGCGCTGGAGCGGCCATCAGTGACTAAGCGAACTGCTTCCAGGCGAAGCCGACCTGAGAGTAAAGCTCACTTCCAAGCTGGACATCTGGGACACTCAATTTGCTACCGCCCATTGCGGAGTAGAACTGGCGGTTTGGGTTTACCGAGAGTGCACTGAGATAAAAACCGTCCGGACTGGATTTCATCAATTGCTTAGCAACCGCTTCGAAAAGAGCGCGACCGATACCTTGACGTTAAAATGCTGGTCGAAGGTAGATGGCGTAAAGTTCTGCACCCCTAAAAATCTCAACATGGCGACTTGGCCCTCCTGACGCAAAGCCAACGACTCCGTCGGGTTTGGTAGTCGCAACGCGATAGATGGTCTTCGGGTTGGAAAAGGTCTTGTTATGTCGCGTGGTTTGTTGCTCGACAGTCAGCGCTGCAAGAAAGTCGGAAGATATAAGGCCATCAAATGTATGCCGCCATGACGTTACGACTATTTCTCCGATGGCCGCGATGTCATCGGCGCGCGCGGCTCGTATCTGGACAAGTTCTCCTACCACGCCACACCATGCTTGAAGATGACGATGTCCGCAACCGGGCGATAGCTGTCACTACAGGATTGCGAGACTAAACGATGCCTTATCGATATCGGAGCCATCGAGGAGCGATGGATCCTCAGAAACCATTCGGAGCGCGCGCTCCGCAAGGCGAGCCGAATCAGCTTTTGACTTGACGTAGCAATGTGCAAGTCTGTTGAGCGTTGCGGTAGTTGTCGAGTGGGATCGCGCAAGCACAACGGCACCGTTTCCTGACGGTCAGCGGGTGCGCATCTAAACACTCAGCCACCAGCGCCAACGGTTCAGAACAACTGATAATGGGGTGACCCCACGCCTCATTCCTAAAAAAGTCCACCGCAGAGGAGGCTCAACTTGATCCAGGGCCGCGACCTGAAGCGAAAAGATACCCGCCGAAGCCGGCTAGTCAGGGGAGCTGAAAAAGAAAGTCCGAACGCTGGTCTGGCCATCCATCGAGCGTCCCGCGTCCGGGGCACCTTATTTTGATAATGGAAGGGTTCTGTTGCGCACCGATTTTTGACCAAGGTGGTTCCAGAAAAGAAAAAGACCCGCCAGGATCATCCTCGCGAGTCTCTTCCAACCGGAACAACCTGATTCTAAGAAAGTAGGATTAACCACAGGTTAAAGCCCACATCGCACGAAATGTTGTATTGGCGAGGAACAGGCAGAGGCCCGATCCCTCGTTGCGACCGGGCCTCGTTGTGCCACCCCCGTCAGGGCTGAGCGTGGCGGCGGTTCGAGTAACATGAACATCCAATATCGTCCTCACTAGCCTCTCTCTGGGCGGCTTTTCGCGTGCGCATTTCATCCGCGTCGTAAGGACAAATCAGAGGATGTCAGACGACCTGAGCAACAACAATGCCGAGCGCAATAGGCCTGAGTGGCAGGCGCTGGGTGTAGGGCTGAGCTTCGCGGCCAAACGCCTTATGGCGCTGAGTTTGATGCTTGAAGTGAAGTTTGGCATTGGCACCTTGCATTTGCAGCGAGCGTACTGGCCGTCCTAGGGTCCCCAAGAAATGTGATTCCCCGAAACGTGCAACGGCTGTACATCATCATTCGGCGGATGAGGGCTCAATGACCGATTGGCAGGATTTGATCAGAAAAGAGACCGCTGCGGTAGGGTTGGTCTCCCGCAATTCAGCCGTTGTGATTGGGGACCCCACGCTGACGTCGGTGCAAGCGGAGCGACTGGTAAGGCAGGTCGCCAAGGGCAGGGAGTCAGTATCGATCGTTATCGAAAAAATGATGGTCGCCGACGTTGGCCCCAACGTGATCTTAAATGCAATAAAGCTCAGAGACATCTGGGACGGTCTAGAAGAGGCGGCCGTCGCGAGACTTGAGATCATCCGGAAACTTGAGGCAGCAGCGCCTGAAGGGTCGGGGTGAAGCGATGTCGATTGGCCCGTTGGTGCAGAAGCGTCACGCAGACCGCATCCTCCTTGGCGATGCGAGCCGATATTGCTTTCGTGGCGTAGCTGGTCGCAACGCCGACAATATAGATGATGTGCTTGAGGGCAATATGGATCCCGTACAGCGCCCTTGTCGACACCTTTTTCAATTCCTATAAGAGTGCCTTGTTCGCACCACTCGTCAAGCCACTGTCCCAAATGGACAAGATGCTCCAAGGGCTTTCCGGGATCTAGCTGGACCGCCTTGGCAGGAATTGAATGATGGCGTCGTATTTGCTGCAGCGGTGGGAGGTGGTGGCGGTCATTCCTGTTGCTGCAGCGCAACACCTATAATCCCCTTGATAAACATCCGGCGCCTCAGATGTTATATTTATTGATACGGCTGAGAATCTCTGTCAGTTAATCCTGCAACCTCCGCAGCGCCAAGGCCAGAGAAACAAGCAGGAACAAGAGACGTGGGTGTCAATCCGCGGGGGAGTCTTTTGTTCATTCGAGGGTAAGATGATGAATATCAAAGAAATGTTGATGGCGTCGGTCGCGGTTCTCGCGTCGGGCTCCGCTGCGTCTGCAGCCGACGCTATCGTCGCCGCCGAGCCGGAGCCCGTAGAATATGTTCGCGTTTGCGACGCCTACGGGACTGGCTACTTCTACATCCCGGGCACCGAAA
>Ga0055524_1000647_pt1 | contig 24696 bp, 27 predicted proteins | sample AraplaCol_mCL_r2_2_FD_55011 | JGI IMG/M metagenome (GOLD analysis project Ga0055524, IMG submission 55011) | Arabidopsis root microbial communities from North Carolina, USA - plate scrape MF_Col_mCL_r2 | ecosystem: Host-associated > Plants > Roots > Endosphere | place: USA: North Carolina...
GGCCGACAGGCTTGGCGCGTCGGCCCCGGCGCCGTCCGCCGGGCCGAACAGCCGCAGCGGCTGGCCGTGCTGGTTTTGCACGTCGATGGCCGGCAGGCGCAGCGCGTGGCTGGCCATGCGGACTTCGCGCCGCTGGTCCAGCGTCCAGGCGCTCAGCCCGTACGTAAGCTGCCAGAGCGCCGCCGCGCCGAGCGCCAGCACGCCGGCCAGTGCCAGCCAGGGCCCGACGCTAGCCGCCGGGCGATGCGAGCGCGGCGTCGCCATCGAATGGCGCTTTCATGGCGGCGGTGTCGGCACGCGCCGCCGCCACGGTTTCCGCCGTCACCGGCGGTGCGCTGTTGCCCCACTGGCTGCGCACGTGGGTCAGCACGGCGGCCACCTCGGCATCGTTGAGCTGGTCGGCGAACGCCGGCATGGCGCCGTTGTAGGCGGTGCCCTTGACGGTGAGCTTGCCGGTCACGCCGCGCAGCACAATGCGCGCCGCGCGCGCGTCCTGGCCGGTCACCCATTCCGAGCCGGCCAGCGGCGGAAATACGCCGGGCAGCCCCCGTCCGTTGGCCTGGTGGCAAGCCACACAGCGGCTCTGGAAGACCGCGGCGCCATCCACGGCGCTGGTGGCGGACTTCGGCTTGCCCTGCAGGTCGGCCACGGTGCGGCGGTCGCCCAGCGCGGATGGCTGGTCGATCGGCGCCGTGGCGATGTACCACGCGCCCCACGCCACCAGCACGGCCACCATCACCAGCACGTAGCGCGGAATCGGCATGCGGTTCTCGTGCGGGTCCTCGTACTCGCGGGCCCGGGCGGCGGCGGCCTGGCGATTGTCACCGGCCATGCCATTGTGCGTGCCGTCAAGCCTGTCGCGCCCGTCGTGATTGCTGTTTTGCAGATCGCTCATCTCGGTCTCCGCCCGCTCACGGCCTGGCCGCGCCATCCGGCGCCGGCAGTACGGCGCCGGTCCGGTTCAGCGACTGCAGGTAGGCCACCAGGTCCAGCGCGGCGCCGGTGGGCACCACGACCTTGCCGACGGGCGCATAGCCGGGCGGCAGCGCCACGGCTTTCTCGCCCGCTTCCGGCGCGTCCTTGACGTCGAACAGGAACGGATAGCTCGGCATGATGCTGCCGCTGACGTAGGCGCGCGGCTGGTACAGGTGGCCCAGGTGCCAGTCGGCGCTGGGCTGGCGCACGCCGATGTTCATGAGGTCCGGCCCGGTGCGCATGGTGCCCAGCAGGTGCGGCTTGTCGTAGTAGTAGTCGCCGGCCACGGCCGCGCGGCCCCAGCCACGCTTGGCGTCGGGCGCGAAGCTGCTGTCGCGCGGCTGCTGCGAATGGCAGTAGATGCAGCCGTTGGCGATATAGACTTCGCGTCCGCGCAGTTGCGACGCGGTATAGGGCTTCACGCCCTCGGTCGGTTTCACATCGTGCAGTTGCAGGTACGGCACCACCACCAGCGCGCTGGTTGCCAGCGCCAGCATCGTCATGCCGCCCGCCAACAGGACGCTTTCGTTATTCACGATTCAAACTCCCTGAGCAGGGTTGCGGCCCTGGTGAAACAGCGCCGGACGGTCACGATTGGGGCCCAGGCCCAGGATCACGCAGACGAAATTGGCCACAAAGCACAGGTGGCTGACCAGCATCATCATCCCGCCCAGCGAACGGGCCTTCAGGTACGGCACGGTCAGCAGCACAGAGTCCATGAACGGGCGCGCCGCGTCGAGCATGGCCAGCCCCTGCAGCCAGCCGCCGATGGTCAGGCTGACGAAGTACACGCCGATGCCGCCCACCGCCAGCCAGAAGTGGAAATAGATCAGCCAGCGATACGGCCATTCGCGGCCCGTGATGCGCGGCACGATGAAGTAGATGGCCCCGAAGAACGCGAAGCTCACGAACGCGTAGAGCCCCAGGTGGGCATGCGCCACGGTGTAGTGCGTGAAGTGCGCCACGCGGTTGACCGCGCGCAGCGCCTCGAACGAGCCCTGGATCGAGCTGAGCGTGTACATCATGCCGCCGAAGGTAACGAAGCGCAGCGTTGGCGAATCGATCAGCCGGCGGAAATTGCCGCGCAGCGTCTGGTGCTGGTTGATCGAGAACGCGATCACCGGAATCAGCATCATCATGCTCTGCACCACCGACAGCGTGATCAGCCAGCCCGGCACCGGCCCGCCCACCAGGTGATGGCCGCCCACCTGGCCATAGAAGAACGCCAGCGCCCAGAACCCCAGCAGCGACAGCCCATATGAGCGCACCGGCTGCCCGATGACCTTGGGCAGGAAGTAGTAGATCGAGGCCAGCGCCAGCGGCGTGTAGAACAACCCCAGCACGTTGTGGCCGAACCACCAGTTCATGGTGGCCTGCTCCACGCCGAAATGCAGGCCCGGGAAGTTCGCCACGAGGAACAGCACTGGAAACCAGAACAGCGCGCAGCCCATGTACCAGACCGACACGTAGAGGTGGTCCACCTTGCGGTTCAGCAGCGTCAGCACCAGCGGAAAGCCGACGAAGGCGCCGCCGATCACGAACAGGATGTCGACCTGCCATGGAATTTCCAGCCACTCGAGACCATCGGAAATACCGGCGCCGATACTGCCGATGCCCGCGATCAGCCCGGCATTCCACAGCGCCGCACCGAGCGCCGCCCAGCGCCCGCCCACCAGCTCCGTGCGCAGCAGGCGCGGCAGCATGAACATGGCGATGCCCAGGCCCGCCATCGGCGCCCAGCCATAGGCCACGGCGTTCAAGTGGATGGTGCGGATGCGGCCGAACGTCAGCCACGGCACCGACGCCAGCAGGTCGGGCTCGTGCAGCTTGATCGATGCCGTGAGCCCGGCGGCAGAAGCCACCACGAGCCAGACCATGGCGCAGCACAGGAACAGGAAGACGACCGGGGCCGAAGACCGGTCCGCGGCCTCTCGCGACGGATCGGCCAGCCCGGCCTGCGCGGCGGCCGGGTCCTCGGGGTGGCCCGTTTCGGCAGCGCCGAAGATTACCCGCGCGGCGGCCGGGGAGGTATCGAAAAAGCCTTTCTGCATGCTCCAGATGAACGCCCCGAGGGCGAAGACGGAGAGCAGGAATGCCGACAACAGGATGGCAACGGTATTCATGGCAGGCTCGCGAGCGAGGCGGACATCGAGGGGGCTGAAGGGGGCCGAAGGCGGCTGCAAAGGTGCGAATGCACGCGCAAACGCATCGAAACCCGCGTTCGAACGCACGTTTCGAGCGGAGAGTACGACCGATGACCGCGCACGGCACATAGCCACTTTCGGGGAATTTCGGGTGACCACCGTAAAGTTGCATAAGGAATACAACTTAAATAAAATCGCGGCAATCATACTTAAGTGCAACTGCCAGGCGCGGGGTCGGTTACTAGAATTCAGCGCATCCGGAGTCGGCACAGGTAGCCAACCGATGCGGTCTGGCGCCCCGGCCTGCTTCCACCTGCCACTTGCCTGCCACTTGCCTGCCAGCGGTTGCCGGCGCCCCCGAACCATGAATGTCCATTTGACCCTTGATGGCCGCCAGGGCCTGGCTGGCCAGATCTACCGGCAGCTGCGCGCCGGCGTGCTGGAAGGCCGGCTGGCGCCGGGCGAACGGCTACCCTCCACGCGCGAACTGGCTACGCAGCTGGGCGTGTCGCGCAAGACCACGCTCGATGTGTTCGAACGGCTGATCGCCGAGGGCTACCTGCGCTCGCGTACCGGCGACGGTACCTTCGTGGCCGAGGAACTGACCCGGCTCACGCCGGCGTCGGCGCGGTTGCCGGCGCCCACGCTGCAGTCCGTCAACGCCATCTGGCACACGCCCGCCGAAACGGTGCAGGCGGCCGTCGCCGGCGAGCCNTCGGCCTACGATTTCGTGTTCGGCGTCANCNACAAGCAACTGTTTCCGTTCGACCAGTGGCGCCGCTGCGTCAACCACGCGCTGCGCCTCCAGGCGCGCGGCCGGGGCGGCTATCACGACCCCGCCGGCGAGCGCGACCTGCGGCTGGCCGTCTCGCGCTACCTGGCCTACAGCCGCGCGGTGGTCAGCAGTTGGGAAGAAGTGATCATGACCCAGGGCGCGCAGCAGGCCATCAACCTGCTGGCCCGCACGGTGTTGCGTCCTGGTGACGTGGTGGCGATGGAAGACCCCGGCTATGCGCCGGCCCGCACCATCTTCCAGGCCATGGGCGCGCGCGTGGCGCATGTGCCGGTGGATGCCGGCGGCCTGATGGTGGACCTGCTGCCCGCCGAGACCCGGGTGATCTACGTCACGCCCTCGCACCAGTTCCCGCTGGGCATGCCGATGGCGCTCGACCGCCGCCTCGCCCTGCTNGACTGGGCGCAGCGCCACGGCGCGCTGGTCATCGAGGACGACTACGACGGGGAGTTCCGCTTCGAGGGNCGGCCGATGGAGTCGCTCAAGGGCCTCGACCACGCCGGGGTNGTGGCCTACGTCGGCACCTTCTCGAAGACCATCTTCCCGGAACTGCGGGTGGGCTACGTGATTCCGCCCGTCCCGCTGACCGGGGCGGTACGCCGCGCCAAGCAGGCATCGGACTGGCATAGCTGCACCATGACGCAGACCGCGCTGGCCAAGTTCATGCTGGACGGCTACTTCTCGAAGCACCTGCGGCGCATGCACAAGGAATACGCGGCGCGCCGCACGGCGCTGCTGGACGGCATCGAGACCCGGCTGTCGCGCTGGCTGACGCCGCTGCCGTCCACCGCAGGCCTGCACCTGGTGGCCACGCTGGCCGCCGGCGTGGACGAAGCCGACTTCATCGCCCGCGCGGCCCGGGCCTCGGTGGGCCTGGGCGGCATCTCGGGCATGTTCGCCGCACAAGCGCCACGCCCCGGCATCCTGTTTGCCTACGGCGCCCTGAGCCCACACGATATCCGGGCCGGCCTGGCCCGGCTGGCCGACGGACTGTGACGATGGCGTGCTAAAACCTGGCTCCCCTCTCCCACTTGTGGGAGAGGGGTTGGGGGAGAGGGCGAGCCAGTCAAGACGCGACATTGGTAGTTTGCACCGCCAAACCCTCTCCCCCGGCCCCTCTCCCGCAGGCGGGAGAGGGGAGAAAAAAAACGGCGCAAACGAGCAGCCACGGCCGCGCGGCGCCCTTCTTCTTTGTTCGCCACCCCGCAGACGGGCACCCCTCACGGCGCGAAACTTGAAGCGCCGCCCCGGCACATGCGTGCACAGGCTTGAAATTTCCGGCGGCTTGCCGTTAGCTGTTGTCGACCACCGCTATTGCGTCTTTTCGCCTGATGCACACCCACTACGACAACCTCAAGGTTTCGCGCGACGCGCCACAGGAAGTGATCCGGGCCGCGTACAAGTCCTTGAGCCAGAAATACCACCCTGACCGGCACGCCGACAGCGAGGAAGCCAACCGCGTCATGCGGTTGCTCAACGCCGCCTATGAAGTGCTGCGCGACCCCGAACGGCGCGCCGAGCACGACCAATGGATCGTCACGCAGGAAAAACTTGAACGCGACCGGCAGCAGCGGCAGGCCTACGCGCAACGCGCGGCAGCCGCTGCCCAGGCCCAGGCCCAGCGGCGCGCGGCGCAGGCGCGCCAGCAGCCACCCCGCCCCGCCAGCCGGCCAGGCCCGCAGGCCGACAGCCACGAGGCCGAGCCGGCCACCGATGCGCCGCCGCGTCCGCGCCGGACGCGTCCCAGCCGCCCGGCCCGCGCCGCGCGCAGGGAGGATGGTCCCGCCACGCCGCTGCCCAAGGCTGGCTCGTTTGCGCTCTACGCGGCCATCGGCGTGGTCATCGTGGTACTGCTGGGAGACTGGTCGAGCATGAGCGAGGCATCGGCAGTTTCCGGCGATGCCAAACCCGCCGCCGCCAGTACCGCGCAGGCGCTGGCAAAGGCGGTCACGCCCGGCGCCGGCCCGTCGGCGCGCGAAGGCAGATATGCCCGCCCGGCCATGACGCCGCGCGGCATGCCGTGGCCCGATCATTCGGGCTACCTGCCCGGCTATCCGGTCCTGAACGCCAACGGGCTATCGACGCTGACGGTGGACAATTCGGGGAGCCTGTCGGACGTCCTGCTGAAACTGGTGGCCGTGGATGGCAATTCGCCGCTGCCCGTACGCACGAGTTTCGTGCGCAGCGGCTCGTCGTTCACGATGGAGAACATTTCGCCCGGCGCCTACGACCTGCGCTACCAGAGCCTGGACAGTGGCGAGATCTTCCGCTCCGAGCGCTTCGAGCTGGCGGAAATCCGCGAGGCGGCCGGCACCAGCGCCAACCGTAATATCTTCAAGCTGTACGGGGTGCCGGGCGGCACCTCGCGCTCGATGACCATTTCGGAGCGCGATTTTCCGTGAGGGCGGCGGCCCGCCCTGAGCGGGCCCGCTCCTGGATCAGTAAGGCCTGGGCTGCGGCTGGCCGTTGGGCGGCACGTAAGGCTTGGGCTTCGGCGCGGCCGGCGGCACGTTGCCGTACAGCTTCTGCCAGCGCGACTTCAGGCCGTCGCCAATTTCCTTCTGGTTGTACTGCTCGGCAAAGTCGATGACCGTCATGCCCTGCTGGTTCTTCAGGCGCATGTCGGCGCCCTCGTCCAGCAGNAGCTTCACGGTTTCGATATGGCCGCCGCGCGCCGCCATCATCAGCGGCGTGGTGCCGTTCGGGCTNTCGGCGTCGATATAGGCGGCGTGATCCACCAGGTACTTGACCACGTCGTTGTGCCCGTTGGTCGCCGCATAGTGCAGCGGCGCCCAGCCCTTCTTGTTCACCTCGGCTTCCTCGCCATCGACCATCAGCTTGACCATGTCGAGTTGGCCATTGAGCGCCGCCAGCATCAGCGCGTTCTCGCCGGCCGGGTTGGTCTTGTCGAGATCGATGTTCTTGGCCTTGATCAGCGCCGCAGCCGCCTTGGTGGATTTCTCGCGCAGCGCCACCACCAGCATCGGATTGCCACGGCTATCCACCAGGTTCGGGTCCACGCCCTTGGCCAGCAGCTTCTGCACGGTGTTGGCGTCGTCGAATTCCACCGCCTTGCGCATGTCGTCGGCCGGGGCCGCATGCACCAGGGCGCAGCCCGTCATGGCCATGCCGCCGGCCACAACCATGGCCGCCACCAGGCGTCGAATCTTCATCTCAAGCATGAGCATTCCTATCGATGTGCTTGAAAAGACGGAAGAAATTCTCCGTCGTCTGCGCCGCCACGTGCGCCACGGGCTCGCCGCGCAACTGGGCGATGAACTCGCCCACGTGGCGCACCCAGGCCGGCTCATTGGTCTTGCCACGGTATGGCACCGGTGCCAGGTACGGCGAGTCGGTCTCGATCAGCATGCGGTCGAGCGGCACCTTCTTCGCCGTCTCCTGCAGGTCGGCCGCGCTCTTGAACGTGACGATGCCCGAGAACGAGATGTAGAAGCCTTCATCGAGCGCCTGCTTGGCAATGTCCCAGGTCTCGGTGAAGCAGTGCATCACGCCGCCGGCCTCGCGCGCGTTTTCCTCGCGCATCAGGCGGATCGTGTCGTCCGCCGACGAACGCGTATGGATGATCAGCGGCTTGCCGGTCTGGCGCGCGGCGCGGATATGGGTGCGAAAGCGCTCGCGCTGCCACTCCATGTCCGCCACGCTGCGGCCGTTCAGGCGGTAGTAATCCAGCCCGGTCTCGCCGGTGCCCACCACCCGCGGGTGGGCGGACAGCGTCACCAGCCGCTCCAGCGTCGGCTCCTCGGCGTCTTCCTCGTAGTCGGGGTGCACGCCCACGGAGGCATAGAGGTTCGGGTGCTGCTCGGCCAGCGCCAGCACGCGCGGAAAGTCTTCCAGGGTCACCGAGATGCACAGGGCATGGCTGACCTGGTTGGCCTGCATGTTTTCCAGCAACTGGGGCAGACGCTGCGCCAGTTCCGGAAAATCGATATGGCAATGGGAATCTACGAACATGGGCAATCCGTGGCGGTCAGTCGAGGCGGCGGCCCAGGATCACGAGGTCGCGTTCCACGCCGTCGAGCACTGCCACGCGCGGCAGGTCGCCCCAGCGCGAAAAGCCGTGGCGCTCGAACAGGGCCAGGCTCGGCGCGTTGTGGCCAAAGATGAAACCGAGCAGCGTATTCACGTTGACCTTGGGCGCGTGCGCGATGGCCTGGTCCAGCAGGAAGCGGCCCAGCCCCTGGCCACGAAACCCCTCGTGCAGGTAGATCGAGACCTCGGCCGTGGCGCCATAGGCCGGGCGGCCGTAGAAGTCCGAGAAGCTGACCCAGCCGGCCATGCGGCCATCGGCGGTCTCGCAGACCCAGAGCGGGCGCCGCGACGGCTGGTGTGCGTCGAACCACGCTTCGCGTGACGCCACGGAGACCGGCTCCGTATCCGCCGTGACCATGCGCGACGGCACCGTGCTGTTGTAGATATCGACGATGCCCGGCAGGTCATCACGCGTCGCCAGACGCACGGAAAAAGCAGGTTGACTCATAAATTCAAATACTTGCGAAGCAGACTTCGCGTGATATCTCGCGTTACAGGGTCTGCGTCGGCCGGCCCGATTCCACGGCCTTGCCGAGCAGCTCCTCCACCGCCCGCTTGAGCGAGCGGCCATTCTCGTCGTCGGGCAGATGCACCCCCACGCCCGGCGTCTTCATCGGCGTGCCCGCCGGCGTGATCCAGGCACGGTGCCCTGCACCTGGTACTTCTGGGGCCGGTCCAGCAAAGACAGCACCAGGAACACCTGCTCGCCCAGCCGGAATGGCCGGTTCGACGGCACGAAAATGCCGCCACGCGTCAGAAACGGCATATAGGCGGCATACAGGCCAGCCTGATCCTTGATCGACAGCGACAGGACGTTGGGCCGCTGCGGCGCGCCCCCGGGGGCCGGCATGGCCGGGCTCGGTGGTGTGGCCGCCGCACGTGGCGGCATGGTGACTGGTGCATTCATGATTGACCCCAAAAAATGGTTGCCCGCTTGTTGCGGGCTATTGGATATGGGAACTGCGTGGCTCGACTTTTACCACGGGCGCCTGCCCATGCCTATGTCTTTGTGCCGCCGGCCGGTTGCCGTTGTTGCGCGTTNGCGCCNGGTTTGATNCGCTAGCGGAACAGTTGCCGATAGTCGAGGAAGACCGACTCCATCACCAGCCGCGCCGCCAGCGGGTGATTCTCGCTGCGGCGGTGGTTCACCAGCCGTGCCGCAAACCCCTGCAGCCGGTGCGCATCGGTGGCCCCGGCGCAACGCTGCAACGCCGCCTGCTCCTTCGGGAAATAGCGCACCACGCCCGTCCCNAGCCGCAGCGCCAGCAGGTCGAAGGTCCAGCGTTGCAGCACGCCCAGCACCGCCGGCACCGGCAGCTTCTGCAACTGTTCGGCCGCCGCCAGCGCATCGAAGGCCTGGCCGGCGCCAAGCTGGCCCACCAGCCAGCGCTGCAGCGGCTGTTCCTCGGCCTCGGCGGCATGCAGCGCGGTCAGCGGCGATCCGCCCGCCAGCGCCAGTTGGGCTTCGACATCGGCCACGCCCTGGCCCCGCAGCCAGTCCAGCGCGGCGGCCGTGGTGGGCCGCTCCACCGAGAACTGGCGGCAGCGCGACAGGATCGTGGGCAGCACCCGGTCGATCCGGTCGGTCACCAGCAGGAACACGGTGGACGGCGGCGGCTCCTCCAGCGTCTTGAGCAGCGCGTTGGCGCCTTCGGTCTGCAGGGCATCGAGCGGGTACACCACCACCACGCGCAAGCCGGCGCGGTGCGTGCCGACGCCCACCGCCTCGATCAGCGCCCGCACCTGCTCCATGCGGATGATCTTGCTGGGCGCCTTTTTCTTGCTGCTGCCGCCCGATTCGCCATCGCCCTCCCCATCGCCCGCGCCTTCCTGGGCGGCCACTGCCTCCGGCCGCACCACGGTGAAATCGGGGTGGTTGCCCTGGCCGAACCAGTGGCAGGCGCCACAGTGGTTGCAAGGCTGGCCGTCCGGCAGCGGGGTTTCGCACAGCAGGCCCTGCGCAAAATGCAGCGCAAGGTCGCGCTTGCCGATGCCTTGCTGCCCGTGCAGCAGCAGCGCATGGGGCAGCCNNTCGCGCAGTGCCGCCAGCCGTTGCCAGTCTTCTCGTTGCCAGGGATAAAGCATGCGGAATCAGTCAGTTAGCGCGCCGGGCTCATGTATCTTCGGAGCACGTGCCAAGTCCATCACGGCGCGCGTATAGCGGTATGAAATCAGAGGTTTGCGAGGATTTCCTCAAGCGTCACGCGAATCTCGTCGATCGAGCGCGTGGCGTCGATCACCCGGAAGCGCTGCGGCGCTTCGGCAGCCCGGCGCAGGTATTCGTCCCGCGTGCGCGCGAAGAAGGCGCGCGATTCGGCCTCGAACTTGTCCGGCTCACGGGCGCCGGCCAGACGCTCGGCCGCCGTTTCCAGCGGCACGTCGAACAGCAGCGTCAGGTCGGGCTGCAGGTCGCCCTGCACCCACTGCTCCAGCACCTCCAGCCGCGCGCGCGGCAAGCCGCGACCGCCGCCCTGGTAGGCGAAGGTGGCATCGGTGAAGCGGTCGGAGATGACCCAGTCGCCCCGCGCCAGCGCCGGCTCGATCACTTCGGCAATATGCTCGCGGCGCGCCGCGAACATCAGCAGCGCCTCCGTTTCAAGGTCCATCTTGCGGTGCAGCAGCAGGCCGCGCAGGTCTTCGCCCAGCGGCGTGCCGCCGGGCTCGCGCGTGGTGACCACGGTCGCGCGTGCGCGCAGGTGCTGGGCCACCCATTCGATATGGGTGCTCTTGCCAGCGCCGTCGATGCCTTCGAAGGTAATGAATCTGCCGCGCATGAAATCAGGGCTTTCCGCGCTGGTACTTGTCGACCGCGCGATTGTGTTCGGGGAGTGAATGGGAAAAATGGCTGCTGCCGTCGCCACGCGCCACGAAATACAGCGCGTCGCTGGGTGCCGGCGTGGTGGCCGCGGCCAGCGAGGCCAGGCCCGGCAGCGCAATCGGCGTCGGCGGCAGGCCGGTACGGGTGTACGTATTGTACGGGGTGTCGGTCTGCAGATCCTTCTTGCGCAGGTTGCCGTCGAAGGCCGGCCCGATGCCGTAGATCACGGTCGGATCGGTCTGCAGCATCATGTTCTTGCGCAGGCGGTTCACGAACACGGCCGCGATCATCGACCGCTCCGCCGCCTGCCCGGTCTCCTTCTCGACGATCGACGCCATCACCAGCGCCTCGTACGGCGTCTTGTACGGCAGGTCCGGCGCGCGCGCCGCCCAGGCGTCGTTCAGCCGCTTCTGCATGGCCCGGTAGGCGTGGCGGTACAGTTCCACGTCGCTGCTGCCGCGCGCGAACAGGTAGGTATCGGGGAAGAACAGGCCCTCGGGCGACGGCTCGGCCGCGCCGATGGCCTTCATCAGATCGGCATCGGACATGCCCAGCGTGTCGTGCTTCAAGGCCGGATTGGCGTCCACGGCCGCGCGCATCTTGCGGAATTCCCAGCCCTCGATCACGGTGACCACGAAGTGCGTGACATCGCCGCGGGCCAGCTTGTCGATCACGTCGAGCGGCGTGACGCCGGTCTCGAACTGGTAGCCGCCGGCCTTGAGGTCGCCGCCATGGCCGGTAATGCGGGCCAGCAGCTGGAACAGGCGCGGGTCCATGGCCACGCCCCCGCGCTGGATCTGGCGGCCAACGCTGGCCACCCCGGAATTGGGCTTGATGATGACTTCGACGGGGGACGCCGACAACCCGAGCGGTTGATAGGCCCACCAGGCGAAGCCGCCGGCGGCGGCCATCGCAAAGACGAGCAGGACCCCCACCAGGCGCAGGAACAGACGTTTCATGTAGGAATGGTATGGACGGGCCGCCATGCCCCCGCCGGCGGGACGGGATCATCGGCACGGCCGGTCGGAATGGCGACAGCCCCATATAATACCGGGAGCCTTGTGGCCGATGTGTCACCGAGCGTTACGTGCCGCCGCGCACTGGCCCGTTGTGATCCCGCGTTGCGCCCCCAATTCACAGAACTTTCTGATTTCCAGGACCGTCTGCATGTCCGCCTCTGATTTCCCGACACCCGCCGACAGCCTCGTCGCCCTGAACCAGGCCGGTATCGTGACCGCGCCCGCCGGGCTCGGCCTGATCCGCGTGGCTGGCGACGATGCCGCCACCTTCCTGCACAGCCAGCTCACCAATGCCGTGGAAGACCTGTCGTCCGACGCGGCCCGGCTGGCTGGCTACTGCTCGCCCAAGGGCCGCCTGATGGCCAGCTTCCTGATGTGGCGCGATGCCGACGGCATCGTGCTGCAACTGTCGGCCGACATCCAGCCCGCCATCCAGAAACGCTTGTCCATGTTCGTGCTGCGCGCAAAGGCCAAGCTGTCGGACGCGTCCGCCACGCACCGCGTGCTGGGCGTGGCCGGCCCCGCTGCCGAAGCCGCACTGCAGCAGGCCGGCCTGCCCGCGCCGCACGCGCCGCTGGCCGTGGCCCATGCCGACGGCGCAAGCGTGATCCGCCTGGCCGACGCCGAAGGCCTGCCGCGCTGGCAGGTGGTGGCCGGCGCCGAGCGGGCTGCCGCACTGCAACAGGCGCTGGGCGCCACCCTGGCGAATGTGGACCCCGCGTTCTGGGACTGGCTGGACATCGGCGCCGGCATCCCGCGCATCGGCACCGCCACGCAGGAACAATTCGTGCCGCAGATGATCAACTACGAGTTGATCGGCGGCGTGAACTTCCGCAAGGGCTGCTATCCGGGCCAGGAAGTGGTGGCGCGCAGCCAGTATCGCGGCACGCTGAAGCGCCGCATGTGGCGCGTGCATGGCGAAGGCGAGGTGCCGGCGGCGGCCACCGAGATTTTCCGCCCCGAAGATCCGGAGCAGCCGTGCGGCATGATCGTCAACGCGGCCGCCGCGCCGCAGGGCGGCTGGGATGGCCTGGCCGAGCTGAAGATCGACGCGGCTGCTGGTGCGCTGCACCTGGGCGCCGCCAATGGATCAGCCGTGGCCACGCGTGCGCTGCCGTACGAAGTGCCGCTGCCGAACGAGGCCGAAGCGGCCGGTTGAACGCCACGGGAACGCCGTCATGAGCGATCATCTGTACGTCTATTTCAAGGTGCCGGATACGCACGCCGCCGAGGCGCTGCCGCACTGGCACCGCTGGATGGAAACGGTCGCCGAGGCGACGGGGATTGGTGGTACGCTGATGCGCAGGCCCGAGACCCGGGCCGGCCTGCAGACGTGGATGGAGAGTTATGCCGATGTGCCGCCCGCGTTCGACGCCACCCTCGACGGGTTGTGGCGCCAGAGCGGGTTGGCGCACTGGATCAGCGGTGAGCGGATGAGCGAACGGTTCGTCGACCTCGACGTGCTCTGACGCAGCACAAAGGAAGCCCCATGTGTCTGATATTGGTGGCATGGCAATCGCACCCGGACTATGCCCTGGTGGTTGCCGGCAACCGCGACGAATTCTATGCCCGCCCGGCGGCGGCCGCGCACTGGTGGCAGGACGCCCCCGAAGTGCTGGGCGGCCGCGACCTGGCGGAAGTGATTGGCGATGCCGGCACCTGGATGGGTATTGCCAACGCCGCATCGCCCGAATGGCCGGACGACTCCCGCGCGCGCTTTGCCGCGCTGACCAACTACCGCGCCCCGTCCGAAAAACGCACCGATGCACGCTCGCGCGGCGAACTGGTGTCGCATTTCCTGCGCGGCAACCAGTCGCCGGACGAGTACCTGCATGACCTGGCCCGCGCGCCGGGCGCCTACAACGGGTTCAACCTGCTGGCCAGCGACCTGCACGACCTCTGGTGGTACAGCAACCGCTCGAAGTCGCGCCAGCCGCAAAAGCTCAAGCCTGGCCTCTACGGCCTGTCGAACGCGTTGCTCGATACCCCGTGGCCCAAGGTGCGCAGCCGCGTGGGCGCGCTATGCGAGGTGTTGGCGGCCGATCGGGGACAGCTCGGATCGAGCCCGGACCCCTATCTGCAGATGCTGGCCGACGAGAAGCAGGCGCCCGACTGGGAACTGCCGAGTACGGGCGTGGCGCCCGAATGGGAAAAGCTGCTGTCGTCGGCGTTCATCCGTTCGCCGCACTACGGCACCCGCGCCAGCACCGTGCTGCGCGTGCGCCATGACGGGCGTTTCGATTTCGTCGAGCGCAGCTTCGACGCCGAAGGNCAGACCGGCGAGGTCANCTACCANGGTCAGCTGAAACTGGCCCGCGACACCGGCACGCTGCAGGCNCCCCGCTAGGCGAAGGCATCCCGTGGCGAGCGCTCAGGCGGCAATCCGCTTGCGCATTTCCACGTGCGGGATGCCCGCCTCCTCGAATTCCTCCCCCACCTGCTCGAAGCCCACGCGCGCGTAGAACGGCGCCGCGTGGGTCTGGGCATTGAGGATCAGTTCGCCGTAGCCCAGTTCCACTGCCTTGGCCATCAGGGCGTCGAGCACGCGGGCACCCATGCCGGTGCCGCGCGCCACCTTCAGTACCGCCATGCGGCCGATATGGCCGTCTGGCAGCAGCCGGCCCGTGGCCACCGGCGTGCCGTCTGCCGCAAAGGCTAGCGCGTGCCAGCTCGGCGCGTCCATGTCGTCCCATTCCAGTTCCACCGGCACCCCCTGCTCTTCCACGAACACGCTGAAGCGAATGGCGCGGGCGCGCTCGCGGGCGTCATCCCACTGGCAGACAAGGACGGAATGGGTGGTATCGGACATGGTGCGTACGGAAGCGAAAGTCTGAAGAGAGGCGCAATCATACGCCTGCCGGCGTCAACTTCGCAGGCCGTGCGGTGCGATTATCGGCCAGTCTGGCACCATCCTAGGGATTACCCCCCTGCCATCCTTTGGTGAAATTTGTATGATGACCTGACTACCCGATGATGTCATGACGATGTTCCAGAAGATTCCCGCCCGGGCGCTGACCGACAGCGTGGCCGAGCAACTGCTCGAAAAGATCGAAGGCGGCGCGTTCCCGCGCGGCGCCAAGCTGCCGACCGAAGCGGTGCTCTCCGAGGAGTTTGGCGTGAGCCGCACCGTGATCCGCGAGGCCATCGCGCGGCTCAAGTATGAGGGCCTTGTCGAATCGCGCCAGGGCAGCGGCGTGTTCGTGACCGAGCAGGCCGGCATCCGCCCGCTGCGCATCGACTACACCGACGTGGGTACGCTGGAATCGGTGCTACAGATCGTGGAACTGCGTCGCTCCATCGAGGCCGAGGTGGCCGCCCAGGCCGCGCGGCGGCGCACGGACGCGGCCATGGCCGGCATCGACGCCGCGCTGGCCCGCATCGACGCCGAGGTGGCGTCGGGCGGCGATGGCGTCGAGGCCGACGTGGGCTTCCACCGCGCCATCGCCGAGGCCACCGGCAACCCCTATTTCCTCAAGACACTGGCGTTCCTGAGCCAGTACCTGGAAACCGCGACGCGNGTGACCCGNACCAACGAGGCGCGCCGCGAGGATTTTTCNCGCCAGGTACGCGAGGAGCACCAGGCCATCGTCGCCGCCATTCGCGCGGGCGACCCCGATGCCGCACGCAACGCGGCGCAGAACCACATGTACAACGCGGCGCGCCGGCTTGCGCAGTTGGGCGAGGATGATTCCGCCGCCGACGGCCAGCCGTCCGGTCTGTCGCACTGATCCGTTTTCAGGAGACTTTTCATGTCCAGGAATATTGGCGTCATCGGCTTGGGCGCGATGGGCTATGGCGTGGCGCAATCGCTGCTGCGCGCAGGCTTCAAGGTGCATGCGTGCGACCTGCGCGAAGAGGTGTTGCGCCGCTTCGCCGATGCCGGCGGCGTGCCGTGCGGCAGCCCGGCCGAGTTGGGCGAGCGTTGCGACGTGGTGCTCACGCTGGTGGTCAACGCCGCGCAGACCGAGGCCGTACTGTTCGGCGAACAGGGCGCCGCGTCACGGATGGCGGCGGGCAAGCTCGTGATTGCCAGCGCTACCGTGCCCCCCGGCTTTGCCGAGGCGCTGGGCAAGCGCCTGGCCGCGCAGGGCCTGCTGATGCTCGACGCACCGGTCTCGGGCGGTGCCGCGCGCGCGGCCAGCGGCGAGATGACGATGATGACGTCGGGTCCGGCCAACGCGTACGCGCTGGCCGAAGACGTGCTGGCCGCCATCGCCGGCAAGGTGTACCGGCTGGGCGATGCCCACGGCGCGGGCTCCAAGGTCAAGATCATCAACCAGTTGCTGGCCGGCGTGCACATCGCCGCCGCGGCCGAAGCCATGGCACTGGGCCTGCGCGAAGGGGTGGACCCGGACGCGCTCTATGACGTGATCACGCATAGCGCCGGCAACTCCTGGATGTTCGAGAACCGCGTGCCGCACATCCTGGCGGGCGACTACACGCCGCTCTCTGCCGTCGACATCTTCGTGAAGGATCTCGGCATGGTGCTCGACACCGCGCGCACCAGCAAATTCCCGCTGCCGCTCTCGGCCGCCGCGCACCAGATGTTCATGATGGCGTCCACCGCCGGCCATGGCGGCGAAGACGACTCCGCCGTGATCAAGATCTTCCCGGGCATCGAACTGCCGGCCGGCAAGACGGCGAAGGAGTAAGCCGATGACGACCAANCGTCCCCTGCTCGGCTGCATCGCCGACGATTTCACCGGCGCCACCGACCTGGCCAACACGCTNGTGCGCAANGGCATGCGCACCGTGCAGACCATTGGCGTGCCGACCTCGGCCGTGGANGCCGACGCCATCGTCGTGGCGCTGAAGTCGCGCACGATTCCGGCCGCCGATGCCGTGGCGCAATCGCTGGCAGCGCTCACATGGCTGCGCGAACAGGGTTGCCGCCAGTTCGTGTTCAAGTACTGCTCGACGTTCGATTCCACGGACGCCGGCAATATCGGCCCGGTGGCCGAGGCCCTGCTCCAGGCGCTGGGCAGCGATTTCACCATCGCCTGCCCGGCCTTCCCCGAGAACGGCCGTACGATCTTCCGCGGCCACCTGTTCGTGGCCGACGCGCTGCTCAATGAGTCCGGCATGGAGCACCATCCGCTCACGCCGATGACCGACGCCAGCCTGGTGCGCGTGCTGCAGCGCCAGAGCCAGGCCAAGGTGGGCCTGCTGCGCTACGACACCGTGGCCAAGGGCGCCGAGGCCGTGCGCGCGCGCATCGACGGGCTGCGCCAGGACGGCGTGAAGCTGGCCATTGCCGATGCGATCTCCGACGCAGACCTCTTTGCCCTGGGCGAAGGCTGCGCCGCCCTGCCGCTGATTACCGGCGGCTCGGGCATTGCCCTGGGCCTGCCCGAGAACTTCCGCCGCGCCGGCCTGCTGCCGGCGCGCACCGACGCGGCCGAGGTACCGGCCGTGGACGGCCCCGGTGTGGTGCTGGCCGGCAGCGCGTCGCGCGCCACCAACGGCCAGGTGGCCCACTGGATTGCCGCGCAGCGCCCTGCCCTGCGTATCGATCCGCTGCGCCTGGCGCGCGGCGAAGCCGTGGTGGACGAAGCGCTGGCGTTTGCACGCGAGCACGACCAACCGGTGCTGCTCTATGCCACCGCCCAGCCCGAGCAGGTCAAGGCCGTGCAGGCCGAGCTTGGCGTGGCACGCGCGGGCGAACTGGTGGAGCACGCGCTGGCCTGCATCGCGGCCGGCCTGAAGGCGCGCGGCACGCGGCGCTTCGTGGTGGCGGGTGGCGAAACCTCGGGTGCCGTGGTGCAGGCGCTGGGTGTGCAGTCGCTGCGCATTGGCCGCCAGATCGCCCCGGGCGTGCCGGCCACGGTCACGCTGGACGACGCGCCGCTGGCCCTGGCACTGAAGTCCGGCAACTTCGGCGGCGAGAATTTCTTCGACGAGGCGCTGCACGCGCTGGGAGCGGCGCAATGAGTCATCACGAGAACGCCCTGCGCGAGGAAATCTGCCGCGTGGGCGCCAGCCTGTTCCAGCGCGGCTACACGGTCGGCACGGCCGGCAACATCAGCGCGCGGCTCGACGACGGCTGGCTCATCACGCCCACCGACGCCTGCCTGGGCACGCTGGACCCGGCCCGGGTGGCCAAGGTGGCCACCGACGGCACGTGGGTGTCCGGTGACAAACCGTCGAAGACGCTGGCACTGCACCGCTGCGTCTACGACAACAACCCGAACGCGCATGGCGTGGTGCACACCCACTCCACCCACCTCGTGGCGCTGACGCTGGCCGGCGTCTGGCAGCCCGACGACGTGCTGCCGCCCATCACGCCGTACTACGTGATGAAGGTTGGCCACATCCCGCTGATTCCGTACCACCGCCCCGGCGACCCGGCCGTGGCCGCGCGCGTGGCGCAACTGGCCAACGACGTGCGCGGCGTGCTGCTGGCGCGCCTGGGGCCGGTGGTGTGGGAAGACAGCGTGTCGCGCGCAGCCTACGCGCTGGAGGAACTGGAGGAAACCGCAAAGCTCTGGATGATGCTGCGCGACAAGCCCGCGCCGCTCGACGAAGACGCGCTGGCCGAACTGCGCGACACGTTCAAGGCGAAGTGGTGACCATCGACTGACATCTTGTTTCTCCCCCTCTCCCGCCTGGCGGGAGAGGGGTCGGCGGAGAGGGCGAGCGCCTGCACAGGCGACAACGAATAACAACGCCCCGCCCTCTCCCCAACCCTCTCCCGCCCAGGCGGGAGAGGGAGACCACCCTCAGCCGGTTCATGACCAAGGAGACTATCAAATGACCGCATCCAACCCCGCGGCGGGGACCCCTGCTGCCGACGCCCGGCTAAACGCCGACCAGGCCATCGAGAAGAGCGCCTATAACAAGGTGTTCTGGCGCATCATGCCGTTCCTGATGCTGTGCTACGTGATCGCCTATCTCGACCGCGTAAACGTGGGCTTCGCCAAGCTGCAGATGGCGCAGGACCTGCAGTTTTCGGAAACCGTGTTCGGCCTGGGCGCCGGGCTGTTCTTCATCGGCTACTTCCTGTTCGAGGTGCCCAGCAACCTGCTGATGCACCGCATCGGCGCGCGCGTGTGGATTGCGCGGATCATGATCACGTGGGGCATCATCTCCGCCGCGTTCGTGTTCGTGCAGACGCCCACGCAGTTCTACATCATGCGCTTCCTGCTGGGCCTGGCCGAAGCTGGCTTCTACCCGGGCGTGATCCTGTACCTGACGTACTGGTATCCGTCGCACCGCCGCGCCAAGATGATTGCGCTGTTCATGTCGGGCATTCCGGTGGCCGGCATGTTCGGCAACCCGCTGTCGGGCTGGATCATGGACGCCTTCCACGACACGCACGGCTGGGCCGGCTGGCAATGGATGTTCTTCATCGAGGCGCTGCCCGCCTTTGTGATCGGCGTGGTCACGGTGTTCGTGCTGCGCGACGGCATCGACAAGGCGCCGTGGCTCAGCAACGACGAGAAGCGCGTCCTCAAGCGCAATATCGAGGAAGACGAGCGCGCCGCCAGTGCGGCTGCCACGGCCAGCGGCCAGCGCAATGTGCACTCGCTGGGCGCTGTGTTCAGCGACCGCCGCGTGTGGTGGATGTGCCTGATCTACTTCTGCTTCGTCACCGGCCAGTACGCGCTGACGTTCTGGATGCCGACGCTGGTCAAGGCCAGCGGCGTGACCGGCAACTTCAACATCGGCCTGCTGTCGGCCATCCCGTTCCTGTGCGCGATCGTGGTCATGAACATCCTGGGCCACAGCGCCGATGCGCGCCGCGAGCGCCGCTGGCACCTGATCGTGCCGGCGCTGATGGGTGCTACCGGCTTTGCGATTGCGGCGTCGTTCACCCACAATACGACGGTGGCCATCGCAGCGCTGTCGCTGGCCGCCGCCGGCGTGCTGACCTGCGCGCCGCTGTTCTGGTCGTTGCCGACCTCGTTCCTGACCGGCGTTGCCGCTGCATCGGGCATCGCCGTGGTCAACTCGGTGGGCAACCTGGCGGGCTTCGTGTCGCCCTACATGGTGGGGGCACTGAAGGACCTGACCCAGAGCACGCAATTGCCGATGTACGTGCTGTCNGCGATCCTGGTCGTGGGCGCGCTGCTGGTCTGGCTGACCCCGGCGAAGCTGGTCAACCGCTGATATCGAACCTGCCGTACACGTTGTTCTAGGAGACCTGACATGCCGCGCTTTGCCGCGAACCTCTCGATGATGTACACGGAGCACGAGTTCCTGGACCGCTTTGCCGCCGCCGCGGCGGACGGCTTCCAGGCCGTGGAGTACCTGTTCCCGTACGACCATCCGGCTGCCGAGATCCGCAAGCGGCTCGACGACCATGGCCTGACCCAGGCCCTGTTCAACGCGCCGCCCGGTGACTGGGCAGCCGGCGAGCGCGGCATGGCCGCCCTGCCGGGCCGCGAGACCGAATTCCGCAACGCCTTTGCCAAGGCCCTGGAATACGCCGCGGTGATTGGCAACGACCGCGTGCACGTGATGGCTGGCCTGGTGCCCGCCGACGCCGACCGCGCGCGCTGCCGCGCGGTATACCTCGAGAACCTCGGCTACGCCGCCGCCTCGGCCGCCGCGCATGGCATCACGGTGCTGATCGAGCCGATCAACACGCGCGACATGCCGGGCTACTTCCTGAACCGGCAGGACGACGGCCAGGCCATTTGCCAGCAGGTGGGCGCNGCCAACCTGAAGGTGCAGTTCGACTGCTACCACTGCCAGATCGTGGAAGGCGATATCGCGAAGAAGCTGGANCGCGACTTCGCCGGCATCGGCCACATCCAGATTGCCGGCGTGCCCGAGCGGCATGANCCCGACCTCGGCGAACTGAACTACCCGTACCTGTTCGACGTGATCGACCGGCTCGGCTACACGGGCTGGATCGGTTGCGAATACCGGCCGCGCGCCGGCACGTCTGCGGGACTGGGCTGGCTCAAGCCCTACCTGAAGCGCTAATTACGGATTGGAAGCCACCATGAATGTACTGATTACCGGCGGCGCCGGTTTCCTGGGCCTGCAACTGGCCCGCCTGCTGCTCAAGCGCGGCACGCTGGATCTGGACGGCGGCGCCGTGCCAATCGACACGCTGACGCTGCTCGACGTGGTTGCGCCGCAGATCGACGACAGCCGCGTGCGCGTGGTGACCGGCGACCTGTCGGACCCCGACGTGCTGGCGCGCGCCATCGACAAGCAGACCGGCGCGATCTTCCACCTGGCCGCCGTGGTCAGCGGGCAGGCCGAAGCCGACTTCGACCTCGGCATGCGCGTGAACCTGGACGCATCGCGCGCGCTGCTGGAAACCTGCCGCCAGCTCGGACACGTGCCGCGCGTGGTGTTCACGAGTTCGGTGGCCGTCTATGGCGGCAAGCTGCCGCCGGTGGTGCAGGACGACACCGCGCTCAATCCGCAATCGTCGTACGGCGCCCAGAAGGCCATCGGCGAACTGCTGCTGTCGGACTACAGCCGCAAGGGTTTTGTGGATGGCCGCGTGCTGCGGCTGCCGACGATCAGCGTGCGTCCTGGCAAGCCGAACGCCGCGGCGTCGTCGTTCGCCAGCGGCATCATCCGCGAGCCGTTGGCAGGCGAAGGCGCCAACTGCCCGGTGGCCCCGGAAACCGGGCTCTGGCTGCTGTCGCCGCGTGGCGCGGTGCAGGCACTGGTCAATGGCATCGAACTGGACGGCGCGCGTCTCGGCAACCGCCGCGTGGTGAATCTGCCGGGGCTGTCGGTGACGGCCGCGCAGATGGTGGACGCGCTGCGCCGCGTGGCCGGCGACGCGGTGGCCAATCGCGTGACCTGGCAACGCGAGGAACGCATCGAGAAGATCGTCGGCACCTGGCCGGCGGCTTGGGATGCGTCGCGTGCGCTGGAACTGGGCTTCGTCAGCGATGCGAGCTTCGACGACGTGATTCGCGCGTATGCGGAGGATGCGGGCATCGCGCTTTGATCGTGTGATATCGCCGGGGGTGAGGCGTTTGCCCTCTCCCCCGGCCCCTCTCCCGCCGTGCGGGAGAGGGGAGATGAGCCAAGCTGCCGGTATGCTCCCCGCTCTCAACCCGCCGGCTTCACCACCTCCCACGCATCGATCGTCTCCCTCACCTGCGCAGGAATCGGGGCCGACTTCTGGGTTGCCGGATCGGCGCAGACGTAGACGATTTCCCCGGTGATCAGGTGTTCCTCCCCGCGATACATTTCCACGCGGAACAGCATGCTGGAGCGTCCCAGCCGCGCCATGCGGCCGCGGATCTCGAGCATGTCGTCGAAGCGGGCCGACGCGTGGTATTCCAGCGTTGACTTCACCACGTAGATGTCCACGCCATGCGCGTGCAGCACGTCTTCGGGATAGCGGATGCCCACCGCGCGCCAGTATTCGGTCACGCAGATGTCGCAGTACGTCAGGTAGTGCGCGTTGAAGACGATCGACTGCGGATCCACCTCGGCCCAGCGCACGCGCAGCGGCACGCTGTGGCGGAACTCCTCTTTGGCCATGCGGCTCTCCAATGAAAAACGGGGCGCTCCGTGGAAGCGCCCCGTCCGTTGTCACGCTTACTGCGGCTTGGCCAGCCCCAGCTTCTCGATGATGGCGCGCTCGCGCTTGACCGTATCGGCCGCGAACGACGCGTACTGGCTGCTGCTCATGTAGTACGGCTCCATGTCGAACTTGGCCAGCGATTCGCGGTAGTTCGGCATTTCCATGGCTTGCTTGAACGCGTCATGCAGCTTCTTGACGATGGCCGGGTCGGTGCCCTTTGGCGCCACCAGGCCGAACGGCGAGGTCTGCACGATGCCCATGCCAAGTTCCTTCAGCGTCGGCACGTTCGGGAAGCGTGCCGAGCGCTTGTCGCCCCACGTCGACAGCAGGCGCAGCTTGCCCTGCTCCACGTATTGCGCCCAGGCCGGCGTGTCGGCCACCGACATCACGTGGCCGCCCAGCAGCGCCTGCATCGATTCGGAGTTGCCCTTGTAGGGAATGTGCGAGAACTGCACGCCCTGGCGCATGGCCAGGTCTTCCATGGTCAGGTGCAGCGTGGTCATCGAGCCGGGCGAACCATAGGTCAGCTTGCCCGGGTTGGCCTTCGCGTAGGCGATGTAGTCCTGCATCGTCTTGATCGGCGAATCGGCCGGCACCACCAGGCCGAACGAGTAGCCGGCCAGGTTGATGACGTAGCTCAGGTCCTTGACCGGGTCCCAGTTGATCTTGGTGGTGTACGGCAGGCGGTACACGGGCATGGCCACCTGGGCCAGCGTGTAGCCGTCCGGCGCGGTGGTCTGCATCATCTGCGCCGGCAGCACGCCGCCGGCACCGGGCTTGTTCTCGACGATCACGGGCTGGCCCAGGATCTTCGAGGCGTTGTCGGCCAGCACGCGGAACGGAATGTCGGTGGAACCGCCGGCCGTGTAGCCGATGACCAGGCGAATCGGGCGGTTCGGGAATTTGTCCGCCTGGGCGTGTGCCGGCAGGGCTGCGAGTCCGGCTGCGGCCGTGGCGGCGATCAGGCCCACCTGGGCCAAAAAGTGGCGGCGTTGCATGAGTGTTGTCTCCTTCTGCTGCGAAAATGCACTGTTGCGACTTCGATAAAGCATGAAACAGTTGCTGGCCGCCCCGGTTGTTATGAGGGGGTCGAGCCGGAATCAGTATGCGCTACGTCTGGAACGCCTCCCGCAGGGCCGCCACGGCGTCGGCATGGGCCGCGGCCACCGCGTGGATGAAGCGTCCGAGCTTGAAGAAATCGTGAATCATGGTGGGGTAGTCTGCCAGCGTCGCCCGTACCCCGGCGGCCTGCAGCTTGGCGGCATAGGCCACGCCTTCGTCGTGCAATGGGTCGTAACCGGCCACCGCGATCCAGGCCGGGCAAACCCCGCGCACGTCGGCGCCCTGCCCGCCGCCATCGAGCGGCGCAAAGCGCCAGTCGTCACGGCTGGCTTCCTGGTCCAGGTACTGGGCGAAGAACCACTGGATCATGTCCGCCGTCAGCAGATAGCCGTCGGCCAGCGCGCGGTGCGACGGGGTGTGCTGGCGGGCGCTGGTGCCGGGGTAGATCAGCATCTGCAGCACGGGCGCCAGGCCAGCGTTGCGCGCCGCGATGGCGCAGGCCGCTGCCAGCGTGCCGCCGGCGCTGTCGCCACCGAGCGCGATGCGCGCCGGGTCTGCCCCCAGGCGTGCCGCTTCGGCAAACACCCAGTGCATCACGTCGAACGCGTCATTGGCGGCGGTCGGGAACTTCCAGTCCGGGCCGAGCCGGTAGTTCACCGACAGCACCAGGCATTCGGCGCCATTGCAGAACACGCGGCACAGCGGATCGTGCGAATGGATGCTGCCCACCGTGAAACCGCCACCGTGGAAATAGACCAGCAGCGGCAGCGGCTCGGCCCAGCTGGCTTCGCGCGGCGCGTAGAGCCGCACCGGAATGTCGTAGCCATCGCGCGCAGCGACCGTAAAATCCTCCACCGCATGTACGGGCGCCGGCGACAGGTCGAGGATCGGCGCGCTCTTTTCGTAGCCGATCTTGGCGTCCGCCGGCGCCATCGTGTGGATGGCCGGCCGTTTGGCGCGCGCAATCAGCTCCAGCANCTGCGCGACCTGGGGGTCGAGCGGCTGGGCGGGCAAACCGGCAACGGACGGAGAAGGCTGAGCGGACATATTGACAATCGACGTCGGGCAATCGGTCATCTTAGACCGGGACCGACCAGGGGCATACCGGAAGCAGCGGTTCGAATTGTGAACGGTCGTTCGATTTCCGTATCATGCCAGCCTTCGGTGCGGCCAGCAGTACGAATTAACCCTCAACAGTGCGCTTGCTGCACCTTTTGCGCGATCACCGGCCATGCTGCCAACAGCACGTTTGCAGCCTATGCTGGAAGGGTGTCGCGCATGGTGCGGCACCGGCAGCCCGCCAAGATCCGGCAAGATCCAACAAGACC
>Ga0055524_1000662_pt1 | contig 24296 bp, 3 predicted proteins | sample AraplaCol_mCL_r2_2_FD_55011 | JGI IMG/M metagenome (GOLD analysis project Ga0055524, IMG submission 55011) | Arabidopsis root microbial communities from North Carolina, USA - plate scrape MF_Col_mCL_r2 | ecosystem: Host-associated > Plants > Roots > Endosphere | place: USA: North Carolina...
CTGCCCGAGTCGCTGGCCGAGAGCGAGCTCTTCGGCCACGAGGCCGGCGCCTTCACCGGCGCGAGCCGCATGCGCGTGGGCAAGTTCGAATACGCCAGCGGCGGCACGCTCTTCCTCGACGAGATCGAGAGCATGCCGATGGCGGTGCAGATCAAGCTGCTGCGCGCGCTGCAGGAGCGCAGCATCGAGCGCATCGGCTCCAACAAGACCATTCCCTTCGACTGCCGCGTGGTGGCCGCGAGCAAGGACGACCTCAAGGCCATGAGCGACCAGCAGAAGTTCAGGGCCGACCTGTACTACCGCCTGGGCGTGGCCTTCATCGAGCTGCCGCCCCTGCGCGAGCGTCGGGAAGACATTCCGCTGCTGTTCGAGCATTTCACGCTCCAGGCCGCGACCCGCTACGACCGGCCCGCGCCGCTGCTGAGCAACGCGCAGCTGGCCGACCTGATGGCCTACGCCTGGCCCGGCAATGTGCGCGAACTGCGCAACGTGGCCGACCGCTTCGTGCTGGGGCTCCTGGGGGAGCGCCTGACGCAGACGCATGGCAGCGCGCAAGGTGTGCCGGCTTTGCCGCGGGGTCTGCCGCAGCAGGTGGAATCGTTCGAGCGCGCGGTGATCGTCGAGGAACTGCGGCGCCAGCGCGGCGACCAACCCGCCACGGCCGCCGCCCTGGGCATCGCGCGGCAGACGTTGCACGATAAGGTGCGCAAGCTCGGGCTGACGGTCGACGAGTTCAAGTAGGGCTGCAGCCGCATCCTGCGGGCGGCCCGCTCTTGAGCTCAGGTCTGGAATTGGTAGCCGGTGCCTCTCACGGCATGCAGTGGCAGTGAAATGCCCGCCGCCGTCGCCTTGCGCCGCAGCCGGCTGACCACGGCATCGACGCGCTGCAGGTCGAAGTTCTCGAGATCGCCGCCGCCCAGCGCGGCTGCGAGCTGCGTCCGGTCGACGGGCTTGTTGCGCTGCTTGAACAGGCTGGTGACGATGGCGCGCTCCGACATCGTGAGGCGCAGCGCCCGGCCATCGGGGGCGTACAGGATCCAGTCGCCTTCCTTGAGCACCCAGCGCCCCGTGCCGCGCGGCGTCTCGGGTTGATGCGGCTGCAGCGCCCGGCCGGCGCTCGCCTCGGCTGCCTTGATGCGTCGGTAGATGGCTTCGATCGAGGCCGCGAGCTCCTCGGCATGCACCGGCTTCACGAAATAGGCATCGGCGCCGCCGCGCAGGCCGCGCACCCGGTCGCTGAGGTCGCCGCGCGCGGTTGCGAAGACGATCCCGACATTGCTGGCGGAACGCAGGTGCTGGGCGATCGAAAAACCGTTCTCGTCCGGCAGTTCGATGTCGATCACTACCACGTCGCATCGATTGACCGCGTAGGCCCTGTAGAACTCCGCCGCCGTCGAGAAGCCGGAGGCCTTGAAACCCAGTTGCTCGAGGCTGTAGACCAGTGCTTCCTGAAGGTCTTCTTCGTCCTCGATCAGGTAGACGGTTATCTTTTTATCGGTATTGGAGTTCGGAATATTCATGATGCACCTCTCCTCGGTCTCGGCTGCGACGCGCTGCTGGCGCCGAAGATTCGCCGGACAATATCAACAACATGAAAAGAAATAGATGTCTTGTTTTGATCGCGGGGATGGCGCTGTGGCTGATTTCGCTTTGTTCACATGCTCTTGTGCTTCGCAGCGATCAAGGGCTGAAAGAACCCGTCTCGTTGCTCGGCCAAGAGGAAATATTCATTGATACATCCGGAAATACTTCCATCGAGGACATTATTTCAGCCCGCGGCGGCGTGGAGTTTATAGCCGGAGATACCCGCCTCGGCCGACTTCGGGCAGGCGAGATTTACTGGATCAGGTTTTCCTTGCAGCAGGAGCCCGGCGCGCTTTCGCAATGGGCCATCCAGATATTCCCCAACTGGGTCGACGACGTGGAGGTCTACCGGCGCGATGCCTCCGGCAGGATTTCGGTCGACCGGCTGGGCGACCAGCAGCCCTTCGTCGACCGGGCCATCCGCAGCAGCATGATGGCCTTCCCCGTCGTGGTGGGCTCATCGCCCGAAACCTATTACGTGCGGGTGAAGACGCATGGCCTGGCTCCCCTGTGCCTGCACGTCTGGCAACGGGCCGGGCTGGAGCGGGCGGAGGCGAGCCGGATGGCTTTCCTCTCGGCGTTCGCCGGTGCCATCGGCGTGATGGTGCTGATGAACCTGATCTTCTGGGTCTGGCTGCGCAACGGCATCTACCCGGTCTACGCGCTCTTCCTGTTCTCCATGCTGGTGGCCGTCGCCTCCATGCTCGGCTACGCGAGCTCGCTGATGTTTCCCGATGCGCCGCTGGTGGCCGACCGCTTCGTCGATGCGAGCTCGGGTGCGCTGATGTCGATCGCCGCCGTGTTCGCGTGGCGGTTCTTCGACTACGACAGCTACTCGCCGCGGGCGGCCTGGTTCATGAAGGCCGCGGCGCTGGCCTTCGCGGCCATGGCGGTTCTTTCGGCGGGCGGGGTGGACGCCGCCATCCATGCGGCGGCCTACCTGCAGATCACGGTCGGCTTCTTCAACCTCGGGTTCGTCGTCTGGCTGATGGTCCGCCACCGGGCGTTCCACTACCTGCTGGCGGCCGTCGTCTTCACCTGCGTGAACCTGTCCTGGACCTTCTACCTGCTGGTGCTGTTGGGGTTCGTGACCATGAAGAACCCGTTCATCCTCGAGTTCTGGATTCCCATGCTTCAGCTCGCGAACCTGGCAATGCTCAACTTCGCGGTGGCCAGCCGTTCACGGCGGGCGGAACTTGCGCTGCGCGCGGAGCGCAAGCGCGCCTTCGATTCGATGAAAGTCGCCAAGACGGCGCTGGAGGAACGGGTGCGCCAGCGCGAATTCGTCGCTGTCGTCTCGCACGAGTTCCGCACGCCGCTCGCCGTTGTCGACGCTGTGGCGCATGCCCTGGAGCTGTCGCCGTCCGGCCGGGACGAGGCCGTCAAGCGCGCCGTCGGCAAGATCCGCAAGGCCACCCGCCGCCTCGCCGTGCTCATCGAGAACATCCTTCAGGACGACGCGCTGGAGACCGGTTCCCCCAGGCCTGCCGCACGCAGCTTCGATTTGCGCGAGGTGATCGAAAGCGTCCGGGGCGTCGGGCTGCCTGAAGAAAACGCCCGCCTCGGCGTCGAGGCGCCAGCGCAGCGGACGATGTGCGAGGGCGACCCGGCAAGAATCGAAATGGCGATCCGCAACCTGGTCCACAACGCCCTGAAGTACTCGCCTGCCGATTCGGCGGTCACGGTGCGATGCGAATCCGGGACAGGGCTTTTCAGTGTGACGGTCTGCAATCAGGGAGAACCGATCCCCGACGGCGAGCGAGGCAGCCTCTTCGAGCGCTACTTCAGGGGAGTCACGTCGACCCAGGTGCCCGGCTCGGGGCTGGGGCTCCACATCTCGCGGACCATCGCCCGCCAGCACGGCGGAGACGTGGTGCTGCTCTCCAGCGATGCCGAGGGCACGGTGTTCCGTCTGACGATTCCGCTGCAACCGACTCCCATCGGGCTGCCGCGCTGAAATCGGCGGGCTTCCCCGACGGCGTGGAGGCCTTCGGCACGCCGTGGCGAAGCGTGAATTTTTCGATGCCAGAAAGAAAACGTTTTCAGCGTCTTTGGCAGCATTTGATGACATTCATCGTCATTAATGCGCATTGACTTTAGGCCAGGACAAGAAGTTTTCTGGCTCCTCCCCCAACTTTGTGATTTTCTTCCATTCATTACACAAAAGTTTTCACTTTATGCATGCATGAATTGGTCAATGTAGGTCATTTGAAGTCAATGACCGACATTGTCTGATCCGATTGTAAATAGATACATTCCCCAGCCCGAAAGGGATCATGGGGATGCGGTGAACGCGCTCTCCATGAAATCCAACGTTGAACGGAGAGTTTGGAATGGTTTCGCCGGAGTCTCGCGCCCAGGCCCTGAGCCTGGACAAATCCCAGCTGATTTATCTGCCGCCGCGCCAGCGCGAGCAGTCCCACGCCGACGGCTTCGATCTGCTGGGCGATTTCATTGGCTCGCTTCAGGCAGGGCAGCGCTCGGGGCTGGTCCTGCTGCCGTTGCCCGTGGACGCCACCGTGCAGTGGCTGGACTCGGTCCGCGCCCTGATAGACGCGCCGCTGCTGTTCGCCGTCAACAGCGACAGCGTCGCTGCACAACAGGGCATCGAACGTGAGTTTTCGGGCGAGAGGAATTTCGATTTCGTGCTTCATCCCTTCGATCTGGACGAGGTCAGATCGAAAGCCCAGGGCCTGCTTCACCGCACCACTCTCGCTGCATATGGCGCGGGAAGAAACGAGCTCCTGATCTACCGGGGCTACCGTTTCCAGATCAGCGAACGCCGTGTGTTCCACGAAGAGCGGGAAATGTACCTGCAGCCCCGTGAATTCGACCTCGCCCTCGAATTGTTCAGGAACAGGGATTGCCTTTTGAGCCGGGAGCAGCTCTATGGCCTTTTCTGGCGGGACACCGTCAGCCTGCGCTCTCGCGCATTGGATGTCTGCGTTTTCAAGATTCGCAGGAAGCTCAATATAGAACCGGCCAATGGATTGATGCTGCGCGCCGTATTCGGCCAGGGATACAAGCTGCACACCGTCTCGCCGATGTTCCTCAGATGAATTGAGGGTTGCCTGCATCGCGGGCAATTGTTGGGCCAGCGCTTGTAATTCGGGCGCCGGCCATCCTTTTGTTTTTTACTTTTCGGGATGCATCCGAGCAACATAGCCGGAGCTCCCGGGAATTCACTTTTAGATCGAAAAATCAGGGAGCAGTAAATGATTTCGTTGAAGGTTGTCAGCAAACGCAGTGGAGACGGTACGCCCGTCTCGGTGAACGAGGTGTTCCTGAAGGAAGCGGCGGTCGTCCGGGTAGGGCTGTCCAGGGAACAGGTCAAGGGAATGCGCCGCGTCGGCAACGACCTGGTCATCACCTCCATCTCGGGCGAGGTCGTCACCATCCGCGAGTTCTTCTCGTCCTTCGATGGCCACAAGAGCGACCTCGTGCTCGACGACGAGAAGGGTGGCCTGTGGCTGACCGGCTTCGGCGAAGGGCAGGGCGAACTGGCGCTCAGTTATTCGGGCATCGACGCGATCGAGCCCCTGCTGCTGGAGCAGGACTTCAACTTCGGCGTGCTGCCCTGGCTGCTGGGCGGCGGACTGGCAGCCGCCGGTGCTGCCGGAGGCGGAGGCGGAGGAGGTGGTGGGGCNGGCGCCGGTTCGGCGATGGCGCTCATACCTTCGCCTTCCACGCCGCTCACGTCCCCCTCCGACGCGTCGCCGCCGGGCCGGCCCACCGTCAACCCGACCAATGCCAGGCTGATCACCGGCACGGCTCAGCCCGGCACCACCGTCCGCGTCACCGACAACACGGGCAAGGAAATCGGCAGCGCGACCGTCGAGGCCGATGGCCGCTACGTGGTCCAGCCGTCCTCGCCTCCGCCGCACGGCACGGAGATCCGCGTCGTCGCGGTGGACTCGGCCGGAAACACCAGCTCCGAGGCGCGCACGACCGTCGACAGCGTGGCGCCCCCGGTCCCTACCATCGTTCCCACCAACGGCACGACCATCGCCGGGAGCGCCGAGCCCGGCGCCGTGGTCACCGCCTCCGACGGACGCGGCAACGTGATCGGCCGCACCACGGCGGCCCAGGACGGCAGCTACAGCATCAAGCCGCCGACGCCGCTGGCCGACGGCACCGCCATCAAGGTCGTGGCCACCGACGCAGCCGGCAATGCGAGCGCACCCGCCAGCACCACGGCCGACAGCACCGCGCCGTCGCGACCCACGGTCAACCCGTCCAACGGCAGCCTGATCACGGGCAATGCCGAGGCCGGCTCGGTCGTCACCGTCAAGGACGGCGCGGGCAAGGTCATCGGCAGCGCGACCGCCGCTTCCAACGGTGCGTTCAGCATCACCCCCACGACGCCTCCCGCGGACGGCGCGACCATCAGCGTCGTTGCGACCGACCCGGCCGGCAACGCCAGCCAGCCGGCCACCGCCACCATCGATGCGACGCCGCCCGCCACGCCCAAGGTGAATCCGACCGACGGCAGCCCCATCACCGGCACAGCGGAGGCCGGCGCGGTGGTCACGATCACCGACGACAAGGGCGTCCTCATCGGCAGCACGACCGCCGCGTCCAATGGTGTGTACAGCTTCACGCCGACCAGGCCGCCGGCCAACGGCGTGGTGATCAAAGTCGTCGCCTCCGATGCCGCCGGCAACACCAGCAAGCCCGCCACGGCCGTCGTCGACGGCACGCCGCCGACGCCCACGGTCAACCTGACGAAGGGCAGCCCGATCACGGGCACCTCCGAGCCCGATTCCGTGGTCACCGTCACGGACAGCAAGGGCAACCTCATCGGCAGCACGACCACCGCGGCCGACGGCACCTACTCCCTCGTTCCCGCGAACCCGCCGTCGGACGGCACCGTGATCTACGTCGTCGCGAAGGACCTGGCCGGCAACGTGGGCCGGCCCGCGACCACCACGGTCGACAGCAGGCCGCCGGACGCGCCACTGGTCAACGCGACGAACGGCAGCGTGGTCGCAGGCACGGCCGAGGCCAACTCCGTCGTCACGGTCAAGGACGCAACGGGCAAGCTCATCGGCAGCACCACCGCGGACGCCGCCGGCAAGTTCAGCGTCGCGCCCGCGGCACAACTGGCGGACGGCACGGTTTTGCACGTCACGGCCGCGGACGCCGTCGGCAACGTGAGTGCCGAAGGCCTGGCCACGGTGGACCGCGTGCCGCCGGCCGCCCCTTCGGTCGATCCGACGCACGGCAGTGCGATCACGGGCCGTGCGGAGCCCGGCTCGGTCGTCACCGTCAGGGACGTCTCCGGCAATGTTGTCGGCAGCGCGACGGTCGGGTCCAACGGCTTCTACAGCATCGCGCCCAAGACGCCGCCCGTCGACGGCGCGGTGCTGCGCGTCACCGCCACCGACGCCGCCGGCAACACCAGCCCTGAAACCAGGACCACGGTCGACGGCGTTCCTCCGGCAAGGCCCACGGTCGATCCGACCGCCGGCAGCCTGGTCACCGGCAGTGCCGAGGCCGGCTCCGTCGTCACCGTCAGGGACGGTGCGGGCAACCTGCTCGGCAGCGCGACCGCCGATTCGAACGGCCGCTACAGCATCAAGCCAGTGACCGTTCCGTCGCACGGCACCGTGCTGCGCGTCGTCGCGACCGACCCTGCAGGCAACGACAGCCCCGAAGCCAGGGCCACCGTCGACAGCCTGCCCCCCTCCGCGCCCACCGTCGATCCGAGTTCCGGCCGCACGATCAGCGGCACGGCCGAGACCGGCTCCGTCGTCACCGTCAAGGATGGCGCCGGCAAGCTCGTCGGCAGCGCGACGGCCGATGCGAACGGCAAGTTCAGCCTCGTTCCCGTCACGCCGCTGGCCGATGGCGCCCAGGTCAGCGTCGTCGCCACCGACGCCGCCGGCAATGCGAGCTCGCCCGCCACGATGGTGGTCGACGGCACGGCCCCGCTCGCACCGGTCGTCAATCCCACAGACGGCAGCCGGATCACCGGCACGGCCGAATCCGGCTCGGTCGTCACCGTCAAGGACGGGGCCGGCAAGCTCATTGGCAGCGCTACGACCGATGCGAACGGCAAGTTCGGCATCGCTCCCGCAACGCCCGTGGCGGATGGCACCACCATCACCGCCGTCGCGACCGACCGGGCAGGCAACGCCAGCCAGCCCGCCACCGCCACGGTGGACAGCACGCCGCCTTCCAGGCCCTCCGTCGATGCGACCAACGGCAGCCTGATCACCGGCTCGGCCGAGCAGGGCTCGATCGTCACCGTCCGTGATGGCGCCGGCAATCTCGTCGGCAGCGCCGCCGCCGATTCGAACGGCCGCTACAGCATCAAGCCTGCGACCGTTCCGCCGCACAACACCGTGCTGCGCGCAACCGCCACCGACGCCGCCGGAAACACCAGCCCCGAGACGCGCGCCACGGTCGACAGCGAACTGCCCGGCGCTCCCAAGGTCGACCCGACGAACGGCAACTCGATCACGGGCACGGCCGAGGCCGGCACGGTGGTCGTCGCCAAGGACGGCGCCGGCAAGCTGATCGGCAGCGCGACGGCCGATGGCAACGGCAACTACAGCATCAAGCCGACGACACAGCTGCCGCACGACACGCAGCTGAACGTCACTGCGACCGATGCGGCCGGCAACACGAGCCAGCCTGCGCGCAGCACCGTCGACGGCAAGGCGCCCGACGCGCCCAAGCTCAATCCCAGCAACGGAGGTGCGATCACCGGTACGGCCGAAGCGGGCTCGGTGATCACCGTGAAGGATGGCGGCGGCAAGCTGATCGGCAGCGCGACGGCAGATTCGAACGGCAAGTTCAGCATCGTCCCCACGACGCCTGCTGCGGATGGCACCACCATCACCGCCGTGGCGACCGACCGGGCGGGCAACGCCAGCCAGCCCGCCACCACCACGGTGGACGGTACGCCACCTTCCAAGCCCTCTGTCGATGCGACCAACGGCAGCCTGATCACCGGCTCGGCCGAGCAGGGCTCGATCGTCGCCATCCGCGACGGCGCCGGTAACCTCGTCGGCAGCGCGGCTGTCGATTCGAACGGCCGCTACAGCATCAAGCCTGCGACCGTTCCGCCGCACAACACCGTGCTGCGCGCAACCGCCACCGACGCGGCCGGCAACACCAGCCCCGAGACGCGCGCCACGGTCGACAGCGAACTGCCAGCCGCGCCGAAGGTCGACCCGACGAACGGCGGCTCGATCATGGGCACGGCCGAGGCCGGCACGGTGGTCATCGTCAAGGACGGCGCCGGCAAGCTGATCGGCAGCGCGACGGCCGATGGCAACGGCAACTACAGCATCAAGCTGGCAACGCCGCTGACGCACGACACCGCACTGAACGTGACGGCCACCGACGCCGCAGGCAACACCAGCCAGCCCGCGCGGGCCACGGTCGATGGCCAGGCGCCCGGCGCGCCCACGGTCAAGCCGACGAACGGAAGCCTGATCTCGGGTACGGCCGAGGCCGGATCGGTGGTCACCGTCAAGGACGGTGCCGGCAAGCTCATCGGCAGCGCGACCGCAGACGGCGGCGGTGCCTACGCCATCCGGCCTGCCGTGCCGCCCTCCGACGGCACGGTGCTTCAGGTCAGCGCCACCGACGCAGCCGGCAACACCGGCCCGAGCGCGAACGCCACGGTCGATGCCGTGCCGCCCGGGCAGCCCTCGATCGATCCGACCAACGGCAAGCTGATCTCGGGCTTCGCCGAGGCCCTTTCCGTCGTCACGGTCCGCGACGGCGCCGGCAATGTCATCGGCAGCACGACGGCGGCCGCGAACGGTGCCTACAGCATCAAGCCCGCGTTCGTCCTGGCCGACGGCACCGTGCTGCGCGCCTTCGCCACCGACGCGGCCGGCAACGCGAGTTCCGAAGCACGCGGCACGGTGGACGGCGTCGTGCCCGTCACGCCGACCATCAGCCCGACCAACGGAAACCGCATCTCGGGCAAGGCCGAGGCCGGCTCGATCGTCACGGTGAAGGACGACGCGGGCAACCTCATCGGCAGCGCTGCCGCCGAATCCAACGGCACCTACACCGTGACGCCGGCGACGCCGCCGGCGCACGGCACCGTGCTGCACGTTGCCTCCACAGATGCCGCTGGCAACACCAGCCCGGAGGCACGGGCCACGGTCGACCGCACGGCGCTGCCGGCGGCCACCATCAACCCGACCGATGGCAGCCCCATCACCGGCACGGCGGAACCCGGTTCGGTGGTCACCGTCAGGGACGACGCAGGCAAGCTGATCGGCAGCACGACGGCCGATTCGCTCGGTGCCTACAGCATCACGCCGGCCGTCACTCCGCCGAATGGCACGGTGCTGCACGTCGTGACCACCAATGCAGCAGGCAACGCGAGCCCGGAAGCCACCGCGACGGTCGACAGCGTCCCACCCCCCGCACCGATCATCGAGCCGAGCAACGGCAACATGATCACCGGCACGGCCGAGGCCGGCTCCGTGGTCCGCATCACCGACGACACGGACAAGCTCATCGGCAGCGCGATCGCCGCGTCCAACGGCGCCTACAGCATCAAGCCCGCGACCGTTCCGGCGCACGGCACGGTGCTGCGCGCGGTCGCCACCGACGCTGCCGGGAACGTCAGCCCCGAAGCCAGGACGACTGTCGACCGCGTGCTGCCTGCAGCGCCGAAGGTCGATCCGTCGCAAGGCGGCCTCGTCACGGGTACGGCGGAAGTCGGCTCCGTCGTCAAGATCACCGACGACGCGGGCAACCTCATCGGCAGCGCGACCGCCGGCAACGACGGCACCTACAGCATCAAGCCGTCGGCCACTTTGCCGAATGGCGCGGTGATACGCGTGACCGCGACCGATGCCGCGGGCAACGTCAGTCCCGAAACACGAGCGGCGGTCGACAGCGTCGCTCCTGCCGCACCGACCGTGAAGCCCACCAACGGCAACACCGTCACCGGCACGGCCGAGGCGGGTTCGCTCGTCACCGTGAAGGACGGTGCCGGCAACACCATCGGCAGCGCGACGGCCGACGGCAGCGGCAACTACAGCGTCAAGCCCGCGACCGCCCCCGCGCACGACACCGTGCTGCAGGTCACCGCGACCGATGCGGCCGGCAACGCCAGCGCGCCTGCAACCGCCAAGGTCGACGCGAAGGCGCCCGACGCGCCGACGATCAATCCGACCCACGGCGACCCGATCACCGGCCGCGCCGAGGCCGGCTCTGTGGTCACGGTCAAGGACGGCGCGGGCAAGGTGGTCGGCAGCGCGACCGCCGGCAACGACGGCACCTACACCGTCACGCCCTCCAAGCCGCTGGAGGACGGCGCGAAGATCTCCGCGGTGGCCACCGATGCAGCAGGCAACGCCAGCGCTGCGGCCACCGCCACCGTGGATGCGGTCGCCCCAGGCAGGCCCACGGTCGAGCCGACCAACGGCAGCACCATCACCGGCAAGGCCGAAGCCGGCTCCGTCGTCACGGTGCAGGACCAGGCCGGCAAGCCGATCGGCAGCGCCACGGCCGATGCCAACGGCAACTACGCCATCAAGCCCGCGACCCCTCTGGCGCATGGCACGACCCTCGGCGTCTCGGCCACCGACGCGGCCGGCAACACCGGCCCTGCGGCCACGGCCACGGTCGACAGCGCCGCTCCGAACGCGCCCACCGTCAAGCCCACGAGCGGCGACACCATCGCCGGCACGGCCGAAGCAGGCTCCGTCGTGACCGTCAAGGACGCCGCGGGCAATCTCATCGGCAGCGCGACGGCGGACGGCAACGGCAACTACGCCGTCAAGCCTGCAACGCCGCCGGCGCACGACACAGCGCTGAGCGTGACTGCCACCGACGCGGCCGGCAACAGCAGCGCACCCGCCACGGCCAAGGTCGACAACAAGGCCCCCGATGCACCCACGGTCAAGCCGACCTCGGGCAGCACCATTGCCGGCACGGCCGAAGCAGGCTCGCTGGTCACCGCCAGGGACGGCACCGGCAACCTCGTCGGCAGCGCGACCGCGGGCAGCAACGGCGAATACGCCGTCACGCCGGCCCGCTCGCTGCAGGACGGCGTGAAGATCAGCGTGGTCGCGACCGACGCGGCCGGCAACGCCAGCCAGCCCGCCACGGCCACGGTCGACAACGATCCGCCGGCCAGGCCCACCGTCGATCCGACCAACGGGAGCCTCGTCACCGGCAAGGCCGAGGCCGGCTCAGTGGTCACCATCACGGACGACGCGGGCAAGCTCATCGGCAGCACGACCGCCACGACCGGTGGTGCGTACAGCTTCAAGCCGACGACGCCTCCCGCCCACGGCACGGTCCTGCACGTGGCCGCGACGGACGCCGCCGGCAACAGCAGCCCTGAAGCCAGGACGACCGTCAATGCCGTGTCTCCGTCGGCGCCGGCCGTCAACCCGACGAACGGCACCACGATCACCGGCACGGCCCAGGCCGGCTCGCTCGTCACCGTGAAGGACGGTGCCGGCAACACCATCGGCAGCGCGACGGCCGACGGCAGCGGCAACTACAGCGTCAAGCCCGCGACCGCTCCCGCGCACGACACCGTGCTGCAGGTCACTGCGACCGACGCGGCCGGCAACACCAGCGCGCCTGCAACGGCCAAGGTCGACGCCAAGGCGCCCGACGCGCCGACGATCGACCCCACCCACGGCGACCCGATCACCGGCCGCGCCGAGGCCGGCTCGGTGGTCACCGTCAAGGACGGCGCGGGCAAGGTGGTCGGAAGCGCGACCGCCGCCACCGACGGCACCTACGCCGTCACCCCGGCCAAGCCGCTGGAGGACGGCGCGAAGATCACCGCGGTGGCCACCGATGCAGCAGGCAACGCCAGCGCTGCGGCCACCGCCACCGTGGATGCCGTGCCCCCGGCGAGGCCGACCGTCGCCCCGACCAACGGCGCGTCGATCACCGGCACGGCCGAATCCGGCTCGGTGGTCACCGTCAAGGACAGTGCCGGCAAGCCGATCGGCAGCGCGACAGCGGACGCCAATGGCAACTACACCGTGAAGCCCGCGACCCCCGTGCCGCACGGAACGATGCTCGGCGTCTCGGCCACCGACGCAGCGGGCAACACCGGCCCTGCGGCCACGGCCACGGTCGACAGCGCCGCCCCGAACGCGCCCACCGTGAAGCCCACGAGCGGCAGCACCATCACCGGCACGGCGGAGGCGGGCTCGCTCGTCCTCGTCAAGGACGGCGCCGGTAACAGCGTCGGCAGCGCAACGGCCGACGGCAACGGCAACTACGTCGTCAAGCCCGCGATGCCACTGGTGCACGACACATCGCTGAGCGTGACCGCCACCGATGCGGCCGGCAACACCAGCACGCCCGCCACGGCCAAGGTCGACAGCAAGGCCCCAGACGCGCCGACCGTCAAGCCCACCTCGGGCGGCACGGTCGCCGGCACGGCGGAAGCAGGCTCGGTCGTCACCGTGAGGGACGACACCGGCAACCTCGTCGGCAGCGCAACCGCCGGCAGCAACGGCGAATACAGCATCTCGCCCACGAGCCTGCTGCCGCACGGCACGCAGCTGCGCGTGGTCGCCACCGACGCCACCGGCAACACCAGCCAGGCCGCCACGGCCACGGTGGACAGCGTCGCGCCCGTCATTTCCATCTCGATCGTCGAGGACGCCAATAACGACGGCTTCATCAACGCCAGCGAGAAAAAAGCCGACGTGACGGTGAAGGTCACCCTCGTGTCCGGCGCCGCGGTGGGCGATGAAATCAGCCTCACCGACGGCACCCACATGTTCAGCGTCAAGCTGAGCGCTGCGGATGTCTCCAACGGCTTCGTCAACGTCTCGTTCCCGAACCCGGCCGAAGGTGCGGCGATCCGCGTCAGCGCGATCAGCCAGGACCTTGCCGGCAACACCTCGAGGCCGGCGGCGACGGACAGCGCGATCCTCGACACCACGGCGCCGGCCACCCCGGCCAGCGTGTCGGCCACCGACGACGCAGGCCCGGTGCAGGGCGCGATCGGCAACGGCGGCTCCACCGACGACGCGACGCCCACTTTCGCAGGCAGCGGCGCGACGCCTGGCGACATCGTCAGGGTGTACGACGGCGCCGCGCTGATCGGCAGCGCCACGGTCAAGGCCGATGGCAGCTGGGCATTCACGCCGACGGGGCTGGGGCAGGGCGCGCACAGCATCACGCACACCATCAGCGACGCGGCCGGCAACACCAGCGCAGCCAGCGCGCCGCTGGGCTTCATCGTCGACACCGCGGCGGTGTCGGTGACCGTCACCAAGGCGGGCGAGACCCGGCAGGGGCAGCAGATCAAGACGCGTCCCGCCGGCTTCACCGACGATGTCACGCCCACGATCGTCGGCACCGCCACGGCCGGCGCCGTCGTGACCATCAAGGAAGGCTCCAAGGCCATCGCCTCCACCACGGCGGATGGGTCCGGCAACTGGAACCTCGTGCTGCCCACGCAAACGGAAGGCGCGCACAGCTACAAGGCCACGGCGGTGAACGCCGCAGGCACGAGCAGCGAGACCTCGTTCTCGCTGACCATCGACACCACGCCGCCGGCCGTTCCGGTGATCGCCTCGGTCGTCGACGACACCGGTTCGGTGCAGGGCTCGCTTGCCAGCGGTGCCGCTAGTGACGACACCCGACCCACGCTCAGCGGAAGCGGCGCGACGCCGGGCGACCTCATCACCGTCTTCGACAACGGCAGCGCCATCGGCAGCACCACGGTGCAATCCGACGGACGCTGGAGCTTCACCACGGCCAGCCCGACCTCGCCGCTGGGCGAGGGCGAGCACAAGCTCACCGTCACGGCCACAGATCCGGTGGGCAACCAGAGCCAGCACTCGGCCGCCTTCGTTGTCAACGTCGACACCACGGCGCCGGTGCGTCCGGACGCCGTGGCCGGCTACGTCGACAACGCAGGCGCGGTCCAGAACGCGGCCAGCACCGCGACCTTCACCGACGACACCACGCCGGGGTTCAAGATCGCCTCCATCGCAGCCGGCCTGACGCCGTCGCTGTACGTCGACGGCAACAAGGTCGCAGCCACCTACGACCCGGCCGCCGGCACGCTCACGCCCGTGTCCCCGCTCGCCGAGGGCGCGCACAGCATCGGCTACACGCTGACCGACGCGGCAGGCAACGAGAGCCCGCGCTCCAACGACTTCAGGCTCACCGTCGACCTGACGCCGCCGCCCGCGCTCGACTCGTCCCTCATCCAGGTGCTGGACGACGTGGGCCCGGTGCAGGGCCCCCTGGCCGCCGGGGCGAAGACCGACGACAGCAAGCCCGAGTACACCGGCAAGACCGACCCGGCGCAGGTGTCGGTCATCAACGTCTACGACAACGGCACGCTCATCGGCAGCACGGCGGTGAACGCCGACGGCAGCTGGCGCTTCACGCCCGACCTGCCGCTGGCCCTGGGCGCGCACAGCCTCACGGCGCGCGCCGTGGACGCGGCGGGCAACATCGGCGCCGCCACGCCGGCATCGACCTTCACGCTGGTGGGCGATCCGCCTGCGGCGCCGGCCATCATCGGCGTGATCGACGACAGGGGCAGCGTCACGGGCAACGTCGCCCGCGACGCCAGCACCGACGACACCACGCTCACGCTCAACGGCACCGGCACGGCCGGCACCGTGGTCACCGTGTATGCCGACGGCGTGGCCGTGGGCTCCACCAGCGTGGCTTCCAACGGCACCTGGAGCGTCACCACCAGTCCGCTGAGCGGCGACGGCGTCAAGAACCTGAGCGCACAGGCAGTCGACGGCGCGGGGCAGGCGAGCCCGCGCACGGGCCTCTATCCGGTCGTGCTCGACACCACGGCTCCGGCCACGCCCGACACGGCCGTCGCCTTCGACGACCAGGGCCCGGTGCAGGGCGCTATCGCGGCCGGCGCCACCACCGACGACACCACGCCCACCTTCAGCGGCAGCGGCCTGAAGGCCGGCGACACCGTGCGCCTGTACGACGGCGGCGCGCTCATCGGCAGCTTCACCGCCGCCACCGACGGCGCCTGGAGCATCACGCCCAGCACGCCGCTGGGGCGCGGCACGCACCGCATCACGCACACAGTCACCGACGCCGCGGGCAACACCAGCGCCGCCAGCGCGGTGCTCGACTTCACGGTCGACCCGAGCGACGTCGTCGTCAGCATCGAACAGGTCGCCGACGACCAGGGCGGCATCAAGGGCAACCTCGCGCCCGGCGCGCGTACCGACGACACCACGCCCTCGCTCGTGGGCAAGGCCACGGCCGGCGCGATCGTGACCGTCAAGGAAGGCTCGACCGTCCTCGGCTCCACCACTGCGGACGCGGGCGGCAACTGGCGCTTCACGCTTCCCCTGCAGAAGGAAGGCACGCACAGCTACACCGCCACCGCGGTGAACGCCGCGGGCAAGCAGGGCGACGCCACCATCGCGCTGACCATCGACACCACCGCGCCCGAGGTGCCGTCCATCGCCGGCGCCGCCGACGACGTCGGCCTGGTGCAGGGTCCGATCGCCAACGGCGGCCCCACCGACGACGCCACGCCCACGCTCACGGGCAGCGGCGCCACGCCGGGCGACGTGATCAAGGTCTACGACAACGGCAGCGTCCTCGGCAGCACGACCGTCAAGGCCGACGGCAGCTGGAGCTTCACGCCGACCACGCCGCTGACCGAGGGCACGCACCGCCTCGGCGCCACGACCGTCGACCCCGTGGGCAACGAGAGCCCGCAGTCGGGCTCCTTCACCGTCAACGTGGACACCACTGCGCCCACCACCAAGGCCACGCTCGCTGCCATCGGTGACGACACCGGCTCGAGCGGCGGCGACTTCGTCACCAGCGACCGCACCCTGGTGTTCACCATCAAGGTCGATTCGGCCGTGGAGGCCGGCGCCACGGTGCAGGTCTCGCTGGACAACGGCAAGACCTGGAGCGACGCGACCCCCTCGGGCGGCGGCAGCTACCAGTTCGACAATACGACCGTCCCGCTGGCCGACGGCAGCTACACCGTGCTGACGCGCGTGGTGGATGCGGCCGGCAACACGACCCAGCCGAGCTCGCAGCTCGTGGTGATCGACACAAGCGGCCCAACCACCGGCAACGCCGTCGACATCACGGCCTACACCGACGATGTCGCGCCCAACCTGGGCGACTACGGCAGCGGCACCAGCACGAACGACACCACGCCGGTGCTCAAGGGCACCGTCTCGGGCCTGAAGGCGGGCGACGTCGTGCAGATATTCGAAGGCTCGGCGCTGCTGGGCACGGCCGCCGTGAACGGCACCGCCTGGACCTTCGCATTGCCGACGCTGGCCAACGGCAGCAGGCACACCTACGTCGCCGTGATCGCCGATGCGGCGGGCAACAAGGGCACGGCCTCGGCCGACTTCTCGCTGGCCGTGAACACCGCCGCGCCCTCGCAGTCGGTCGCGATCGTCAGCTGCACCGACGACCAGGCACCCCAGACTGGCACCTTCGCGTCGGGCAGCACCATCAACGACACCTCGCCGCTGCTGAACGGCACGATCGGCGGAACGCTCAATGCCGGCGACACGGTGGTGGTCTACCGCGACGGAGTGCGCCTGGGCGCCGCCACCCTGTCCGGCGGCTCCGCCTGGAGCTTCCAGGACGCCGGCCTCGCCGACGGCAAGAGCTACAGCTACACGGCCCGCATCGAGGATGCCGCGGGCAACCAGAGCGGAGCGTCGGCGGCCTTCGCGCTCACGATCGACCAGCGCGCACCCACCACGGCGCCGGTCGTCGAGAGCTTCGTGGACGACGTGGCGCCGGTCACCGGGGCGATCGCCCAGGGCGGCACCACCAACGACGCGCGCCCCGAACTCAAGGGCTCCGGCGCAGAGCCCGACGGCACCGTCAGGATCTACGACAACGGCGCGCTGATCGGCACCGCGACGGCGGACGCCGCCGGCAAGTGGAGCTTTACGCCCGAGGCCGGCAAGGAGCTCGCCAACGGCGCCCACAGCCTCACCACGAGCAGCGTCGATGCGGCCGGCAACGAAGGCCCGCAGTCCGCGGCGCTGGCGTTCACGGTCGACACCCTCGCGCCTTCGCAATCGACGGCGATCGTCTCCATCAACGACGACCGCGGCGCGCTGCAGGGCGCCGTGGCCGACGGCGGCTTCACCGACGACGCCGCGCCGCAGGTGGCGGGCACCGTTTCGGCACCGCTGCAGGCCGGCGAGAAGGTCGTCGTGCTGCGCGACGGTGCCGTCATCGGCACCGCGAAGATGACCGACGCGACCCACTGGAGCTTCGACGACACCGGCCTGAGCGACGGCCGCACTTACACCTACACCGCGCGCGTGGAGGACGCGGCCGGCAACCGGGGCGCCGTCTCGGGCAGCTACGCCATCACCGTCGACACATCGGTGCCGACGCAGGCGGCCACGATCTCGACCGTGTTCGACAACGCGGACCCGGTGCAGGGCGACGTCGCCAGCGGCGGCACCACCAACGACTCCCAGCCGGAGCTCAGAGGCACCGTGTCGGGCAGCCTGGCCGGCAACGAGTTCGTCGCCGTGTATCGCGACGGCGTCAGGATCGGCACCGCCTCGATCTCGGGCACGAGCTGGTCCTACACCGACACCAGCGGCCTCGCCAACGCCTCGAGCTACAGCTACACCGTGCGCGTCGAGGACGCCGCGGGCGGCGGCGGCACCGCCTCCTCGCCCTACGTCATCACGCTGAAGCTTTCGGGTCCGTCCACCAAGGCCAGCATCACGGCCGTGAACGACGACGTCGATCCGCAGCAGGGCTCGGTGCCGAACGACGGCTACACCAACGACACCGCGCCGCAGGTCACCGGCACCATCTCGGCCGCGCTGCAGGCCGGCGAGAAGGTCGTCGTGCTGCGCGACGGCAAGGAGATCGGCTTCGCGACCATGACGGACGCCACGCACTGGAGCTACGCCGACAGCGGCCTTTCCGACGGGAGCACCTACGTCTACACGGCCCGCGTGCAGGACGCGGCTTCCAACCCCGGCGCCGACTCGAACGCGCATGCGATCCGCATCGACACTGCCGCGCCCGCGGCGACGGTGAAGCTGGTGCGTGCCATCGACAACGTCGACCCGGTCTCGGGCGACATTCCCGCCAACGGCACCACCAACGACGACACGCCGACGCTGGAGGGCACCCTCTCGGCGCCGCTAAGCGGCACCGAGCGGCTGCACGTGTTCCGCAACGGCCTGCTCGCCGGTATCGCGAAGGTCACTGGCACCGCCTGGACCTTCGAGGACTCGGGCCTCGCCAGCGGCACCGCCTACACCTACGAGGCGAGGGTCATGGACGCGGCCGGCAATGCCGGCGCCGCCTCCAACAGCCTGCGCTTCACGGTCAACACCTCGGGCGTCACGCAGACCGTCCAGATCCTCCGGGTGGACGACCAGGCCGCCCCGGTGAAGGCCAACGTGCCCAACGGGGGCACGACCAACGACACCGCGCCGACGCTCGGCGGCTCGATCTCCACCGCGCTGAACGCGGGCGACGTGGTCCAGGTGCTGCGCGACGGCAAGGTGGTCGGCAACGCCACCGTGACGGGCACGACCTGGACCTTCCGCGACAGTGGCCTTGCCGACGGCACGACGTACAGCTACGCCGCGCGCGTCGTCAATTCCGGCGGCAACGAAGGCGCGAAGAGCGCGGCCTATGCGATCACGCTGGACCTCGTCGCGCCGGGCCAGACGGCGGCGATCACCGGCTATACCGACGACCAGGCCCCGCAGCAGGGCAGCTTCGCATCCGGCAGCGTCACCAACGACACCACGCCGCAGCTCGACGGCACCTTGAGCGCTGCGCTCGCGACCGGCGAGGCCGTGGTGATCTACAGGGACGGCAAGCGCATCGGCACCGCCACCATGTCCGGCGCCACGGCCTGGAGCTTCCAGGATTCCGGGCTGGCCGACGGCGCCACCTACGGCTACACCGCCAAGGTAGAGGATGCGGCAGGCAACGAAGGCCAGGCCTCGGCCACCTTCACGCTGACCGTCGACCGGACCGCGCCCGCCGCGGCACCCTCGATCGACAGCGTCATGGACGCGACGGCGCCGGTCGTCGGCCCGATCACCTCCGGCAGCACGACCAACGAAACCCGTCCCCAGATGAATGGGGCCGGGGCCGAGCCCAACGGCAAGGTCAAGGTCTACGACAACGACACGCTCATCGGCACCGCCGTCGCCGACGGCTCGGGCAAGTGGAGCTTCACGCCGGAAGCCGGCAAGCCGCTGGCCAACGGCGCGCACAGCCTGACCGCGAGCAGCGTCGATGCAGCCGGCAACGAGGGGCCGAGGTCGGCGCCGCTGGCCTTCACGGTCGGCACCACCGCGCCGACGCAGGCGGCGACGATCACCGCGATCAGCGACGACACCGGCGCCAGCGCGAGCGACTTCATCACCAGCGACACCACCCTCGTCGTGACGGTGACGCTCGACGCCGCGGCCGGCACCGGCGAGAAGGTGCAGGTCTCGCTCGACAACGGCACGAGCTGGCGCGACGCGGCGCTGGTCTCGGGCAACACCTACCGGCTCGACAACACGGCCGTGCCGCTCGCGGCGGGCGACTACGTCTTCCAGGCGCGCGTCGTCGACGCCGCCGGCAATGCCGGCAAGTCGACCAGCCAGCGCGTGGTGATCGACACCCAGCACTCGGCAGGTATCGCCATCGACATCGCGTCGATCAGCACCGACACCGGCGTCGTGGGCGACTTCATCACCAGCGACACCAGCCTGACCATCAACGGCAGGCTGACCGGCACGCTGGCTTCCGACGAAACCGCGCAGATCAGCCTCGATGGCGGCGCCAGCTGGGTCAACCTGGTTGTCAGCGGCGGCAGCTGGAGCTACGTCGACGGACGGGTGCTCACAGACGGCAGCCACGAGTACAGGGTGCGGGTGGTGGACACCGCCGGCAACCTCGCGGCGTTCGACGCCCGCACCGTGGTCATCGACACCTCGACGCCGACCGCCGGCAATGCGGTGGCCGTCACCGCCTACACCGACGACGTGGACCCGAATGCCGGCGACTACGCCAGCGGCACCACCACCAACGACACCACGCCGGTGCTCAAGGGCACCGTCTCGGGCCTGAAGACGGGCGAGGTCGTGCAGATCCTCGAAGGCGGCGTGCTGCTGGGCACCGCCACCGTGCAAGGCACGGCGTGGGAATTCAAGCTGCCGACGCTGGCCGACGCAAGCACGCACACTTACACCGCGGCCATTGCGAGTGCTGCGGGCACGAGGGGCACGACCTCGGCGAACTTCACGTTGACGGTCGATGCCACCGCGCCGACGGACGCACCGGTCATCGACAGCGTCATCGACAACGTCGACCCGGTCCAGGGCCCGATCGGCCAGGGCGAAACGAGCAACGACGCGCGCCCGGAACTCAAGGGTTCGGGCGCCGAGCCCAACGGCACGGTGAACGTCTACGACAACGGCGTGCTGATCGGCAGCACCAGGGCCGACGCCTCCGGCAAATGGAGCTTCGAGCCCGCTTCCGGCAAGCAGCTGGTCGACGGCGTCCACAGCCTCAGGGTGAGCAGTGTGGACGCGGCGGGCAACGAAGGGCCGAAGTCGGCGCCGACGGTCTTCATCATCGACACGGTGACGCCGTCGCAGACCGTGACGCTCTCGCGCGCCATCGACAACGTCGAACCGATCTCGGGCAACATTCCGGCCAACGGAAGCACCAACGACGATTCGCCCAGGCTGGAGGGCACCCTCTCCGCCGTGCTGGCCAGGTCGGAGCAGCTGCACGTGTTCCGCAACGGCGTGTACGTGGGCAACGCGACCGTGAGCGGTACCGACTGGGTCTTCAACGACATCGGCCTTTCGAACGGCACCACCTACACATACGAGGCCAGGGTCATGGACATGGCCGGCAACGCCGGTGCCGCCTCGAACAGCCTGCGCTTCACCGTCATCACCTCCACCGTCACGCAGACGGTGCAGATCGTGCGTGTGCAGGACAACGTCGAACCGGGCCGCGGCGCCGTGGCCGACGGCGGAACGACGAACGACGCCGACCCGGTGCTCATCGGCTCGACCTCCGCCGTCCTGAACTCCGGTGAGGTGGTCGAGGTACTGCGCAACGGCGCCGTGATCGGTACCGCCACGGTGACCGGCACCAGCTGGCGTTTCGCCGACAAGGGCCTCGCCGACGGCGCGACCTACAAGTACACCGCGCGCGTCGTGAGCGCCGGTGGCAACCAGGGTGCGGAGAGCCTCGCCCATTCCGTCACGCTCGACCTGACGGCGCCCGTCCAGAAGGTGGCCATCACCGACTTCACCGACGACCGCGATCCGCAGAAGGGCAGCTTCGCATCCGGCAGCACGACCAACGATGCGTCGCCGCAGCTCAACGGAACCCTCTCGGCGCCGCTCGCGGCCAACGAGGTGGTGGCGGTCTACCGCAACGGCACGCGCATCGGCGTCGCCATCGTGAGCGGCAATGCCTGGAGCTTCGAGGACAAGGGCCTGGACGACGGCAGCACCTACCGCTACACCGCCCGCGTCGAGGACGCGGCGGGCAACCAGGGCAGCGCTTCTGCGGAGTTCACGCTCACCGTCGACCGGACCGCGCCCGTGACGACGCCTTCCATCGACAGCGCCATGGACGACGTCGCCCCGGTCACCGGGGCCATCGCATCGCGCGGCACGACCAACGATGCACGTCCCGAACTGAAGGGCTCGGGCGCGGAGCCGAACGGCACTGTCCACATCTACGACAACGGCACGCTCATCGGCACCGTGACGGCTGATGCGTCGGGCAACTGGAGCTTCACGCCCGCGGTGGGCAAGGAGCTCGCCGATGGCCTGCACAGGCTCACGGCGAGGAACGTCGATGCGGCGGGCAACGAGGGCTCGCAATCGACGGCGTTGGTCTTCACGGTCGACACGATCGCGCCGACGGGCGCGCCTTCCATCGACCGCGCCGTCGACGACGTCGCACCGGTCACCGGCGCCATCGCGTCCGGGGGCATGACCAACGACGCCCGCCCCGAACTGCGGGGGGCGGGAACCGAGCCCAACGGCATGGTGAACATCTACGACAACGGCAAGCTGATCGGCTCCACCACGGCGGACAGCTCCGGGAAGTGGAGCTTCACGCCCGAAGCCGGCAAGGAACTGGCCGACGGCGCCCACAGCTTCGTCGCGAGCAATGTGGACGCGGCCGGCAACGAAGGACCGAAGTCGGCAGCGCTCGTCTTCACGGTCGACACCTTGCCGCCCCCGGTCGCGACGCTGAGCCTCGCGAACTACTCGGACAGCTTCCCTTCGGCGGGCAATCTGGCTGCCAACCAGTCCTCCGATCGCAACAGCACCGACAACACCTTCGACCTCGTTCTGACCGGGGCCGATGCATCGATCGCTCGCTATGAGGTCTCGACCGACGGCGGGCAGAACTGGAAGTCGACGACCGCGGCGCAGAGCGGCTTGTCTGACGGCAAGTACCTTTTCCGAGCGAGCCTGACCGACGCTGCCGGCAACACCACCGCTGCGGCCAACAGCATCGAAGTGAACGTGGACCGGACCGGCCCCGCGCTCGATCTGCAACGACTGAACAGCGCAGTGATCGCAGGCACCGCGGAGGCGGGTGCGCTCGTCACGATCGACGTCGGCAACAACGGCTCCATCGAAGGCAGCGTCGTCGCGGATGCCGGCGGTAACTGGGCATGGACGCCGTCCGCCTCGCTGTCGGCCAACACGGTTGTTGCCGCAGTCGCCTACGACCTGGCCGGGAACGCGTCGAGCAAGGGAATGCAGGCCGTGGATGCGACGCCGCCCGTCATCACGATCCAGAAGTCGGACGGCAAGCGCTTCTCGGGAACGACCTCCGACGCCGATACGCCGGTGGCTTCCCCCACGGCGTCCAGGCCGATCACCGTGACGCTCAGCATCGACAAGAACGCCGACGGCACGATCGACTACGTGCTCCCGTTCACAGCCACGGTCACGGCGGACGGCGCATGGAGCATCGACGCCTCGGCGGCTCCCGTGAACGTCGGTGCGATCGTGACGGCCGTGGCCCAGGACTACGCGGGCAACCGTTCGACGCCTGCAGCGGTGACAGTGGGCGGCGGCACCAGCAAGATGTACGGCAGCACGAGCAACGACAACTTCGGCTACGACGTACAGGCCATCGGCGACTTCAACGCAGACGGCTACAACGACTTCGCGGTCGTATCGCCACATGGATCTTCCGCCGCTCGCGCTGCGAATGCGTGGAGCGTCAGCATCCTCTATGGCAGCAAGCAAGGGCTGCCGGACTTGAGCAGCGTTGCGAACCTGCCCGGCACGGATGGCCTGAAGATCTATACCTCGGGGAGCATTTCCGACTCGAACATCCTGACCGCGGTGCAAGGCTACGGCGACGTCAATGGCGACGGCTATTCCGACGTGATCGTCTACGACGACAACCTGAACAGCGACTGGGTCATCTTCGGCAGATCCTCCGCGAACGCCGGTTCCTCGCCGGTGAGCGTCGACGTCAAGACCATCATCTCCTCCGGCGGCAACAGCGACGGCGTCGCCATCGTCCAGCGCGCGGGTTCGACCTGGTTCGGAGCCGGCGGCGCACTGGTGGACGTCAATGGCGACGGCTACGCCGACATCGTCATGCAGGACTGGAACCAGGGCACCGGCAGGGCGGGTACGGCCATCATCTACGGGCACGCCGGGGCGGCGGGCTCCGCCGAGTGGGCCAACTACTACGTCGGCTTCGGTTCCACGTACCCGTCGAGC
>Ga0055524_1000665_pt1 | contig 24147 bp, 19 predicted proteins | sample AraplaCol_mCL_r2_2_FD_55011 | JGI IMG/M metagenome (GOLD analysis project Ga0055524, IMG submission 55011) | Arabidopsis root microbial communities from North Carolina, USA - plate scrape MF_Col_mCL_r2 | ecosystem: Host-associated > Plants > Roots > Endosphere | place: USA: North Carolina...
TGCGGCCAGCTGTATCCATAAAGACCGCAATCTGGACCTCCCGGGGAGAGAGGTCCAGATATTCTATTTGGCGTCGGAATTGATCGAGAATCCGGAGACGCGCCATTGTCCATCCGCTTCCCGCACCGTGGTCACTTTTTCCAGGACGTTGTGACTGTTCTGGTAGTCGGCCACGAAGGTGAGGGTGACCGTGCCCGTATTCGCGTCGGAAGATTTGAAGGTACGGCTCTTGAAGTCTCCCAGCGGCGCGTGGATCGTGGTTGCCAGCATATTCCACGCGAACTTGGGCATATCTTTTCGCATATTCGTAGCGCCCGTGTTCCAGGCGGCTGAATATTCCTCAGTATCCATGAGCTTCATCCAGCGCTCCGCAGCGACGCGTGCGTCGGCCGTTTCCTTGGGGCTTTGGGCGAATGCATTGGAAGAAATGAGCAGGACAGCGGTGAGTGCAGCGACAGACAGTTTTTTCATGGCCAGGACCCAAGAGGTGGAATAGTGCGAAGTCTAGGTCTCTTCGTCCCGCCGGTCGAGGACCATGGGACGAATTGCAGGATAAGCGGTCCCAAATGCTGAATATTGGCGGTGACCGGCGGGTATAATCTCGGCCATGAACGATGCCCTGAAACCCGCTCCGGAACCGACATTATCTGATGTTGCAGAATTGGCGGGCGTGTCGCGTGCGATTGCGTCGAGGGCATTGTCGGCAGAGCGACGCCCGGTGTCCGCCGACAAACGCGAACGGGTTTTGCGTGCGGCCGAGGCGCTGGGCTTCCGTCCCAATCTGCTCGCACGCGGGCTGTCCAGCAAGACAGTCAACCTGGTAGCGATTCTCGTCAATCACATCCACGACTTGTCGGACCTTGACCTGTTCGACCTGCTGCTGGCTGAAATACAGGCCATCGGCAAGCAAGTGATCTTTATTCGCGTTGGCGCCGGCGAACATGCCGAAGCCTTCCTGCGTGATGGCGTTGCTTACCACGTCGATGCGGCCCTGGTGTTTTCGGACTTCGCCGACGCGACCACGGTGCGCCGGATGTTCCGCAACAACGCGGTCCTGATGTTGAACGGCCACCACGATCCGGGAGCGCCATCGGTGACAATGGACGAAGACCACGGCATTCGCGAAGCCGTGGCCGATGCGGCGCAAAAAGGTGTTCGCACCGCGCTCTTGCTGACCGGGCGCACCATGTCGCTGGTCGAACAGGCCCGCATTGCATCGTACCGCGCGGCCCTTGAACACCATGGCATCAAACTGCTGGAAGAATTGGCAGGGGACTATTCGTACGCCAGCGGCCGCGTGCTGGCGCAACTGATCGACGTTGACGCTACCGACGCCGTGTTCTGTACTTCCGACGCGATGGCGATGGGGGTGCTGGATGCGCATCGCCAGCATTTCCCGCAGCACCGGCCCGAACGTTTCAGGCTCTATGGATTCGACAACATCTCGCTGACGCAATTCGATGCTTACCCGATTTCATCGATTGGTGCGGATAAACGTGAATATGTGGCGCAAATCGTGCGCATACTGAACCAGCCTGATGGCCTGGCGCAGAACAGCGACCATATTCTGGTCGCTACCCGTTTCGTACAGCGTCTGACAGGCTGATATTACTGAGGCGTCGCCGCCAGCGATGGAGGAGCGTTCTTGCTGCCCCACCATTTCTTATAGTTGGCCACATAGGCCCCGGACTTAATGTAGTCGGAAACGAAAGCGTTCACGAACTTCAGGAGCGCTGGATCGCCCTTTGCCATCGCAATGCCAATCGGCGTGTTGCCGTACATCGTGGGCAGCGTTTCCAGCTGGTCGTTCTTGCTTGCCAGGTAGTCCAGCAGCGAAGAATCCTCAACGCCGGCATCGGCGCGCTTTTGCTGCAATAGCAGGACGCCATCCGGCGCGAAATTGTCGGTGTAGACAAAGACCGCCTGCGGCGCCGATTCCCGCAGGAAGGCATCGGCCGTAGTTCCGCGGCCGACGACCACGCGTTTGCCGTTCAAATCAGCCAACGTCTTGACGTGGGCGCTCTTTTGCGCGATCACTCGCAGTCCCGCCAGGTTGTAAGGGATGGAAAAATCGACCACGCGCGCACGTTTTGGCGTAATCGAGACATTGGCTACGACCAGGTCCAGCTGCTTCGACATCAGCATCGAAATCCGGGCATCGCCGGAAACATCCGAAAAGCGTACCGGCACGCCCAGTTTCGCCGCCAGTTGCGTGGCGACGTCGACGTCGTAGCCCACCGGCTCATTGCTGGCGTTGCGAAATCCAACCGGCTCACCGCCCAGAGATACGCCGATGCGCACATAACCGCGGGCCTTGATTTCTTCAATGCGGCCGGCCAGGGCAGACGTCGCCACAATCATCATTGCCGCAGCGGCGGCGAAACGTTTCAGGTACTGCGGCATGAACTGTCCTTTCATGGATTGAAGGTGCTTGCGACGCGCAATTCCGGCGCAGCCATGCGCTCGTCCCAGTACCAATAGCGAATCTCCTCGTCGCAGCGGAAATTGACGACCTGGTGATTGCCTTTGGCGTCGATGGCGTGGATGACAACGCCGGCCAGGAAGCCGCTCTTCAGTTCGGAAAGCTCTTCCACTGCCAGCTTGATCGCATCGGCCAGAGTATAGCCAAGCCGCATCGCGAGCACGATGCTGCGTGAAGTCCCACAGCGCATGGTCATTTCGCCCGTGTGCGTGCAGGCGGCAGCGCCGAATCGGCTGTCCGCGTAGAAGCCTGCCCCCGGAATTGGCGAATCGCCCAGCCGCCCCGGGTACTTCCATGCCCAGCCGGAAGTCGAGGTCACGACACCGATGCCATCGCTCGCGTCGCGCCCCAGGAACACCGTGGTGTCCCGCACACGTTCAGGATCGGTGATGGTATTACTTAGCGGAGCCAGTGGAATATCGGGAAATGCCGCCAACTGCTCCGGCGACATTTCTTTCTGTAAGCGCTCCCACCAAACACGCTTGCTGTCAGGGTGCAGGACTTCGTCCACGGTGAAACCGCGTTCACTGGCAAAACGGCGCGCGCCAGCACCGGTCAGCATGACATGCGGCAGGTGCTTCATCACTTCGTGGGCCAATGCCGAAACGGGGAGGGTGGCCGGCACCGCGCCGACCGCGCCAACGTCACGTGTCGTGCCATCCATGACGCCAGCGTCAAACTCCATTTCGCCCAGCATATTGGGCCAGCCCCCATAGCCGACGCTGCGTACTTTCGCTTCGCGTTCGACTTTGGCAATGCCGCTCACCATGGCGTCGATGCTGGCGCCTCCCTGTTTCAGCAATTCGACCGTCGTCTCAAAGCCGGGCCACGCCTCGGCATTCGCAAGTAGCATCTTCATGATTTACTCATCTTGGAAAGGAATTGGGCGATGCGCGGCTGCGCCAGCCCGCCGTCGGCGGAGAAGAATTGCGCTGTCGGCAGATCGGCCAGCAGCCGGCCTTGTTCGAGGAAGACCACGCGGTTAGAAATCTGGCGGGCGAATTCGATTTCGTGCGTGACGAAGAGCATGGTCGTGCCTTCAGCCGCCAGCTTGGCGAGGATGGCCAGTACTTCGGCTGTCATTTCGGGATCGAGTGCGCTGGTGACCTCGTCCAACAACAGGTAGCGTGGCTTCATCGCCAAAGCACGGCAGATGCCGACACGTTGGCGCTGTCCACCAGAGAGTTGGGCAGGATAAGCGTCCGCGCGGTTCGACAGTCCAACGGAGGCAAGCAGCTCGTGCGCGGTTTCTTCAGCCTGGCGGCGCGATATTTTCAGCACTTCCATCGGAGCCAGCGTGACGTTCTGCAGCGCAGTCATATGCGGGTACAGATTAAATTGCTGGAACACGGTGCCGGAACAACGACGCGCCAGTTGCAGCTGCTTCGCATCGTCTACCCGATGGCCATCAACCGAGATCGTGCCGCCGTCGAGCTTTTCGAGACCATTGATGCAGCGGATCAGGGTGGATTTTCCCGAGCCGCTGGCGCCGAGGATGGAAACGACTTCGCCGGGCTCGATGCGTAAATTGACGCTATCCAGAACCGTATGGCTGCCGAAGCGCTTGGCTGCCCCTTCGATAAGTATCACCTTACAAACCCTTCCATTGGCTATGTGCGCGTAAGCGCGTCTCGGCGCGTGCACAGGCCCAGGCAAGCAGCCGGGCCATCAGGTAGTACATCAGGCCAATCACAGTCCAGACGATGAAAGGCTTGAGCGTGCGCAGGTTCAGGATGGCCCCGGCCTTGGTCAGGTCCAGCACGCCAATGACTGAAATCAGCGAAGTGACCTGCAACTGGTTGACCAGCAGGCCGGCCAGCGGGCCAAGGCCGAACGCAGCCGCTTGCGGAGCTACGATGCGGCGCAGCGTTTGCCAGCGGCTCAAGCCAAATACCCGTGCCGTTTCCAATTGCTCCCGCCCGACAGATTCGATGGCGGAAACCGCGATGACGTAAATGAAGGCAGCTGTATTACCAGACAATGTGATGAGCGCGGCCTGCTCGGGCGTCAGGTCCATTTGCAGAAGCACCGGCAACCCGAAGAACACCAGGAACAACTGCACCAGGACGGGAGAGTTTTTCAGCAGTTCCGCCAAGGCAGCTGCCAGGGGCGCCAGCAACGGTGTGCGGTAGTAGCGCAGCATCGCCCAGGCCAGGCCGATCAGCAGGCCGATGACCGTAGTGGCTGCGAACAGGGCGACGGAAACGCCCAGTCCTTGCAGCAGCAATAGTAAATCGTGTGAGGTGAAATCCGTATAGCGCATCAACCTTGGTCCCGGTTCAGACGGCGGTGAAGAACACCCGCCGACAACGACACTACCCACGTCATTACGGCATACAACAACAGGAGCAATGCATACACTTCGAAAGGCTGGAATGTGTCGGCCGCAACGATCTTGGCGCTGCCCGTCAATTCATTGAGCGTGATCGCCGAGAGGATGGACGAGGTCAGAATCAGGTTGACGAATACGGCGCCGAGCGGCCGCACGGAACTGCGCAGTGCAATTGGCAGCACGATTCGGCGATAAATCGTAAGCCGAGACAGGCCGCTGACTTGCGCCGCCTCGAGCACGCCCGGTTCGACCGCGAGGATGCCGGAACGGATCACGTCGGAAGTAAAGGCTCCCCCCGCCAGCGACAACGCAAGCACCCCGGTACAAAAAGCGCTCATTTCCAGGCCGATTTCGGGAAGTCCGTAAAACAGGAAGAACAGCTGGACGATGAAGGGGACGTTGCGGAAGATGTCCACGTAAATATCCGCAATACGCCGCGCCAGTGGCGACGCTGCGGTGCGCATCAGCGCCGCCAGAACACCCATCCCCAGGCCGCCGGCCAGGGCAAGGGCGCAGGCGAGGGCGGTCAAACGCGCACCGGCTGCCAGATCACCAAGGTAGGGCGCGAGTAGGGTCAGGTCGAACGTCAAACAGGCTGCTCCGCTAAAAGTGAAACCGGTTTCACTGCAAACCCGACGAGTGTCACATAAACAGCATTGGATTTCAAGTGGAGGGCAGGTTCAGGACAGTAATACGGACTTCAGAGCGGCGACTTTCCCACTATCGGTCTGGCGGCGGCCGCCGGTATCGAACCCGAATGCCAGCACCTGGGGCGATGCAGGTGGCAGTGGTCCGGAACAAGATGCATGGACGTCCGTCAGCGGCAACTGGGCGCGCAAAACACTCACATTCGCTGCATTGATGCCGGCGCCGGGCATGATCGCAATGCGGCCGGCGGCGGCAGTAAAACAACTTTTCAGGCCCGTCAATCCATCCGGCGCGCTCCGGGCGCCGCCGGAAGTCAGGATGCGCTCGAAGCCCAACTCGATAGCGAGCCTGGTTGCCTGCGCAAGGTCTGGGCACAGATCGATTGCCCGGTGCAGGGTGCAGCGAAGACCGTGAACTGCGGCCCGGCGCACCAATCGTTCAAGTGTGTGGCGGTCCAGCTGCCCGTCAGCCAACGAAGCCCCCAGCACCACGCCTTGCAAGCCGGCGGCGGCAACCTCGTCGATTTCATTCAGCATCAGCTGGATTTCTGCCTCGTTGAAACAAAAATCGCCGCCGCGCGGACGAATCATGGCCACAACGGGCACGGGGCTCGCCGAAGCTGCTCGCAGCATGCCGGCGGTCGGCGTCAGGCCGCCGATTTCCAGCGCGCTGCATAATTCGATACGGTCCGCGCCGCCTTGCAAAGCGGCCGCCAGGCCGTCAACGTTATCCACACAGACTTCCAGCGTGATCGCGTCAGCCATGCGCATTCCCCAATTTTTCCAGGCCAAGCCATGCAGCACCGATCAAACCCGGTTCAACGCCAGATTGCCCAGGGACGATGATCGGCGCCTCAGTTTTGCGCAGGATTGAGGCGCGGACAGCTTTATCCAGGCTTGCAATAAGCGCCGGGCTGTTCGCCAGGCCGCCGCCGACCGGCAGAATGGACGCACCAACGGTGTTGACCAGCATTGCCAGCGGACCGCTAAGCAAGTCGATGAAACAGGAAATGGTCTGCATGGCAGCGTGATCGCCAGCCTGCCAGGCAGCGATGATCTCACGGCTGTCCAATGGTGCTTGGTGCAGGGCCAAATGCAGCCGTTCCATGCCGCGCGCGCTTCCAACCGTATCCAGGCAACCAGTCTGGCCGCAGCCGCAACGATAGCGCGGAATGGCCTTCGGCGGCGTGCCTGCAAACTGCGCAGCCACCGGACCGTGACCCCATTCGCCAGCAAACCCTCCAGGGCCGCTGATAAGACGCCCGCCGATCACGAGGCCGCCGCCAACGCCGGTACCCAGGATCAGGCCGAAGACGGTGGAGTGTCCGCGACCAGCGCCCGCATGGGCTTCGGCCAGCGCGAAGCTGTCTGCATCGTTAATGATCCAAACGGGCAGGCCGAAAGCTTCGGCCAGGTCGATGGCAAGCGTACGGCCATCAATGCAGGGAATGTTTGCGCATTTGATGCGGCCATCGGCCGGATCAATCACGCCAGCGATCGAAATGGCGACACCGCGAGAAGTGCCGCCGGCCACAATCAAGGTCCGCATGGTCTCGGTGAATGCGGCAAAGTCCTTGGTGGGTGTCGGTACCCGGTGCAGTTCGCCAATCTGGCCGTCAGCCGTCGCAACGGCGCATTTGATGGCGGTACCGCCAATATCGAAGCAGGTAATCATGCTGCGAATCATAAGAGCAAAAGCTACTGAAACGCCAGCCGTGATGAGGGAAGCATGCCCACATCGTATTTGACATAATATAGATTATGCGAAGTTATGATTACTGCTCAGCCTGTACCCATACGGCGCGCGGATCGATCAAATTGCTGGCTCCGCCCGTAATCACGTAGGTATAAATTCGGGTGCTATTGGCTGTTTGGGCACCCACCGTCACGGTTCCGGCGTGGCCTGACGCGTCGGTATCGAGCAGCGCCGACAAAGCGTAATTCGGGTTTGGGAAAGCCTGGGTCCATGTGACTGTGTAATCTCCCGCCGCGGTGCGTGCGACGGTTGCGCCCTGGCCACCGTCGATCACGATCGCAGAGCCGTTCCAATGGAACTTGAGCCAAGCGCGTTTGTACGCCCGGTTGAACTTGTGGACTGGTGCTCCCTGTGAATCGACCCCGCCGGCAATCAGACCGCTGTTCTCAAAGTATTCGATCTCGTTGCGCTGGCCTGCGTCCGTGATTGCAGCTGCATTGGCGGCCGAATAATACGAGAGCCTGAAATGATTGTTTTTCGACGCCGTGCCCAGATACAGCAGAAAATTCGCACCGCTGCCTGCTTCGATGTAGCCGCCGCTCATTTCCTGGTTATAACCTTCGGCGTGCATGACATACGAATTGCTTAAATCCCCGGGCTGTTTTTTTACGTCTTGCAGTACGTTGTCGCGCCAGGTCGTGCCGGTCGTGTATTGCGATTCCTGGACCAGCAAATGATGGCCTGATTGCAAGTCCGAATTGACGACCACCGTCCCGTGCGCGGCTGATGCGGGCGAAAGACTCTTATCGTCGATCGAAATCAGCTTGTATGCGCCCCAGACAGAGCAATCACGGATCGTATTCACTTCACCGCCCGCGTAGGCCGGCGAACCAGAACTGACATTGCCGATCAAGATGCCATAGCCCTGAACGTCGTAGCTGCCATTGGCCTTCTTGTTATATGCACCGCCGATCGGTGCAATATTGCCAACATGGACGCGTTCAATCATGGAACGGGTCACATTGCGGAAATCGATGCCGATCTGGATCGCGGATGTCGTGACGCTATTTGATGGATGGTTCAGCACAATCGCAAAATCGGCCAGATAGACGTCATTGACGCGGGAGTTGCGCCCTGGCGGCGCGTTGAACTGGCGACGGATCACTGCGCACGACGAATAGTTCGCCAATTTGGCTGCGTTGCAGCCGCTGCCCATTTTGGCCTCCAGTACGACCTGGTTCTTGCCGGCACCGACCAAATGCATGCCCGTGCGCAGTATCAGTCCGACCGCAGGATCGATGATGTATTTACCGGCCGGAATGTAGACATGGGCGTGGGCCGCGATCGCCTTTTGGAAGGCGGCGGTGTCGTCACTTCCGTCGTCCGGCGTGGCGCCGTAGTCCGTAACGCTGGCCCATTCCTCCATTTTCTTTGTGACCGAACGCGGAACGGCGCCCGCTCCCAAATTCACAAAAGACTTGTCATCGGCATCCGGGGAATTGGCCGTACAAGCGCCCTCCCTCACTAACATTGACAATGCTAAGAAAAGGAAGGCGATTGTTTTTTTCATTTTTCAGCCGCTGCTTTCGCGCGTCCTGCGTGAAGTTTTTTGTAACTGTCGAGCAGGCGCTGGTGCCTGTCGAGGCCTTCCAGTGTCATGCTAGTTGGCGTCAGCCCGAAGAACCGCACGGTGCCATTCACGGAACCAATTACGGCGTCCATGCGTTCGTTGCCGAACATTCGGCGGAAATTAAATTCGAAATCAGCCATCTCCAAGTCTTCAGCCATTTCGACTTCCAGCACTGCATCGAGGGCCTGGTAGAACAAACCACGGTCCACCGTGTTGTCGTTGTATTGAAGGAAGGCTTCTACCTGCTCCTTCGCCGCTTCGTACTCACTCAGGGCCAGGTTGATCAGCAGTTTCAGTTCCAGGACCGTCAACTGGCCCCAGACCGTGTTTTCATCGAATTCGATGCCAATCAAGGTAGCAATGTCACCGTATTCATCGAGCTCATTGTTTTCCAGGCGTTCCAGCAGGGATTCCAGCGCTTCATCGTCCAGCTGGTGCAGGTTCAGGATGTCTTCGCGGAACAGGAGCGCCTTGTTCGTGTTATCCCAGATCAGGTCTTCAACTGGATAGACTTCAGAATAGCCTGGCACCAGGATACGGCAAGCGGTTGCCCCCAGGTCGTCGTAAACGGCAACGTAGGATTCTTTGCCCATCTCCTTGAGGATGCCGAACAGCGTCGCCGCTTCTTCCGCGTTGGAATTTTCGCCCTGGCCGGAGAAATCCCATTCAACGAAGTCATAATCGGATTTCGCGCTGAAGAATCGCCAGGACACCAGGCCGCTCGAATCGATAAAGTGTTCAACGAAATTGTTAGGTTCGGTAACGGCGTTGCTCACAAAGGTCGGGCGCGGCAGATCGTTCAGGCCTTCGAAACTGCGGCCCTGCAGCAATTCGGTCAGGCTGCGTTCCAAGGCGACTTCAAAGCTTGGGTGCGCGCCAAATGAGGCAAATACGCCGCCGGTGCGTGGATTCATCAGGGTTACGCACATCACCGGGTAGATGCCGCCCAAGGAGGCGTCTTTCACCAGCACCGGGAATCCTTGTTCTTCGAGGCCTTTGATGCCGGCCACGATGCCGGGATATTTGGCGAGGACTTCGTCGGGGACATCCGGCAGTGCAATTTCGCCTTCGATAATTTCCCGTTTAACCGCCCTTTCGAAAATCTCTGATAAACACTGAACCTGGGCTTCGGCCAGCGTATTCCCGGCACTCATTCCGTTGCTGACGAAGAGGTTTTCGACCAGGTTGGACGGGAAGTACACGACTTTGCCATCCGACTGGCGGACGTATGGCAGTGAGCAGATTCCGCGCTCGGCGTTGCCGGAGTTGGTGTCGATCAGGTGCGAGCCGCGCAGTTCGCCGTCCGGGTTGTAGATTTCCAGGCTGTATTCGTCCAGGATTTCCTTTGGCAGCTTGTCGCCACGGCCTGGCTTGAACCAGCGCTCGTTCGGGTAATGCACGAACGGTGCATTGGCGATGTCCTCGCCCCAGTACACGCCGGCGTAGAAGTGATTGTTATTAGTGCGTTCGATGTATTCGCCCAGCGCCGAAGCAAGCGCGCTTTCCTTGGTCGCACCTTTGCCGTTGGTGAAGCACATTGGCGAGTGCGCGTCGCGGATGTGCAGCGACCATACGTTCGGCACGATATTACGCCACGAGGCGATTTCGATCTTGATGCCCAGGGCCGCCAATTGTCCCGACATATTGGCGATGGTCTGCTCCAGCGGCAGGTCTTTGCCCAGGATGTAGGTGCTCTGGTCGGCGGAAGGATTCAGCGTCAGCAGGGACTGTGCGTCGGCATCCAGGTTCTCGACTTCTTCGATGATGAACTCTGGGCCCTGCTGGACCACTTTCTTTACCGTGCAGCGGTCGATTGAGCGCAGGATGCCTTCGCGGTCTTTGGCCGAAATATCCGGCGGAAGTTCAACCTGGATCTTGAAGGTCTGCTGGTAGCGGTTCTCCGGATCGACGATATTGTTCTGCGACAGACGGATATTCTCGGTCGGGATGTTGCGCGTATTGCAGTACAACTTGACGAAATACGCCGCGCACAGCGCCGACGAGGCCAGGAAGTAATCGAAGGGGCCTGGCGCTGAACCGTCGCCTTTGTAGCGAACCGGCTGGTCGGCGATAACTGTGAAGTCGTCGAATTTGGCTTCTAGGCGAAGCTTATCGAGAAAATTGACCTTGATTTCCATGGGAGTATTGCGGCAGATGCTCAAAAAATGATTTGGGCATCATTATAATGCCCGCCCTCGCCCGCTCCTATGCAAGCTTAAATGTCCCAAGCTGGCGCCAGTCCTTCCGGGTTGACCATACGGCCATTGCGTTCCAGTGCGGCGATTTCCGCCATTTCCTGCTCGGTCAGCACCAGTTTTGCAGCCAACAGGTTGCTGGCGAGGTTTTCACGCTTGGTGGAAGATGGGATCACAGCGTATCCAAGCTGCATGGCCCAGGCCAGCGCCACCTGTGCCGGAGTCGCCTGGCGGCGTTCGGCGATCGCGCCAATCACTGGATCACCCAGAACCTTACCGTAACCAAGGGTCATGTACGAGGTGACATGAATGCCCTGCCCCTTCAGGAATTCCACCAGCTTTTGGTTCTGCAGGTAGGGGCTCAGCTCGATCTGGTTGGTCGCGATTTGCGCGGCACCCACGGCGGCGATCGCGCGCTTGGTGTATTCAATATTGAAGTTTGAGATGCCAATCTGGCGTGCCAGGCCGCGTTCACGGGCGGTGGCCAGCGCGATCATGTATTCCTCAACCGGGACATTACTCAATGGCCAGTGGATCAAGGCCAGGTCGACGTAGTCGGTGCGCAGCTTTTCCAAGCTTTCTTCAAGGCTGGCTACCAGGCGACCGGCAGCGAAGTTTTCATTCCATACCTTGGTGGTCAGGAACAGGTCCTGGCGAGTGACGCCCGATTCGGCCACTGCCTGTCCCACTTCGGCTTCATTGCCATAGATTTGTGCGGTGTCGATCGCGCGGTAGCCCTCTGCCAGGGCGTTGCTGACGGAGTCAAAAGCGGCTTGTCCTTGCAGACGGAATGTGCCGGCGCCAAACGATGGGATAGTCATGTTGGAGTTCCTTTATAAGAGGATGCCACTCTAGCGCCGCAACTCTTTCCGAAAAAGCTGGATTTCCGCGAAAGATATTTGAATATAATTCAAGGATGAAGACGACTCTCGACGAAATGCAGGCATTTATTGCCATTGTGACTACGGGTTCGATCAGCGCTGCTGCTGAACAGCTGGGCCTGACCGTTTCCGCCGCCAGCCGTACTTTGTCGCGGCTGGAGGAGAAACTGGAGACGACACTCGTGAGGAGGACCACCCGCCGGCTCGAATTGACCGAAGAAGGTAAGGCCTTCCTCGACTGCGCCCGCGGCATTATCGAAAAAGTCGAGGAAACCGAGGAAAGAATGTCGCTCCGCCGCCAGGGGCCGGCCGGACGGCTGCGGATCGATGCGGCGACGCCGTTTATGCTGCACGTGATCGTGCCGCTGGTGAATGGCTACCGCGAACAATTTCCGCGCGTTGAGCTGGAATTAAACAGTAACGAAGGCATTGTCGACCTGATGGAAAAGCGCACCGACGTCGCCTTCCGCATTGGCCGCCTGAAAGACTCGACCCTGCACGCCACGCCAATTGGCAGCAGCCGGGTGCGGGTGCTCGCCAGCCCGGCCTATCTGAAAAAACACGGCACGCCGGCTACGGTGGCGGACCTGGCCAACCACATCCTGCTCGGCTTTAACCAGCCTTCGTCGCTGAACGAATGGCCGCTGCTGGATGCGGACGGCCAGGTATTGCAGGTTACGCCTGACATTTATTCATCAAGCGGCGAGACATTGATTCACCTTGCACTGAATGGGGCCGGCATTGTCTGCCTGTCCGACTTCATGACCCGCGTCGATCGCAAGAATGGCCGCCTGCTGCAGCTGTTTGAGGCGGAAACATTGGAGGTTCGGCAACCGATCAACGCCGTTTATTACCGCAACACGGCCCTGTCCGCACGCATTGCGTCGTTCGTCGGCTACATGAAAGAAAAACTGGGCGATCGCGGCTTCGACGAGCCGGTATAATAACCACCCTTGCAACTGTAGGGTTATCACAGAATGTCTTTGCTTGCTCACGAGCTCGAACTGCTGGCGCCAGCCAAAACCGCGGAAATTGGCCGCGAGGCCATCTTGCATGGTGCGGACGCTGTTTATATCGGCGGTCCCGCCTTCGGCGCGCGCCACAACGCCAGCAACCCGATCGAGGAAATCTCCTCGCTGGTGGAATTCGCCCACCGCTACCGCTCGCGCATCTTCGTGACCATGAACACCATCATGCACGACTCCGAACTGGACCTGGCGCGCAAGCAAATCTGGCAGCTGTACGAGGCGGGCGTTGACGCGCTGATTATCCAGGACATGGGCCTGCTGGAAATGGACCTGCCGCCAATCCAGCTGCACGCATCGACCCAGTGCGATATCCGCACGGTTGAAAAGGCCAAATTCCTGGGCGACGTCGGCTTCTCGCAACTGGTGCTCGCGCGTGAATTGACCCTGGATAAGATCAAGCAAATCCGCGCAGAAGTCGATACGCCGCTCGAATACTTTGTGCACGGCGCCTTGTGCGTGGCCTTCTCCGGCCAATGCTACATCTCGCACGCAGACACCGGCCGCAGCGCGAATCGTGGCGATTGCTCGCAAGCTTGCCGCCTGCCATACACGCTGTCGGATAACCAGGGCCGCGTCGTCGCCTTTGAAAAACACCTGCTGTCGATGAAGGACAACGACCAGAGCGCGAACCTGGAAGCCCTGGTCGATGCGGGTATCCGCTCCTTCAAGATCGAGGGCCGCTACAAAGATATGGGCTATGTGAAGAACATCACCGCCCACTACCGCCTGCTGCTGGACGAGCTGCTGGAGCGCCGTCCAGAATTCGCACGCGCTGCCAGCGGCCGCACCCGCGTGCTGTTCACGCCGGATGTCGACAAGACCTTCCACCGTGGCCACACGGACTACTTCGCCAACGGCCGCCAGGAAGATATCGGCGCCTTCGATTCGCCCAAATACGTCGGCGTGGAACTGGGTAGCGTAGTACGCATGGGCGGCGATCACATCGACGTGATCACCAACGCGCCGATGGCCAACGGCGACGGCCTGAATTACATGAACAAGCGCACCACGGTGGGCATCCAGGCCAACAAGGCCGAGAAGCTGGGCGACACGGAAGATGGCCAGCGCTGGCGCGTCTTCCCGAACGAACAGATGGCTGCATTGCCGGGATTGAAAGTCGGTACCGTCATCCACCGCAACCGCGACCACCAGTGGGAAGCGGCGCTGCACAAGAAATCTTCCGATCGTCACGTCGGCCTGCAGTTGGCGCTGTCCGAGATCGAAGGCGGCTTGCGCCTGTCCATCATTGATGAAGATGGCATCACGAGCACGACTGATGCGGCTATCGGTTTCCAGCCGGCGCAGAATGCGGAACAAGCCGAAAGCGGCCTGCGGGCAAGCCTGGCGAAGATGGGCAATACCATGTTCGTGGCGGACCACGTGGAACTGAAACTGTCGCAGCCTTGGTTTGTTCCTTCATCGGCGATCAACGCACTGCGCCGTGATGCAGTGGCGGCGCACGAGGCAGCGCGCCTGGCGGCCTGGCAGCGCCCGCAGCGCAAAGCGCCGGCGGAGCCGCTCGCGATCTATCCGGACACACAATTGAGCTATCTCGCCAACGTCTACAACGAGAAGGCGCGCGAGTTCTATCACAAGCACGGCGTGCAGCTGATTGCCGCGGCTTATGAGTCGCATGAAGAAGCGGGCGAAGTGCCGCTGATGATCACCAAGCATTGCCTGCGATTCTCGTTCAACCTGTGCCCGAAACAGGCGAAGGGTGTGCAAGGCGTGCAGGGCCAGGTGAAAGCCGAACCAATGCAGCTGGTCAGCGGCGATCACACCTACACTCTGCGCTTCGATTGCAAGCCGTGCGAGATGCACGTTGTTGGGGCGATGAAGCCGGGTATCCTGAACTCCCCTCCTCCATCTGCGGTGCCTTACAGCCCGCTCGTGTTCCACCGCAAGCGGCCTAATTAAGCCAGCAGCGCGCGTGCTTCGGCCAGCAAGTCCTCTGCGCAGGGCTTGCCGGTCTTTGATTCCCTGATTGAGACATGCCAGAGGCCGATAACACCGGCCAGTTGGCTTTCGTCTTTCGCGTGTTCGATACGGCGCACCAGGTCGGATGCCAGCAAGCCAAGGTGCTTGCGTGCAGCGGCGGCCATCAGTTCACGTGCCGCAGTGAGCGCGGCGGCGCCGGCGGCCGCAGCGCGGGCCGGCGCGGAGACCGGAACCGCCGCGGCGGGAGCGGGCTTGGCGGCAGGTGGCGGCGCCGACGTGATGCCCACCAATCCCTTGCGCAGCAGGCCTTCCACAGCTTCCAGCATTTCGTCTTCGCCCACCAGCGGGCCGATGTCGGCCAGGGGCTTCTGTCCGTCGAGCATGATCAGCACGGAACGCTGGCGTGCCGTCAGCCCAGCGCTGCGTTGCCCAACTTCGGCCCGGCCGGCTGCGGTCTTGCCAAATACCGTGCCACGCAGGCGGATTCGATTTTCCATAGTAAATTGCATGATGCGATGTTACTGGGCAAATGTGACAAGATCATTTCAGAGTTGGTCTTCTCCGTGATATAAATGCAGCACCATCGACCTGCGCGCCCAATCATGCCACTTCGCCTGCGTACGCTAACAGCCCTGCTGCTCGCCGCTGGAGCGTACTATTTGCTGGCCCGTTTTGGACTGATGCTTGCGCTGGCGAACAGCAATGCGAGCCCGATCTGGCCGCCGTCCGGCTTCGCGCTGGTGCTTCTGCTGCGTTTTGGACGGCATTTGTGGCCCGCAATCCTCGCCGGCGCCTTCCTCGCCAACCTCGCGGTTTTCCATAACAACCAGGTGGCGACACTGCCCATCCTCCTAAGCGCCTCGCTGGCCATCGCCATCGGAAATACTGCGGAGGCCCTGTTGGCCGAATTGCTGTTGCGCCGCCTGCATATCACTGACATCCGTCTCGATACCCAGCGCGAGGTCTACAAATTCGGCGGGACCGTGGCCCTGGCGGCGCTTGCGTCGGCGTCGATTGGCGTACTGTCGCTGCAGGTCTCGGGCATTATTCCGGCCGAACTGGCCGGTCAAGTTGCTGCCACTTGGTGGACCGGCGATTTCCTTGGCTTGTTGTTGCTGGCGCCGCTGGCCATGGCGATCCCTGATCGTCCGCGCATGCCGCAATGGACCGCAGGCCAGTTTGCTTTTCTCGGTATCCTGACTATCGCGACGCTTGGCGTCTTCCTCACCGATTCGCGTTACGAGGCGACCGAATTCCTGCCGTATTGCCTGCTCTTCTTCCTCGGCCTGGCGGCCGTCAACCGCTGGCGCGCGATGGTGCGCATGGCGCTGGTAATCATCGCGGGGATCGCGATTCCTGCAACGGTGCTGAACCACGGGCCCTTTGTTTCCGGCGTATTGCACCACTCCCTGCTGTCGCTCTCCACCTATCTGGCAATCAGCAGCATCCTTGCCTGGGTCCTGGCAACCGAGGAGGAGCCTGGCCTGGCGGAAGGCTACGTCTGGACACCGATCCTGACGCTTCTGGCCTGCATGTCGCTCACCGTTGCTGCCTGGGGCTGGATCAGCTTCGACACCGAGAGCCGCACGCGCGAACGCTTCCAGCGCGCCGCGGACAGCGTGCGCGAAACGATACGCCTGCGCATGGAAGGCTATGAGGCTTTGCTGCGCGCTGGCGCCGCACTGTTCGACGCGTCCACCAGTGTCGAACGCGACGAATGGCAGGCTTTCGTTGGCGGGCTTCAGCTGCATCAGGAATATCCGGGCGTACTCGGCATGGGCTTTGCCCGCTTTGCCCCGGCGGGTGCGCTGGCGAACCTGAACAAGGAGGTACGCGTCTGGCCCGAAGGTAGCCGCGATCTGTACGCGCCGATCATGTTCCTTGAGCCGCGTTCGCCGCGCAACCTGGTCGCCATCGGCTTTGACATGATGTCCGAGCCGACTCGGCGCGACGCCATGATTGCGGCAATGCAGAGCGGCAAAATGACTGCCAGCGGCCCCATCACACTGGTGCAGGAGATCAGCGGACCCAAGCAAGTTGGCTTCCTGGTATTCAACCCCGTCTATTCGAATAACAGTGCCGGCCAGCGTGTGCTCAACGGCTTTGTCTACAGCCCTTTCCGCATGGGCGACCTCATGCAAGGCATTTTTGGCGGCGGATTGCAGGAAGTCCGGCTCGACATCAACTTCCAGGATCCCAAAGGCCAGCTGATGTACACGAGCGCCCGCGGCGGTACAGGCCAGAGTTATACCCGGCTCAGCAGCGTGGCCAACGTGGAAATCGGCGATAACGGCCAGAACTGGGCCCTGACCATACGTCCAACCGCCCTCTTCGATGCATCGGTCGACCAAGGCAAATCCTTCATGGTGCTGGTGCTGGGAACGTTGATCAGCCTGCTTTTCTTTGGCGCCAGCCGCAACCTGGTCCACGAACGCGCGGCCGCAGTGAAAGCCAAGGATCAATCGGCCCGCAAGCTGGAAGAACAAACCGCCAGCCTGGAAGAATCGGAGGCCCGCTTCAAACTCTTGACTACGCACATCCGGAATCATGCAATCGTGTTGCTGGATCCTACGGGCATTATCACAACCTGGAACGAAGGCGCGGAAAAACTGTTTGGCTACCGTGCGGACGAAATCGTGGGCCAGCCCTTGCAACGCCTGTCGCTGGAGAGCGATAGCCTGACCAGCATGACGCTGGCGCTGGAACATGGGCAGTACGAGGCCACGGCGCAGAGGCGCCGGCGCGATGGCAGTACCTTCCTGGGCTTGAAACAGCTGTTCCCGGTGCATGACGAGCAAGTCCGATGCATCGGTTATGCCATGATCGTACGGGACGTTACTGCCGAAAAAGCGGCCGAGAAGGAACTGAACGACGCGAAAACGCAGGCGGAATCGGCCAGCGCGGCGAAAAGCGCTTTCGTTGCAAATATCAGCCACGAACTGCGTACGCCAATGAATGCGGTGCTGGGCGTGAGCCAGATCCTGGCGCGCACGCCGTTGAACGCCGAGCAGCGGCAATATCTGGACATGGTTTCCGGCGCCGGCCGTTCGCTGCTTGCCCTGCTGAACGACGTGCTGGACTTTTCCAAGATCGAAGCCAACAAGCTGGAACTGGCCGAGGATGATTTCCTGGTGGATGACGTGCTGTCGGCCCTCTCGGCGGTCATGGCCATGACCCGTTCGGAGAAAGACATTGCACTCTCGCTATGCGTGGAAGCGGAAGTTCCGATTTCCCTGCACGGCGACGTGCAGCGCGTCCAGCAAGTCCTGCTCAACCTGGTTAGTAATGCTTTGAAATTTACCGAGCGCGGCTCAGTGAGCGTGCACGCCTGCCGCGATCCGGCGCATCCGGGCATGTTGCGCTGGGAGGTCAGCGATACGGGTATCGGCATCAGCAGCGAGCAGTTGCAGCGCCTGTTCAGCCCATTCAGCCAGGCTGACGCATCGATGGCAAGGCGTTACGGCGGCACCGGCCTCGGCCTCGCGATTTCGCAGCGGCTGGTCCAGATGATGGGGGGCTCGATCGAAGTGGCCAGCACGCCGGGACGTGGCGCCACCTTCACTTTCCTGATGCCCTTACGCGAGGGCGACCTGCCCGATCCGTACGCCCTGCCCGCGGCACGCCGCCAGTGGCGGGTGCTGTACGCTGATCCCAACCCGAACCTTCACAACGACGTGGTACAGCTCGCGGCGCGCTGGGGCTGGCACTGCGACACTGTCGATAGCGCTGGCGGTATTGAAGCCGCGCTGGCGCGCGGCAATTACGACCTGCTGATATATGACAGCAGCCTTGCCGCCTTCGCACGTAAAACCAGTGTGGCGCAGCGCATTTGCGTCCGCAGCGGATTGCAGTCGGCCATTGCCGGCGGCAGCCACGATCCGGAACTGCTGCGCCCCTTGACCCGAAGCGCCCTGTACCATGCCTTGTCGTCGCCGGCGGAGAAACCAGGCACACCGCCACCAGCGCAACAGAATATCTTCCGTAGCGGCGGCCGCACGCTGGAAGGCATTTCCATCCTCCTGGCGGAAGACAACGCCCTCAACCAGCTGGTGGCGCGCAGCATGCTCGAAGCGGTGGGAGCCACCGTGCACATCGTCGAAAACGGCGCGCTGGCCCTTGACTTCCTCCGCAACGCCCATCCGGCGCCGGACCTGGTGCTGATGGATGTCCAAATGCCGGTCATGGATGGTTTTGCGGCAACCCAGGCGATCCGGCATGAATTGCAGCTGGACTTGCCGGTACTGGCGATGAGCGCAGGCGTGACGCTCGGCGAGCGCGCGGAGTGTGACGCGGCCGGGATGAACGGTTTTGTTGCCAAACCTGTCGATGCAGATGACTTAATTACAACAATTTTGCATTTTGTTCATGCAAAGGAGCGGAATTGAAATCTATCGAATTGACACAAACGCTATAATCTACCGGCAGTCATTATATTTTTGGAAATAGATGAAAAAGCTTTTGCTCGGGGCCACTTTTGCCGCCCTGTCGTTCCCGGCCCTTGCCGACACCTTTACGACGATCGAAAACCAGCCCTTGTCCGAACTTTGGGTCAATCCGGGCTTTTATTCCCATCACTTCCAGCGCGACAAAGGATTCGATGACACCAATCCTGGCTGGGGTGCCGAGTACCGATTTTCCACCGTCGCTTCCGCCACTGCGGGGCGCTTCCACAATAGCGACCGCCGCATGTCGAATTACGCCGGCGTGTATTACCAGCCATGGGCCATCGGTCCGGTACGCCTCGGCGCCGTGTTTGGCGGCTTCAACGGCTACCCGAAAATGCGCGATGGCGGCTGGTTCCTGGCTGCTATCCCTGTTATCAGCATGGAATATCAACGCGTCGGCGTTAACTTTGCTATCGTACCTACATACAAGGAACGATTGCATGGCGCTATTTCCGTGCAATTGAAGTTCAAACTGCTGTGATTCAAATGAACAAGCGCGCTTCCATTGATCACATGCAGGCCAGTTCGCTGGAAGAGTTGCAGCGCCTGGCCGGTTTTGTGTGCGGCAAAGCGGTGCCGGCCGAGGCACTGGCTGATGAGCAGCGCTTGTTCTCCTATTTACCTGAAAACCATACCGCCGAGCAGCACGCGGCCCTGGCCGACCTGGCCGCTTGCGTGCGTGCCCAGCAAGGCTTGCGCCAGGGCCTGGCGCGCGCCAACGGCTTCCTTGCCGGCTTCGCTGAACACGCCCCCTCCCCGCTCTGGATCAGGGATGCGGAGGGCTACTACGTCATGGGCAGCAGCCTGGAATTCCAGCCCGGCGCCGCACTCGACAATCCGGAAGTCACCAAGACGATGGAAACCACGGATGAGGGTACGCGCCATTGGCTGGTCCATAAATTCCCGATCCATGTCAATGGCGAATCCTTTACCGGCGGCTCCGCCATCGATGTCACCACCGAAGTCGAAAAAGAGCGCGCGCTGATCCGGCACGATAATTTCTATGTGCTGCTCTCGCGACTGAGCGCCCTGATTCCCCGCTCCCGGACGCTGGAACAGCTGTGCCTCGACGCCTGCCGCCTCGCGGCGCACCAGCCGAGCCTGGACTGCGCTGCCATCAGCCGCAAGGGTGAGGATGGCTTCCTGCACTTGTTTGCTTCTGCCAGCCGTGAAGGGCAGGAAAAACATTGGAGCGTCGGCGACAGCGCGCCTGACTGGCTGGCGGCTGAGCTGGCGGCCCATGTGATGGCGACTGGACGCGTGCAATCGGGTTCGCGCAAGGGGCATGAGATCGCGTCCTGCATGGCCGTGCCGCTGTTCGTCAACAACCAGCCATGGGGCGTGGCCACGTTCTATTCGCGCCGCGAACAGCATTTCGATGCCTTCTACCGCGAGCGCGCAGGCGAACTGAGCAATGAACTGAGCTATGGCATTGAACGCCTTGTCAATGCGCAGGAGATGCATCGCCTCGCGCGCACCAATGTATTGTCGGGCCTGCCAAGCCGCCTGCAATTCGAGGAAGAAATCGCGGCCCTCGCCGCTTCAGATGCGCGCGGCACGGTTCTGCTGCTGAACATCAACCGCTTTGACGAAATCAGCTCGGCTTACGGCAATGCCGCCGCCGTTGGCCTGATGCGCCATATCGCACAGAAGCTGCGCTCCGTCGTGGCCGAAAGCATGCTGCTCGCCCACGTGGGCGTCGGCCGCTTCGCCGTCTTCCTTCCGGCGCACGGCACGCAGACTGCCGCTGAATTCATCCAGGAGACGGCCGTGCCAATGCTGCAAGGCGCTTACCAGGTGAAGGAACACAAGATCTGGTGCACCATCAACGCCGGCGCCGCCGCACTACCCGACGATGGCACCAGTGCGGATGAATTACTGGTCAAGGCCTGGGATGCACTCTCCGCAGCGCGCGACCTCGACCTGCGTTTCGGCCAGTACGACCGGGCCGCGGACCGCGTGGTGGCCCGCCAGATCAGCCTTGAAGTGGAATTGCGCGATGCGCTGGAACGCCAGGAATTCGTCAATTTCTACCAGCCGAAGATCGACCTGCGCACCGGCAAGCTGACCGGCGCGGAGGCGTTGGTGCGCTGGCGCCACCCGCAGCGCGGCCTCGTGCCGCCTTCGGAATTTGTGCCGGAGCTGGAACGAACCGGCCTGGTGATCGCCGTTGGCCGCCAGGTGATGCAGCGGGCCATGCAAGACTGGCGCTCGTGGCATGACGCCGGCCTGGCGCCGCCGCAGATCGCTGTCAACGTTGCGCCGGCCCAGTTCCGCTGCGACTCGCTGTTTACGGATATTGAGCATGCCCTGAATACTGCCGGGGCGGATTTGCATCCGCTGTCGATTGAGATTACCGAGAGCTCGCTGGTGTCCGACCATGACCGGGTGGTCGAAATCCTGAGCAAGGTGCGCGCACTGGAGGTGCCAGTGGCGATCGACGATTTCGGAACCGGATATTCTTCTTTGTCCTACCTGGTCAGCCTGCCGGTGGACGTCATGAAGATCGACCGCTCCTTCGTCACCCGCATGTCGCAGGATGCCGGCTATATGGGCCTGGTCAGCACCGTGGTGTCCCTGGCGCACAACCTGGACCTCAAGGTCGTGGCCGAGGGGATCGAAACAGAGGAAGAAGCCAAGCTTCTCAAGCTGCTGCGCTGCGAACAGGGGCAGGGCTACCTGTATGGCCACCCTGTCCCTGCCGACGAATTCGCGTCCTTGCTCGACGCGGCTTGATCCAGGCTTACTGCTTGGCTGCGGCGCGCGCTGTCGCCACCTGGTCGAGGATGTGCTTGGGCACGGCGGCGTAGTGCTGGAACTCCATGGTGTACGTCGCCCTGCCCTGCGTCAGCGAACGCAGGGAAGTCGAGTAGCCGAACATTTCCGCCAGCGGCACCAGCGCGCGAACCTGCTTGCCGCCGCCACCAGGGATTTCGTCCATGCCTTGCACCATGCCGCGCCGCGTCGTCAGGTCGCCCATCACGTTGCCCATGAATTCTTCGGGCGTTTCAACCTCGACGTGCATCATCGGCTCCAGCAGCTGCGGATTGGCCTTGCGCATGCCGTCCTTGAACGCCATCGAGCCAGCCATGCGGAAGGCGTTCTCGTTGGAGTCCACGTCGTGGTAGGAGCCGAAGGTCAGCGTGGCGCGCACGTCGACCACCGGATAACCCGCCAATACGCCGGCATTCAGCGTTTCGCGAATACCCTTTTCCACCGCAGGAATGAATTCGCGCGGCACCACGCCGCCTTTGATGGCGTCGACGAACTCAAAGCCTTTGCCCGCATCCATCGGATCAAGCTTCAGGACGACGTGGCCGTACTGGCCCTTGCCGCCTGACTGCTTGATGAACTTGCCCTCGATATCGTTCACCGCCTTGGTGATCGTTTCACGGTAAGCCACCTGCGGCTTGCCCACCGTCGTCTCGACGCTGAACTCGCGGCGCATGCGGTCCACCAGGATTTCCAGGTGCAGCTCGCCCATGCCCGACATAATGGTCTGGCCCGATTCTTCGTCCGTGTGCACGCGGAAGGACGGATCCTCCTGCGCCAGGCGGTTCAGGGCAATCGCCATCTTTTCCTGGTCGGCCTTGGTCTTTGGTTCCACCGCCTGCGAAATCACAGGTTCCGGGAACACCATCTTCTCCAGGATAATGACCTTGTCCGGGTCGCTCAGCGTATCGCCCGTCGTCACGTTTTTCAAACCGACCGCCGCGGCGATGTCGCCCGCGAACACCTCCTTGATCTCCTTGCGCTCGTTGGCGTGCATCTGCAGGATGCGGCCCAGCCGCTCCTTCTGGCCCTTGGTCGGGTTATAGACGGTATCGCCGGAATTCACGATGCCCGAGTACACCCGGAAGAAGGTCAGTTGGCCCACGAATGGATCGGTCATGATCTTGAAGGCGAGCGCGGAGAACGGCTCCTGGTCCGATGGATGCCGTTCAATTTCCTGGTCGTCTTCATCATGGCCCGCAATTGCCGGGACGTCGACGGGAGACGGCAGGTACTCGATCACCGCGTCCAGCATGGCCTGCACGCCGCGGTTCTTGAAGGCGCTGCCGGCCAGCATCGGCACGATCTCGTTGCGGATGGTGCGTTCGCGCAGCGCAGACTTGATCTCGTCTTCGCTCAGGGTTTCGCCGTTGAGGTATTTCTCCGTCAGTTCAGGCGTCGCTTCGGCGGCTGCTTCGACCATATGGTCGTGCCACTTCTGCGCCAGCTCCTTCAGGTTGGCGGGGATGTCCTCGTAGGTGAACTTCACGCCCAGCGTTTCGTCGTCCCACATGATGGCGCGCATCTTGACCAGGTCGACCACGCCGTGGAAGTTATCCTCGGCGCCGATCGGGATCTGGATAGGCACGGCGGTGCCTTTCAGGCGGTCCTTGATTTGCTGCTGTACGCGGAAGAAGTCCGCACCGACGCGGTCCATCTTATTGACGAAAGCCAGGCGCGGGACCTTGTATTTATTGGCTTGCCGCCAAACGGTTTCCGATTGCGGCTGCACGCCGCCGACAGAGTCATAGACCATGACGGCGCCATCGAGCACGCGCATCGAACGCTCGACTTCGATCGTAAAGTCGACGTGGCCCGGCGTGTCGATGATATTGATACGGTGCTCGGGGAAATTGCCGCCCATGCCTTTCCAGAAGGCCGTGGTCGCTGCCGAAGTGATGGTGATGCCGCGCTCCTGCTCCTGCTCCATCCAGTCCATGGTCGCGGCGCCATTGTGCACCTCACCCAGCTTGTGGTTGACCCCGGTGTAAAACAGGATGCGCTCCGTCGTCGTGGTCTTGCCAGCGTCGATGTGGGCGCTAATGCCGATATTGCGGTAACGCTCGATAGGTGTCTTGCGGCTCATCACAATCTCCTTGAA
>Ga0055524_1000683_pt1 | contig 23792 bp, 26 predicted proteins | sample AraplaCol_mCL_r2_2_FD_55011 | JGI IMG/M metagenome (GOLD analysis project Ga0055524, IMG submission 55011) | Arabidopsis root microbial communities from North Carolina, USA - plate scrape MF_Col_mCL_r2 | ecosystem: Host-associated > Plants > Roots > Endosphere | place: USA: North Carolina...
CCTGCCGCAAGACTCGCTGAAGCTGCTGGCCGAAGAGCGCGGCGGCTACCTGGACGTGGACATGTCGTCGTCGATGGACTGGACGTCGCTGCGTGCCCGCATCAAGCAGCACGGCATGCGCAACTCGAACTGCATCGCCATCGCCCCGACCGCCACGATCTCGAACATCATCGGCGTGTCCGCATGCATCGAGCCGACGTTCCAGAACCTGTACGTGAAGTCGAACCTGTCGGGCGAATTCACGGTGGTGAACGACTACCTCGTGCGTGACCTGAAGGCGCGCGGCCTGTGGGACGAGGTGATGGTTGCCGACCTGAAGTACTTTGACGGCTCGCTGGCCCGTATCGACCGCATTCCGCAAGATCTGCGCGACATCTACGCCACGGCGTTCGAAGTGGAACCGAGCTGGCTCGTGGAAGCGGCCAGCCGCCGCCAGAAGTGGATCGACCAGGCCCAGTCGCTGAACATCTACATGGCCGGCGCATCGGGCAAGAAGCTGGACGATACGTACAAGCAAGCCTGGCTGCGCGGCCTGAAGACGACGTACTACCTGCGTACGATGGCTGCCACGCACGTGGAGAAGTCCACTGTGTCGCGCGGCTCGCTGAACGCGGTGTCGTCGGGTTCGGACAACGGCTCGGCCATGGACGCCGCCGCTGCCGCAGCCCCGGCGATGCCCGAAGCCGAAGGCGCAGTCTGCACGATGCGCCCGGGCGACGCCGGATTCGACGAGTGCGAAGCCTGCCAGTAGAGGTGATTGTAGTAAAAATGTAAATGAAAAGCCCAGTAAGGTCTTGATGTATAAGGCTTTACTGGGCTTTTTTACGTTAACTTATCCGTAGGGCATTGCATGTTGTTTTGTTACTATGCAAAACTGTAAACATGAGAGCCCTGCCTATCGTTCGCCAGATCCGGCAACCTGACGGTCAGCGTCACATCATCATGGAAGACGCCAGTCAGGATTTGCGTCTCCCGATGTACTGGCCCAACCTCTACGCCACGCTGATGTTGGCGGGTGCGCATCTGGCAAACAATTCGATTCGCATTGCGATGGAGCACATCGCTTACGCCTATCGATGGGCGGCCACGCGCGACCTCGACTTGGATGCGTTGCTGTGTGGGGGCGAGTTTCTTACCCCTGGACAATTGAGCGATCTCGTCACCACACTGCGAAAATCCACCCGCGGTCTGGGCAGGGTGGGTGACCATGCGCCGAATGTAACCAGTCTTCCTAAGAGCGGCACTCGTTCGAAAATCGGAGCCTTTGAATCGGCTCGTCGCATTGCAAACGTAGGTGCCTATTTTGCCTGGCACATTGAGCGATGCAAATTTCGGGCGAAATCCGAAGAGGCAAGATGGCAGGTAGAACTAGCCGAAACGGCGCTGAAAGCCTTTCTCCAAAGCAAGCCGCCCAGAAAGGATGCAGAAGTCGATGCGCCCAAAGCGGGGCTAACGCCGGAGCAACGCGTGATTCTCTGGCAATTGATTCACCCCGATAATCCAGACAACCCATTTAGGTCTTGGTTCGATAAGCGGAGAAACTGGCTGCTGATTCGCACTCTCTCCGCGACGGGGGTGCGGCGAGCGGAAAACTTGCTCATCAAAATCGAGGACGTCCACTATCACGTCCATCGAATTAGCATCCATAGGCCTGGTAATGACAAGGCAGAAACACGAACGGATCCGCCGCAAGCAAAGACTCTTGCCAGAAGCGTAGCGATTGCGAAGACGCTGTCTGCCGACTTGCATCGGTATATTGTCGAAGTTTGGGGACAGTTCCCAAGAGAGAGCCGGCAGCATGGATTTCTTTGGACAAGTGTGAAAGGCGAGCCGTTAAGTCTTCGCAGGGTGAATGCGATGTTCAGATTTTTGCATTTGCGCTGTCCGGCGTTACCGCCTGACTTTTCGCCCCACTCGCTGCGCTATGACAGCAACGATCGTCTCAGCGAGGCATTCGACAGGGAGCCGTTAGAGACACGCCCATCTTGGGAAGAGCAAAAGCGGATCCGGGATCAGCGATATGGATGGTCTCCCAAGGGGAACACGGCGGCTCGCTATGATCATCGGCGGACCAGCAGACTGTCCGATGAATTTGCCGAGAAGGCCAGCGAGCTGATGGATTCGCCGTTTGAGGTCATCGAAAAAATCAAGCGGGCTAAGAAGACATAATGACAAACCTGCTGAGGAGCGATGGGGCTCAGGACTATCAACTCGGCAGTATCAAGCCGATCGAGTTGGTTACCTTGAATGGTTTTATCGTCGAAGCCAGCGAGCGGTTTTCCGTTCACGATGACGAGGCCAATCAGAGATTTATATATGACTTGACGGATTTTGCTGGTGATTTCCAGGTGCGCAAGGCAATATTTGACGTGCTTTGTGTATACCTGAGGACAAAATCGCTAATTTATAGCAATAGATCGTTGTCGTTTGTTAAAGAATTTTGTATGTCTGCTCCCGGCTCTGGAGAGATTGGCGTGACCAATGTCAACGCTTTCCTGCATGCGAGACAAACGCGAGGGACGAAGCCGCGGCAAGCCATGGCATTCGTCATCCCGTTTCTGCGGACATGGCAATCATTGGGGTTCGCGGGACTTCGTAACGATTTGCGCCTTTACTTGGGCGATGATGACGGCAAGATCGAAGGGGTAAATTACGAGGGCTTACGCACCAATGATCCGGAACGCGGCGCTCTGACGCGCAAGGAGATGTGGGATATTAGTGCGGCTGTGAATCAGGCCTATGCGAAAGGTGGGCTGGACACCCGGCAGTTCGCCATCATGTGGGTGTTTATTGGCACCGGCGTGCGACCCATTCAGGTGTCCCGCATGCGTATGCGGGATGTCGTGCTCAAGGGCGAGGATGTCTATCTGAATATTCCTTGGGCGAAGGGGGAGGGCGCGTACGAAGGTCAACGGACGCAACTCCGTGCGCCGACCGTCCTTGCCGAAGTGCTGCGGCACTATTTGTCGGTCTTGGGCGAAGACATTGACCCTGATGCGCCCCTTTTTCCCTCCACTATGGATCCTGCGTTGCCAGCGTCGCCGCCGGAGCTCTCCACCTTGGTGAGATCGGTTGGCCACCTGCTGGCAATTCGCTCCGCTCGCCTCGACGACGTTATGCCGCTATTTCCCTATCGGTTCCGTTACACCGTCGGCACGCGAGCGGTCGAGCTGGGCGCCAGCGACCACCAGGTTGCACGATTGCTGACGCATCGGACAATTGTGGCCGCCAAGGCATATCGTGCAGCGACCGCGGAAGGGCAGTCAAGGATTGCCGACGAGCTGGGCCCGACAATGGGGACGATCGCGGGAATGTTTACGGGGCGAATTATTCCCAGCCTCGACTATGCGACCCGCGCCGGCGAAGTAGATGCGTTGATCCGCGACTACGAACGGTTGAGCGGGCGCAAGGTTGGCGCCTGCGGGACCCGCGCAGAGTGTGTGCAACTGGCTCCGATCGCCTGTCTGACCTGTTCGCAGTTCGAGCCGTTCGCGGACGCTCCCTTTGAAGACCTTAAGGTTGCCCTCGTCTATGAGCAAGAGGAGGAGGCGGATCCCCGGATCAAAGAAATCTACGATCCTCCGCTCGCCGCCCTTGATGAGCTGATCGGACAGCAGCAACGGGGCTGGCCCGCGTTTGAAGTCGATGCCGACGACGAGATGCAGGAAGAATTCGCATGACAATTCTTGTCTTTGAACCGAACGCGGCAAAGGATGCAAAAGCGAACCTCCAGGATTGGATTGAATTCGCCAAGGCGAACCAGCCGTTCGGCCCTGAATTCGATTGGGATGCCAATTGCTGGGATTTGACGAAACATCTGAAGCGACGTTCATCTGCCAACCTGCGGACAAATTTGTACTTCACTTCCGTCCAGGAAGTGAGAGGTAGTCGGAAGTCTGGCGACACGCCATTTCCCGACGTACTGCGGGACGTCGCCAAAGCCGTCGTGTCCGAAAAGCACCGGACCTCCCCCGTTGTCGAGTACGACCCCTACATCGATGCGTTCCGTGCTTTGACTCCCGTCGTTATCGAGGCAAAATTAGTTAGCTTGACGGACCTCACGCGCGAGCAGCTCAACGTGGCTGCGCGCTCTCTTGCGAGGCGAAAGGACCCGTCGAAGGCGCTGGGGAAAATTAAGGTGATCGCTGACTTGCTCGACCAGAAGCGCCTTGTAAGCCGGCCACTGCAGTGGGCGATCCCGAAACAACCTGGCAAGCCCGTTCCTGTTCCCCGCATGGATCGCGCAGAGATTGATCCGGACTGGAAACATTCGAAGCTTCCGGAGCTAGGTGCCATCTTTGCCCTCGCCCAAATTCACCGAGAAAGCCAAGATCCCATCGATCGAGTGGTGACGTCGTGGTGCGGCCTAGCCTTGTTTGCACCATCACGCCGCGCGGAAATTGACTCCTTGCCCGTGAATTGCTGGACCGAAATTTCCGGGGAGGACGGAGAAAAGGCCGCCATGCGGGCATGGCCTGCGAAGGGGGCGCTGCCAATGACCAAGATGGCGCCCTCCGAGGATTCGCTGCAACTGGCGCGCGACGCTGTCGACTATCTAGTCAGGATTGGTGCGGACGCACGTGTCGCTGCGAGGTGGTATGCAGACCATCCGACGGAACTCTATCTGCCTCCAGAATATGAAGCCTTGCGGGGGCAGCCCCTTACGGTCAAGGAAATTGGAGGGATCTTGGGGTGGGAAAAGGCGTCCGCAAGTAGTCTGCACAACCTTGAGATTACAAGCGTCGGCAAGACGGTAGATCGGGCCCGTAAAGGCAGCGGAACATATGCGGCCCTCTACCTATTTGCCGACGTCGAACGGGTAGTAATCGAGCGTCTTCCTTCGACTTTTCCGATCATGGACCAGGCGACCGGACTGTTGATGCACGACGCCCTAATGGTCATCCCATGGGGATTCTTGCGCCCAGATATGAAAGGGGGGTGGCGCAAAGTTCCCCAGCCCATCACTCATTCCATGCTCTATCACCAGCTCGGGGCCAATCCGAACGGTAGAACGGTTTTCTCACGCAACGGGAAGATGGACCCGCAAGGCAAGCCGTGGAAGCTCACGAGCCACATGTTTCGCCATCTGCTCAATACTATCGCGCAAGGCAAACACCTACCCCAGGCGCTGATTGCGCTGTGGTCGGGGCGGGCAGACGTCAAGCAGAACGCAGCCTACGATCACACCGACCCGGAGGTGTATATCGAACGTTACCTGTTGCTAGCGTCGGAGGCCGAAGAGTTGCCTCTAATGGGGCCGTTGGCGGAGACCGTGGAGGTCCGTCGGAAGACAGGGAATGCCACCATGAAGGCAATCCTGCGGGAAGAGATTGGCGCTGTTCATGCGACCAAGTATGGTCTTTGCCGCCATCACTATGCACTGACCCCTTGCCCTCGCACCAAAGATTGCATCCGATGCGGGGAGAATATGTTCGTCAAGGGGGATCCTAAAAATATGAAGGAGGCGCAGCGCCAGGTCAGGGTGTTGGGAAGTGCCGTCACCACCGCCAAAAACGATCTCGCTGCCGGAGAGGACGGCGCGGCAAAATGGCTGGAGGTGAACGAACCGCGTTTCCGGCGATGGAGAGCCGTGCTCGACATCCATCAAGATGAGTCCATCGTGGACGGAACGCTCTGTACGTTGCCGCCAATGGAGGACGTACATTCTGCTACGGGGTTGGCGGTGAGCCTGCGTGCCGAAGCGGAGATTGATCCCAGCGAGAGTCTGCTGGATAAGATGGAAGGGCTGGATATCTGATGAAAAAGACCGTCAAGCCAAGAATGACGGCTGAGTCCATTGAGACCATGAAACGCATCCTGGACTCCTGGACCGGCATCCTGACTTGGGACCGCTATCTCAAGGAGGTGAAATTTGTCCTTGGACACTCCTACTCGAAGGTCGCCATGCTCAATCGGCCTGATATTGCTGCGGAGTGGGAGGCGGCAAAGAAGCGGTTGCCGGCCAAAGCTGTCAGGGCCGAAGACGCGCTCGTGCGCAAATCCTTAAATGATTTGGTGGCCGTCACCAACGAAAACGAACGACTGCGACGGGAAAACGACGCGCTGAAGGTCAAGTTTCTCCGATGGTCGGCCAATGCATATGAGCGCCATGGCATGACAGAAGCAGAGCTGGACAACGAGCGACCAATGCCGGAACGGCGCGCGACACGTGGCAAACCGTTACGGAGCGCGAAGGAATAGCGCCTTGGCAAACCAACGCGCTCCGTCTCTTTTAGCTGTCCTTGGTCGTGCGGGCGAACAACTGGAAACCATTGGTACCGTCACGCGGTCGTGAGTCGGGCGTCCGGGCTCGTCGCTGAAGCATGTCGAGAGACATTGCGCCGACCTCGCGGCCGAAAAGGTAGGGGGAAAGCGATGCGTCTCTGTCAACGCTGGATACTCTAGTTTCACGACTTCGCTCTGGCCCCTACAACAGACCTGACAGCAGACGCCGGCCACGCTTATACGGGTAAGTCTGTGCTATTGACGGGCAGACGTAACACTTGCCTCTTAGCGAGGTCATCATCCGGGCATGTGTGAACTCACCTTAGCCTTGTACTTTTCCTTGAGTGCTCTGCAAACCTTCAGCACGGCGCAGCAGCTCGGACAGCGACATCCCCAATGCACCAGCGAGCGCTTCCATTGTTAGGAGGCGAGCCTCACTCGTCCCACGTTCCAGCCTGCTCAACGAAACTGAATGGACGCCGGACTCCTCACTGAGTTGCTGTTGGGTCAGTCCGCTTTGTTCGCGAGCAATTCGAACTGCATGTCCGAATGCGTGGATGAGGTCCATCCCAATTAGTAAAGTGGTCTACGGTCTTACTCTTCTACCGATGAGAGGGATGACGGTACAGATCTCACGAGTTTATTATTTAGCGTATACGCTATAATTTGGGTGAATATGCTCGACTGCCCGGTGGACGCAGAGAGCCGGTGGTCTGCGGCGACGATATGCATCGCCCCTGTCTCGCAGCGACGCGTACTTAAGCGAGCACGACGCCATCCTTCTGCAATGGCCGCGGGCGCTGAGATTCCGCGATTGGAGGAAGGCTTGTCTCACCTGATCAGTCGAGGTTACTCACAACAATGCTTGTAACGAATTACGAATGGCAGTCGGATTCCTTTCGGAATATCGATGACGCGCAGATGGCCACTTGGCCGGCAGTTCTGGTCTCCTTTGAGACCACGCCATTCCTGGTCCATGGGCTGAACACGACAGATAGCGGGGAGCCGTTCTCCGTGCTGCTCGAGTCCACCGATACGCTTGTCGCAGAACTGAGTGGTCATGCCAGCGGTCGGCCTGATATCACCGTCGACATTCTCTCCCCGACCGTAGGTGCGCAGCCCGTCTGTGAACTGTGGTCCTATCGCAGCGGGGATGAGCGCACCGTGTTTTATGCCTATGTAAATCAGGATGGCGAGCTGGCACCCTGTCATCCCGAGCAACCGCGATGCATGACTGGGCTCCAGCGACAGTTCATTTTCCGCCGGCGGGATAGGGTGGACGATGAGGTAGATGCGCGGGGTGCCTGCACTGCGGGGATCGAACTACCCGCAGCCATGGCGGCCACGTGCTTGTAGGCGGCCGTGGATCTGAAGGAAATCAAATGGATCGCGGCGAAACGTATACCAACGATGCTGGTGAAGTCCAACTGAGTGCACCCCGCAGTCCCTGGAAAACGCGGTATTTCATCGATACCGAGTTCACTGATTTCGTGGATAGCCAACTCATTAGTGTGGCGATCGTGGGCGAGGATGGGCGCGAATTCTACGGAGAGCGCTCAGACTTCGACCGTGGCCGCTGCAGTCCGTTTGTGCAGGAGATCGTGCTGCCACAACTCGGACAGTTCCCAGGTCGGTCAATGCCATGCGAGGCACTGCGCGCTGCGCTCCGGTTTTGGTTGTCGGAAGTCCCGCTCAAGCCCAAGCCCGTCCTTTGCTACGACGCCGATTGTGACTACGAATTGGTCACTGGATTGCTTGGCGAACCGTTGCCACGCGGGTGGAAGCATGAAAACGTGTTCTTCAAGATTGATCCAATTCGCTTGGCTCAATATGTCGCGAAACACGGCGGTGAGCATCACGCTTTGCACGACGCGCGCGGTAACGCCTTTGCGTTTAGATGAGGCGAATGGTAGCTCCTGTGATCAGCGCAGCGTCAGCACGCAATCGTCGACGACAGGCGAGACGGCTGCGGTTGCGCATCGACGACATTCAGCAGACGCTCTCCGAAGTGAGCCCCGACGTGGCTAAGGTCTGGATTGCGACAGCGCGTGCGAACTCTGGCCGGGTGCCAGCGGGCTTAGTCTCCGATGCGGCGTTAGCCATGGACATCGAGAGAGCGATATCGTTGCCGTGGCACCTTATTCCCACCGTTCTACGGCAAAAGAGCCCTCGGCTCACGCGCAGCAAGGAAGCGGAGGAAGTCAGCGAGCTCGGGAAGGTGATTGCGCCGAAAGAGTAGCCCGCGACCTGACCGAATTGGGAGGGCGGGAAAATCTGCTGCCGGAACTGGATCGGGCGAGGGAGGGGCTTCGCGTTTCTCGGGTGCTCAGGCCCCGGAGTTTCAAGGCTCGCACGCCGAAGACGGCGCTATTAAGCCCGGCAAGTAGTACCGGATCGATGCGGCTGTTAGACGTAAAGGAGATTTTTAGCGATGGGACAACCCGCAATTGTGTTGGACCGGTGCACACCTACACTCTTCGTTGACTATGATGGAACGCTTCACGCCGGACATGCGTACATCGACGGGAGTGGTCGAATCACACTGGACTCCGGTCGTCAGCCGTTCGAATACGCGCCTCTGCTCGCTCAGATGCTTGATCCGTATCCCGCTGTCGAAATTGTTCTCACGACGTTTTGGCTGCGCACGTTGCCTGCAAGCCAAGTCATTTCGTATTTGCCGCCAGAGTTGACGCGACGGGTGGTCGATACCACAGGCGATGGAAAAGCACGCTTCAGCTACGTCATGAACGGCGCCGAAAAAACGGACATCATTACCAGCTATGCGTACGGGAAGCGCCTGAAGAATTGGCTTGCGATAGATGATTCGGTGCACGGCGCCTATCACTTTGGACTCGAACCGGGCGAGCTTGTACCAAACTTCCTGCTACTAGATTCCGCGCGTGGGATTGGCGACGAATTCGCGCAGATGCGTATCCGAGAGTGGTTAGCCAAGGTTCACCAGGAAACGGTTTGAGAATCGAGAATTGCCCCGGGTGCAAGAACAATTGTTTGATCGCCGCTTTCGAAACGACTTCAGCTCGCCGTTGACAGAACGGATGATTCATGTGACTCGCCGTACCGGAAGAGTTTCCAAGTAAAACTGCATTTCCCCTTTTTACTTGGAAACGGCCTTGACGCGCCAAGTCCTTCAGCATTTGGGTATGTCGCGACAAGTGTCCGACCGTTGTTCGCGTCGTGCGCACGGCTGAGTTGGACGCCGAATGGTCAGACAGCGCCCGCACCTAGGTCGAAATTCCGGTGGTTGCTGAGAGCTGCCAGGCTGATTCAGGAAAAAAAGGCCATAGGGCCCGCTAACAGCCGTTCTCAGTCAATTGGCCTGCCTTAGCTGTGTCACGCTGGAGCCAGCGGCTGCTTCCGACCCAAACAGGCCTGTCGGAATGCTCAGAAGCGGACGCTGAAGCCGCATCTTTGGCGGCCTCGCAGTGAAGGTCCACCCACTCCCCGCCGGCGCGGTGGAGGCTGCCGGCGGCTCCCTTGCCGCCTAGTCGATTGCCGGCAATTCAAGCTGGTGTCGAATACTCGTACTGGCTCGCCTATGCCTTCTTGTAACGAGCGACTGCGTGTAAGCGACACAGTGACTCCTAAAAAACAGAGTAGCAACTCGCGATCCGTGAATACGTTGCTTACATCACAAATGGCTTAACGGTGATAGAGAAGTACTCACCCAATGGAAGGATCCTACCAAAGGAGGATGCCGAAGTTAAAAGCGGTGAACTAGGATCGACGGAGCAGTTCTCGAAAAGTCTACAGACCGGAGGGGAATATGTCCGAAAAAACCTGGCAGGCGGAGATTGCCGCTCGTGCAATGCGTGATTCAGATTTTAGAAAGCTACTTCTATCTGATCCGAAAGAGGCGCTTAAAGCGGTGATAGGCGTAACGTTGCCGGATGATGTAAAGATTCACGTGCACGAAAATGATGCGAATACGTTGCACATCGCTCTTCCGATAGAGAATCCAGCAGACACTAAGGATCCCGAAGCTTTCCTCGAAAAACTTCGGGATTCTATTATGGGTGCGGAAACTCGGGGTCCATGTACTACGTCTGTAAAAGGCGGAACCTGCTGGTAAGGCAGAGCGCCATCCCATATGATAAACCCTAAATTCGTATTTAATGCGAATCACGTAAGCAGTCCACAGGAGTATGGACGCTTTCAGCAACATCTGGGGCTACTCGGCGATGCAGTAAGGCTAGGATCATATTACTCTGCAATTATTGAGACTCCGCCCGGAAAGTTTGTTATTGATGTCGGGGCCGGAACCGGGATACTAGCATTGCTAGCTCTCAAACACGGCTATGAACATGCCGTTCTGGTTGAGCCATCCTCGAAGATGTGCCACTACGCTGCTTATCTACTAGATAAAAACGGCCTTTCAGGCCGCTACGATATTATAAACAGCAGCTTTGAGGAGATTCCTCCTGGCACTTTGCCAGATCCGGTAGATGTTGATCTCGTGGTTACCGAAACAATTTCCTCACTAGTACTCGGATTCGGTTGCTGGAATGCCTTAGCTGATTATACAAATCAACTTTCTAAAAGTGCGAGGACAATTCCGGCGAAGGCTAGTGTCAGAGCCGCCTATGCACGTGCCGGGTACGGTGGAAGTAGCGGTGGAATGCGCCTCCTCCGTGATCTAGGAATTGATGTTGATCTGGAAAATTACACATTTCATAGCGGGGGGAATGTAATTGACAAGGCGCGCTTTAATTTTGATATTCTACGCAATGAATTAATCTTCAAAGAACTCGCTTCCATCACTCTCGGTACGAATTCTTCGACCATTGACCTCGTGACTCAGTCGATTAGAATGCCATGGTCGGGCACCGTATCCGGGATTGTCAGCTATTTTTCTGTTGAGCTTTCGACAAGGAATCCGAGGAACATTCTCAATTCTGCGGATCCGAGCCTACTTAGTTGGGCTCCGCTATATGTTCCGACTAAATCTCCTATTCATGTAACCGCAGGCGATCAATTGGCTTTAGGAGTGTCTCTATGTGACGGAGACGCGCCATTCCCCTACGCTTTTGAGTTTCACAATGAATATGAGCGTGTCACGGAAAGACTTTTTTGGTAGCAATCTTACGCCCGAGCAAGTTCAACGGATAAAAATAATCGTCGCCAACGATAATGAGGCGAAGTTCTCCGAATTCGTCTCCTGGTGCTCGGAGTTTAACGCGGCCACCCTCCAAGCTTTCTTGCAAATTGATGAGAAACAGGCGGCTGAACATAGGATTATTTCCGGTCAATTTCTTGAGTACCTGGAGCGAGGGGAATTCGAGAAGCCTGACGTCGCGGACCCGGAATTTCTGGCAGGTGGACTATTCAGGCGAGCATTTCTTCCAGTCATTTTATTTGCCAGAAACCGACTAATATGCGACTCGGCTGGGGACTTCTCATGCCTGCGTGGGAGTGCAATGAATGATCTCGAGAACGCGCTATTTCATCGTTTAATGCTATTCGGAAGCCGATTAATACACAAAGAATTTTGTATTTTTCGAGCCCGTGAGTTTTCGGATCTGCACTATATAGTGAGCGCGCATGTGAGGCCCTCTTCGGCCGCCCAACAGGACTTTACTGTTTGGCTAAATCATCGAGGGGGGTGGAGATATATTTTCTCAAAGTATCCGGTCTTTGCGAGGTTGATCGGCCTGACTATTGATTTTTGGATTTCGTATATATCTGATTTTAAAGCGCGATTCAATCAAGATGTACAGTATTTACTGGAATTTCCAGGCGCCCCTAAGAATATTAATTCCATTTGCCACATAGACATGGATTGCTCCGATCCGCACGTCCGTGGGTCCACAGTGGCCATATGTGAGCTGGAAAATGATTATCGGGTGGTCTACAAGCCACGAAGTTTGGGCATGGAAGTCGCGGTTTCCCAGATTTCGAAGGACATCGAGGATATTACTGGCTTAAGCGGTTTTTGAGTGCCCATTGACACTTAACAGAGGGAGCTATGGTTGGCAGCAATATATTTCGGAAAGCAAGGCCGATTCAAACAGTGACAATGAATATTATGTCCGATGCGGAAGAATGCTGGCTGTCCTTCATGCGCTAAATATTGAGGATATTCATTTCGAAAACATTATACGCCGCGATGAGTCGCCCTATCTCTTTGATCTTGAAACTTCAATGCTTCCCTCGATCAATAATGAGGATGATTTGGCAGGTGATGCATATTTTAAGAACACAATTCTAAGAACCGGGGTTCTTCCGCGCTGGATTGTTGGCGCTTTTGGCGAAGCATTCGATGTTAGCGCATTGGGATATGAAAGGAATCTTACAAGACAAGAAATGGTCCCAATATGGGTCGACGAAGAATGGGACCATGTGACGCTTTCCTATCAGTCCCATGTACAGGGTGGTGAATGGGAGAAGGAAAAAGAAGCGCGCATAAACCTGTGCGTTGAGCATGGTTTCCGAGAAATGTATAAGGCGTTGCTCTCGGTCAAAGAGAAGGTTTGTTCAGAGCTTGCAAAGATCCACGGTTCGTCATTATTAAATCGCATAGTTTTGCGGCCTACCAGGGGGTACGCATATCTTCTTCGGCAGGCTACCGCCCCCAAGAATCTCGAGTCGGAAACCGATTTTCTAGTGCAACTAATGTGGCTATTCCATGACGGGACGTATGCCTCAGGGCAACCCAATTTCGGAGATGAAATTTTCGACGAAATAAGGCAGTTATATGAATTAGATATTCCGTATTTTAGTGCCGAAATTGCCGATACCAAAAATGGATGGACGTCCGGAATTAACGCGTTGACTGCGCAGATAGACAGATTTTCCGACGAGGATCTGAGATTGCAAGAGTTCGTGCTTAATAGCGCATTAGTCGCGTGCACTGCGCATGCAGGAGCGCCGGATAGCCGGGACGACATTTTGATCGGTCACTCAGTTGACGTGGATCTTGCACAGGAGGCCGTTGATATTGCCAATGAGGTCCTCAAGAACTCCATAGTTCATAAAAATGGCCAAATTGACTGGCTCAGCCTTGAATTTCTTTACCCATCTGAAAGATATCAATTGAATCCAATGGGGGATTCACTGTATTCCGGCAGGGTGGGTGTTGGAATATTTTTTGCGGCAATGAATAAGGCGGGCTTAGACGGTGCAGGGGACTTCAAGGACGCTTCATATGCATCAATTAAATACATTCGACGGCGCTCGGTGACCCCGGGATTCAGTAAGCGCTTGGTACGAGATATTGGAGTAGGTGCAGCTTTTGGTGTCTCCTCAATTATTTACGGACTAACGACTGTTGGGAAGATATTAGATGATAAGGCTGTAATCGATGATGCGATAAAACTAGCTGATTCGATCACAATAGAAGTTCTTGCCGCAACGCCGTCGTCCGATGTTACATCTGGCGTTGCTGGAGCGCTGTTGACCTATTTATCTCTTTACGGGGTCACCGCTGAAGAATCATTTTTGGTGAAAGCTCGGCATTGCGCCATCATTTTATCGAGGCGGCGCGTAGAAACTGACACCGGAATGAAGGCATGGGACAGTCCTCTGGGTTCGCAGCCGCTAATTGGTTTTGCGCATGGGGTAAGTGGAATATCTTATGCGCTGCTAAAAATTAGTAAGTACGAAGAATGCTCAGAATTTGAAGCGATGGCTCTTGAGGGTATGGAGTACGAGCGTCGGATAATAAAAAAGAACAGCGGAATTATCCCAGATTTTCGTGTCGGGCCTCGCTCCGAGATGGTGCGGAGGAACCCTGCAGATTGTAGTTGGTGCACGGGGGTCGCTGGTATTCTCTTAGCTAGAGAATGCGTCGACGTATGCGATCCAAACTTGGCGGTGGCGTTTGACCCTGCCGGAGGCGCGTTGGCTAGCTCTGATTTGGACCATCTCTGTTGCGGTTTGGCCGGGCATTTGGAGGTGTTTGCCAAGTCAGGTCAACGGGAGTCGGAACGCAGTAGTGCCTATTCACTAGCGGGTGAGCTTGTACGTAGGAAGCGGGTACGTGGATACTACCGCTCTAATTCAACCCCTAATGGGGCAAAGAACTTCGGCCTGTTCACCGGCTTGTCTGGGATCGGATATACGCTGCTCCGCGTACAGGATGCCGATGGGTTACCTTCGGTTATTCGATGGGAGTAGGTTTTCAATTGTAAGGAACCGCGATAATCCCAGTATCTCCCATTGCCACTAATGGTAGGCAGTCTTGGCTTTACCGCTTATGGCCGGTATGAGCCGGTGCTTACGGCAGTGTCAATGTTACGAGTGCCAACTTACCTCCTGAATACTCGTAGTGGGTCCACAGGCAGTCATGTTCGAATTGAATCCACGCGGAGTCACCCTTTGACTGCGACGTTTTGATGCCGGAGCTCGTCGCGTGAGGCTTGGCTTAAGTTAAGCCGTGGAAGCAGGGAGCTCCTATGACATCCGTATTGATTGCAGAAAATCCTGAGCGATGTTGAATGTAGCTAGCAGCTAGTTGCATGTGGGTGCCTGACTTCTAATTTTGCACCTGGACGTTGGACAAGGACAGCTTCCGCCGCCGCGAACCTTGTGATTGTGTGCAATTTAGAGATGCATGTCGACCGGCCGCTTCTGGCCGGACGCGGCCGGCGATCGCTAGGCCAAACTCTTCGTCACCGCGGCCTATCGAGTACCTGGCAGATTTCCTTGCATGGACCTGCGCATTGCAATGGCGAATGCCCGATGTCTGAGGCGCTGAGAAAACGCATGCTGTTGAGAGGCTGCAACGAGCAGGGCGGCAATTTCTTCGTCGACTGGAAGTCCTGCGTCAAGCCAGTCGAGTGCCAGCGTAGGCCAATAATCGGTTGGCCATTTGAGGGCAGCAATCACGATATCTCGAGCTGGAGGACCGTCGAGAGGTAGTTGCTCCATTGGACGCTCAAGATGGATCATTAACTCAGATGGGTTCATCGATAGTCCGGTGCGCGTCATTCTTGTTCATTCTCCCCGAAGGTAGGTTTTTCGTCCCGGCAGCGAATATTCATAATACGCGCAAGTAGTCCCATGACTGGTCTCGAGCACTTGCCCCCCTGTGTACGGACATCGTGAGTGTCCGTTTTCGGCGACAGTATCCGGATGTCGGTTTCTGGCCGGACTCGGTCCTCGGTCTATCTGCGCGCGCAGGGGCTTGCCGTCGCCATAGGCGATTTGCGACCCTAGCGGAGGAGCCGGGCGTGCTTACGCTATTTCTCGGGCTGACCATCCGCATTCCAATACTTCCAGGTTCCTACCTCATTTCGCCGATCATAGTTACCTGACGCTGCAATGCTGCCGTTTGAATGGAAAACTAGTGCCGTTGTCGCAATCGACGTAAGACTTTCAGCGTCCTGTGCGATTTCCATGCGCTCCTAAGGCGCCACGTAGCGAGTAGAACAAAGATCACCAGGAAGACGTTCAGTACCGGAGGCAACGTCTTCCACTCACCTGCGCCGAATAGCGGCATGAAAACTTGTGGGACCAATATGAATGGCAGGACGCACGAAACCGCGACCCAGCATTGAGAGGCTGGCGATGAAACTCCCGATACTTTTCCGCTTTTGTGATCAATCCATCCAACAAGTGTTTGCCAATTTCCAGGTTCACGAAGCAGGGCCGTTACCGTCATGCCGTTGTGCGGTCTGACTTCGTCAGCGATGGAGACAGAGTATTCCCGCTTACTGCCGACAGTAAAATTGAATTGCGTTCTCGTCGGCCCGTACAGACTCGAACTGTAGGTAACGTGGGATACATCGGCAAAGGTGACAGTCGTCGGATGAAGGTTTAAATCTCGCATTCGAGAAACTGCTGCTGGGAAAACTTGCATGGCAGTGGCGAAGAGGAGGCCGCTGCAAACTCCTTGCTACTATGAGCCCTTGGAAGCCCGACGCTCCGCTTTGGGTTACCGGCGCCTAACCGACCCTGGAAGCTATACGCCGGGCGGGAAATGACTCTGTGGCAAATGGGGCGCCGCCAGGCGGTGGCGCCGAAGTGGGGTGTGACAAGAGAACAACATGGACGGCATTTGGGTAGATGGCCGCTCCTGGCCGGTCTCGGCCCTCAGTCCACGTGGGGAGGGCCTCGCCGGCATCAAGGGCGATTTGCGACCCGTTTGAGGCATTAGGATGCGGTAGCGTGAACGGCCGCTCTGCCCTCGGTATGCGTCCTTATTTCGAGCGTTAAGCAACTGCGTGCAATCTGCGCTCTCAGTCAGAACGAAGGCGGTGGGGATTGTCAATGCCGGGACACTCTTTGCGCGATGTCACAGTGCTGCAATGGCCGGTGGCAGCCTGCCGCTAGCGAGCCGCTATTTAATGTCTCAAATAAGTCGGTCTGTTTGTTCAAATTTCCCCTGATGGTTGCTATCAGGTTATGGATGACAGTACTCCGGATCACAAAATGAGCTGGGATGAAAACTGCAGCCTGTATTATTTATACATGTGGAATGATCAAGAAGCGCGAATCTTTCCATATCAACACCAAGCGAAGCCCAGAGTTCCTCAAAATCCGAAGTTATCATATACTTTTTCAAGTTTCCATATTCCGCATGAACAAGTTTTCCGTTCGAAAATTTTAGGCTGTTGCAAAAATGCTCCACCTCTTCGGGTGGACATGAATGTAACGGGTGCGAATGGTCGTTGGCAATGTGATTTTTAAAATTCTCATTGGATATAAACGCCTGCATGGTCATATAACCTTTTGATGTTCTGGAATTTAAAAAATACGAATAGATGCGGCATAAAATTCATATGCCGATGTGCCCTATGTGAACGCCATTAACAGAAATGTCCACGCACTGATTTAATTTCATTTCACTAACATGTACTTTCATTGAAAATTCTATTTCTTCAGCTTCATCGCTGCCAATTTTGTGAATTGCGCTTTCCAATATCAATTTGGCTATTGCTTCTCCAAACTCTGGTTCCAGGTTTTGTATAAACTTGATGTGATCATTGAGATACTTGGCATTTAGCATGACTGATAACCTCGTTATCGAAAAGACAAGATACATTTCCGATCGCTATTCACTATTGCGGTCAAGCTCGGAATTTTGTATTTAGTCGAAACACGAACTATTATTCATCGAAGGTTGGCCTAGGAGGCTTTGGGGCAGTGTGCGTAGATGCGCCGTCGACACCGAACAGCGGCCGCGGGATGCGGCGCGCCCTGGTCTTGCACTCGACAATTTTGGCCTAGCAATTTTTGTATTCCTTGCAATAGCAACGTCCCGACGTGCAGTCCCACAGATCGCAGCAGACGTCGAGGGTAATTGCTTTCATGTCGCGCACCGACATCGACTCCCCAGTGTCCCGCCTTGCGTTGAGTCTCACTCCGTCCGCAAGAGAGACGGAAATAAAGGAGAAGGGTACTCCGTGCGCGTTCAAGACGGCCTGTGCGGCCGCCATTGCGACATTCACAATCGCGAGTTGATTCTCTTCCATTGATGCCTCCTCAAATAGACGGGATCCCTGATCCCTTAAGGCTTCGCGCGATGTTAGGTCCACAATAAGCGGGCTGGACCAGTGTGAAACGAACAAATTGGTTTCATTCCTGATTTAGTTGTTTCCTGCGCGGGCACGGCGGTTCGGCGTGGCCCGGAAAGACCGGTCCCGACGTCTAGCAAGTGCTTGTGCAAACTGAAAAATTCCGACTGGAGCAGGTACTTGGCGCGCTGCAATAGCTGTCTTGGTAATCGAGAAGCTTTACGGGGCTTATGCCAAATCCCTTGAATACTTCAAAAATTTCAGTCAACGAAAGCTCTTGCATCAATGGCTTGTAGTTTGCGTGACCAAGTCCTCCGCCATTAAATTTAAGACTTTTCGAAAATTCGTCAAAGCTGTCTTTCGATAGCTTTGATAGCGGATGACCATATTCATCCCTCAGAAGGGTAAGGTCATCGAGAGACCTTATGATCCAGTCTGCATTGCTAGACAAAAGGGCGATGTATTCGTCGTCCGTCGTGGCGAGCTTGCTTTCGTCGATTTTTGTAACTTTCATTTCATGCCCCTCAAATTTGTATGGATGTATTCTTTCGAAAATATCTCCCGCCGCTTTGGTGATAGTTCAACCAGTTGTCGAATTGACTGAACTGATCCGATCTTCTGGAATCGGTTCTAAGGTTTTATATATTTGATTAAATTGGTCGTGGTTAATGTAATGCTACATCTCAATACTTTTATACAGAGATACGGATTTGGATCGTGTTTTTTAGTTGCTTCGGATTTCTTATAATTTCTTGGAAATCGAGTCTTTGCCTTCCATCATGGTCCCCTGCACGTTCGTAGAAAAGGAGGGGCTGCGACGCCCCCCCGGCAAGCGCGGCCGCTCTTCATGAAAGTCCCCGTAGCCACTCGCGAGCGCGCGGTTCTGAAAGGATAGGGCACAGGAAATTCAAGCGTTCTCATCCATGTGGCTTAACTCAACGGAGGGGCGATCGGAGATGGCCCATCTCCTGTTGTTGTGAGGCGCTTAAATCAGAAATTAGAAAAATCTATATCACGATGCTGCATCTCTAAAAGGTGGCGTGAGACGAATTGATATCTTCACTTTGGGCATGGGCACTGGAGCTTTGCCGTTGCTGAAGATGTCAACTAAGGTAGTCTCAGCATAGGGGCCACTGTTTCCTGGAAATGGTTTGGCGGCACCCTATACCCACATATCGCAGAGGGACGGTGCTGTAGGGCATTGCTATTCAAACATCGATGACTAATCAACTTCGATTCCATCAGAGAGGTCTCAAATGGATCCAAGCCCCCGTTGGCTGCTCCGCGGAATGGTGTGTGCCTGCTCGGTACTAGGAGGTGAGAGTTTCATTGCGAGATCTGCCCGTGCGGCGCCCGCCGGTTATGTCGAAAGCTGTGCAGATGTCGCGCAACCGGGGCTCCGGTGGCTCCGACACTGTCGCGCACTTGAGCCGCTTTCCTACTAAGTCGGTTGACTTCCGAGCGCCGGACGTCAATTTGCGCACGTACACAGGGGTGTTGTTAAGTGAGGTGGTCAACGATTGCAAGTCGACTGGGCGAACCACAAACCCTTGCGCCAGAACTACCTACTAGCAAAAGGTACTCACGGCTATTTCGCGCTCTTTAATTGGACAAAACTTTACATATCGCCTATCGGCGATCGCGCAATGCTGGTGTATTTCCGAGAGGCAAGCCGCTCACGGTTAATGATGGGCGAGATTGCCATAATTTCGCCTTGCGACACCCGTCTTAGGTCTCGTTACGTGAGGTGGTTATCCAGTGCGGACTTCAGGCGCGCAAGCGTTTGATATCGCTTTGCAGTATTTGCGCGGCTGTCAGAAGCGCTTGCAAGGGAAGAAAAATGAACGCATTTCTCTCAGTACTGTGGATAGCGGTCGGCTTCTCGCTTTGTGTCGGCTCGGCGGTGGCCCAGTTCGTGTCAAAAAGCCCCGGCTTCGAGAGCTCCCTTCTTGGCCCGCCCGCCGAATGGACGGGGGATGTGTTTAAGGCTAACTACGCGTTTCCGTCGACCACCGAAGATATGTCGAGCCAACCCTGGATGATACTTGACCCTCGCAAGCCCAGAGAGCGGGACCAATATTACGCCGCGGTATTGTCATATGGGTTGACGGCTTTCTCCGGTGATATCTTCGACGGATGCACCGCAAGTGGAGCTGGCTGGTACCACGCGCCATGGATGACGCTTTCGTTTGGAAATAGTCCAAGTGAGGTCGCCATTGGAAAGATCGGATCCGGTCGTGAACCGATTTGCGGCTTGACTCAAGAGCGTCCAGCTCCCCAAGGCTACTTGCACACCAAGCAGACCCGCGACAAGGTTCAAAGCTGGGCCGTCGGGGTATTCAATCGGCCTGGTGGCTACGTTCTTGGCCAAATATGGCGAGACCAATGGACAGCGGACATGTCAGACCTTAAATACCCCGACGGCACCTTCATTGTAAAGTTTCTGTTTACCGAGGCTACGGAACTTGAAGTGCCATACCTCAAAGGATCTCCTACGTGGAAGGCGAATATCTATAAACAGGAAGGTTCGATCATCCGTGAGACTAAACCGATGCGGCTCATTCAAGTTGATTTTGCCATCCGCGACAAGCGGATGGACTTCCAGACGGGTTGGGTGTTTGGGACATTTATGTATGCAAATCCCGACGGTTCGACACCGGCCCATTGGTCGAAAAATTTGGTACCTGTAGGCGTAATGTGGGGCAACGATCCTGGCAAGACAAATTCCTTGTCGTTCACGGAACAAGCACTCAATCCGTTGATACTCAAGATGAGGGACGACAAGCTGCTGTTTGACCTAACAAAGAGGCATGATTTTGGTTGGAAAGATCGAGTTAATGGGCCAGTAGACAATCCGGATTCGTCCTGTCTCTCTTGTCATGGGAGCGCGCAGGTTCATAGGCGGGACAACATCAAGCAATTTATTACGCCAGTTCTGAAACCGGGCGCGGCGTCAGACGCGAACAAGATGCTATGGTTCCGTAACATCAAGGCTGGCGAGACATTCGTATTCACCAAGGAAGAGTTGGGCCTTATTGATCAGCGTACACCGTCGAAAGTCCGTGCAGATTGGACTCTCTCCAATATGTCTGAATTCATTTCTACGGACTACTCGCTTCAGGTTCGCATGGGAATTGAGAATTCACGCGCATACGCGAACCTGCTAGCCATTGCCGCAGTAAATCGGCTCAAGCAGCAGTCTCCGAAGGCCTTCACCAATAAAGCAACGGTCCTTGATGAGGTAGACGCTGAATACAAAAGAGAGTCTCGTCAAATTGAGCGTGCTGGCACGCACCTCAAGTAATAGCTGGATATTTTCTCGTGCGCCGACAGCCAGTGCCCAGGCTTTTCTCATATGTCAAAGGGCTGGCGATTTTCTTAGTTATCACGCAGGGACCGAGGCCGCTCGTGGTAACGGCAGATATTCTAGCTGGGCTAAATTACTCGCAAATGGCTAAGATCACCCTAGAAGCAGCCGGTCAGGACAATATTTTGGCTGACTGTTTCTGGCCGGACTCGGCCGGGTATCATTCGCTAGGCGATTGCGGAACCGGCGTGCCCGTAGGCTTGTAGAAACCCGAATGGGGGGAACCAGGCGACGCCGCCGTCTTACCTCACTCCCCTTCGGTCCCCCAATGCCTCATCTAGATCCTCTAGCAGGTCATTTGCTCTATGCCAACGGAAATCCGGATCATATCTTCGGTCACGCCGCGCAGGCCGAAGCTCAGCACACCCAATCCGCGGCCCGCCAGGTAGAGTTCGACCGGAGGGGCGTGGCGGTGGAGGGCAGGCCGGCGTAGGCGACCCACGATATAGGGTAGCCTCGACAGGTGTTTCCTTTGCAATTTAGACGACGCGGCCTGTTTATCCCACCTCTCAGCGATAGCGCGATGCTTGGGGAGTCAAGGTTGTCAGACCTAATTGATGAAAGAAATGGAACCTAGACACACCAAGAAGGGCAAGGTACGGGCTGCGAGGCCAGATGGGGAGAAGGATGGCAAGATCTATCTAGTGAAGGCCACCATGCATCTCCGCCTCACCTATCAAATCAGGCTTCTCGCCTTTATGGCGAAGTCAAGACGGAAGAAGTTAGTCATACTTCTTAAAGAGGATGCGGTAGTGCACGAGACACTTGAAGCTTTCGTGCGGGAAATGCGAGGTCTTGTGAAAATTGAAAAGGGTTGATATGGGGCTGTATCTTTGCGTGTTTGATGCGTCGGGTGAGGAGATCGAAGGCGTTGACGTTGGTTCCTATGAAGACTTCAACGTTTTCCGCAAAGCTGTGGCCGCAACCCTGGAGAAAGGGGGAATGGGTGAAATCTGTCCGGTGCTGAATACACACTCCGATTCTGATGGCGAATGGACACCCGAAGATGCCAAAGGTCTGCTGTTGGAACTCGACAGAATCCAGGAAGCGTTGCGGCAGTATCCTCCGGTGCAGCTCAATTCCGAGTGGAAACGTCAGGTCTTCCAGGCGGAAGGTCTGAAGCGACAGACGCTGCTTGACAGCTTCTTTGATATTGACGGCGAGCTTCTGGTCGAGCGGTTGCGGGATCTGGCAAAGGCGAGTGTGGCGTCAAACCAGCCCATTCTGTTCCAATAGCCAAAAGCATGGGCGCGTGAGGCGCGCGCCTCCAAACGCCTCACTACCCCTCACTACCCCTTACTCCCCCACAACGCCCCATCCATCCTCCAGCAGGTCGTCGAAACTCATGCAGCGCCAAGTGTGTTGCATCGATCGGTTGAAATCACAGCCGACAACCGGCGGATCGCGTCCGACATCCGCTACACGGAGGAGCTTGGTAGGAGCCGACTCGAATGGAGGGTGAGAGGATCAGCAAAGATCCCAGCCCAAAAGCACTTGTTTACAGTGCCGACAGACAAATTTGTACAATGCAGACGAGCCTCCCGGCTGATATCCACGTGTAGCGAACTCCCACTCTTCTTCGTTCTGCTTGTATTCACGGATCCAGAGGTCCTTTGTTTCCTGAGATGCATGGGTGACATCCTGGACCGTGGCGTCCCCTTGAAACTCACAGGCGTCATCGCAATGAGAAAGCCACCATTCCTGCTGCCATGAGACATAACCCGGCGTCCGAAGATTTACTTCTTCTGCGATGTTGTCCGGGATGCCAGATTGAAGCAACGGAAAGCTATCGGCAAATGATGCGCCGAGGTTGCGGGCCGCCGAACCATCGAAAATGCACCAAGGGCAAAACAACCTATCCAGGTCGTGGACACCATAAACCGGCCCTACGTAAATGTAGCCCCTCGGTTGAGCACAGCAAGCGCATCTCGTATCACTGGCCTCTATAGCGCCTGTGGCTAGAGGATTCGGGTGATATCGAAAGTGAGGAAGTAGATCGGACATAACCGGCGATCAGCTCTCTGTGAAGAACGGGTTCTTCTATTGTGTGCAATCACGCCGCTCCTGTCGACCGGCCGCTCCTGGCCGGCAAGCGACGGCCAGTCATTCAGCTACGAGAGGTGGGGGCGGACACGTTTGATCCGCACTGAGCCTGTTGCTTCAGTTCCCGATGATGTGCCATGACTAGCGTGACCATCTCGCCCGCGGACAGCTTGCCGGCGCGCGCTAAGGCCACTAGCAGATCGTCCGTAGCGTCGGGAGCGATCGTATCGCCCAACACATTGGTTACGGCGGCCGCCCATTGGTCCAAAAAAGTGGCTGAATACTTGATGCCTTCGCGCTCGGCTAGCTCGGCAACGTAGTCTGCGGTCTTCGTCATATGTGGGCCAGTTAGAGGCAGGGGCGACAGACCATATGCCGTCCGTCGCCTTTTATACCATGGCAGAAAAGGCAGATAAGGATTCAAGCACACGTTGCGACCCCAACTCGCCGCCGAATTGGGAGGATGCAATCGCCGAGTTCCTGTCCGGGGCTTAGGGGGCTGTTTCGAGGAGTGGGCAGTGACGGATCCTCTCTGGGCGTTGAGCCGGGCCTCACTATTGCGATCAGCTCGGCTACGTAAACTCAAGGTGGAAAACCCAAAGCATTACCCGGAATGAGCTGGCAGAATTGCAGTCAGTCCGGCAGCCAGCGCCCTATATGCCCGCCAACGAACGCCATCACTA
>Ga0055524_1000697_pt1 | contig 23438 bp, 25 predicted proteins | sample AraplaCol_mCL_r2_2_FD_55011 | JGI IMG/M metagenome (GOLD analysis project Ga0055524, IMG submission 55011) | Arabidopsis root microbial communities from North Carolina, USA - plate scrape MF_Col_mCL_r2 | ecosystem: Host-associated > Plants > Roots > Endosphere | place: USA: North Carolina...
CGTCAGGATCGGCCTGATCGGCGAGATCGGCGTCTCCTCGGATTTCACCGCCGAGGAAGAGAAATCGCTGCGCGGCGCGGCGCGGGCGCAGGTGCTGACCGGACTTCCCCTGATGGTGCATCTGCCGGGCTGGTTCCGTCTCGGCCATCGCGTTCTCGACGTGGTCGCCGAAGAAGGGGCAAATCTCCGCCACACCGTGCTTTGCCACATGAACCCGTCGCATGACGACATCGCCTATCAGAGCGAGCTGGCGGAGCGCGGCTCCTTCATCGAATACGACATGATCGGCATGGATTTCTTCTATGCCGACCAGCAGGTGCAATGCCCGAGCGACGAGCAGGCGGCGCGCGCGATCGTGCGTCTCATCGAGGCTGGTTATCTCGACCGGATTTTGCTGTCGCACGACGTCTTTCTGAAGATGATGCTGACGCATTACGGCGGCAACGGCTACGCCTACATCCTTCGCCACTTCCTTCCCCGTCTTCAGCGCCACGGCATCGACAGGACGGTTCTCGACGAGATGATGCGCAGCAATCCGCGCCGCGTCTTTTGTGCCGGAGCCTAGCTCCACCAATTCAATCGATCACAGGTACGGCAGACCATGACAAAAAAAATCCTCCTTGTCGGCGAGAGCTGGGTCAGCTCCGCCACGCACTACAAAGGCTTCGATCAGTTCGGCAGCGTCACTTTCCATCTCGGCGCCGAACCGCTGGTCAAGGCACTCGCCGGCAGCGCCTTCGAGCTCACCTATATGCCGGCGCACGAGGCGGTGGAGAAATTCCCTTTCGAGATGACCGGGCTCGACGCCTATGACGCCATCATCCTCTCCGATATCGGCGCCAATTCGCTGCTGCTGCCGCCGGACGTGTGGCTGCACTCACGCACCGTGCCGAACCGGCTGAAACTTCTGAAGGCCTGGGTGGAGAAGGGCGGCGGCCTGCTGATGGTCGGCGGCTATTTCTCCTTCCAGGGCATCGACGGCAAGGCACGCTGGCGGCGTACCCCGGTCGAAGACACGCTGCCCGTCACGTGCCTGCCTTACGACGACCGCGTCGAAATCCCCGAGGGAACCGTCGCCGAAGTGNTGAAGCCTGAGCATCCGACGATGCGGGGTCTCGAAGGCGCCTGGCCGGTGCTTCTCGGCGTCAACGAGGTCGAAGTGCGCGACCGGGCCGATGTCGAGATCGTTGCACGCCTGCCTGACGATCAGGGCGGCCATCCGCTGCTCGTCCTCGGCACGCATGGCACCGGCCGGACGGCCGCCTGGACGTCGGATATCGGCCCGCACTGGCTGTCGCCTGCCTTCTGCGAATGGGAAGGTTATGGCCGGCTCTGGAAAAACATCCTCGGCTGGCTCACCGAAAAGCAGGCGTGATGCCTGCACGCGGGGCGAANTGGAAAGGGAATGACATGCAGGAAATTTCAGACAGGCCGTCCAACGCCATCCGGGACATCTTCGGCAGGGACAAGGTTCTGATCGGCATGATCCATTGCCCGGCCTTTCCGGGCGCCCCCCGCTATAGGGGTGCGGCAATGGACGCGATCTACGATGCGTGTATGCGTGACGCCGAAGCCTGCGTGGAAGGCGGCCTGCATGGGCTGATCATCGAAAATCATGGCGACGTGCCGTTCTCGAAGCCCGAAGATATCGGCCCCGAGACGACGGGTTTCATGTCCGTCGTCACCGACCGGATCGCGCNNGCGGCCGGCATCCCGCTTGGTATCAACGTGCTNGCCAACGCGCCGATCCCGGCTTTCGCCATCGCCATGGCCGGCGGGGCCAAATTCATCCGCGTCAATCAATGGGCCAATGCCTATGTCGCCAATGAAGGTTTCATGGAGGGCAGGGCGGCCGAAGCCATGCGCTACCGCTCGCTGCTCAGGGCCGAGCANATCAAGGTCTTCGCCGACAGCCACGTCAAGCATGGCAGCCACGCCATCGTCGCCGACCGCTCGATCCAGGAACTGACGCGCGACCTCGCCTTCTTCGATGCCGATGGCGTCATCGCCACCGGCCAGCGAACCGGCCATTCGGCGACGATGGAGGAGATCGAGGAGATCGGCGCCGCCACGCACCTGCCGCTGCTCGTCGGCTCCGGCGTCAACAAGGACAATATCGTCGATATTCTGAGCCGCACCAATGGCGTCATCGTCGCCTCTTCGCTGAAGCACGGCGGCGTCTGGTGGAACCCTGTCGACGTCGAACGCGTGCGGGCCTTTCGGGCAGCAGCCGAGCCAGGACTGGAGGGCTGAGCATGGCGGCAGAGAGCCTTTCGGCCCGCATCCTGCGCGAGAACGATGCCGTCTTCCGCGCGATGCTGAACCACCGCTTCGTCGAAGACGTCAAAACGGCACGTTGAGCAGGGAGGCTTTCGAACGGTACCTCGTCTATGAAGGCGCTTTCGTCGACAGCGCCATCTCGATCTTTGCCTATGCGGCGGCGACCGCCAAGACGATGGCGCAGAAGCGCTGGCTGATCGCGGTTCTCGACGCGCTTGCCAACGAGCAGATCAGCTATTTCGAACGCACCTTCGCCAGCCGCGGCATCGATCCCTCGTCCTTCGACACCGGCATCGCCGAGGTCGAGGCCTTTCGCGCCGGCATGTTGGAGATCGCCCGCCGAGGCGGCTTCCTCGACACCGTCGCGGCGATGTTTGCAGCCGAGTGGATGTACTGGACCTGGTCGAAGGAAGCCGCCAATTGCCCGATCGGCGATCCGCTGCTGAAGGAATGGGTCGACCTGCATGTCGATCCGAATTTCGCCGCCCAGGCGCAATGGCTGAAGAATGAACTCGACATGGCAGGAGAAACGCTGGAAGAGGATGAAAAAGCGCGGCTCAGCGCGATCTTCGGCCGGGCGATGCAGCTCGAGATCGATTTTCACGATGCGCCTTACCTTTAGCTTCACCTTGCGAAAGCAGATGCATGCGCGCCTACATAGTCGGTAACGTCGCCATCGACGAAACCATCGCCGTTTCCGAACTTCCCGTCATCGGTGCCTCCATCCTTGGCAATGCCGGTGGCAGCGATCTTGGCGGCAAAGGCACGAACCAGGCTGTTGTCATGGCCCGCTGCGGCGTTCCGACAACGCTGGTGGCGCCTATTGGCAGGGATGCGCGGGCCGATACGATCCGCCATTACCTCGCCGACGAGCCGCTTCGGAGTGAACTGATCGAAATGGACGGTGTATCGAGTGATGTCTCGATCATCTTCCGGCTGCCCGGCGGCGAAAATGCCATCGTCACGACGACGGAATCGGCGCAGAGCCTGTCCCTCTCCCATGTCAGGCGGATCCTGTCGACGGCCCGTCCCGGCGATCTGATGATGCTGCAGGGCAATCTGTCCGACCAGACGACCCGCGACATCCTCGAACATGCAAGAGCGATCGGCATGGTCACCGCCTTCAATCCCTCGCCGGTGCGTTCCTATTTCTCCGATCTCTGGCACCTCATCGACATCGCCTTCCTCAACAAGGGTGAGGCACAGGCTTTGACGGGAACGACAGGTGGGGATGCTGCCCAATATCTGCTCGGCCGGGGTCTGCGTGAAATCGTCCTGACGCTGGGCGGAGACGGCGCGACGCTCGTGAACCGGAACGGCAGCATCGACGTGCCGGCCCGCGCCTGCGATGTTGTGGATACGACGGGTGCGGGCGATACCTTCATGGCCGCAGCCCTGGCATCCTGCGCGTTGCGCGATCAGCGGCTGGACAGGCTGGCCATCGAGCACGCGGCCGCAGCCGCNGCCATCACCGTCTCAAGGCATGGAACNAGAAAGGCGTTTCCGACCATTTCCGAGCTTGAAGCGATCCTGAGATAACCGCCCCGCTATGGCGGGCAGCTTCATAAAACNATCATCAGCCTCTGCGAAGGGATGGGCTTCTCGCGATTCCCTCCGTTACATCCGGACATTNCCCATGACATCACTCTCAATTTCCGCGCGTCTTTCCCCGACTGCCTCGTCCCGCCTCGTCGTNCTTGCCGAAACNGCATTGAAGGCGGGCGAAACCGCCCGCGGCTCGTTGCGGCGGCGGACATCCCAGGAAATGCTCGCCAAGGCGCCGCGCGACTATCAGACNGAAATCGATGTNGCCGTCGAGCGGATCATCGTCGACGAGATGACGATAGCCTTCCCGGANTATGCCATCCAGGGCGAGGAAGCNGTCGGCAACCGCACGGCCGCNCCGGANACGCCGATCATCTATATCGACCCGATCGACGGCACCACCAATTACGCCTGGGGCATTCCGCATTTCGGCATGACGATCTCGATCGTCGAAAACGGCAGGCTGGTCATGGGCGTCGTCTATGACGCCATGCAGGACGAACTCTTCAGCGCCGAAATCGGCGGCGGCGCCTATCTCAACGGCGAACGCATCCGCTGCGCCAATGTCGGCGACATCGAGAACGTGCTTGTCGGCGCCGGCCTGCCGATCCCCGGCCAGGTCAAGGCGGTTGCCGAAGACACCTATTTCGACGCCATCAAACGCCTGATGGCCAACACGGCAGGCGTGCGCCGCCTCGGCTCGGCGGCGCTGTCGATCGCCTATGTCGCCTGCGGCCGTCTGGACGGGTTCTTCGAAGACGGGCTCGCGATCCATGATTTCGGCGCGTCAGCGCTGCTGGTCGAAGAGGCGGGCGGCATCGTCACCCGGTTTTCCGGGACCGAAATCGACGGGCGAGGCGATATACTGGCTGCCAGCAAGGCGCTGCACCCCTGGCTACTGGAAGGTTTCCAGAGCAAGGCGTGAACCTGCGTATTCCAGCGGTTTAAACCCGCTGGAGCGCCTCGATCTCGGCTTTGGCGGCGGCCGGCATCGACTGATGGGCAAGTTCATTGTCGCGGAAGACGAAAAAGCTGGCGAGGCTCGGTTCGACCCTCATCCCGGGCCGGATCCGATCGTCCGGCGCCACCATGGCCTTCAGGCGGGTGCCGTCGGCAAGATCGACATCGACCATCTTGTGGGTGCCGAAATCGACGATGCGATGGACAGTCGCGGCCTCCGCCCGATCCGAGGGACGGATCGTCAGCGCTTCCGGGCGGGCTGCCAGCGTCACCGGCCCATCCTCGATGGGGATTGCAAGCGGGAAGAGCGGATGTTCGCAGACCCCATTTCTGGTGCGCCCCTGGACGAAATTCATCGAGCCGATGAAGCCGGCGACGAAGGCCGTCTGCGGCTGCCGGTAGATGGTGCTCGGCGGCGCAATCTGTTCGGTGCGCCCATCGCGCATGACGACGATGCGGTCGGCGAGCGCCAAGGCTTCATCCTGGCCGTGGGTGACGAAGAGCGTGGTGATGCCGAGGCGCTGCTGGATATCGCGCACCTCCTCCCGCAGCCTTTCGCGTAAGTGCTGGTCAAGGCTGGCGAAGGGCTCGTCGAGCAAAAGGATCTTCGGCTCGAGCACCAGCGAGCGGGCAAGGGCGACACGCTGCTGCTGGCCGCCGGACAATTGCGTCGTCATCCGCCTGCTGTAATCGGCAAGGCCGACCAGCGCCAATGCGCTCTCGACACGCTCGCGGATTTCCGCCTTCGGCAGCCGGCGCAGCTTCAGGCCGAAGGCGATATTGTTGAAGACATCCATATGCGTCCAGAGCGCATGGCTCTGGAACACCATGCCGGTCGGGCGCCGCTCGGGCGGCAGCGTCGTCACATCCTTCGCGTCGATGCGGATCGTCCCGCCGCTTGGGCGCTCGAAGCCGCCGATCATTCTGAGCAGCGTCGACTTGCCGGAGCCGGATGGGCCGAGCAGGCAGACGAGTTCGCCGTCGCCGACTTCGAGCGAGAAGTCGCGAACGGCAAAACTGGTCCCGAACAGTTTCGAAACGCCCTCGATCGCCAGATGTGCCATTCTCAAACCCTTCCCTGGACTGACGCGTGGTATTTCATGCGCCGAAACCTCTCGCAAAGGCGCCGGTGCCGATCACGCGGCGTGCAAACATCAGCGCGATGAAGGACGGCACCCACAGCATGACCGAGAGCACGGCGCCGTATTGCACGACGATCTGGTTGTTGATGAAGCTGATCATCAGCACCGGCATGGTGCGAATCTCCGGCGCGCCGATCAACCAGGCGCCTTCGGTCTCGTAGAAGGTGCCGACGAAGGTCAAAAGCAGCGGCTGATATCGTCGGTGCCGCCTGCGGCAGGGTGATCGACCAGAAGACGCGCAGCGGTGTGGCGCCGGCATCGCGCGCCGCCTCTTCCATGCGCCGGTCGACATTCTGGAAAGCGGCGACCGGGATCCAGATCATCAGCATCAGCGTGCCGACGAGTTGGATCAGCACGACGCCCCAGAAGGTGCTGATCAGGCCGAGCTGCAGGAAGATGCCGGCAATAGCGACGAGCAGGCCGAATTTNGGAAAGGCATGCGATGCGAGGAACGACAGGAACAGAATGTTCCTGCCGGGAAAACGCATGCGCGCGAAGGCGTANGCCGCGGGAAGGCAGATGACGGCGGANAGAANGGTCACCGTCGTCGTCAGCCGCAGGCTGAGGAAGAGCGCGTCCCAGACATCCCGCCGCGCCAGCGTCTGCCCCCAGAAACGCAGGCCGAACTGCTGCGGGATGACCGAGGGATAACGCCAGACTTCGGTGAAGGCCCATGTGCCGACGACGATCAACGGCAGCGCGATGAACAGNGTCAGCAGGCACGCGAAGAGCAANCCGATCCAGTCGAAGCGAAGATCCATGCTCGATCTGCCGGTCGTCATAGCTGGGCCTCGCGGTTGCGGGCGATCGACCGGATGTAGAAAATGCCGAAAACCAGGCAGAAGCCGAATGTGATGACGGCCTGGGTCATGGCATCAAGCGGGTCGTTCATATCGGCGAAGGTGCGCTGCATGAACGGCCCCATCATCTCCGGCGATGCCGAGCCGAGCACATAGGGTAGGGTGAAGGNGGAAAAGATGCCAAGCACCGCAAAGGANGCCGTCACCAGCAGCGAATTGCCCATGCGCGGCAGGATGATCGNGATGANNACCCGAAACGGCCTTGCGCCGACATCGCGGGCGGCCTCGACGGCGCTGTTCGAGATGGAGGAGAGCCCGGCCGTCAGCATCAGCACCGTCAGCGGAAGATTGTCCCAGACNAGGCCGATGACCGGTCCCCACGGNGTCAGATAGGGCGTGCGCAGCTTGGGCAGGCCGACTGAATTCAGCANCAGGTCGACGGTGCCGTTCGGCCCGATCGTCCGGATCAGCGCATAGGCGAGGATGATCGACGGCACGAACATCGGGAAGATCGCAAGAGCCTGCACATAGGCGGCAAGACGCCCCTGCGAGAAGCGAAGGTAAAGCGCGATCGGAAGGCCGATCGCCAGAAGCAGGATGCCGCAGACGGCGGTCGTCCAGAGCGTCAGCCAGAGATTGCCGAGGCTGTAGCCGTCGGTGAAGAAGAAGCGATAGGAGGCAAGCGAGACTTCTGTCGCTCCGTCAGGACCGCGAACGAAGATGGTGCCGACGACCGCCGAAAAGATCGGAAAGATGATCAGCCATGCGAGCAGGAAGACCGGCAGGGCGACGAGGAGGAGCCCGATGGAGCTCCCCATGTTGATGGACGGGTGACGGCTGGAAACCGCCGGCGCAGTGTCGGTGGACATCAGGTTCGGCTGATGCCCGGAGCGACGTTGCGGTACCAGCCGTCGGCGATTGCCTTTTCCCAGTCGCCGCCCGGGAAGGTCGGGATGGTCGATGGAATGACGTCGGCATATTTCTTGCGGAGATCGTCGGAGATATGGTCCCAGGAGATACCGGGGAAGCCGCCGATCTGAGTGATGATCGCTTCCTGCATTTCCTTCGTCAGCATGAAGGCGGCCAGCTTCAGCGCCGCATCCTTGTTGGCGCCGTTCGAGAACACCGTGATGCCGGAAAAGCCGCCGCAAAGGGCGAGATCGGAAAGCTGCACGAGGCCGGTCGTCTCCGGCAGCACGCCCTGGGAGATCGCCTGCAGCACCTGGTCNGACCAGACCGGGACCATGGTGACGACGCCCTGGGCGAGCANCTGGATCGACTGGGTGTTGCCGGCGGTATAGGCGCCCTTGTCGTAGAGCGAGGGAGCGAGGTCGTTGAGGATCTTCCAGGCCGGCGTCAGCGCTTCGGTGGCAAAGTCGGCGGTGAAATTGTCGATCTTGAACTTCTTCGGATCGCGGCCATTGGCCTCGTGGATCGCGCGGCGGACGAAGTTGCCGCCGGAGCCGCCCTTGTCCGGACGGTTGTAGATGAACTGGCCGGGATTGGCCTTGATCCATGCGGTGAGCTGCTCCCAGCTCTTCGGTGCATCCTTCGGATCGAGCTTGGTGGTGTCGTAGGCGAGAAGCACCTGCGAACCGCGGTAGGGAAGCGAGTAAGGGGTATCGAAGGCAAGCGGATTGATATGGTCGTAGNCTTCGATATTCTCGGCGGAGAACTTGACCCAGAGGCCGGCATCGATGCCGCCGGANGGCAGGCGCGGATCGAACACCTCGAACAGGTCGGCCTGCGGATCGGTCTTCGTCTTCAGTGCGGCGAGCGCACGGTCGGCGATGGCGCGCAAATCGTTATTGTCGCCGGCATCGGTCACCTTCAGGGCAACGCCTGGATGCGCCTTTTCGAAGGCGGGGCGGATGGTGTTGTTCCAGAGGTCGACGATATTGGCATCCGAACCGCTGTAGAGATCGATCGTGCCGGCCGCGGCCGATGCGAACCGCGGAAGAGCCAGCAGACCGGCTGCAGCTGATGATGTGATCAGAAATTCGCGTCTATTCATAACCCGTCTCCATCAGGTGTCGAGGCTCAGCCTCCGCAGGAATGTTCAAGGCCTTGCTAGCGCCGGCGCGTAACATCGACATGACAGATCGGGCGTATCTGAGGGAAATTGCACAGCTGTGCTGAATTCCGCCGTATGGAAATCTTCGGCGGGAAACACTATCTCTCGGCAAACAAGGAGATATCCAATGACCGAAGAACGTGCAGTCCTCGCCGGCGGTTGCTTCTGGGGCATGCAGGACCTGATCCGCCGATACAAGGGCGTGATTTCNACCCGCGTCGGCTATACCGGCGGCGATGTGCCGAATGCCACCTACCGCAACCACGGAACCCATGCTGAGGCGATCGAGATCATCTTCGACCCCTCAAGGATCAGCTATCGGGAAATCCTCGAATTCTTCTTCCAGATCCACGACCCGAGCACGCGCAACCGCCAGGGCAACGATGTTGGCTTGAGCTACCGCTCGGCGATCTTCTACGTCACCCCCGAGCAGGAGCGCGTCGCCAAGGATACGATCGCCGATGTCGACGCCTCAGGCCTGTGGCCCGGCAAGGTCGTCACCGAAGTCGTGCCGGTCAGCGATTTCTGGGAGGCCGAACCCGAGCATCAGGATTATCTGGAGCGGATTCCGAACGGNTATACCTGCCATTTCGTCCGGCCCGGCTGGAAACTGCCGGTTCGTCAGAAGATCGCCTGAAATTGATCAGGCTCCCATCGCCGCGCGGCTGGTTTCCAGAAGCGCGGCGACGAGATTTGCCCGTGGCGAGGATCGCGTCGCCACGATGCCGACGGTGCGCATAGCGGACGAGCGGGGCAGGGGCAGCTTGAGGATATCAAGGCCAGCCGGCCAGGGCGGCGCCCAATCCGGCACGATCGAGATCCCGAGACCGCGGTCTACCATCACCGCGATCGCCTCCAGCGCGTCGAGTTCGTAACGCTCGACCGGATGGATGCCGATCTCGCGCAGATATTCATCGGCGATGTGACCACCCCATTGGTTGCGGTCGTAGCGGATGAAGGGCAGGGTCTTCAACANTTCGAGCGGATCCACCCCCTTACAGTCCGGCGGAGCGATCAGCACCAGGGGTTCCTGGCGCAGCTTGTTGAAGGTCAGCGTCTTCTGCATCGGAAATCGCGGTTCGATGATGAAGGCCGCGTCCAGCGCGCCGTTCAGAACCTCGGCATAGAGGTCCATCGAAGAGCCCGGCTTGAGGAAGATCTCGATCAGCGGGTAATCCTGGGCGAGGCGGTGGAGAATGTCGGGAACGAGACCGGTCAGCGCCGTATTGATCGCCCCGATCCGCATCTCGCCCGAAATCGTCGCGGTGCCGGCCATCGCCTTCAGGTCGCGTGTATCGCGCACCAGCTCCCTGCAACGTTCGAGAATGGCAAAACCCGCCTCCGTCGGCCGCATGACGCGACCGGAACGCACCAGCAGCCGCACCCCGAGCTCGGCCTCCAATGCGCGGATGCGCTGGGCGACGGCCGCAGGCGTGAGGTTCAGCCGCTGCGCCGCCTCCGCCAGCGAGTGCCGCTCGGCAACGATAATGAAGGTTTCGAGAAAGCGTGTGTCCATCGATAGTTTTTCTATCTCTTGAACGAAGCAGAAGCCNTATTTTATTTACGATCCATTGCTCCGAAAGATGGCCCGACCATATGAGGAGATGAAATGGATTTCGGCCTGAAGGACAAGACGGCCCTGGTGCTTGGCGCCGGCGGCGGACTGGGCAGCGCGATTGCCGTCAAACTTGCGCGTGAAGGCGCCAGAATTGCCGCGGCGGATATCGATCTCGCCGCCGCTGAGAAGACCACGGCTGCGATCGAATCCGAAGGCGGCAAGGCGNTGGCGCTGCAATGGGACCTTTCCGATCTCGGTTCGATCGATGCGCATGTCGCTGCAATCGAGCGCCAGTTCGGACCGGTCGATGTCCTCGTCAACAATACCGGCGGCCCGCCGCCGACCACCGTCTCCGGCCAGGATCCGATGCTCTGGAACCAGTATTTCCAGAGCATGGTGCTCTCCGTCATCGCCATTACCGATCGCGTGTTGCCGCAGATGCGGGCGCGCAAATGGGGGCGCATCGTCACCTCGACCTCGTCGGGCGTGGTCGCGCCGATTCCCAATCTCGGCATCTCGAATGCATTGCGCCTGTCTTTGGTCGGCTGGTCGAAAACACTGGCGCGCGAGGTCGGGCGCGACGGCATCACCGTCAATATCGTCCTGCCGGGCCGGATCGCCACCGGCCGCATCACCTTCCTCGACGAGCAGAAGGCCAAACGCGAAAACCGTTCCATCGACGACATCGTCACTGAGAGCACCGGCAACATTCCGCTCGGCCGCTATGGCCGGCCGGAAGAATATGGCAATGTCGTCACCTTCCTGGCGAGCGAGCCTGCTTCCTATCTCACCGGATCGGTGATCCGCGTCGATGGCGGCATGATCCAGAGTATCTGACAGAAACCCAATTGGAACTGACAACCGATGGCCCTTAGCGCTGAAGCGATAGCAACCCTCAAGACCGTTTCGACCGCGACACTGACGACCGTTCTTCTGAAGAAGGGCCTGCGAAACGTCTGGATCCGCGGCGCCACTCCCNTNAAGCCCGGCCAGCCGCGCATCGTCGGTCCGGCCTTCACGCTACGCTTCGTACCGGCCCGCGAGGATCTCGCGACGCCGGCNTCCTGGGCCTCGCCGATTTCGACGCGCGCTGCGATCGAGGCGATGCCGGAAGGCTGCGTCGCCATCGTCGATGCGATGGGAGTCACCGAGGCCGGCATCTTCGGCGATATCCTCTGCGCCCGCATGCAGAAGAGAGGCGTTGCCGCACTCGTCACCGACGGCGTGGTGCGCGACCTTGCCGGCGTGCTCGACACCGGCCTGCCGGTCTGGTGCCGCGGCGTCGCAGCCCCCCCTTCGGTCGCCGGTCTGACCTTCGTCGCCTGGCAGCAGCCGATCGGCTGCGGCGGCGTGGCGGTCTTTCCCGACGACATCATCGTCGTCGACCAGGACGGCGCGGTGCTAATCCCGGCCGATATGCTCGACGCCGTGCTTGATGAAGCGCCGGAACAGGAGCGGATGGAAGCCTGGATCATGACCAGGATCGATGAAGGCGTGCCGCTGCCCGGCCTCTATCCGATGAACGCCGAAACCAAGGCGCTCTACGAGGCCTCGAAGAAATAGGCTCCGGGCCAAGACGGTGGCAACTTTATCGCGAAGCCTGGGATTTTTGCGACATTTGAGTGGCCGGCTCCTACCCCAAGTAAGACGTCCAGGAATGATCGCCCCACATTCAGAAGCGGTCATTCACAGACTTGGGACAGTTGCAGCAATGCCCCCTGCCAACGATCGGCTGCCAACATCAACGGTCTTTGTAGGTGGTACCTGGACGGACCTCTTTTACTGATGGCGGCACCTCGGCCGCCGTCGGTTGGCATCCTCTATTGAGAGCCGGCCCGCCCGCACCGTTGGTGTCCTTTGAACAGTTGTGCCTCGATCCATGGAAAGCGTTCGCCACAGCCAGCAAGACTTCCCGCTATCTGACGCTGGTCGCCTGTGACCAGACGACCATCCATTGCCCGTCGCGACGCTCATAGACATCGGTGTGCCAATAATCATGGAGGGGGACTTTGTGGCCGCTGAAGATAACTTCCAGTTGGGCGCGATATCGAATGACCGCCCCNCTGCCGTATAGGCGCACATCGATCTCGGCGGGCTCCCACGTCAAATACCTGATTTGTCCGGAGGCAATCGCACCCAGGTATTCGTCTTTTGAAAGCGCTGCGCCGATCGGCGTTATCAATTGAAAGTCTGGAGCATGAAGCTGTCTTGCCCGAACAATATCCGCGCTAACGAGTGCGCGCAGTCTGGCGCGTTCAGTTTCGCGGAGAAGGTCGGCGTCATTGGTTGTGGAAAGGGCGTCGGCGAACGAGACTGTCATGCGTGTTCTCCATTTGAAAACGAGAGATCGCTCGATCCCTCACCGGGCGACCGCTATGCGCGGTAGAAATGCTTCAGAGCATAGTGATCACATTGCCGGTTCCCCCCGACGGCGGACCAATCCCAGGTCGATGAGGCTTTGGGCGCTGGCGCGTATGGCATCCTCCTCCGGGCGCGAGCGCCAGTTCAGGACACGCTGGGCTTTTTCTGCGCTAACACTCAGATCTCGATTGAGTTCGTGAACGATAATTCGGGCATTGGGGTCCGACTGCGCCATGGCCTTGACGACCTCATCGGGAACTTCGCCTGACGGAAGCCGGGCGGCGTACTCAGGGAAAGAAGCCGCAAGAACGGCCACCAAATCTCTGAGCCAGAAAAATCGGCCCCCGACGATGAAACGTTGGCTCTTGGCCACGGGATGGGTCATCGCTCGAATGTGAGCGTCTGCGACATCGCGCACATCCACTACAGAGAAGCCGAAGCGTGGAATGCCCTCGAATTGTCCCGTCATCAGATGATGGATCAGGCCCACGGACGTCCCGAAATTCGCGCTGAGTAACGGCCCAAGAATCATGCTCGGGTTGATGACCGCCAGATCGAGGCCAACCTCATGCGCAAAAATCCAGGCAGCCCGCTCGGTCAGGGTCTTCGACTTGTAGTAGGGCGTCGCCCGTTGGCCTTCCGGGTCTGTCCAGTTTTTTTCGGTGAAAGGCGCCTTCCCGTCGCCATGGTTGGTGGCGGCTATGGAGGAGGTGAGTACCACACGCTTAACGCGCGCGCGGTGCGCCGCATGGAGTACCCGCAACGCACCGTCACGGGCTGTCTGGATAAGCGCATCCTCATTTTCAGGAAACCCCGGGGGGAAAGGTGACGCCGTATGAATGACATAGCTGCATCCTTCGACAGCCGCAGTCCAGCCATCGTCGCTGTCAAGATCAGCCTGAACGAAGCTGAGGCGCTCAAGAGCATCCNTGTGAATTTGCGCGCGAAACTGGCTTTGTACGGCATCGCTCTTGTCAAGGCGACGAAGGCTGCCTCGAACCCGATATCCTTGATCAAGCAACTGCAAGCCGATGTGCCCGGCGAGGAACCCTCCAATGCCCGTCACCAAGACCGTTACAGTTGTGGGGTCGTCCGTCGCTGTGTTCATCGAAGCTCCTTGTGACCACGTCTGGGCGGCTCAACCAAATTAGACACATATACTATATTTGTCTAATCGTCCTTTTGACAGCATGGACCAAAAGTGTCAATATGCCCACATGATGCAAGCCGAGCAAAAAATAACGCAGATTTTGGACGCCGCCTTGCCGGTGTTTGTGCGCTTTGGCTTTCGAAAAACCTCGATGGCGGACATTGCGCGCGCTGCGAGAATCTCGCGCGCCTCGCTCTACCTGAGCTTCAGCAGCAAAGAAGAGTTGTTTCGGGCCGGCTCAATGCGAGCGCATACCCGGACACTGAATGAAGTGGCAGCAGTTCTGGAGGGCAAGGGGAGGGCAATTGATCGAATAGAAATGGCCATATCGGTCTTTCAGCGGGAGTTGATCGCCCCCTTTGGCGGTAGTGCCGATCCGGAAGAACTGTTTGCTGCCAATATGGCCTTGGCTGCGGATATCACGCTCGAGGCGCGGACTAAGCTATTAAGCATGCTGACACAGACCTTGATAGCCGCCGTGGAGAGCGATGAGATCGAACTTGAACCGCTGCAGGCCCCGCCCGCGCAACTGGCCAATATCATTGTGGCTGCAATGGATGGGATCAAACACGCGCGAGTTGACGGCTCCAGCCTTGCGGACGACACGAAACTATTCATGCGCCTCCTGCGGGTGGCCGTGACGTCAAGGACTAGCCAGTAGGCGCATTTACGCTATTGCCAAGCCCCGGTACCCGCTTTTTGCTGTTAGGCAACCGAATCTGTCGGGCCGACACGGCCGGCCACACATCAGCAATCGTATCAACGTCAGCTCTGTCACGAGCTCGTCCAAAAGCCGTTTCCGCTTCCCCCCATCTGTGCCGCTACCCGTGTGCTGCAAAAGTCCCGGCTTTTGCCGCGTTCGAAAGTCAGGATCTTCGCGACAAGGCAGAAAAGTTCCTTGCCGCGCACCGGGAGGTCAGCGGGTAAACCACCCCGCTGACCAATACCTATTCGTCAGAATAGGTTGCGACCGTCACTCCTCGGATCACCATCTATCTGGTGTGGCGTGTAAAGGTTGGCACGGGCGTTTCGCCGCCAAGGTCTTGCGGGAGACTCCGGATCATTTCTGATGGTCGTAACAGCGATCGCAGCTTCCCCACTTGTGGGGCATTGTACCGCCCATTGCCCATCAGGCGCAGCTATTCCGGAAGGNACCGTGANGCTCTGCGGCGCATGAGCTGAAAAACTGATCCAGTAGGAATTGCTTGCAGCGTGTCCCAATGCCTCCGCGGCGAAAGCCAGTGAAGGCGCTGAAGGCGCCTCGCCTGTGGTGGAGAAGAGGACGCAATCGACATCATGCCGCTCATATTCTGTGAAAATTTCCGGATAATGCAGTTCCATGCCCATCGAGCAGCCGAAACGGAGACCATCCACCTCAAAGGTCACCGGATTTTTTCCCGGCGAGTACATNAAAGAGATTTTCGTATTCGATAGCAGACGCTCGTCGTAGCGTGTCACCAGTTCTCCACGATCGGATATCACGTAGAGACTGTTATGCGGTCGATGTGGCGAAGTGAGCTGATGGACGGAGCCGAATATCGTCCATAGCTTAAGTTCGCTCGCAAANTTTCTGGTTGCCTCCAGTTCCTCCCGCAAAATACTCCATTCGCAGCGCGTCCAATTGGACGGGCCAATTTCCCGAGGCCCATTCTCAGACATGATGCGTTTGTTTGGCGAACAGGTCGCTCCCTCGGGGAAGTGTATGAGGCGAGCGCCTGTCTTATGCGCTTCCTCCATAAGGCGGCGCATTTCCACTCCGCTGGCACGGAGCGCCGAAATATCACGAGGATCGTTGAACAGCGATGTTTGGGCGACAGCGATCCGTATCGAACGGATCACGGCTTCGTCCGGTCGTTGGCGGATATGTTGAAGAGCTGCGGTGTAAGATTCGCCGGTTTTGGCTGCGCGAGCACGTACAAGGCGTTTGAGATTTCCGTTTTGCGTCATTGTCAGGCCTTTCACGCCTCGGACGCAGTTCCCCAGCAACCCGCCCGAAACGATCGGACCAAGACANCGGACTGAGACNAAANTCCCTTTGCCTCCGTTCAAGACCATGCTGGGGAAGGTCTGGGAGGTTAGGCGCAGGCCACGCCGAAATAAAATTGTCGAGCAGATGCTGATTCGTCAAGCTGTTGCGATAATCCCGATTGAAGCGATGGTTTTGCGAATGATATTTGCGATGTCGCAAAACCCGATGTGATGCGACGGTCAGGCGCGCGGCCCTTTTTGTTTTGGCGCAGATGGAAGCTGCTCCGGTAAGCCGGTACCTCCACGACACCTCAATAACGAGGCACGTAATCCAGACCGCCGTCGATCCGGGCTGGGCGCCCTTCCAGGAAAAGCTCGCCGATGCGCGGCGCCGAGCGGGCGATGACCTTGCCGCGACGGATCACCGCCAGCCGGTTCGGCTTCAGCCGCAGCGCTTCCAGCGTGTCGCTCGCCTGAAGGATGACCAGGTCGGCCTTGCATCCCTTTTCCAGGCCGTAGCCTTCAAGCCCCATCGTCTTCGCCGAATTGACGGTCAGCGCGTCGAAGATCCTCTTCTTGTCGTCGATGCCGGCCATCTGTGCGACATGGATTGCCATATGGCCGACCTCCAGCATGTCGCCCGATCCCATCGAATACCAGGGGTCCATGACACAGTCGTGCCCGAAGGAAACATTGAGCCCGGCATCCATCAGCTCCCGCACGCGGGTCATGCCGCGGCGTTTCGGATAGGTGTCGTGCCGGCCCTGCAGCATGATGTTGATCAGCGGATTGGGGATGACGTTGATCTCGGCCTCCGCCATCAGCGGAATGAGCTTGGAGACATAATAATTGTCCATCGAGTGCATCGAGGTCAGATGCGAGCCGGCGACGCGTCCCTGTAAGCCGAAGCGGATGGTTTCCGCAGCCAGCGTCTCGATATGGCGCGAGAGCGGATCGTCGGTTTCGTCGCAATGCATATCGACCGGCAGGCCGCGATCGGCGGCGATGCGGCAGAGCGCCTCGACCGACGCCGTGCCTTCACCCATCGTCCGTTCGAAATGCGGAATGCCGCCGACGATATCAACGCCCATGTCGAGGGCGCGGTTGAGCGCGTCGATCGCCCCCGGCGAGCGGTAATAACCGTCCTGGGGGAAGGCGACCAGCTGCAGATCGATATAGGGCGCGACCTTCTCGCGCACCTCGATCATCGCCTCGACGGTCACAAGCCTCGGATCACTGGTGTCGACATGGCTGCGGATGAAGAGCAGGCCCTGCGCGACCGCCAGATCGCAATAGCGCAGTGCACGATCGACCAGTTCCTCCTTCGTCACGATCGGGCGCAACTCTCCCCAGAGCGCGATGCCCTCGAGCAGGGTGCCGGATAGGTTCATGCGCGGCAGGCCGAGCGACAGGGTCGCGTCCATATGGAAATGCGGATCGACGAAGGGCGGGCTGACCAGCCGGCCTGACGCGTCGATTTCTTCCCTCGGCTGCGCCTGGAGATTGGGCTCGACCGCGATGATCTTGCCGCCCTGGATGCCGATATCGACGCCCTTTCGGCCATCAGGGAGATTTGCATTTCTGACGATCAGATCGAACATCGGAGCCTCATTGGACAGAAGTGGTTCAGCGTTCGCCGCGACGATAGGGCTGCATCAGTGCCTGCGGTACGCGGGCGCGGCGGGCCATGACGGCAAGGGCGGCAATGGAAAGGATATAGGGCGTCATCAAAAAGAGCTGATAGGGTACAAGCCCGCTCAGCGCGGTTTGCAGCCGGAGCTGGAAGGCATCGAAGAAAGCGAAGAGCAGGGCGCCGAACAGCGCGCGACCGGGCCGCCAGGAAGCGAAGACGACGAGCGCGATGCAGATCCAGCCGCGCCCCTGCACCATGGTCGGGAAAAAGCTGTTGAACGCCGACAGGGTCAGGAAGGCGCCGCCCATTCCCATCAGTGCGCTTCCGGCAATCACCGCGCCATAGCGCACCTTCATCGGATTGACGCCCTGCGCTTCCGCCGCATGCGGATTTTCACCGGTCATGCGGATCGCAAGCCCGACGGGCGTGCGGAAGATGATGTAGGCCATCAGTAGGGCGATGGCGATCGCGAGATAGGTCGGCGCCGTCTGGGTGAAGAAGGCTGGCCCGATGAAAGGGCAGCGTCGAAAGACCCGGAATGGCGATCGGCTGGAACGGCACGATGGTGGGCGGCGTATTGGCAAGCGGCACGATCAGCCGGAAGACATAATAGCTGAAGCTGGAGGCAAAGAGGGTGACGCCGAGACCAGCGACATGCTGGGAGAGGCCGAGCGTCACTGTCAGGCCCGCATGCAGCAGGCCGAAGACGCCGCCGGCAATGGCGGCAATCAGCAGGCCCGTCCAGAGATCGGCGCCGTGATAGACGGAAAGCCAGCCGATCATCGCGCCGAAGGTCATGATGCCCTCGATGCCGAGATTGAGCACGCCNGCCCGTTCGCAGAGCAGGGCGCCGATCGTGCCGAAAATCAGCGGTGTGGCGATCCGCAGGATTGCCGCCCAGAGCCCAGCGGAGGCGATGATGTCGAAGAGCTGCATCATCGCCGGATCCTGTATTGGGTGAAGAACAATGCGATCAGCATCGTCAGCAGCGACAGCGCCACGGTGACGTCGGCGATATAGGTCGGGATCCCGAGGCCTCGGCTCATGCCATCGGCGCCCACGAACATGGTGGCGGTGAAAATGGCGGCAAAGACGACGCCGAGTGGATTGAGGTTGGCGAGCATGGCGACGACGATACCGGCATAGCCGAAACCGGGCGACAGGTCGGTCGTCACGTAACCCTTGACCCCCATCACCTCGATCGCTCCTGCCAACCCTGCAAGCCCGCCGGAGAGGCAGGCGACCTTCACCAGCGTTCTGCCGAGGGGCACGCCCGCAAAAACAGCGCCGCCCGGATTGAGGCCGGCCGCGCGCGACTGCATGCCGAACACGGTGCGCGACTGGATGAAATGGACGAGGATCGCCAGCGCGATTGCGATCGCAAAGCCGATATGCAGGCGCGAACGGGCGATCAGCTTCGGCAGCATGGCGTGATCGCTGACCGATTGCGACTGCGGCCAGCCGAAGGCGAGCGGATCCTTGAGAACGCCATCGATCAGCATCGAGACGAAGAGCACGGCGATGAAGTTCAACAGCAGGCTGGTGACGACTTCATCGACCGAGAAGCGCAGCCTGAGCCAGAGCGGGATCAGGATCAGCACCATGCCGGCAATGGCGCCGATCAGCAGTAGCAATGGAATGAGAATGGGGGCGGGAAGATTGCCGANCAGTTTCGAGCTTGCCGCCGCAACGGCGATGGCGCCGAGATAGAACTGGCCCTCGGCGCCGATATTCCAGAGTCGTGCCCGGAAGGCGACGGCCGCGGCAAGCCCGGTCAGCATCAGCGGCGTTGCCCGCGTCAGCGTTTCGGTTGCCGACAGCCGCGAGCCGAAAGCACCGGTCAGGATGCGCCAATAGGCATCGAGCACGGGCGCGCCGGCAATTGATATCAGGATGCCCGAAAGCGCCAGGGCTGCGATCACCGCGATGACGGGCGTGACGATCAGCAGGGAAAGCGGACGGTGTTCGCGGCGCTCAAATCGCATGGCCGGCCTCTGGGTTTTGCTGCCATTCGCCGGCCATCATCAGCCCCAGCCTGCGCGCATCGGCGTCTTCAGCCTCGACGGGCGGCGACAGCCGGCCGCCGACGATCGCCTGTATGCGATCGGCAAGCGCGATCACCTCGTCGAGGTCTTCGGAGATCAGCAGCACGGCGGTCCCTTGCCTGCGGGCTTCGAGCAAGCGGGCGTGCACGGCTGCCACCGCCCCTTCATCGAGACCGCGCGCAGGCTGCGCCGCAATCAGGATCCGCGGCCGCCGATGCAGGTTGCGGCCGAGAATGAGCTTTTGCATATTGCCGCCGGAGAGCAGCCGGGTGCGAATGGCCGGGCCGCCGCCGCGGACATCGAATCCGTCGATGATCTCCCTGGCGAAGGCCATGCCCGCTTTGCGATTGACGAGACCACGGCGCGAAAAGGCCGATGAGGCGATGCGCTCCAGCACGGCGTTTTCCCAGATCGCCATTTCGCCGATCACGCCTTCCTCGTTGCGATCCTCGGGAATGCGGCCGATGCCGGCGTCGACGACATCGGCGACACCGAGATTGCCGACGGCTTCCCCGAACAGCAGAAGGTCGCCGGCGCTGCGCGCCAGCATGCCGGAGAGAAGATGCGCCAATGTCGCCTGACCATTGCCCGAAACACCGATGATGCCGAGGATTTCTCCCGCATGCAGCCGGAAGCTGATCGACTTCAGCCGATCGACGCCGCCGCTGCGCACCGTCACATCGGCCGCTTCGAGGGCAATGGCGCCGGCTGTCGACGGCTCGCGCACGGGCCGCGTCACACGGTGCCCGACCATCAGTTCGGCGAGTTCCTCTTTGCTGGTGTCCGACGTCTTGCGTTCGGCGACCATCTTGCCGCCGCGTAAGACCACGATGCGGTCGGCCGCTGCCATCACCTCGTCGAGCTTGTGCGAGATGAAGATCAACGAAAGGCCCTGGCGGGCCATTTCCCTCAGCGTCGTGAACAGTCGTTCGGCCTCGATATTGGTCAGCACCGCCGTCGGCTCGTCGAGGATCAGGATGCGGGCATCGTTATAGAGCGCCTTGAGGATCTCGACGCGTTGCTGCTCACCGACCGACAGGTCGCCAAGGCGCGCATCCGGATCGACCTTGAGGCCGAAGCGCTCGGATATCGTCAGCAGCTTCTTGCGCGCCGCGGAAGTTCCCGAGCGCCAGGACCACAGTCTTTCCGTGCCGGTCATGACATTTTCGAGAACGGTCAGATTGGGCGCGAGCGAGAAATGCTGATGCACCATGCCGACGCCGGCCTGGATCGCCGCGCGCGGCTTGCCCTGCGGCACCTCTCTGCCTTCGATCAGAATTCGGCCGGCATCCGGCATGTAATGGCCGAAAAGGATGCTCATCAGCGTGGTCTTGCCCGCACCGTTCTCGCCAAGCAGCGCCACGACCTCACCCTTGGCAAGAGTCATGGAAATATCGTCATTGGCGAGATTGGCGCCGAAACGCTTGCTGACGCCTGTGATCTCCAGCACCGGCCCGGTCATGACGGCAGTCCCGCGACGGGAAACCGATGCTGCCACCGCCCCTCGGACTCCAAGCGTGCGGCAAGCGACAGGAGGCGCGGTTCGTGACCCATCGGCGCCATGATCTGCACCGGCAGCGGCAGGGCGTGCTCATCCTGTCCGAAAGGCAGCGTCAAAGCAGGAAAACCCGAAATATTGGCGAGGCAGGCAAGCGGCGCAAAGGCCGTCATCCGCTCGAGATGCAGATCCGTGTCGGTATGATCGGACGGAAAGGAGCCGATCGCAAGAGGCGCAGACGAAAGCATCGGCATGAGAATGCAATCGACCTTGTCGAACAGCGTCCAGAGCTTATGGCTCACCAGAACGGCCTCGTTCAGCGTGTTCCAGAGCGATGTGACCGAAAGCCCTCGTCCGCGCGCAGCAAAAGCCTGCGTCAGAGGCTCGGCCCTGCTTTCATCCAGAGCCGCCGCCTCGATGAGCGCCGCAAGGTTGGCGGAGACGATATCGGCGAAGGCGCGGCCGCTTGACGTGACGCTTCCTTCGAACTCGGCCCAGCTCAACGGAACGATCAGGTGTCCGTCATTCTCGAGCGCACGAGCCGCATCCTCGACGGCTGCGAGCCGATCACCCTCCGTCGGATAGACCGGCCCAGTATCAACCAGCAGGCCGGCTCGCAAACGACCGTCGTTGCTATCGACAGAGGAGGGGTCCGGAAAAGGTCCTCGTGAATCGCCGGCCAACCCGTCGAATATCAGCGCCGTATCCCGCACCGAACGGCAGACCGCGAGTTCGCTGGCGATACCGGCGAGGTGGTTGCCAAAGGAGGGGCCGCCCGGGATGGCGCCGCGCGTCGGCTTCATTCCGACGAGGCCGCAGCAGGCGGCGGGCACACGGATCGAGCCGCCCGCGTCGGTGGCATGTGCGATCGCAACGATCCCGGCGGCAACCGCAGCCGCCGCACCGCCGGAGGAGCCGCCCGCGGTTCGGGCCGGATCGAGCGGGTTGCGGCAGAGAGGCCCGATCGCCGGTTCGCTGGCAAGCGACAGCCCAAATTCCGGGCTCGTCGTCAGGCCGAACAGGCAGAAGCCGGCGTCGCGGAAACGAGCAGCCAGATCGGAATCCGCTTCGCCGCCCTTTCTTTCGAAGAGACGGGAACCGGCGGTGACCGGCAGCCCGGCGAAGGGGCCGCCAAGATCTTTCGCCAAACTCGGCACACCGGCAAAGGGCCTGATGGAAAAGCGATCCGGCGCGCTCCGCCGCTCCCGGTCGCGGTCGTCCGCCGAGGCAAGGCCCATGGCGGCATCGAGATAGGCGAGCGCGCCGAGCGCCGCCTGCCGCGCAGCGGCCTCAAGAGAAGCCTGCATCGCCTCGGCAGCGCTCAGCTTGCCATGCCGGATCGCTGCCGCCAGGTCGGTCGCATCGCTTTGCATGAGTCGAATTACTTCGGCTCGTCCATCATCTTCGGAACCTCGAAGGTGCCGGCCTTGATCTCCGCCCGCTTGGCTTCCATCGCAGCCTCCGCATCGGCGGGCGCCACGCCCTTCACAAAGACGATATCGCTGCCGCCTTCCTTCATCAGGCCGTAGGAGGTGTAGTTCCTACCGACCGGTTTTCCGGCCGCGACATCGGCGATCGCAGCGTTGAGGATCGGGCGGAAATACCACATGGCGTTGGCAAACACAGTGTCAGGGTAGCGCGGCGTATAGTCGATCAGCGAGCCGACCGATTTGATGCCGCGTTCCTTGGCGGCATCGGCGGTACCGATACGTTCGCCGAACAGGATGTCGGCGCCGGCGTCGATCTGGGCAAGACCGGCTTCGCGGGCCTTCGGCGGATCGAAGAAGGTGCCGATGAAGGAGACGAGGTGTTTTGCCTCCGGGTTGACGGCCTTGACGCCGGCCGCGAACGCGTTGATCAGCATGTTGACCTCGGGGATCGGAATAGCGCCGACCGAACCGACGATATTCGACTTGGTCATCTTGCCCGCCAGCATGCCGGCAAGATAGGCGCCGTCATGGTTCCAGGTGCCGAAGACACCGAAATTATCGCCGGCCTGCTCGCCGCTCGAACCCAGCACGAAGGCGGTATCGGGATAGTCGGCCGCGACCTGCCGGGCCTCTTTCTCCACCGCATAGGCCTCGCCGATAATCAGCTTGTTGCCCTGTTCGGCATATTCGCGCATGGCGCGGGGATAATCGGTGCCGGAAACACCTTCGGAGAAGACATATTCGATAACGCCTTCCTTGGCCGCGTCCTGCAGGGCCTTGTGCAGACAGGAGTTCCAGGCATTTTCAACCGGCGAGGCATGAATGCCGGCAACTTTCAGCGGCGCGGCCGCTCTTGCCAGCGGGGCAAAGCCGCTGACCCCAAGCGCAATGCCGGATGCGATCACTGCCCGGCGTGAAATCAGGATATCTTTGGTCATTGATTGTTCCCCTTTTTTACCATTTGGTTCAAAAATCATAGTAGCGCCTAAAAATG